>Ga0070741_10005027_pt1 | contig 30056 bp, 21 predicted proteins | sample Coa_R1_4_FD_66440 | JGI IMG/M metagenome (GOLD analysis project Ga0070741, IMG submission 66440) | Surface soil microbial communities from Centralia Pennsylvania, which are recovering from an underground coalmine fire - Coalmine... | ecosystem: Environmental > Terrestrial > Soil > Unclassified ... | reverse complement strand
GCGCCGTAGTGCGGATGTGTACCTTCGCAATCTCGCCGGCGTCCAGGTCGTGCTCTCTGAGGAGGTCCAGGGCGGCGGAAATGGGCGTGTGGGTCAGGGCTTCCGCCGGAAAGGCCTTCATCCCACATTGTGTGATACGCCAGGAATTGCCCAGTCCATCGGTTAGAACATTCAGCTTCCACTGCGGGCCGAGACAGTGTGTCAAGCCCTCTTTGCCGTCGAGCACGTGCTCGGGGCCGGTGTAGCCCTTCTCGGCGAGCAAAGCAGCCAGCATGCCGCTCTGAGTGGCCAGAGGATCGACGGTGTTTTTCATCATCGTCAACTTGCCGGCGGTCACGGCACCCAGCGTGGCCCGCCCGCTGGCGGCGATGCCGATCGCATGCTGAATCTGCGAGGCGCTCAGGTGCAGCATTCGTCCCGCGACGATGGGGGAGACAAAGGCAGTCAAGGTGGCATGGTGCCAGCCACGCTCGCGAATACCGGGAAAGGCCGCTTCGCACAACCGCATTTCGAATTCGTGGCCGAGCACCAAGCCGACAATCAGCTCACGGCCGTCGCCGCCGGCCCGCTCGCAGGCGGCCATGGCGGCGGGAAAGATGTCGGAGGGGTGGCACGGGTCCTGCTTCCAGTAGATGTCGTTGTAATCCATGCAGCGGACCATCAGCGCGTTGGCTAATGCCGCCGAGACAGGATCCATCTGCCGGCCGCTGCCGATGAGCGTTGCCCGGCCCGGTCCGCCAAGCTCGTCCAGCACTTCGAGCGCGATAAGCACGTCGTGCTGCTGGTAGCCGCCGAGCGCGCAGCCGATGCTGTCGAGGAAGAAGCGCTTGGCCTGATAGACGGCGTCGGCAGGGAGGTCCTCGAAGCACAAGCCGGCGGCAAACTCCGACATTGTGGCAGTGATGGTTCGCTTGGTCGCGACGTCGAGCGGGGCTATAGTGGTCGCCATAATCGTTGCCTATTTCGTCAGGTTCTTGAACGGCAGAAACGCCATGAAGTCGGCGTGATGCACGATATAAGCCTCGGTGGTGCGCTTGACCAGGTCGCCTTCTGACGCATGCGCCGCAATGATGTGGCAGACCGCATCGGGCACACCGCATTCGATCGCCAGCGCCACGCCGGTAAACGGGTGTCGCAGCAGCTCGCCGCGCCTGCTTTGCCGCGTTTTTCCGTCTGCTTTCTCGTACTCCAGCAGCTTGCCAACGTCAGCCAGGATCGCGCCGGCAATCACCGTGTCCATGTCGATGGGCAGCGCCGCTCCCATGAACTCGATCATGCTCTCGGCTGCTTTGCGCGCAATGTGCACCACGCATCGCTTGTGCGCCAGAAACGTTACCGGACAGGCGGGCACGAGCAGCGTAAACGGAATGCGGTTTAAGTCTTCAGGCGTGAGCGGACTGAGCTCGCAGGCGCGCTCCCAAGTGCGGGTTACCTGCTCGCGCAGCTCAAGCGAGCTGATCCACTCAATCTCCGGCCACAGCTTCAGGACGGCTTCGCGCACGCGTTTTCTCCAGCCAAACTCTCTATTGCAGCACGTAGAGAAACCGGCCGCTATGACGCGCGTCACATTATGAAAAGTTCGAAGTATGGGTCTGGCCGGGTGGCTTCAAGAGTTCCAGGTCGCGTACTCTACCTGATTGGTGATCTCATCGGGCGGAGTGTCGGGCGGGAAGCGCATGGGTTTGCCGATGACGACTGTCAGCTCACGCGGCTTGGCGATCTTGCGGCCGGCGGTTTTCATTCCCCATAGGCCATCGATCCGCAGCGGAAGCACGGGAACGTTCAGCCGCGAGGCCAGCATGCCGAAGCCGGAGCGGAAGGGGACCGGCTGGCCATCGAGGGTGCGCTGGCCCTCGGGATAGACTAGCACGCTGTAGCCGCGGTCCACGGATTCGCCGGCATAGGCGAAGCTGCCGCGCACTCCCGAATGCTGCGGCAGCGGGAAGACATCGAAGAGTGCCACAACGAGGTAGTATCCTACTTTGTAAGACAGTCGCAGAAATGGGTTCCATTCCTGCGGCGGACGCCACATCTGCCACAGCAGCTCGCCCAGCATTCCCACCGCCAGCTTGCGCCGGTAGCGCGGCGGAAGCGCCCAGAGAACGAATCCTACATCGATGTAGGTGATGTGGTTGCAGCTGATAAGCAGCGGCCCCTCGACGGCGCGCAGGTTTTCGCGGCCAATCACCTTGGGGTGCGCCATGATGAGCGTTGCCGGCCAGGTCAGCAGGTAATAGATGAACTCGCGGATCCAGGTGACGGGCCAGCGCTGCGCCCAGCGCGGATAGGGATAGCGTGCGTGCGCCGCGCTCTGCGGCTGGCGCAACAGCCGCTCCAGATCGCCAACCGTCTCCATTTTGGTGAAGTCCGCCTGGTTCAGGTCGATCTGATAACGGTCCTCCAGCGCGCTCATCAGCTCGACGCGGTCCATCGAGTTGAGGTTCAAGTCGCCTTCCAGCTTGGCGTCGAAGGCGAGCGGGCCGACGGTGCGCCCGGTTACGCGCGCGATGAGATCTCCCAGCGCGCCCTGGGAAATCGCTGCGCCGCCGGCGGAAGAGAAGTGCTGCTGAACGGCCTGCTGGATTGCGGCCGTTTTCGGCTTTTGCGTTGGCGTGCGCGGGAAATCGTCTTCCGGCCAGAGGAGCCACCGGCGCATCTGCTGATAATCGGCGAGGCCCTGGTTGGCATCCCGCACCACGGTTGACGGATCGGCTGAGTCGCGCAGCAGCAGCACTGCCACGGGCTCGGCATTGCCGCCCTGCTCGAGAGCGACGACAACTGCGTCGCGCACCTCCGAGCGCCGACGCAGCGCCGCCTCCAGGTCTTCGGGATAAACGTTCATGCCTTCGCGAGTTACGATGACATTCTTCTTGCGTCCCTTGAAGTAGAGGTTGCCTTCGGCGTCGAGCTCGCCGATGTCGCCGGTGTGAAACCAGCCCTCCTCGTTGAGCACCGGTTTCAGCTCCTTGCCTTGCCAATAGCCGGCGGCTACATTGGCGCCGCGCACCAGGATTTCGCCGCTCGGGTCGAGCTTCATCTCGCGGCCTTCGAGCACCTTGCCGATCGAGCGGCGGCCGGTGCGGAAGGGATGGTTCAGCGAAATCAGCGAGGTCGTCTCGGTGAGACCGTAGCCCTGAATCACCACGAAGCTGAGGCGCCGCCAGAATTCTTCCGTTTCCGCGTCGAGCGCCGCGCCACCGGAGATGAAGGCCCAGAACTTCCAGCCGAAGCGGTGATGAATGCGCCGGAAACGCCACCAGCGCCGCGCGAAGTGCTCGTCTTTGGCCGCCGCGAGCTGGCGCGCAAACGACTCCTGCCGTCCCTCGTCCTCCAGGTCGCGGACGATCTTGTCTTTCATGGACTCCATCAGGCGCGGCACGGCGACCACCACCGACACACGCTCGCGCTTGATAACCTGCAGGATCTCGGAGGGATTCAGCGTGTCCTGAAAGATGACGGTGGCGGCCAGCATCTGCGGCAGAAAGATGCCGAGAAACTGCCCGAAGACATGGCTGAGCGGCAGCAGGTTGAGAAAGCGCAACGGATGGAAGGGACGCTCGTATTTGCGATATTTGCCAATCTCGCGTTCCAGCGGCTCCAGGTTAGCCAGGATGTTGCCGTGCGAGATGACGACGCCGCGCGGCTCGGCGGTGGTGCCGGAGGTGAAGACGATCTGCACGATGTCGTCGCGGGTGAGCGGCGGTGGCGCAACCGGCGAATCCGCGCGCGCTGCGATTTCCAGGCTGAGCGTTTCTAAGGAGAGCGCGGGAATTCCGGGCAACCGGTTTGCGGGGGAGCCGACCGACAGCTTCGCATCCACCTGCTCGGCGATGCGTTGAGCGAAATCGGGGGTCGCGATCTTGTCGATGGGAACGACGATGACGCCGCGCAGCAGGCAGCCAAAGAAAGCTGCGACCCATTCGGCGCAATTTTCGCCCCAGATGAGGACCTTATCGCCTTTGGCGATGCCGCGCGCCTCGAGTTCGCGCGCGAAGCGATCGGCGGCGCGCAGCACGTCTCCGTAAGTCCAGCGCTGCCTGCGATAGCCGCGGCGGTGAACGTAGGCCACTTCGCGTGCGTGCCGCTGAAAATTCTGGAGATAGTCCAGGATGGTGCTACGGGCCATCGCTTCCAGTGTAACTGTTGGGTCACGCGGCGCTTACAATCAAAAGCGTGGCCGATGTTTACATCCTGGGCATCGAGAGTTCGTGCGACGAGACTGCGGCTGCCGTCGTGCGCTCGGGCGAGCAGGTCGTGTCGAGTGTGGTGTACTCGCAAATCCTCACTCATCAGCCCTATGGCGGCGTCGTGCCGGAGCTGGCGTCCCGCGAACACCTTCGCGCCATCGTGCCTGTCGTTCGCAAGGCGCTACAGGATGCCGGGAAGAGCTACGACGATATTGACGCGCTGGCGGTCACGCAAGGACCGGGTTTAGCGGGCGCCCTGCTCGTCGGACTGAGCTACGCCAAGGCGTTGGCTTACGCGCTCCACAAGCCTCTGATTGCGGTCAACCACCTGGAAGGGCACGTCCATGCGGTGCTGCTGGAAGAGCGGCAGAATGCAAATCGCGAGCTGGAATTTCCCGTGCTCGCCCTGGTGGTAAGTGGAGGCCACACCCATTTGTTTCTTGCGGAGCGCGAGGGCCATGCCTGGAGGTACCACGATGTGGGACACACGCGCGATGATGCCGCGGGTGAAGCGTTCGACAAAGTGGCCAAGCTGCTGGAGCTTGGCTATCCCGGCGGCCCCATCATCGACTTCCTGGCCCGCCACGGCCATGCCGACGCGGTGAAGTTCCCGTTTGCGCAGATCAAGCATCGCGACCGCAATCCCCAGAACCGGTACGGTCCCGAGGAGCGGCGCGTGGACTTCTCTTATAGCGGCATCAAGACGGCGGTGCTGCGGTATGTGGAGACGCACGCCATGCGGTCGGCCATCGAGCAGCGTGCGCGGACGCTGCGGCAGATTGTGAATCCATCGCGTGAGGATGTTTTGGCTGCATGCGAGCGGCAGACGCTGGACCTTGTCGCGTCTTTCCAGCGGGCGATGGTGCAGGACCTGGCGAGTAAGACCTTGCTGGCGGCCCGCGAAAACGATGCCGCAACCCTGCTGGTGACGGGAGGGGTAGCGGCGAACACAGAGCTGCGCGCAACCTTCGAGCGCGACGCTTCGCAGCAGGGGCTGCAAGTGTATTTTCCTTCGCGTATGCTTTCGACCGATAATGCGGCAATGATTGCAACCGCGGCGTATCCGCGCTTCTTGATGCACGACTTCGCCGAGCCGGAGCTATCCGCCGAAGCCGCTCTACGGCTGCGTTGACCGCCGGCATTCGCGGGCATGCAGGGCGCGAACGCGCGTTCAGCTTTCGTGCCGCATTCGCTTGACGGCGCCAAGACACACGCCGAAGAGGCCGATCATCACGAGCAGGGGCGCGAATGAGCCATCGTGGCGTCCGGCAAGCGTTGCCATCCCCGCCAGCAGTGCGCACATGCCCAGGAACAACAGAAGCTTGCTTTCCGATGGGGAGATTGCGCTTTTCAGGCCGGCATTTCTCATAGAAGGTCCTCCGCTTGGAGTTGGTACGCCGGCGCAAGCCGGAAAGTTCCGGTGCCGGGGCAGGTGACACGCGGAACGTGCCGACCGGGCAGCGCGTCAGCTCGAAGGCTATTCTTCTTCAGCGGGGATCTTGGATTCGATGTCCATGTCGCGGAATTCGCTGGATTCGAAGATTTCGCGGCATTCCAGGCATTCCACGTACTCCGCATCTTCGTCTCGCGATACAAGCTGTACTCGGGGGTGCCGACAGGGAGTGTCCATTTCGTCGCTCTGAGGATGTTTGTGGGATCTTGTTCACTGACGGGACTACAACCATTGACTCGGAACGGAGGTCCCGCCAGCGGTTCGATTTTCGGGTATTTTAGACGGGGGTTGCGGCTTGTCAAGCTTTTCTCACATTAATTTCTTGGCCCTGCAAGTGCCACCCGGTCCGGCGGAGGAGATTTCACGACGGCTGCAGAGCTCTCGCCAGCGTGACTCCCGGGGTGCCGGGGAACGCCTTACAGCGAGATTGTGCATCCTATCTGGGGTAACGAATGGCTAAGAAAGGGCTGCTCTAAGGAGCCAGGCAACAGCAGCTACTCCGAATGGCATCCAAGGGTAATTAACCCGGTACATTCTATTGACTACAGCGAAGAAGATCCTGGCGAACGGCATTTCCGAGCATGAAGCCATCGAGCGCGCGCAGCGCGGCGATGCGGAGTGTTTCGAAGCCCTTTACGGCCTTCACAAGCGCAGGGTTTACTCACTTTGCCTGCGTATGACCGGCAACACGGCGGAGGCGGAAGACCTCACACAAGAGGCCTTCCTGCAGCTGTATCGCAAGATTGCCACCTTCCGCGGCGAGTCGGCGTTTTCGACCTGGCTGCACCGGCTGGCGGTCAACGTCGTGCTTATGCACCTGCGCAAGAAAGGGTTGCCCGAGGTATCGCTGGAGGAATCGATGGAGCCGCAGCAGGAAGACGGTCCCAAGAAGGATGTGGGGACGCGGGACAATGTGCTGGCAGGGTCGATCGATAGGGTAAATCTGCAGCGGGCGGTAGAAAGCTTGCCGCCGGGTTATCGCATCATCTTTGTATTACACGATGTGGAAGGATACGAGCACAACGAGATTGCGGAGATGATGGGGTGCTCGATCGGCAACAGCAAATCGCAGCTTCATAAGGCGCGCATGAAGTTGCGCGACTTGCTCAAGCAGAGCAAGGCGGAGAAAGCTGCCAATCGGAGGTAAGAAGGGAGAAGCATTTCTCATCGAGATGCAGGGGAATTCGCTAGTGCGGACGAGACCTGAAGAGATCCGCCATCCATTCCCGGGGAGAAGAGAGCCATGACGTGTGCGGAGTTTCAGAAGGTCCTGCCTTATATCATCGACGGCGGCGGAAGCCCGGAGGAGCAGGAGCACCTGCGGACTTGTCCGGTTTGCTCCGACCTGGTGGCCGACCTGCGCTACATTGCCGATGTCGCCAAACTGCTGGTGCCGATGGAGGACCCTAATCCACGAGTGTGGAAGGGCATTGAAAAGGCCCTGGATCGGGAAGGGCTGGCCAAGCCGGCGCGCCGAAATATGTAGTGCGCGCTGCGAGCGGCCGGTCAACTATAATTCGGGTCGTAAGAAGTGTTTGAACGGCAGCTCTCAGCCGGCATTTAACGGCCGGTTCGCACAAGCCGCGCTGCTGTTTGCCAGACGCTGACGAGCCGCAAACTCCGGGTTTCGACCTTTGCAAGATATGTCGGATCCAGTTACCAGCGCCCGCAACTCCTCCGTCGAAATCACATTGGAAGTACTCGAGACCGTGCTGGCGGATTATCCGCGGCGCGACTTCGCTATTCGTCTGTGGAATGGCGAGATCTGGGGAAACCCGGACGACCCGCGGTTCTCGCTTGTCCTAAACCATCCAAGCAGTCTGCGCCGCATGATCCTAGGCGCCAATCAACTCACGCTTGGCGAGGCTTATATTTATGGCGACTTCGACATCGAAGGCGACATTGAGGCGGCCTTCGAATTCGGCGATTACCTGACTACCCACGAACTGGAGTTGATGGAGAAGCTGCGGCTCGCCGGGCTGGTGCTGCGCCTGCCGCACAACGGCGATCACGGAGAGAAGCAGGAGCTCGGAGCGCATCTTCATGGCCGGCGCCACTCCAAGGAGCGCGACCGCCGCGCCGTCAGATACCATTACGATCTTTCCAACGATTTCTACCAGCTTTGGCTCGATCGCCGCATGGTGTATTCCTGCGCATATTTTAAGCGTGGAGACGAAGACATCGACACCGCTCAGGCCAACAAGCTGGAGTATCTCTGCCGCAAGCTGCGGCTGCGTCGCGGAGACCGGCTATTGGACGTGGGATGTGGCTGGGGCGGCCTGGTGATGTGGGCTGCGCAGCACTTCGGAGTGCATGCTCTGGGGGTGACGTTGAGCGAGGAGCAGGCAAAGCTGGCACGCGAACGGGTCCGGCAGGCCGGCCTGGAAGAGCGCTGCCGGATCGAGGTGCGCGACTATCGCGATCTTACCGAGCCGAACTCCTTCGACAAGATTGTCAGTGTGGGCATGTTCGAGCACGTGGGCGAGTCCCACCTGCCGGAATATTTCGAGCACGTGTGGAAACTGTTGCGTGCCGGCGGCGTCTTCATGAACCACGGCATCGCTGCCTCGGCAATCTTTCACCGCAAGGGTGCGTCCTTTATCGATAAATACGTCTTTCCCGACGGCGGCCTGGTACCGATCGGCACCACCATTCGCATCGCCGAAGCTTGCGGCTTCGAGGTGCGTGACGTGGAGAGCCTGCGAGAGCATTACAACCGCACGTTGCGGCACTGGGTGCAACGGCTGGACTCGCACTACGAAGACGCCAAGCGAATCACCAGCGAAACCGTCTACCGCATCTGGCGAATCTACATGGCAGGCAGCGCATTCGCCTTCGCCCGGGGACGCGTGAACCTGTATCAGGTGCTCTTCAGCAAGCCCGATCACGGCGAGGCTCGCCTGCCGCTGACGCGCACGGATTGGTACAACCGGGCGTAGCCTCTTCGCCGGCACATCCCACCAGCTTTAGGACCCTATATACCGGGCATACAGGCTGCGGGCGATGGCCGTCTCTGTCGTCCCTTTGATAATGGCGCGGCCGTCGGGGAAGAGTGTGATTTCGTATGGGTCCCGCCAGAATCTGAGGATGAAGTCATTGTGCCGCACCGCGCCGTGGGGCGACAGCCGCCGGGAGACCTCGTCGAAATCGATGGGACGCTCGCGCTCATGAATCTGCACGGAATTGCGCCCGCATAACGAAACATGCGGACGTCCTTCGCCGGCAAGATGTATGAACTTGCGCTGGCCGCAGGCGCGGCAGCCTTCGCGCGGCTTGTTGGCTTGAACCGTTGCGAAGTCGTTGGTCCAGACGTCATAGGAGAGCAGTGTGCGGCGAAGCTGATCGCGCGCTCCCACGGCCAGCTTCAGCGCCTCGGTGGCGGCGATGGAGGCGACCAGGTTGACCGCTGAATTCAGAATGCCGGCGGTGTCGCAGGTCTCGACGATGCCGCGCGGCGAATCCGGAAAGATGCAGGCCAGGCACGCGGTTTCTCCCGGCAGAATATTCATGGTGACCGCATAACTGCCGACGCCGGCGGCATAGATCCATGGCAAGTTCCTGCTGACCGCGAAATCATTGATCAGATATCGCGTCTCGAAGTTGTCGGTGCCGTCGAGAACGATAGCGACATCGCTGAGCAGGTCTTCCACATTGTCGGGCGTGAGGTCGGCGGCGTGCGGCTCGACGGCAATCCCGGAATTGAAGGCGGCAATCTTGCGGGCCGCGGCAATGGCCTTGGGCAGCGACTCTGCGGCGTCAACTTCGTCAAACAGCACCTGCCGCTGAAGATTGCTGGCCTCGACGTAGTCACGATCTATCAGGCGAAGATAACCCACGCCGGCGCGCGCCAGCAGCGATGCGAGCGCTGAGCCGGTCGCCCCACAGCCGACAATCGCAACCCGAGCCTCGGCCAGCTTGCGTTGACCGGCTTCGCCGATGGGCGCGAACAGCACCTGGCGCGAATAACGCTCGGCAAAATCCAATCCTTCACCTCGGCTTTCGACGGAAGCTTGCTGGCATTTATTATAGGTATTCCGCATCAGTCACGCGCTCGCAGTGTTTGTTGAGGGTGGAACGTCTCCCCAAAATGGAAGCCACGGATGGATGCAGGGGCGGAGGAGCAGTCGCCATAACAACGATGGCGCGGCTGCCGGAGCAGAGACTGTGCCAAAGGTCAGGACTTGAGGACGCCGATCACGTCATTGTTATGCACGTTCGCCGTATCCTGCGGCCTGCTCCTCGGCTCCGCGCGGGCGCAAGCCCCCCAGCCTTCGCCCGAGTCCGCTTCCTCTCAAAATAGTTCCATCGATTCACTCGACAAGTACGAGGGCAAGACCGTCAGTGCCATCGAATTCCGCGGAATCAGCAGCGGCACGGCGGTGTTGCGCTCGCTGGTCTCGCAGGAAACCGGCGAGCCGCTGGACCGCAAGAAGCTGCGCGCCAGCCTGGATGCGCTCTACGCGACGGGGCGATTCGCCACCCTCGATGCCGAAGCCGAGCCCCGGCCCGGAGACTCCCTGGCTCTCGTCTTTGTAGCGACGGAAAACTACTTCAATGGCGCACTCTCGGTAGAGGGAACTCCCCAGAAGGGCGATCCCAGGCCCAACCAATTGATAGCGGCGAGCCAACTCGATCTTGGAGAGCTGTTCAGCGAAGACAAAGTCATTACCTCCATCGATCGCATGAAGAAGATCCTGGCCGACAACGGCTACTACCAGGCGGTGATTCGCTACAGCCTTCAGCCCAACGCTCGTGAGCGTCAGATGGCCATCAACTTTCAGGTCACGCCCGGGCCCATGGCGCGGGTGGGAGAGGTGACCATAAAAGGCGAAACTGGAATCGCTCCCGAACAAGTGCGGAAGCTCACAAAGTTGAAGGCCGGGGCCAACGTGAGTTCCGCGCATGTTACCCGTGCGCTGGAGCGGTTGCGCAAGCATTACCAGCAAAATGCCCACCTGGAAGCGCAGGTCTCGCTGATCGCCAGGCAATATCATCCGGAGACGAAGCGGCTCGATTACATTTTTGAGGTAGAGCAGGGACCAACCGTCGACATCACCACCGAGGGAGATGGCGTCAGCAAGGGCCAGCTTCGCAAGCTGGTGCCGGTCTTCCAGGAAAACTCCGTCGATGACGATCTGCTGAACGAAGGCCGCCGCAATCTGCGCGATTATCTGGAGACCAAGGGCTACTTCGACGCCAAAGTCGAAGTCGAGCGCCGGCCGGTGCCGGACAGCAATCATCTGAACATCATCTACGTGGTCGATTCCGGCGTTCGCCACAAGCTGATCGCGGTAAAGGTGGAAGGCAATAAGTACTTCGATGTTGCCGCCATTCGCGAGCGCATGAACGTGCAGACGGCTACCTTGTTTATCCCCAACGGCAAGTTCAGCCAGCGGCTGCTCAGCGAAGACGTCAACTCCATCAAGTATCTCTACCTGGCCAATGGATTCCTGGACGCGAAGGTCGAGTCCGAGCTGCGCGACGACTACCAGGGCAAGAAAAACGAGATGGAGGTGCTGATCAAGATCGACGAAGGCGCGCAGACGCGGGTGCACGAGGTGAAGCTGGAGGGTGTAAACGAAGCCGATGAAAAGAAGCTGGACACCATGCTGAGCAGCGTTGCCGGCCAGCCATTCAGCGACGTGAATCTCGCCAACGATCGCGATGCGGTCACCTTCTATTACTTCAACCGCGGATATCCCAACGTGCAATTCGAGTCCTCGGCAACTCCGGCGCCGGGCGAGCCGAACCGAATGGACGTGGTCTACAAGGTGACGGAAGGGCAGCGCGTGTTTGTCGATCGCGTGCTGGTGACCGGCCTGAATTACACCCGGCCTTATGTGGTCAACCGGCAGATGCGCATCGCCGATGGCGATCCGCTCAGCCAGACGCGCATGGTGGATTCGCAGCGCCGTCTCTACAATCTCGGCCTGTTCAACGAAGTGGATATGGCGGTGCAGAACCCGGATGGAGATGAGCCGTCAAAGGACGTGCTGTTCAATATCCAGGAGGCGAAACGCTGGACCTTCCGCTACGGAGGCGGCATCGAGTTTGCCACCGGCAATCTGCCCAGCACCAGCAATCCGCAAGGCAAGACGGGCGTCAGCCCGAATGCCGTTCTTGAAATCACCCGTCTAAACATATTGGGACGCGACCAGACCTTCACCTTGCGTGGCCGGGTGGGCCTGCTGACTCGCCGAGGCGTGGCCAGCTACGATGCCCCGCGGCTGTTTCATCGCGAGAACTGGCGCATCATCTTCAGCGCGCTTTACGACAACACGGCCGACGTGAATACCTTTGCCTCCGAGCGGCTGGAAGGAGCTGTCCAGGCGGAGCAGCGCGTGAACCGGTTTCTTACCTTCGCCTACGGTGTCAGCTTCCAGCGCGTCGCGGTCGACAAGAACAGCCTGGTGATCGATCCCGTCCTGATCGCCTTGTATTCGAAGCCGGTATTCATTGCGATGCCCATCATCACGATGGTGCGGGATAAACGCGATGACGCCATCAATCCCAGCAAAGGCAGCTACAACGCGGTGAATGGAGGGCTGGCGACCAGCGCGCTGGGCTCGCAGACGAACTTCGGCCGCGTCCTCATCGATAACTCGACGTATTACACGATTAAGCGAAATTGGGTGCTGGCGCGCCGGACGCAGATCGGGATTGAGAAGCCGTATGGCACTAACGACTTTCTCAATCTTGAGTCGCTGCCGCCAGGCTCGATTCCGGCGGAAGCGACGCAGATTCCGCTGCCCGAGCTGTTCTTTGCCGGTGGCAGCAATTCGCTGCGCGCCTTTTCCATCAACCAGGCGGGCCCGCGCGATACGCAAACCGGCTTTGCTATCGGAGGCCAGGGGCTCTTCGTCAACACCGTTGAGCTTCGCACTCCGCCCGTAACTCTGCCCTACATCGGGAACAACCTGGGATTCGTGTTCTTCCACGATATGGGCAATGTCTTCGACAGCGCCAATCACATCATCAGCGGCATGTTGCGTTTTCATCAGCCGTCGCTTGCCGATTGCGCTACGCCGGGCAGCAACACGCCTTGCAACTTCAACTATGACTCGCAGGCCGTGGGGGCCGGAATTCGTTACAAGACGCCGGTCGGGCCGGTGCGTTTCGATCTGGGATACGCGCTGAATCCCACCCGATTTCCGATTCAAGAGCACGCGGAAACCGATTCACTGCGGCGCATCAACGTGTTTTTTAGTATTGGGCAGACTTTCTGATGAGAAGAGCTATTCAGTTCACGATTTGCTTTGCGCTATTCGCCTTCATAGCGGTCGGGCCGGTTGTTGCCGGAGAGGTGATCGATGGGGTCATCGCCAGTGTCAACCGTCGGCCTATCCTTCGCAGCGACTGGGACGAGGCGGTGCGCTTCGAGGCCTTCATGCAGCAGAAACCCGTGACGCAGTTGAGCCAGACCGATCGCATTCGCGCCCTGCAGCGGCTGATCGATCGCCGCTTGCTGAGCGCGCAGATGGGCGACGCCAACTACATGCGGCCGTCCAACGAAAAGCTGCAGGAGGACGTTGCGCGGCTGCGCGCGCAGCTCCCCCACGGCGAGGACGATGCGGCGTGGCGGCAACTGCTGGCGGCTTACGGGCTCGACGAGCAGACGCTGAAGCAGCACCTCGGCGATGAGGTGCAGGTGATGAATTTCATCGAGGTGCGGCTGCGTCCCAACGTGCACATCAACCAGGACGAGATCGAGTCGTACTACAAGAACCAGTTGCTGCCGGATCTGCAACACAACGGCGGCAAAGTCCTGGCACTGGACGACGTGAAGGGCAGGATCCAGGAGTTGCTGACCCAGCAGCGGATCGATGAGCTCCTCGATGCGTGGCTGCACAACCTGCGGCAGCAGGCGGAAATTCACAGCAGCATTGCCATTCCTGGAGTGAACGCTCCCGAGGAGGACGCCGGAGCTGCCGGCTTTAACTAGCAATGGCGGACCAGGCCAAATCGAAGCGCTCGCACAAACGCCGGTGGATCTGCGTCAGTGTGCTGGTTGTGTTGCTGGCCGTGGCCATAGGTCTGTTTTTCTACCTGCGGAGCGCGGGCTTCCAGGACCTGGTGCGTCGCAAGCTCGTGGCCACACTCGAAGAGGTCACCGGCGGCCGCGTCGAGATCGCCTCTTTTCGCTGGAACCTTTCGCAGCTTGCGTTCGACGCGACCGACCTCACCATTCATGGACTGGAGCCGCCCAGCCAGGCGCCGTATGTGCACGTCGATCGCGCCCTGATACAACTGCACATCATCTCGTTCTTCGAGAAGCAATTCAGCGTGGCGCGACTGGAACTGCAGCGCCCGGTGGTGCACCTGATCGTTAATCCTGACGGCAGCACGAACGCGCCACAGCCGAAGCTGAAACCGGTGGCCGGCAGAACATTCGTGCAGCAGCTGTTTGACCTGCAGGTTGCGCGCGCCGATCTGCGCGACGGCTTGCTACTGGTGAACGAGCGTAGGCTACCACTGGATTTTTCCGCCAGCGATCTCGCCTTGAGCCTGAGTTATCGCGCCCAGGATGGCGTCCACGAATATCCGGGCGACCTGCAGATCGGCAAGTTCGACGTGCGATATGGGGAGTTTCGCGATGTTCCCGCCAGCGCCGCTTTGCAGTTCACGCTGTGGGAGAACGCTCTCGACATTCACGACCTGAAGCTGCTTTCGCAAGCCTCGTTGCTGCAAGCTTCAGGAAAGCTGACGAACTTTGCTCAGCCGCAGGTGCAGCTTACTTATACCGCCAGCGTCGATGTGGCTCAGGTTGCTGCCGTGACCCGCTCGCCCGAGCTGGGCCGCGGGACGATGCTGCTGAACGGCTCTGCCAATTATTCGCTGCCGGCAAGTTATTCGACGGCCGGACACGTTAGCTTGCGCAACCTGGATTCCCGGGCGGCCGGCGTCGCCTTGCGCCGGGCCAATATCGATGCAGATTTCGCGTTCACGCAAGACGCGTTGGCTCTCAAGAAGATCGCGGCCGGCGTCTTCGGTGGGTCGGTGACCGGCGATGCGGAGGTCAAGAACCTGCTTGCGTCCCAGGCCGCGAAAGCAAGCGAGCAGCCTGCTTCCGCTTCGCGCTCGCGACGAGGTGCGCAGGAGGAGCTGGCCGCAGGCGAGCAGCAGGGCTGGGCACGATTGCGAGCAAGCCGGCTGTCGCTGAATGAGCTGGCGCGTATCTTTGCCAGCCGATCGTTGCCCCTCGACAAACTCAACGCCGCGGGCCGGCTGACGGGTACGGTCAATTTGGACTGGAGAGAGTCGCCCGAGAACTCAGTAGCCGATCTTGCACTGGACATCACTCCGCCCGAGCGTCCTGCCGCCAATGAGCTGCCGGTGAGCGGAAGCGTACGCGGCCGGGCGGCGCTGCGCCGGCAACGAATCGACTTGACCGCACTGCGGCTGGCAACTCCGCATAGCAGCCTGGACGCCAGCGGCTCGCTCGGCTCGAATTCGGCGATGCTGAAGTTGAACGCTAACACCACCAGCCTTGCCGAACTGAAGCCGTTGCTGGCGGGAAACGGCGCTCAACCTTTGCCGATCGAGCTGGACGGCAGCGCCAGCTTCAACGGCACGGTGAGCGGGCCGCTGCGGCGCCCGCAAATCGCCGGACACTTGCAGGCCACAAACTTCAGCTACCTGTACACGCCTTCGTCCGGCGCCTCAGCTCTCCCCCAACGTCCCGCAGCCAAGAAGCAGCATTGGTTCCAGAGGACGACAACGGTTCCGGCTGCTCCCGTGCCGCCAACCGCGGCGCCCGCTCGGCAGGTCCACTTTGACGCATTCTCCGGGGATATACAGTACTCGCAAACGGCCCTGACGCTGCACCACGGCATCGTGGAAGAGGGCGGCGCGCAGCTGCATCTTGACGGCACATCCGCGCTGGTGAAGGGCGCTTTCACCGATAACACTCAATTCACGGTACACGCCGTGCTGCAGAACGGCGACATCGCCCAATTGCAAAAGACCGCGGGGTTCAGCTATCCGGTGCAGGGCAAGCTGAACTTTGCGATCACTGCAGCGGGCACGGTCGAGAACCCGCATGGACAAGGGCAGTTTGCCCTCGCGCAAGCCGAATGGCGCGGACGCGCGATCGAAGCGCTGACCTCGAACATTGCCTTTGCCAACCACGCCGTCCAGTTCGACAAAATCCAGCTACAGGCCGGACGCGGGATGGTGGCGGGATCGGCAGCTTATGACTTCCGCGGCCGCCAGGCGCGAGTGGACCTGAAAGGCCATACCGTCGATTTGGCTGAGCTTCCCGAGATACAGACCGACCGCCTGCACATCGGGGGCATTGCGGATTTCACGGTGAAGGGATCGGGCACGGTCGAGCACCCTCTGGTGAACGCTCATCTCGAGATCGAAAACCTCACCCTGAACGACGACGTGATTGGCAAGGTCAGCGGCGATGCAACTTCCGAGGGACGGGAGATGACCTTAACCGCCCGCTCCCACTTTCCCCGCGCGAGCTTCACGCTTGATGGAAACGTGGAGCTTGAGGGCGACATGCCGGCGCATGCTGTTTTGCGCTTCACCAACCTGGATGTGAATCCCTTCCTGCCGGCGAGGATGCGATCGCAGGTCACGCGACAGGCTTCGCTCGACGGGCAGGCTCAGCTGGATGGGCCGCTCCGGCAGCCGCGGCTGCTCCACGGGATCGCAAGCATCCAGCAGTTTTCCGTCGAAGTGCAGCACATTCCGATCAAGAGCGACGGCCCGGTCCAATTCAGCTTCGCGAACGAGGTTGTTTCCATCGAGCACTGTGCCGTCGCCAGCGAGGATACGCACTTCACCGTGACCGGCACGATCGATCTCGCACGTGACCGGGCCTTGAATTTGCACGCCAATGGCGGGCTGAACCTGAAGCTGGCGCAGACGCTGTATCCGGATCTCACCTCGTACGGTGTCGCGAACGTGGACGTCAGCATAGCCGGCACTCCGGCGCAACCGGTCACGGCAGGACGCGTTCAAATCGAGCACGCGGGCATATCAATGATCGACTTGCCCACGGGGCTGGGCGACCTGAACGGCACCCTGATCTTCAACCAGGACCGGCTGGAGTTGCAGGATGTGAATGCGCGCATGGGAGGCGGGCACGTCAAGCTCTCAGGCTTCATGACCTTCGCAAACACGCTCGGCTTTAATCTCGCAGCGGACGGCACGGGCATCCGTTTCCGCTACTCCGGCCTTAGCGTCACCTCCGACCAGTCGCTGCGGCTCACCGGAACCTTGCAGAATGCCTCGCTTAGCGGCAATGTTACGGTGACGCGTTTCGCGCAGATTCCATCGGCGGATTTGCAATTGCTGCTGGCCGAGGCCAACGCGCCGCCCAGCCTGCCGAATCCCAAATCGCCGCTCAACAATCTGCACCTCGAGGTGCGCATTCTGTCCACCCCGGAGCTGACGGTAGAGACCTCGCTGGCAAAGTTGGCGGGGGATGTGGACCTGCGGCTGCGCGGCACCGCAGCCCGGCCGGTATTGCTGGGGCGAATCAACATTGCAGAAGGCGACATTAAGCTGGCGGGGACCAAGTATCACCTGGAGCGCGGCGACGTTACTTTTGTGAATCCCGTGCGCATCGACCCGGTGCTGGACGTGGAGGCAACAACGCGGGTGCGCGATTTCGACATCACCATCGGGCTGCACGGCACCATGGAGCGCCTCAATACCACCTACCGCTCCGATCCGCCGCTTTCCACCGACGACATTGTCTCGCTGCTCGCCTTCGGCAAGACCCAAACCGAGCAGGCGCTGGGCGGCACGGCAGCGCCAGGATCGGGATTTGCCGAGAGCGCTTCAGGGGCGCTGCTCAGCTCGGCCCTGAATCAGGCGGTTACCAGCCGCGTCTCCCGCATCTTCGGTTCCAGCACCATTCGCATCAATCCCTCGGTCGGCGGCCCGGAGAACGATCCCAACGCGCGACTCACGGTCGAACAACAGGTCTCGAACAACATCACCTTCACCTACATCACCAACCTTGCCCGCTCGGCGCAGGAGGTGATTCAGTTCGAGTACACCATTAATCGCGAGTACACGCTGCAGGGAATTCGCGACGAGAATGGAGTGGTCAGCTTCGATCTGCTGATCCGAAAGCGCAGGCAATAAGAAAGGCGGCCGCGGGGCCGCCCATTCTCCTTGGTGCAATCAAGAATTCATTTGTGGGCCGAAGAGCCACCGGAAGCGTGAGGGGCAGAGCTGCCCACGCTGGAGGGACTGCCGTGCACAGCCTGTCCGGCAAGGGGTGACACGCCGGCACGCATTCCACCCATTTCCGGCGGCGCCAAAGCCACGGAGCGCGCCGGAGCGGCAAAGACGTGTCCCTGCTGCGTGGCGCTCATCGCCGGTGTGCGTGCGGCAAAAGTCGAGTGACTGCCCGCGACATTCGTTGCGTTGCGTGCAAAGCCATGAGTTGCGGTTGCCGAATGGCCGGGAACCAGGCTGGCAAAGTCCGGAGCAATGCGGCCTCCGGGAATCGTAAGCGCCTTGGGGTTCACCGCGCCGACCTGTACGGTCCGCGGTGTGGCCGTGTTGGTCTGCAGCGGAGGAGGAGTAGCTGCAGTCCAGTTGGCGGGAGCTCGCAAAATTCGCGGCACTGCCTGGAAGTTGCCGGCGTACCACTGCCCGTTATAGCCCTTGCCCGGCACCCATGCCCATCCTGTGCCGTTGATGAATGCCCATGAGCCGTAGTGAAACGGCAGCCATCCCCAGGGATATGCCGAAGCCCATGCATAACCCATTCCGGGGTAAAACATCCACGCGCCGTTGCTGTAGGGGTCCCAGGCCGCCATGGAGCCGGCAAAGCCGTAGGGCTGCCAAACGTAGCCAAAGCCGTTAGCGAAGAAGAAGTCACCGTAGTAGTTCAGGTCCTGCAGCCCGTAAGCGCGATTGGGACCGCCGAAGCCGGCGTTCTCCGCATAAGTCTTGGTGTAGTCTTCGCGCTCCTTGTTCCAGGAATCGTAGCGGCTCGACTCTACACTTCCGGCCACGGTTTGCTTCGCGGCGTCCGCGAGGTCCACCATCAGCGTCTGCTTCTTGTGGATGGAAACCGGCTGCGCTCCACCTTCTACCTGCACCTCGCCCTTGAGGACCGCGGCCTTCAACTCGGCCGGCGTAACCGTGAGCCGCAGCAGCGTGTCGCGACGCGCCAGCAGAACCGTGTCGCCGATCTTTACGCGATAGACATCGTTGCCCTTCGAAGCGGACTCCAGGTAGACGATGCCCTTCACAACTTCGAGCTGATTGATTTTTTCGCCGGTATCGCTGAGCAACAGTTGTGAGAACTTGACTTCGGAGCCGTCGGTAAGCCGCAGCGCGCTTTCGTTCTCAAATTCCACTTCGGCTAGGCCATCGGTGCCGGTGACCAGCCTGGTGCCCTCGACAATGGGCGTGTTCAGAATGGCCCGCTCCAGCCCGCTTCCGCGATCGATTTGCACCTGCCCTTCCACCGAGCTGAGGCGAACGATGCGGACATGCGAATCGGCGAAGGCTGAGCTGGAGATGAAAACTGTAACGACGCAAGTGAGGGCTAGCCGCGAAAAATTCCCGGCGCGTGACATGGTGATACTCCTTGACCCGGTAGCGGACTCTGGGAGCTCGATTGAGAGGCGAAGAACGTTGCCACCCCGGGTTCTTGCTGGTTGCTTCTATTAAACACCAATTTGGATGTGTGTTTCCGGGAATCGGCGCAGCCGAATTGTCAAATTGTTGTCAGCACGCAACGGCGCTGCTCTCGCGCAAACAAGCAGGAACGCGGGATGAGGCAGAGAGTGGTGCTGCTCCTCTACTGTGCCGGCGCAGCCGTGGCCGGCGCAGTTGGCTGGTCCAGGGTGCGCAACAGGCGCTTAGCGCTTTCGCGGCTGATGTTCATCAAGTTGGGGTCGGCGGCGATTTTGCGCAATATGGGCGCGATGATCGATAGCGCCTCGACTTCGTGGCCGGCCTGCAGGTCCTCCAGCTCCTTCAGGCGCTTGTCCATGCCAAGCTTGTCGAAGCGGTACTGAAACGCCAGCTTGCGCCCACAATCGACGGTAGTGGCAATGCCTTCGAAGAAGCGGGTCAGGCCGTCGACATCGGGATTTTGCGACCAGTTGAACCGGGTGGTGTTATCGGTCTCGCCCGACCGGTACTCCAATGTCTTCGCACCGGTCTGCGCGATGTGCTTCAGATGAGAGTCGAAGTCGCCGCGAAAGTAGTTGAGCTTCTGCGCCGCATCGAAGACCTTCCGCCGGTCTGCCGCGGAGAGGGTGAAGTCCTGCTGATACGCGTCGGTATCGTTGGTCTCATCGGGATGGGGCGTGCCCTCGAAGTGCGATTGGCCGTCGGAGGCGACCTGCACCGTGTAGTGCTGCCAGGGAACGCCGATGTTCCACTCGAAGGTGAAGCGGACGATTGCCGGCGCCGGGGCAGCCGTTGAGGACGAGGGTTGCTGGGCGAGGGCTGGGAGCGCCAAGAGCAACGAGAGCAGGATGTGCGACAACTTCATGCTGAGCAGAAATTTTATCAGCGAGACGCAGCCCGCTGGCGCGCCAGCGTGCCCGTGGTATGCAGATGGCAGATGGCGATGGCGAGCGCGTCGGCGGCGTCGGCGGGCTTAGGCGGCTCAGGCAGGCTCAGCAGACGCGCCACCATAACCTGCACCTGCGATTTTTCGGCTTTGCCGTATCCCACCACTGCCGACTTGATCGAGAGCGGCGAATAAGCGGCGACCTCCAAGCCAGCCTGCGCCGCGGCCAGCATTGCCACGCCGCGAACGTGTCCCAGCTTTAGCGCCGACTTGGCATTCACCGCGTAAAAGACATCCTCGATGGCTACCTGCTCCGGGGCGTGCGCGGCGATGATGGCCGCGAGCTCCTCGCAAATCTTCTTCAACCGGAGCTCGAGCGCCTCGCGCGGGGAAAGCCGGATGGCGCCGCTGCACAGATGATGCAGAGCGCCGTGGTCGTCCTGTTCGACTACACCGTAGCCGGTGTATTCGCCGCCGCAATCGATGCCGAGGACGCGCATTGCCGAGAGTGTAGCAGGGAAAGCGGGGCATCGAGCCTGCAAGCCCGCGCAGGCACCGCGAAAGGCAAGAGCTGGACCTTCAGCCCCGGCGGTACACTCTTTCCGGAGGCACGATGGGAGATTCGGAAACTGAGTACATCGTCGAGTTGCAGCCGAAGATCGCAGCGCGATTGCAGGACTTAGGAGTTGCCGATGACCGCAATCGAGCTTTGCTGGTACACGGCCTTGCGGAGATTGCGTCCCGCAGCCGAACCTTCGAGCAGCAGGCGCTGCCGTTGTTTCTGTCGCTGGACGGGCGGCATCGCCGCGGGCTGGCCGAGGTGACCATCGCCCTGAAGAACCATCTGGAGGCGATGCAGGACGCGATCACCGACGTGCGCCCCGCGCTGAACGCGGTCGTCGATTTCTTGCTGCAAGACGAGCAGCAATAGCCGTTCTTAGCGATGTCCCGCGCCAGCGAGGAGCCCGCGCTGGACTATACGAGCACCGCTTCCGGCGTACGCGCGGTCTCCGCCTGCGGCTCGGCTGCCTTGCGACCTTCGAAGGCCTTCCAGTACAGCTCAGCCAGTTCGCTGATGAGCGGCATGCGGGGGTTGGAGCGCCAGGAAGGATCGTCGAAGGCATTCTTCGTCAGCTTCGGCAGCGCGCGTTCGAAATCTTCTCGGGTAATACCCATCTCCGCAATCGAGCGCGGCACCCCTAACAAGTCGAGCAGCCGCTCAGTTTCGGCGATCAGGCGTTCCACTTTCTCCGGTACGGTGTCTCCGCCCAGGCCGAGCAGATCGGCCATCGTGGCGTACTTCTTGTGCGCGACGTAGGCGCGCTGGTTAGGCGATGGCATGAACTTCGCCGGCACCCCGGCATTGAAGGCGATGACGTGCGGCAGCATGAGTGCGTTGGCGCGCCCGTGCGGCACCTTGAAGCGCGCTCCAAAGGCATGTGCAAGGGCGTGGTTCACGCCAACCGAAGCGTTCGAGAAAGCGATGGCCGCAATGCACGCGGCGTTATGCATCATGGTGCGGGCCTCCTCGTCGCGCGGGTTCTCGAAAGCCCGGGGCAGATACTTGAACACCAGCTGGATGGCCTGCATGGCGTTCGAGTCGGTATAGGGTGAGGCGTAGATGGAGACGCCCGCTTCCAGCGCGTGGGTAAGGCAATCGACGCCGGTATCGACCGTCAGGCCTTTCGGCATCGACATAACGAACTGCGGATCGACGATGGCAACGTCCGGGGTGAGCGAGTAGTCGGCCAGCGTGACCTTGATGCCGCGCGCCCCGTCGGTCATGACGGCAAAGGGTGTCACCTCGCTGCCGGTGCCGCTGGTGGTGGAGATGGCGATCAGGCGCGAGTGCGTGATTTTTTCTGTGGGGTATCGCACCACGCGCTTGCGGATGTCGAGAAAGGGAGCAGCCAGTTCGTCGAGATCGGCCTCGGGCGACTCGTACTTCAACTTCATGATCTTCGCCGCGTCGATGACCGAGCCGCCCCCGAGCGCGACGATCTGGTCGGCCTGGTAGAGGTTCAGCGCCTCGACGCCCTGTTCGATGATTTTGCGGTCCGGCTCGGCGTCGGGAATGATGGTGACGCGCACCTGCGTCTTGGGCGGCAGCGCGCGGCGCACGATTTCGGCGTGGCCGATGGCTTCCAGCGCCGGATTGGTGATGATGAGGGTCGAACGCGATGGGAACTGGCGCAGGTTCTCGACCGCTTTCATATTGAAGTAAATCTGGTTGGGAACGCGGAACCACATATGCGCTTGTGTCCTTCGCGCCAGGCGCTTGATGTTGAGGTAGTGATAGACGTTAACGTTGTCGGTGGTCGAGTTGCCGCCGCCGGTCCCGCAGCCGAAGGAGAAGGTGGGCACCATTTCGTTGTAGACGCCGCCCAGCGCGCCGATGGAGCCCGGCGAGTTGACGATGATGCGGCCGGCGTTCATCCGCTCGCCAAAACGGCGGATGACGTCCTCATTGTTGGAGAAGACCACGGCGGTGTGCCCGAGCCCGCCGTGGCGGTTGACTTGCGAGCAGACGTCCAGCGCCTCGTCGGTCGAGGTTGCGCGATAGACCGCCAGAACAGGGAAGAGCTTCTCGACCGACAACGGGTGCTCGCGTCCAATACCGGTGATGGGCGTGATCAGCAACTTGGTCTTGGGCTTTACCTTTATGCCCACAAATTTGGCGATTGCCGTCGCCTTCTGCCCGACGGCCATGGGCTGCATGAATCCGGTTGCCGGATCGATGACGGTGCGCGCCAGCAGCCCGGTTTCCTTGTCAGTGCAGATATGCGATCCCAACTCCTCGAACTTGCGCAGCACGCGGTCGTAAACTTCGTCGTCGATCACCACCGTCTGCTCGCTTGCGCAAATGGTGCCGTTATCGAAGGTCTTCGAGGTGATGATGTCCACTACCGCCATGTCGAGGTCGGCGGTCTTGTCGAGGTAGACCGGCGTGTTGCCCGCCCCCACTCCCAGCGCGGGTTTGCCTGAGCTGTAAGCAGCCTTTACCGCTCCCGGACCGCCGGTGGCGTCGATCAGGCCGACATCCTTGTGGTGCATGAGATAGGCATTGTCTTCGAGGGTGTGCGACTCCAGGCAGGCGAAGACGCCCTCGGGCGCACCGTGCTTCACCGCACTTTCGTACATGATCTTCACCGCCTCGGAGCAGCACCGCCAGGAGCTGGGATGCGGGCTGAAGATCATGGCATTGCGCGTCTTGATCGCCATGATGCACTTGAAGAGCACGGTCGAAGTGGGGTTGGTGATGGGAGTAAGCGAAAAAATGACGCCGATGGGCTCGGCCAGCTCCAACAGGCCGCGCTCGACGTCCTCGCGGATCACGCCCACGGTCCGCTTGTCGCGGACGTAGTTGTAGACAAACTCCGTGGCCACCATGTTCTTGATGGTCTTGTCTTCCAGCACGCCGATCTTAGTCTCTTCGATGGCAAGCCGGGCAAGATGCTGGGCCTGCGCCAGGCCCGCCAGCACCATCGGTTTGACGATGCGGTCGACATCTTCCTGCGAGCAGCTCCGAAAGGCGGCTGCAGCGGCATTGGCCTGCTGGACCAGCCCTTCCAGGTAGGCGATGCGTTGCTCACTAAGTTGCGGTTTGTTATCGCTCATACGGCACCAGCTTTGAGTATCGCCGCTGGCGCTAAGCCGGACAGTGAGGATGATCACGAACAGATGTGAGCGGCAGGCCGCGCTGCGTCTTATTCCCTGACATCATTTCAGTCCTTTTGCCGATTACGGCTTCTGTGCTTTTGCCGATTCCTGCTGACGCTGAAACTTCCGGCCGCCGGCTCCGATCTACCTATCGTTGTCTCGCGGTGAAGTAGCATCGCCCGTGGCGGTTTTAGGCGGCAGGGAGGAGGGGTTGCATGAAGCATGCGGTCTTAGGCGCGGGAGCCATTGGCGGTCTCATGGCTACGGCCATGGGTGCAAGCGGCGAGGAGGTGTTGCTGATGGTTCGCGCGGAGAAGCTGGCCGGCTACCCAGGGCGGCTCACGCTCGAGCAGCCGACCGGCGCGATCACCGCCGCGTCGCATCCCATCGCAACATTAGCGGAGGCAGTCGACGTCCTATGGATAGCTACCAAGGCTTACCAGCTGCAGGCGGCTCTCGCTTCAGTGCGGGCGATGCCCGCGATGGTTGTTCCGTTGCTGAACGGGATCGACCACATCGCCGTGCTGCGTGCGCGATTTGGTGACGACCGCGTGATTGCCGCCACCATTGCCGTCGGCGCCGACCGTCCGGCAGAGGGCCGTTTTGTCCAGCACAATGAAGTCCGGCTGAACCTGATGGCGGCCGCCGAGCCCAGGCTGGGAGCGCTTGTCGCGCGCCTGCATCAGGAGCATGGATTTGGCGGACGGTACTTCGACAGCGAGCCGAAGCTGCTGTGGACCAAGTTGTGCTTCCTCGCGCCATTTGCGCTGGTGACGTCGGCCTCGGGCAAGAACAAGGGAGAGATTTTCGCCGATGCGAAATGGAAGGCAAAGCTCTATTCTGCGATCGATGAAGCGTGCGCGGTTGCGCGGTCGTGTGGGGCCGAAATTGACGCTTCGAAGGTAAAGGCCGGATTGGAGCCCTTGCCCGATGGCTTGCGCAGCTCGATGGCCAAGGACCTGCTTGCGGGAAGGGAGCTCGAGCTGGACGCGATCTCTGGGCCCATCCTGCGCGGCGAAGGTCACGACGTAGATGTCCCGGTCACTCGCGAGCTGGTCACGGCAATCCGCGCGAAGCGTTAACTGCAGTTGGATTTGCGGGCTGGCGTCTTCCGGCAGGACTCGTCGAGCAAAGGGAACGACCGTAGTGGTGCAGTTTGGAATTTGTAGCGGTGGAAGAGCCGTGGCTTCAGTCCAGCGAAACCACAGGCCGTTGACGGCAGCTTTTAATAGTTTGCTGACAAACTTCTGGCTCGACGTCCAGTCGCCGGCTGAAGCCGGCTCGGAGATCCAGAAGCAACAGCCTTAGATGCCTGGCCTGAAGGGTAGGCGTGAGAAGCCTGTCGTCCCTACGGGACTCGGGCGTTTATTCCGAGTCTACCCAGCGCTGAAAGCGCTGGGCTAACCTCTTCCGCGCCTACGGCGCTGCATTCTGGCCGTAAAGAGATTCGTTTGTTCCACCAACTGCTTGGAAATCGGGTTCTCACACACTCACTGAAGGCCAGCTCTGCCGAACGGCTCATCGCACCGCACTTTTCAGCAAACTGTTTAGCGGTGACAACCGGGGCTAAAGCCCTGCTCCATTCTCGTGCTTTCCGCACGGCTGAAGCCGTGCGCTTTCACCGCTTACGCGTGGCTGAAGCCGGTGCCCTTTCACCGCTTTCGCGTGGCTGAAGCCGTGCGCTTTCACCGCCCAGATTTCAAACTGATCCATCACGGGAGCGAGGGCACGGAGAGATTGAATAGAGGCGGCTTGGGTGTTTGCCGCCTCCGGAAAGGCAATGACGGCCGCGCTCGCCTAAACTGTCCTGCGGCCCGTTACCAGGTTGATGATCAGTACAATCACCGCGACGACCAGCAGCAGGTGAATCAGGCTTCCCGCAATGTGAAAGCCCCAGCCGAGAAGCCACAGAATCAGCAGAATGGCAAAAATTGTCCAAAGCATCGGAACCGTCACCTCCGGCCAGAGAACTGGCCCTCGCAGGTTAGGAGTCCGAAATCTACTCTGGAGTTGTACGCCGCAAGCTTTTCCGGTGGCGCGCCGGCTCTAGCGAATCTCCAGCCGGGAGCGCATTTTCTCGGCAAGTTCCCGCACCGAACTGAGCTTGTCGGCGATTTCCGGCGCCAGGCCGCGCTGCTGTAATGCCAGCTCCGAGTTGAGCAGAATGCCGGTGATCTCGCTGCGCAATTCGTTACGCAGGATCCTTCCCGCCACGCGCTCGGCCAGCAGCTTCTCCTCCTGCGTGCGGCGCAGGGCAACCTGCAGTTCCCGCACGATCCTATCGCTGCTGTGCAGCGCCAGGTTCACGTAAACCGGCATGGCGGTGCCGCACCGGTTCAGCAGCGTGTCCAGGGCGCGAAAATCGGTGTCCAGCAACGACTGGTCGATGGCCAGCAGTTCGTAGTCGCCGGCCTGAAGTCCAGCGAGGGCCTGCGGCACAGAGCCCGCCAGGCGGGTGGTCTGGCCGGTTCCGCTTTCCACTGCAGCGGCGTAGTCCCGTCCTCTAGAAGAAGTGGTTACGAGCAGTATCATCACTATTCCTTTCTCGGCGCGCTTCGCAGGCGCACTTCCGCTGGGGCGCCCGAGCAGCGCCTTCTATGCAATCATCGGCACATCAGCCTGCAGCCTGCAGGCGAATTTCAGATGGCCGAACCGTACTCTTTCAGTTTGCGGTAAAGGGTGGTTTTGCCGATGCCCAGGCGGCGGGCCGCTTCCAGCTTGTCGCCGTTGAGCACCTCGATAGCATGCAGGATCGCCTGCTTCTCCAACTGCTCCAGCGGCGTAATCACCGTCGAGTCGCCCGTGGGCTCGGCCACTTCCGGCTGGACCACGCAGTTGCGGAGCTGGGTAGGCAGGTCGGGCACCTGAATGGTAGGCATCGAACAGGTGGTGCAGGCGCGCTCCACACAGTTTTCCAGCTCGCGCACGTTGCCCGGCCAGTCGTACTCCAGCATCAGGCGCAGCGCCTCGTCGGAGATTGTGTGCTTCTGTATTCCGCTTCCGTTATTGATGCGCTCCAGAAAGCTGCCGATCAGCAGGGGAATGTCCTGCTTGCGATCGCGCAGCGGCGGGATGCGCAGGGTGAGCACATTCAGCCGGAAGTAGAGATCGCGGCGAAAGGCGCCCTGGCTGACCGCGGTGTCCAGATCGCGATTGGTGGCGGCCAGAATGCGGACATTGATGGGAACCGCGCGTGTGCCCCCGACCGGCCGTATCTCCCGCTCCTGGATGGCGCGCAGCAGTTTGGCCTGCAGATCGATGGGCAGCTCGCCGACTTCGTCCAGAAACACCGTGCCGCCTTCGGCGGTGGCCAGCAGCCCTTCCTTGGAGCGCATCGCGCCGGTGAAGGCCCCGCGCACGTAACCGAACAGCTCGCTCTCGATCAACGTAGGTACCAGCGCGCCGCAGTCGACCGGGATGAACGGCTTATCCTTGTGCGGTCCGGCGAAGTGGATCGCGCGCGCCACCAGCTCCTTGCCGGTGCCGCTTTCGCCCAGGATCAACACCGGGTGGGTGCTCTGCGCAGCCTTGGCGATGATGCGATACAGCTTCTCCATCTCGGGCGAGTGACCTACCAGCTGCCCAAAGCCCTGCTTGGATTTAAGCTGTTCGCGCAGGGAACGGTTTTCGACGGTCAGCTTCAGGTGCGCGGTCACGCGCTCCAGCTCCAGCCGCAGTTCCTCGAAATTGAAAGGCTTGGTGACGTAGTCGTAGGCGCCCAGCTTCATCGCCTGCACCGCCGATTGCACGGTGGCGAAGCCCGTCATCACAATCACCACCGCCTCCTGGCGGCGAGTCTTGATCTCACGCAACAGCTCCAGCCCGTTGCTGCCCTGCAGGCGCACATCGAGCAGCACGACGTCGAAGGTGCCAGCCTGCAAAGCGCGCAAGGCCTCTTCGCGGCTTTCGGCGACCTGGGTAGTGAAGCCCAGCGCTCCAGCCACCTCGCGGCAGCACTCGCGCACCGCCCGCTCGTCTTCCACAATCAACAGGTTCAACAGATTGGCTTCGACCGCCTGCTCGTTTACGGGAACCGCCTCAGTAGCAATCACGTTGTCGCCCCTTCTTGGCAGCCATGCCCCAGCCGCATTGGCGGCTTTTATGGCGCCCTCTCTATCATCCCTTTTTGGGAAGACGCCGCTAGTACGGTTGTCACCTTCGGCTGTGACTTCAAAACTTCGACCGCCGGCTCGCGGTTGCGTGCGCTTTCATCCCTACCTCTTAACTCACCTGTTACTCACCGCAGCCTGGTTGCGTCCTGCCGCATCCCGCGGAGCAGCGCCGCATGAGTTGCTTCATCAGCTGGCCGCTGCGCTGGGCACTGCGCGACATCTCCCGCACCGGCCTTTTGAGATGGCTGTAAGGCGGCAGCTTGCATTCCATCGCTTGTGCGTTCAGCACAATGGCAGTCATCAAGTTGGAGAGCTCATGCAGCGCCTCCGTGCAGCCTCCGACACAAAGCGGCGAGGGAGGCGCCGTATCGCTGACACATCCCTCGCCGTCACCGCAGGAGGAGGAGGACAACACCATCGCTTCCGTCGCGCGCAAATCCAGATGGCACCTGCCGGGAACTGGAATATTCAATGCCGTGCCCGCATACGGCGCGGCAGCCGCCGATTCTGCAAGAGCAACCATCGCCGGGCCGCTGTACCGGAACTCTGCCAATGCCGTCACCTGTCGTCTTCCGTCACGTTCGATTCGGCTCATCATTTGTTCACCTGTTGTTCTCTAGACAAAACAGATAAAGCACGTAGGCCGCCATTCCTTGGATATCGCGAAGCGGCTGAATCCATGCACTCTTTCGGGGGTGTGGGCGCGCACGCTGGAGGTTGCTGAATCAGGAAAGGTCCGAAGTGGGACTATCGGGTAGCGCGGCAAGCGGATGTTGTTGTTGAAGTGGGATGTTCTGGTTTCCCACCTTGGGTCGATGATCAGTCCGCGTCGCAAAATGGAACACGACCCGGGCTCTGTCGAACGCGAGCGCCGCCTTTAAGGCAGATTGCCGAAGATCGACGTTAATTGAAAGTCACGCCCTTCGCCGCAGATACCAACCGGTAGCGCCTCAATTTGAATTTGATGGTTTACGCTGCCGGGTAGAGCACGCCTTTGAGGCATGTATGCTGCAGCCCCGAATGGGCACACGTTTTAGCGCGAGGCAAATCTCACCCTTACCGATCGGCTAAAGCCGGAGGCTTTAAGTTCAATGCACGCCTCGAGGCGTGCGCCATTCCAGATCCGTTGAACACGATTTCAAGCTGAGCCACCACCAGAAGCCCTAACCTGTTTACTCCCTCAAAGTGGTATCCCGTCCGGAGCAGAATTCGCCGTTCGCCTGGCCATTTGCGAGTAGAATGACACCCAGCACCGGATGGCGCCGTCGACCTCAGTTACAGGTAGTAGATCCTCATGCCATTGATTGGAAGTTTTGCGCTGCTGCTGGCGCTTGCGCTGGCAGCCTATTCATTTATTGCCGGGTCGCTAGGTCTCTGGCGCAAGGACGATCGCCTTACCGAGACCGCGCGCCGCGCCGGCATCGCCTCGTGGGCCGCCGTAACCATCGCGGGCATCGCGCTCGTCATGGCGGCGTTCGGCAATGACTTCTCGGTGGCGTACATCCTGCACCACTCCAATCGCGACCTGCCGCTGGCGTACAAGTTCGCGGCACTGTGGTCGGGCCAGGAGGGCTCGCTGCTGTTCTGGGCGTGGCTGCTGTCCACCTATGCCGTGGTGCTGCGGTTGCGCTACAAGGTCGATGCGCAGCTGTTCAATCACGCCTCGGTAATCATCGCAGCCGTGCAGGTGTTCTTCTTCCTGCTGGTGAACTTCGCCGCCAATCCCTTTGGGCTGGTCAGCGGCACCATTCCCGCCGACGGCAACGGCCTGAACCCGCTGCTGCAGTATCCCGAGATGGTGATTCACCCGCCGATGCTGTACCTGGGCTACGTGGGCGTGACCATCCCGTTCGCCTTCGCGCTGGGTGCGCTGATCATGAAGTATCCCGGCGAGAAGTGGATCCACATCACGCGCCGCTGGACGATGGTCGCCTGGCTCTTCCTCACCTGCGGCATCTTCCTGGGCTCGCATTGGGCCTACGAGGTGCTGGGCTGGGGCGGCTATTGGGCATGGGACCCGGTGGAGAATGCCTCGCTGCTACCCTGGCTGACCATGACCGCCTTCCTGCACTCGGTGATGATGCAGGAGAAGCGCGGCATGATGAAGATGTGGAACATGTGGCTGATCTTCACCACGTTCC
>Ga0070741_10005026_pt1 | contig 30063 bp, 34 predicted proteins | sample Coa_R1_4_FD_66440 | JGI IMG/M metagenome (GOLD analysis project Ga0070741, IMG submission 66440) | Surface soil microbial communities from Centralia Pennsylvania, which are recovering from an underground coalmine fire - Coalmine... | ecosystem: Environmental > Terrestrial > Soil > Unclassified ... | reverse complement strand
CTCGGCCACGGTGTCAACCTTCCGTGCGAGACCCTGCTCTTCGCGGAGACCGACAAGTTCGACGGCAAGGAGCGGCGCGAGCTCGAGCCGTGGGAGATCGCGCAGATCGCCGGCCGGGCGGGCCGCTTCGGCTTTCACGAGCGCGGACACGTCGGCGTGCTCACGGGGCTGCCGTGGGCCGATCCCGATCCGGAGCTCGTCCGCAACTCGCTCACCCCGCACGTACAGCTTCCCGGCGGCCACCTCGGCTACCGCGTGGTCGACACAGGGAGGCTGCGTCCCCAGCTCTCCGACCTCAACGTCACGAGCGTCGACGACCTCGAGCCGGCGCTGCACACGTGGCGCCGCGCTGCGCTCCGTTACTGGAGTGTGGACGGCTGGCTGACGGTGGAATCGATCCAGCCGCTGCTCGAGCGTCTGGACGCGGTCCGCGAGGCGCTCCACCACTGCCGGCGGCAGCTCGACCTCGCCGACGTCTGGAAGCTCATGCAGGCGCCGATCGACGAGGACGGGCTCGGCCTGCTCGGGACGCTCGCGTGCGCGCTTGCCGGCGACAAGCCGCAGCGCACCGTCATCGCCTGGATCCTCGACCCGGCGCGGCTCCGTGCGGCCGGGCTCGAGCAGGCGGAGCAGGCGGCGCGGGAGGCGTCCATCCTCCGCTGGTTCGCGCTCCAGTACCCGGGCGTCGCCGGCGTCACGATCGAGCGTGCGGCCGAGCTCGAGGAGGTCGCCTCCAAGCGCGTCGTCGAGGAGCTGCGGATGGAGATCGAGGATCCGACGATCGGACGCTGCCGTGCGTGCGGCGCGCGCACGGCGCCTTGGGCGACGCTGTGCGACCGCTGCTTCATGGCGCGTGGCTACCGACGCCGCTGACGGGAAATCCCCGATGCGTCGGCCGGCGGCGTCGGTCACCGTGAAGGCATGGTCGCCGAACGCGATTTCTCCGACAAGCACGAGGAGTTCCGGGCCTGGACCGACCGGCTTCGCGCGGCCGCGCGTGCGCTCCCGGAGCTCGACACGGCCGAGCGGTTCTCGGTCCTCGCCGACCTTCTCGCCTTCCTCCAGGAGCGGGTCGAGCCGCACACGCGGATCGACGAGGCCGTCCTCTATCCCGCCGCCGAGTCGCGCAGTGGTTCCCCGCTCGCGTCGGCGTCGATGGCGTACGACCACCTTGCGATCCGGTCGTGGATCGCGAAGCTCGTCGAGGCGGACGCGGACGACGTCGCGACGCTGCAGGAGCTCTTGTACGGCCTGGATGCGCTCATCCGCGTCCACCTGTGGAAGGAGGACGAGCTCTTCGTGAAGCCGCTCGGCTCGTCCACCTGGCCCGCTTCCGGCGCCTGACCGCTCCTACACTTGCCCGATGGCCAAGGCCAAAGGCGAGAAGCTCATCGCGGAGAACCGGCGTGCGCGCCACGACTTCCACCTCCTCGATCGCGTCGAGGCCGGCGTGGTGCTGACCGGGACGGAGGTGAAATCGCTTCGCGACGGCAGGACCTCGCTGCAGCGCGCGTACGCGGACGTCCATGACGGCGAGATCTGGCTCGTCGGGGTCCACATCGACGAGTACATGCAGGGCAACCGCGCGAATCACGATCCCGGCCGGGAGCGGAAGCTCCTCCTCCACCGCCGCGAGATCGACCGGTTGTACGGCCAGGTGCGCGAGAAGGGCGTGACCCTCGTGCCGACGCGGATGTACTTCAAGGACGGCCGCGTCAAGGTCGAGCTCGCTCTCGCGCGCGGCAAGGAGCTGCACGACAAGCGCCGCGACATCGCCGACCGCGACGCGAAGCGGCAGATGGAGCGCGAGGTGGGGCGGAGGCGGTAGGCCGCTACAATGCGGATGACGTGACATACGGGGGCGACCTGGTTTCGACGTGGTCGACTCATCCGGATGAGCTGCAAGCCGAGGTCGCCGGTTGGCCTCGTAAATCAACCGGCAAAACACAAATGCGAATCCTCGTGATCTCGCACTCGCTGCCTAGCTCGTAGAGCTAGAAGGCGACGCCCCTCCGGGTTGGGCCCGTGGCTCGGAGGCGGCGCCAACGAACGGGCTCGGCGCCGAGGGAAAGCCAATCGCCCGGAGCGCGACACTGAAGGATGGCTAGCCCGTCGGTAGGGCGGCTGCACCCCGGCCGGCGGGCGAAATCAAAGGGCAGCCTATGCTTGTAGATGCTCAGCCGGTGCGGCTGCGGACGCGGGTTCGATTCCCGCCGCCTCCATACATATTCGGCCCGGAACCGACGAGATGGTTGGCGCCGGTCCTCGCTGGTCCGGCGGTTCGCTCAGTGGGCGACCGCGAAGAGACGCCAGGCGTCTGGGACGCCCTTGAGTTGATGTTCGCCGCGGTCCTCAAACCGGATCCCGGAGCCGGCGACAAGGTCCTTCACGGTGCTCGAAACGAGCACCTCGCCGGGAGCGGCAAGCGACGAGATGCGAGCGCCGATCGAGACCGCGATGCCCGCGATCTTCCCGTCTGTCACCTCGCATTCGCCGGTATGGACGCCAGCACGAATGTCGAGGTCGAGTCCCTGAAGTGCGTCGCGGATCGCCGCCGCGGCATGAATGGCGCGGGCGGGTCCATCGAAGGCGGCGAAGAAGCCGTCGCCTGCCGTGTCCAGCTCTCTTCCCTGAAAGCGCGCCAGTTCCCGCCGGACCAGGGCGTGATGACGCTGGAGCAGCTCTCTCCACGCAGAGTCGCCGAGTCGGGATGCCACCTCTGTCGAGCCGACGATGTCGGTGAAGAGAACTGTCGCGAGTACCCTCTCCGGGCCGACGCGCCGGCTGAGACGGGAGACGAACTCCTTCGTCGCCTCCATCGTCGCTTGGTGCGCCTCGTCGTCGACCCATGTGTACACGCCGCGGAGCTCGGGCAGCTCGACAAGGGCTGCTCCTTGTATCCGCTCGGCGGCGTAGTGCCCAGGACCGGGAAGCGCAGGGTGGGGAATGACCAGGGTGGGTACGCGAACGGCGGCAAGGATGTCGCGCACGTCGAGTTCCATCGCCGTTCGGAACGATGTGAGGGCGGCGCCCGGGCTCAGGCTCCGGCGCATGTGCCAGACGTACCATTCGAGGAAGCTGCCATCCTCAGCGACCTCCGGCGCCCACTCGCGCGCCAACCTCTCGAGGAAGCTTCGCTCGCCCCATCCGGCGCGCACCTCGGCGAGGCGTTCCCTCCATTCCTCCTCGGTCGGGGCCCACGGGTAGTCGGGCGATCGCACTCCCTTCAGTCTCGGGTCGAAGAGGACAAGGCCGGCACAGCGGTCCGGGTAGGTCGCCGCGAAGAGCACGCCGATGCCCGTGCTCGTCGCGCCGGTCCACAGAACAGCTCTGTCCGATCCGACTGTGTCCATGACCGCCCGCACGTCATCCATCGTGGTCTCCGCCGACTGCACCTCTCGCACCCGATCCGAGAGACCTGTGCCCCGCTTGTCGAGCATGAGTACGCGGCCGCAGTCCGCGAGCCCTCGGACGTGTCGCACGAGGAGAGGCTGGTCCCACGTCGAGACCAGATCGCCTGCGATGCCGCGCATGAACACGACATCGGGGGCGCCGGCACCAACGACCTGATAGGCGATCGCGACGTCGCCGCTGCGTGCGTAGCTCACGTCTGGAAGTGGCACAGCAGAAGTCTCTCCCATCAGCCCGCGCGCCGCCGCCGAGCGTCAAGAGCCGACGGTCCGGGCGCCATAGCGACGTCTGCGGTCGCATTGGGGGTCGCAAGTGCCAGGCCGGTGCGAGCGACGGCGTGGATCTTCGCGCCTTTCGAACCCGCCGCCTCCATCGCGCTTTCGACGTCGCGCTGGTCCTGGTGGCCGTAGATGCCGAGCGTGGTGGAGAGGTCGCTGTGGCCGAGCGCCCGCGATGCCCTCTCCGAGATCGGCTCCTGCGGCACTGCACGTACCGCAGCGTCCGAGAAGGTGACCGTTGGGCGAGCCAGGCCGGCTCGTCAGCGGTCTTCCTGGCTGCGCACGACCACATCCAGCTGGCAGATGCGGTTCTTGTCGCACTTGATCGGAGCAGGCGATTGCGTCAGAGTGGGCGCCGCGGCAGGCCTCAGGCCGACAGAAGCCGGAGGTGGAACTTTGAAAGCTGCTCTTTGCGTGCTCCTTACCGGAGTGACCGGTATGGCCATGGGCGCGGCGGCGAGCGCTGCGAGGCTGCCGGGAGGCGGTGCTGTACGGGTCTTCGTGGTGCCCGGCAACGGTCAGGGGAACGGAACCATCGTGGTAGCCGGCGCGATCGGCGACTACGGCACGACGACCAAAGAAAAGAATGGGATCGGCAAAGTACTCCTGCACGGGGGCACGTTCGAGGTCAACCTCAAGGCCATCAGCAGAAAGCTGAACGGCGCCAAGCCGACGGTCGAGGACGCGACGACCTGCTCTTTCGTCTTCAGCGCCACGGCCCCTGTCACCCTGTTCAACGGCACTGGGATGTACAAGGGCATCAAAGGCACCCTCATGCTCACCGAGACATTCGCGGGTTACGGGCCGTTCTATAAGACCGGCGCGCATAAAGGGAAGTGCAACACGAGTAACAACGCCACACCTCTCGCGCAGTGGGGATCAGTCACCGGAGTAGGTGCCGTCAAGTTCGGCTGAGCTACCAACACATCACGACGAACGCGGGCAGAGCGCCGTCGCCTCCCGACGCCCTGCCCGCCGACCCAGCCGAGAAAGTGGCGAAAACGCGCGAAACCTGAAGCTGAGTGTCGGCCGGGCGGACTTGAGCGGCGAGCACCCCCTTCCCCATCGGCGTCCGATGCGCTAGAAACCAGGACGCGCGGGCGGCAGGGGTCACGAGCGATGTGCCCGCGGCAGGCAGCTCGACACATCCAACAGGAGGGTCAATGAACGCTGTGGCGGCAGCCCGGCCTGCGGCCGGAATCACTCGCGTGGCGGCGCTGGCAGGCGTGGCCTATGTCGTGCTCTTCGTGATCGGCGTCATCCTGGTGTTCGGTAACTCGCCGGACTCCGGCTCGGCGCCGGCGAAGATCATCGCCTACTACTCGAAGGGGAGCCACCGGACCACGATCAACCTCGGATGGGCGATCGGCGGGCTCGGAATCTTCTGCTTCCTCTGGTTCCTGACGAGCCTCCGCGGCACCGTCAGCCGGCTCGAAGGCGGTGACGGCTTCCTCACGAGCCTGACGACGATCGGCGGCGGGATCTACGCGGCGCTGGCGCTCGCGGCGCTGTCGGTCGACACGGGCATCCGGACGATGAGCGACGACACCTACCACCATCAGGTGTACCCAGGGATCATCCACGCAGCCGACGACGCGAGCTGGGTGCTGCACGCTGCGGGAGGCGCCGGAGCCGCGGCGATGGTGATCGCCGCCTCGCTCGCCGGGCTGCGCGCGGGCGCGGTCTCGCGCTGGGTCGGCTGGCTCGGCGTGGTAGCGGGCATCCTCTCGCTCGGCCTGATCATCTTCTTCCCGTGGTTCGTCCTGGCGGCCTGGGTGCTCGTCGTCAGCATCGGGATGTTCGTCCGGGGCCGGGGTGCGCTCGCCGCGCAGCCAATCGAGGGCTGACGGCAAGCGGCAGGCAGGGCGGTCACCGGGCCGCCCTGCCTGCTACGCCGCGCAGTAGAGGCTGACGAGGTCTTCGTGCGCGGTCGAGTCGGCCGCCGGCTGCTCGGCGCCCAGGTGGCGCGCGTTGAGGAGAAGGACGGCGACGCGGCTGCCGTCGCCGTTCACCCAGACCTCCGACTTGTAGCCGCTGCCGCCGCCGCTCCAGCCGTACGCCTGGTCGGCGCAACCGCTGGACATGCCGTCGTTCCAGAGGTCCTTCCCTTTCATCGCCCCGAGCTCCTGCCGGTCGACGAGCTTGCCGCGCATGAGGGCGCTGAGGAAGGTCGCCGTCTCCTCGGCGTTGGAGACGATGCCGCCTTCGGCGCCGACGCCCCAATGCCAGTCGGTGGTGTCGATCCGTCGACCTGCCTCGATCGCGTATCCGCGCGCGTGTGGCCCGCTGATTCGGCCTTGCGGGTCGTAGGCGGTCGCGTGCAGGCCGAGCGGCTCGAAGATCTTTTCGCGGTAGAGCTCGGGCAAGGGCTTGCCGCCTGCCCGGGCTGCGATGAGGCCGAGAATGTCGTAGCCGATGTTCGAGTAGTGGTAGCCGAGCCCCGGCGTGAACAGGAGCGGCTGCCACGCGGCCCACTCGATCCACAACCGTGCCGGGACGACGATGGCCGGGTCCTCGTCCACGCGTTTGGCGGTGGCGAGGATCGTCGCCCGGAGCTTTGGATCCTTCACGCGCCTGAGATACGTGTTCTTGACGGGGTCGGAAGCATTGAGAAAGTCGTTGTTGTCGATCAACCCGCTGCTCATCGTCAGCAGCTCGCGGATCGTGATCTGCCTGCCGTACGGAAGCACTCCCGGGAGCCACCGCTCGACGGTGTCGGTGACGTCGAGCTTCCGCTCCTGGTCGAGCCGCAGGATCAGCGCGGCGGTGTAGATCTTGGTGACGCTCTCCAACCGCATCCGCGCATCCACGGCCATCGGTACGCACGGGTGTACGTCGGCGAACCCGGCGGCGCCGAGCCACCGACCGTGCGGGCCGAGGACGTACGCAGTCGCACCGGGCGCGATCGCCGATGATCCCGCGACCGCCTCCGCAAGGACCCGTTCCAGGGCGGGCCGCGATGCCGACTGCGTGATGGCAGACGAGCACTCGTGCCGTCCCGAAAAGAACGCCGTTCGATCGATACCGACTGCGGTTGCAGCGACCCCGAGCAGCAGAACTGCAAGCCACACGGGCCGATGGCGTCGCGGCAGGGAAACTCGATCGAACGGCAAGCCGGTCCTCCGGGCTCACCTTCTTTCGCGGCGGCGGCGTGCCCATCGGGGCCGTCACCGATGCGGCTATGGTGCCGCGAGCACGACGACGCCCTCGAGCCCGTCGAGCTCGACCTCGCTCGAGGGAGCCTCCGTCACGGACATCCCGAGCGCCGCGAGGAAGCCGTCGAGCGGGTCGAGGAAGTTCACCCTCGGCGTCCGGTAGTGCATCGGCACGACGACGCGGGGGCCGATCGCCCGCACGACCTCGGCCGCTCTCTCGCCTCCGATCGTCGGGCCGCCGCCGGCCGGCACGAACACGACGTCCGCCTCGCCGATCGCCGCACGCTGCTCCGGGCGCAGCGCCGGCTGGCCGAAGTCGCCGAGGTGGCAGCAGCGCACGCCGTCGAGCGTGAAGCGGAAGATCGTGTTCGGGCCCCGCGCCGTCCCGGCCACGTCGTCGTGCTCCGAGGCGATCCCGACGATCTCGCCGATCGGAGACTCGAACCGCCCCGCCGATCGAAACGTCACCGGATCGCCCTTCACGGCCTCGACGACGTTGTGATCACGGTGGTCGTGCGTCACGAGCAGGACGTCCGCCGTCGCGTCGATCGGGGGGTAGTCGAACTCCAACCCACGGGCGCGGGCCGCTTCGCCGAGCTCGCCGAAGGGATCGATGAAGACGCGCTTCTCCGCGGAGAGGAGGAACGCGGATTGGCCGTACCAGCGAATGCGCAAGGTTGCCTCCTAGATGGTGTCGGGCTCGGAGCTCTCGGTCAGGGCGGTCACGTGCGGCGCGGGCTTCCGGGCGCCGCGCGACCACGACATCAAGGCCGCAAGCGCGCACGCGATGATCGCGAACGCGAAGGCCTTGTGCAGACCCGAACGGAACGGCTCTGCGATCAGGTTGGGGAAGAAGTCGTGATTCGACACGGCGGCGGCATTCGCTGCGGACAGATGTCGAACGACGCCCGGCCCGACGAGCGTGCGCACCGGGTCGTATCCGAGAAAGGCGGCGAACAGCACCGAGACAGGCGGGAGGTGAGCGGCGTGCTGCGCGGTGGCCGCCGGCACGCCGTGCGCCTCCAGCCCGGCGGCGAGCGACGAGGGAAGCGTCGCCGCGAGGCCGAGGATCATCAGCGTGAAGAAGATCCCGATCGAGAGCACCTGCGCGCCGTTCTGGAACGTCTGATTCATGGCGCCGCCCGCTCCGCGGTCGCCGGCCGGGAGGCTGTTCATCACCCCGGCGCGGTTCGGCGAGGCGAAGGCGCCCATCGACAGACCCATCAGCAGGAGCGCGCCCGCGAACACGGGATAGGAGAAGTTCACCGGGAGCATGTCGAGCAGCACGAAGCTGATCGCCGAGCCGATCATCCCGCTCGTCGCGAACGGGCGCGCACCGTACCGGTCCGAGAGGAATCCCGACACGGGCCCGGCGGCGAGGAAGCCGATCGTCAGCGGCAGCATGTAGATGCCGGCCCACAACGGCGTACGGCTGAAGCTGTAGCCGTGCTGCGGAAGCCAGATCCCCTGCAGCCAGATGATGAGCATGAACATCAGGCCGCCGCGCGCGATCGCCGACAGGAAGCTCGAGAGGACGCCGAATGTGAACGCGCGGATCCGGAAGAGCGGCAACTTGAACATCGGGTGCGGGATGCGCGACTCGAGGAACGCGAACGCGGCGACGAGCGCGACGCCGACTCCGAGGCAGCTGTCGACGAACGGGCTCGTCCAGCCGGTCGTGCTGTGCGCGTACGGGCGGATGCCGTACGTGATGCCGATCATGATCAGCACGAGGCCGACCGCGAAGGTGATGTTCCCGGCCCAGTCGATCGGCGCCGGATTCCGAGCGCCGATCTCGCGCAGCTTCAGGTGCGACCAGACCGTTCCGAGCAGCCCGAACGGCACCGAGACCAGGAACACGAGCCGCCAGTCCACGGGCGCGAGCAGCCCGCCGACCACGAGGCCGATGAACTGGCCGCTGATTCCGACGACGTTGTTCAGGCCGAGCGCGAGCCCGCGCTGATTCGGTGGAAACGCGTCCGTGAGGATCGCCGCCGAGTTCGCGATCAGGAATGCCGCCCCGACGCCCTGCACGAGCCGGAAGCCGATGAGCCAGTCCGCGCCCGCTTCCCCGTGCATCCAGTCGATCGTGAGCAGGAGCGATGCGACCGTGTAGATCGCGAAGCCGAGCGTGTACATGCGCACGCGTCCGAAGAGATCGCCGAGCCGGCCGAGCCCGACGACGAGGACGCTCGTCACGACGAGGTACCCGAGAATCATCCACAAGAGGTAGAAGCTGTTGCCCGGCTTCAGCGGGCTCAGGTGGATGCCCCGGAAGATGTCCGGCATCGCGATCAGGACGATCGAGGCGTCCAGCGTCGCGAGCAGGACGCCGAGCGTGACGTTCGAGAGGGCGATCCACTTGTACTCGCGCACGGTCTTCAAATATACAGGCAGCCTGAACAGCTTGCCTGTATGATCCGACCATGTCGCCGAGCGCCGAGGCGATCCGTGCCGCCGCCGAGCTTCGTGCCGTCCTCGGTCAGCTGCTGCGCCGCCTTCGCACGGAGAACTCACGGCCGACCTCTCAGCTCTCCGTGCTCGGCCGCCTCGATCGAGGCGGTCCGCAGACGACGAGCGGCCTCGCCGCGGCCGAGCACATGCGTCCGCAGTCGATGGCCGAGATCGTCGCCGAGCTCCAGGCGGACGGGCTCGTCGACCGCACGCCCGATCCGACCGACCGCCGCCAGCTCCTCGTCGGACTGACTCAGGCAGGCCGCGACTTCGTCCGTCGTGAGCGCCGCCGGCGGGAGGACTGGCTCTCGCAGGCGATATCCGAGGAGCTCAGCGCCCGGGAACAAGCGCTGCTCGTGGAGGCGGTCGGCCTCCTCCGACGCCTCGCCGAGCTCGACTGACTCGTTTATCGTCCGTCGCGACTCGCAACGGACTGGAGGGCAGGCACATGCGGATCTCTTCGCAGACCCGTTTTCGGCTCGCCGTCGCGGCCGCTGTCACCGCCGCCGGGCTCGTTTCGTCAGGAGCCCATGCCGCGACGCGCTCGGGGAGCGACACCGGCAGTTGGTGCGCGCTCGTGATCAAGATCAACACGGCGGCCGGTTACATGAAGAACAAGCACTACGGACATCTGACACCGCAGATCTTCAAGGCCGTTCTCCTCGCGGGAGCCGGCTACGGGCCCAAGCTCGTCGCGGCGGCACCCGCATCGATCAAGTCGGCGACACAACACGAGGTGGCGTGGTTCGCGAAGGTGAAGGCGAACGGGTACAACCCTGCGACGCCGACCGGAACCTTCACGGCTGCAGACGCCAAGAAGTTGATCCTGTTCCAGCACGTGCACTGCGGAATCACGGGGCCATAGCGCTCGGTTTCGCGAAATCTTGGGCACACTGACGGGATGCGGTTCGTCGTCGCCGCAGTCCTCGTCGCGCTCTCCGCGCAGGCGTTCGACGCCACCTCGGCGCCGCTGACCCGCGGGCAGCGCGCGCTGCTCGTGCGCGCACACGAGTACCACAACGGCTGCCCCGTCAAGCTCTCCGGGCTGCGCGTCCTCGGCGTCTCGTACTGGGGCTTCGATCACAAGGTCCACGAGGGGACGATGGTCGTGAACGCGGGTGCGGTCGCACCGCTCACGACCGTCTTCCACAAGCTCTACGACCTGCGCTTCCCCATCCACTACATGAGCCTGATGGACGCCTACGGACCGCATCCACCGCCGAGCGGCGACGTCACCGCGTCGTTCGAATGCCGTCAGGCCGTCAAGTCACCGTGCAACAAAGGCGGCAGACTCGGCACCGGCAGCTGGTCCGAGCACGCATACGGCGAGGCCGTCGACCTGAATCCCGTCGAGAACCCGTACGTCGGCTGTGGGCAGACGCGCGACAAGACCGCCGTCTCGTTCATGAAGCGGACGCCGCTGCGCCCCGGGATGGTGACGCCGGCCGTGCTTGCAGCGTTCCAGTCCGTCGGGTGGGGCTGGGGCGGCTCGTGGTACGGCTCGACGAAGGACTACATGCACTTCTCCCAGTCAGGGCACTAGAAATCCGCCGGACCTCCTGATTAGACTCGTAACGAGGTAACGGCGTCGAGGGGAAGGCGGGGTTCTGTGGACACATATCACGCGATCTTGTACGTCCATCTGCTCGCGCTCGTGCTCGGTACGAGCGCCGGCGGCGTCGTGGGCGTCTGCCTGTTCAAGCTTCGTGCCGCCCAGACCGTCGAGAGCGCCGCGCCTTGGGGCATGCTCGCCGGCCAGATGGAGCGCGTGTTCCCGGTCGCCATCCTCGCCTTGTTCGGGAGCGGCGCGTACATGACGAGCGACGTGTGGACGTGGGGAACCGGATGGATCGACGTTGCGATCGCGGGGCTCGTCCTCCTCGCCGTCCAAGGCGGCGGCCTCGCAGCGAAGCGTGGGCACATGGTCGGCGAAGCGCTGCGGTCGAACGGCCCGGGCGCGCTCGGGCCGGCTGCCCGGAAGATGACGCGCGACCGGCTCCTCTGGGCGGCGAGCTTCTGCAATGAGGGCGTCGTGCTCGGGATCATCTGGGACATGACGGTCAAGCCGGGAACGGCATCCGCCGTCGCGGCGGTCGTCGTCGGCTGGGCGGCGGGCGCTGCGTTTGCCTGGACGTTCACCCGCGCGCCGGCGCTCGAGGCCGAGGCTGCGGCCGAGCCCGCCTAGCACGCTCTAGCAGATGCGCGGGAGCGGGTCGCCGACGAGCATGTCGACGATCCTGCTCCCGCCGAACGGCGTCTCGCACAGAACCATCGGCACGTCGTCCGCGCGCACCTCGCCGATGACGGCCGCATCCGGCCCGAGCGCGCGGAGTGCCGAGTCCGCAGCGCGGGGCGCGACGATCGCGACGAGCTTGCCTTCGTTCGCGACGTAGAGCGGGTCGATGCCGAGGAGCTCGCACGCGGCGCGCACGTCCTCGCGCACAGGAATGGTGCTCTCCGAGAGGACGACGCTCGCGTCACAGCCGGCGACGAGCTCGTTCAACGTCGTCGCGAGGCCGCCGCGGGTCGGATCGCGCATCCAACGGAGTTGGCGGCCGAGAGCGCACAGCGCGTCCGCTTCCCGGTGGACCGGCGCGGTGTCGCTCTCGACGTCGAGCTCGAGCCGGAGGTCGCCGCGCGCGAGCATGACGGCGATGCCGTGCTCCGCGATCGACCCGGAAACGAGGACGACGTCGCCCGGACGCACGCGGGTGGGGGAGAGGTCGACGCGCGGGTCGAGCAGGCCGACGCCTGCCGTCGTCACGTAGAGGCCGTCGGCAGCGCCTCGCTCGACCACCTTCGTGTCCCCGGCGGCGACTGCGACGCCGGCGGCGGATGCCGCACGCGCCGCCGAATGCGCGAGCGCGCGCAGCTCGTCGAGCGGGAAGCCCTCTTCGATGACGAAGCCGGCGGTGAGCGCGAGCGGGTGTGCGCCCGACACGGCGAGGTCGTTCACGGTGCCGTTGACGGCGAGCTCGCCGATGTCGCCTCCCGGGAAGACGAGCGGCCGGACGACGTAGGCGTCGGTCGTCAATGCGATGCGCGTGCCGTTGGCCGACAGGAGCGCGGCGTCCGACAGCGGCTCGAGCAGCGGGTTCCGCAGCTCGTCGAGAAAGAGATCCTCGACCAGGCGGCGCGACGCCTTGCCGCCGGCGCCGTGTGCCAAGGTCACGACCTCGCTCATGCCGCGCTCCGATGACGGCCGTAGGCGTAGTACGCGGCGCATGCGCCCTCGCTCGACACCATGCAGGTCCCGAGCGGCTTCTCGGGTGTGCACGCAGTCCCGAACACTCCGCACTCGTACGGCTTCGCCATCCCGCGGAGGACGTCGCCGCACCGGCACGCCTTCGGATCCTCGATGCGCGCACCGGGTACCTCGAAATGCGTCTCCGCATCCCACTGGGAGAGCTCGGCGGCGATGCGAAAGCCGCTGTGGGGGATCGCGCCCAGCCCGCGCCACTCGAAGTCGTCGCAGACTTCGAACACGTAGTCGAGCGCGGCGAGCGCCGCAGCGTTCCCTTCCTCCCGCACGACGCGTCCGTATTCGTTCTCGACCTCGGCGCGTCCCTCACGCAGCTGCCGCAGCAGGCCCGCGACCGCTCGGAGGATGTCGGTCGGCTCGAAGCCGGCCACGACCACTGGGCGCCGGTACTCGCTGGCGATGAAATCGTACGGCCGGGTACCGATGACGGTGGAGACGTGACCCGGGCCGACGAAGCCGTCGATCTGGGTCTCCGGCGCGTCGAGAATCGCGCGCAGCGCGGGAGCGACGCGAACGTGGTTGCAGAAGACCGAGAAGTTGCGTACGCCGAGTGTCCTTGCGCGGAGGATCGCGACCGCACTCGCAGGTGCCGTCGTCTCGAAGCCGACCCCGAAGAAGACGACCTCGCGGTCCGGGTTCGCGCGTGCGACGTCGAGCGCGTCGAGCGGCGAGTAGACGATGCGAACGTCCGCGCCCCGCGCCTTCGCCTCGAGGAGCGAGCGCCGCCGGCCGCCCGGCACGCGCAGCATGTCGCCGAAGCTCGTGAAGATCACTTCTTGGCGCTCGGCGATCGAGATGGCGTCGTCGACGCGGCCCATCGGGATGACGCACACGGGGCAGCCAGGCCCGTGCACGAGCTCCACCTCGTCCGGCAGGAGCTGGTCGAGTCCATGGCGATAGATCGCGTGGGTGTGCCCGCCGCAGACCTCCATCAGCTTCACGTGCCTGCCCGGCTCGACGAGCGTGCGCAGCTCGGTCGCGATCGCCTCGATCGCACGTGCGTCGCGAAACTCGTCGACGTATTTCATTTCAGCTCCGCGGCGACGGCTTCGCCGAGCAGGTCGAGCGTCGCCTGCGCCTCGTCCTCGTCGATCTGCGCGAGGGCGAAGCCGACATGGACGAGGACCCAGTCGCCGGGCTCCACCTGGGGCGTGAACGCAACGCTCACCGATCGGCGCACGCCGCCGAAGTCGACCTTGGCGAGGCCGTCCGGCTGCCGCTCCACCACCTGCGCGGGAATCCCCAGGCACATGCAATCAGCGTGACGAGCCGCGCGTCCGGGGGCATCGCGGGAAAGCCGCATGGCGAGCGGGGGCGGTACCGATGCGATCGACCCGGCTCCGGAGCAGGGTGAAGGCATGGCGGCGCTCCTTGCTCAGAGCGATCTCGACTGCCTCTTCTCGGCCCTGCGTCGGCGCGGCTACCGCGTCGTCGGTCCGACCGTCCGCGACGGCGCGATCGTCTACTCCGAGCTCGCCTCCGCGGACGCTCTCCCGGCCGGGTGGACCGACGAGCAGGGACCGGGCCGGTACCGCCTGGTCCGCCGCGATGACGACGCCTGCTTCGGCTACGCCGTCGGCCCCCACTCGTGGAAGGCCGAGCTGCTGCCGCCGCGCGTCCGTCTCTGGCAGACGGCGCGTGACCTCGAGGTCGCCGAATCGATACCCGACGCCGTTCCGACCGCCTTCGTCGGCGTCCGCCCGTGCGAGCTCGCCGCGATCGAGATCCAGGACCGCATCTTCCTGGACGGAGCGCACGTCGACGCCGACTACGCCGCACGCCGGGCCGATGTGTTCGTCGTCGCCGTGGACTGCGCCGACCCGTCGGAGCTCTGCTTCTGCACCTCGGTGGGCGGCGGTCCCGGCGCACGTGAGGGTTTCGACGTGGCGCTCATCGAGCTGCTCGAGCCCACGCACCGGTACCTGGTGCGCGCGGGATCCTCGGCGGGCGAAGAGCTCCTCGCCGAGCTTCCGACGACCGATGCCACCGACGAGGACGTCGCGGCGGGCGTCGACCGTGTCACGCGCGCCGCCGACGAGATGAAGGGCCGATTCGACGGGACCGGCGTCCACGACCTCCTGCTCCGAAATCTCGAGAGCCCGGTGTGGGACGAGGTCGCGGAACGCTGCCTCACGTGCGGCAACTGCACCCTGGTGTGCCCGACGTGCTTCTGCACCCACGTCGTCGACTCGAGCTCGCTCGACGGGGCGAGCGCCGAGCGATCGCGCGTGTGGGACACGTGCTTCTCGCTTCAGTACGCCGAGATGCACGGCGGCAACACGCGCCCTTCGCCGCGCTCGCGTTACCGCCAGTGGCTCACCCACAAGCTGGCCACATGGCAGGACCAGTTCGGCTCCCTCGGCTGCGTCGGGTGCGGGCGCTGCATCGCCTGGTGCCCCGTCGGCATCGACCTCCGCGCCGAGGTGGCGGCCATTCGCGCCGAGGAGGAAACCCATGCACACGCTTGACGAGCTCATCGTCCAGAGCCCGGTCTTCGACGGGCTCGATCCAGAGCAGCTCGAGCTCGTCGCCGGCTGCGGGAAGAACGTCGCCGTTGACGCGGGCAAGCGGCTCTTCCGCGAAGGCGACCCCGCCGACACCTTCTTCCTCGTTCGCCACGGGCTCGTCGCGCTCGAGACGTATGTGCCCAACCGCGGTCAGGTAACCGTCGTAACCGTCGGCCCGGGGGAGATCTGCGGCTGGTCGTGGCTCGTGCCGCCTCACCGCTGGCGCCTCACCGCCCGCGTGGTCGAGCCCGTACGGGCCGTCGAGTTCGACGGCGCCTGCCTTCGCCGGAAGTGCGAGGAGGACCCCGTCCTCGGCTACGACCTCCTCAGCCGGTTCGCCGGCGATCTCGCGGACCATCTCCAGTCCGCCTACATGCAGGTGATCGACGTCTATGGCGATCGCACTTCCTGAGCGTTCCGCGGTAGCGCGCGGGGCGATGACGCCGCTGCCCTATCGCGTCGTGCGCAAGCGGCGGGAGAACCACGACAACTGGACGCTCGAGCTCGAGCCTGTCGCCGAGGCGATCGAGCCGATCGGCCCCGGCCAGTTCACCATGCTCTACTCGTTCGGCGTCGGCGAGGTTCCGATCTCGACGAGCGGCGACCTCGAGCGCGGCGGCACGCTCGTGCACACCATCCGCGCCGTCGGCGCCGTGACCAAGGCGTTGTGCGCGACGAAGGCCGGCGACGTCGTCGGCGTGCGCGGCCCCTTCGGCAACACATGGCCGATTGCGGCGGCGGAAGGACGCGATCTCCTGCTCGTCGGCGGCGGCGTCGGACTGCCGCCCCTGCGACCCGTCGTCTACCACGCACTCGCACACCGTGAGGACTTCCGCCGCATTGCGGTGCTCTACGGCGGTCGGACTCCGGACGACCTCCTCTTCCGGCGTGAGCTCGATCGCTGGCGCGGGCGGCTCGACGTCGACGTCACCGTCGATGCTGCCGGAGCCGGCTGGACCGGGAAGGTCGGCGTCGTCACCAAGCTCATCCCGCCGGCCGCTTTCGATCCGGCGGACGCGGTCGCGTTCGTCGTCGGTCCGGAGATCATGATGCGCTTCACCGCGCGAGCGCTCCTCGAGCGCGGCGTGCCGGCCGAGCGCATCTGGATCTCGATGGAGCGGACGATGCGCTGCGGCGTCGGTCTCTGCGGCCACTGCCAGCTCGGCCCGACGCTCATCTGCCGCGACGGCCCGGTCTACCGCTGGGACGAGCTCGCGCCGCTGCTGGAGGTGCCCGAGCTATGACGAAGCAGAAGCCGAAGCTCGCCGTCTGGAAGTTCTCGTCGTGCGACGGCTGCCAGCTGTCGCTGCTCGACTGCGAGGACGAGCTCCTCGCAGTCGCGGGCGCGGTCGAGATCGCCTACTTCCTCGAAGCGTCCAGTGCGACCGTGAAAGGCCCGTACGACCTCGTTCTCGTCGAGGGATCGATCACGACGCCACACGACGCCGAGCGCATCCACGAGATCCGCCGCTCGGCGAAGAGACTCGTCTCCATCGGCGCCTGCGCCACCACCGGCGGCATCCAGGCGCTCCGGAACTTCGCACACGTCGGTGACTTCGTCTCCGCCGTGTACGCCCACCCCGACTACATCTCGACGCTGCGTACGTCGACGGCGATCGCGGATCACGTTCCCGTCGACTTCGAGCTCCAGGGGTGCCCGATCAACAAGGCGCAGCTGCTCGAGGTGGTCGGCGCCGTCCTGGCCGGTCGTAGGCCGACCGTCCCCCGTCACAGCGTGTGCGTCGAGTGCAAGAGCGCAGGCGTTCCCTGCGTCATGGTCTCGCGCGGCATCGCCTGCCTCGGCCCGGTGACACAGGCCGGCTGCGGCGCGCTCTGCCCGTTGTACGCGCGCGGATGCTTCGGCTGCTTCGGTCCGAAGGAGCAGCCGAACACCGCCGCACTCGCCGCGCACTGGCACGAGCTCGGTGTGGACGACCCGAGCCTCGTGCGCGCGTTCCGCACCTTCACGGCGAACGCTCCGGAGTTCCGGCGGGAGGCGACGCTCCATGAGTGAGACGAGGACGCGCACAGTCCGCACCGACTACCTCGCGCGTGTCGAGGGCGAGGGCGGGATGCTCGTGAAGATGCGCGGCGGACGAGTCACCGACGTGCAGCTCCGGATCTACGAGCCGCCCCGCTTCTTCGAGGCGTTCCTCCGCGGGAGGCAGTTCACCGAGGCGCCGGACATCACCGCGCGCATCTGCGGCATCTGCCCGGTCGCCTATCAAATGAGCTCGTGCCTCGCGATGGAGTCGCTCGCCGGCGTCGAGCCGGCCGGACAGCTTCGAGCGCTCCGCCGCCTCCTCTATTGCGGGGAATGGATCGAGTCGCACACCCTGCACGTGTACATGCTCCACGCACCCGACTTCCTCGGGCTCTCGAGCGCGGTCGAGCTGGCGCAGACGAGCCCCGAGCTCGTCGAGCGTGCGCTGCGGCTGAAGAAGATCGGAAACGACGTCATGCGCGTCGTCGGCGGACGCGAGGTGCACCCGATCAACGTCCGCGTCGGCGGCTGGTACTCGGTGCCGTCGAAGGCGCAGCTGCAGGCGCTCGTCCCCGACCTCGAGTGGGCGCTCGAGGCGTCGCGCGAGACAGTGCGGCTCGTCGCAGGGCTCGACTTCCCGGACTTCGAACAGGACGTCGAGCTCGTCGCGCTCGACGCGGGCGGCGAGTACCCGATCGAGCGTGGCGCACGGCTCGTCTCGTCGCGCGGGCTCGACTTCCCCATCGACGAGTTCTTCGACCATGTCGTCGAGGAGCACGTCGAGCACTCGAATGCGCTGCACGCGGTGCTGCGTGGGCGCGGCCCATACCTCGTCGGCCCGTGCGCGCGCCACGCCCTCCACGGCGAGCTCCTCTCGCCGCAGGCGCGCGCCGCCGGCGAGGACGTCGGCCTGGAGCGGGTCGTCCGCAACCCGTTCCGCTCGATCATCGTGCGCGCCGTCGAGCTCGTGCACGCGTGCGACGAGGCGCTGCGCCTGATTGCTTCGTACGAGCCGCCGGCCGAGCCTGCGCTCGAGGTCCTGCCGCGCGCCGGCGTCGGCCACGGCGCGAGCGAGGCGCCGCGCGGCGTCCTCTACCACCGCTACCGGCTCGCCGACGACGGCGCGATCCTCGACGCGAAGATCGTCCCCCCGACGTCGCAGAACCAGCGCTCGATCGAGGACGACCTGTTCGCCTTCGTCACGCAGAACGCCGACCTGCCCGACGAGGAGCTACGGCTCCGGTGCGAGCAGGCGATCCGCAACTACGATCCGTGCATCTCGTGCGCCACCCACTTCCTGACGCTCGAGGTCGAGCGGTCGTGACGTGCTGCGTCATCGGCGTCGGCAACGATCTGCGTGGCGACGACGCGGTCGGTCTCGTCGTCGCACGGGCGCTCGCGGGTGAGCTCGACGGCACGGTGCGGGTCCTGGAATGCGAAGGCGAGCCGGTGTCGCTGCTCGCAGCGTGGGAGGGATACGACCGGGCGATCGTCGTGGACGCGACCCAGTCGGGCGCCGCTCCGGGCACGATCCGTCGCATCGCCGCGCATGCCGGGCCCTTGCCGGCGTCGCTGTCGCGAAGCTCGACGCACCTGCTCGGCATTGCCGATGCGATCGAGCTGGCGCGGGTGTTGGGACGCCTGCCCGAGCGGACGATCGTGTACGGCGTCGAGGGCGCGTCGTTCGCCGCCGGCAGTGAGCTGTCCGAGCCTGCCGCCGCGGCTGCAGACCGTGTGGCGGACGCGATTCGGCGCGAGCTCGGGGGGCGGGACTGATGCACGAGCGCGCGCTGCTCGCGGACCTCGTCCATGAGATCGAGTCGGTGGCGTCGCGCGAGCGTGCGAGACGGGTTGTCGGCGTCCGCGTCCGCGTCGGCCCGATGTCGCACATGACGCCCGCGCATTTCGTCGAGCACTTCGTCGAGGCGACACGCGGGACCGTCGCCGAGGGGGCCCGCTGCGACGTCGACGCCATCGACCCGCGGGACCCGCTCGCGCAGTCGATCGTCCTCGAGTCGGTCGAGCTCGAGGACTAGACCGCTGCCGACAGGGTCGCGTGCTCGAGGAGCGCGACCGCCTCGTCGTCGTCCACCGGGTCGAATACCGCGTACCGGATCGAGACGGCGCCCAGCGCGTCGAGCTCGTGCGGACAGACGAACAGATCGACCGCCCGGCGCACGTCCTCGGCCGCGTCGGCGGAGCTCACGGGAACGGCCGCGACGATCCGGCGCGCACGCTGTGTGCGCGCCCAGCGGGCGGCCGTGATCATCCGCGCGCCGGTGGTGATGCCGTCGTCCACGAGCATGACCTCACGTCCGGTGACGTCGACCTGCGTGAGCCGCCGGTGGATGCGGCTGTCGACGTGGGCGAGCTCCTCACGCGCCTTCGAAGCGGCGACGTAGAGGTCGTGGCTCGAAAGGTCGGCTCGGGTGTGCACGTAGATCGCATAGCCGGGCGCGACCGCGCCGAGCACGCGCCGTGGCGTCCCCGGGTAGCGGATCTTGCGCACGACGAGCATGTCGAGGGGCGCCTTCAGCTCGCGCGCCACCTCGGCCGCGACCTCGATTCCGCCGTGCGAGAGCGCGAGGACGACGGTGTCGGGCTCCGCCTCGGAGGCGACGAGCTCGGCGAGCTCCTTTCCGGCCTCGCGGCGGTCGGGGAAGAGAACGGTCTCTGCCGGCATGACTGCATGGTCGCGCCGCGGCCCCTGCCTGACGACAGGGACGACCCCGCAGCCGCCTGCGGGCTTTTCCCGATTTCGCCCCCGCTGCTCCGTCCGAAGCTGAGAGCGTGCAGTCTGCCGCACTCGAGCGCGAGCCGGTACCGGACTCGCTTCAACTCTTCCTCAACAACCTCCGCACGTATCGGCTCTTGAGCCCGGCGGAGGAGGTCGCGCTCGCGAAGCGCGTCGAGCGTGGCGACAGAGCCGCGCGGCGACGCATGATCGAGGGGAACCTTCGCCTCGTCGTCTCGGTCGCGAAGGCGTTCCAGGGCCAGGGGCTGCCGCTCGCCGACCTCGTGCAAGAAGGGACATTCGGGCTGACACGCGCGGTGGAGAAGTTCGACTGGCGGAAGGGCTGCAAGTTCTCGACGTACGCGACCTGGTGGATCCGGCAGGCGTGCTCGCGAGCGATCCGGAACCAGGGCGACATCATCCGCGTGCCGATCCACCTCGGCGAGCGGAGGCGCAAGATCAAGGCAGTGCGCGACCGTCTGGAACAAGAGCAGGGTCGTCCGCCGTCGCCCGAACAGGTCGCGCACGAGCTCGACCTCTCGGTGCAACAGGTGACCGACGCGCTTGCGATTGCAACAGTCTCCGTGTCGCTCGACGAGCCGGTCGGCGACGGCACCGTCAGCCGGGGCGAGTTCGTCACCGACGACCGCACACCCGATCCCTATGACGAGATCGACGCGCGCCTGGACCTCGACGCACTCGTCGTCGCGGTCGAGCGCCTTCCCGAGCGCGAGCGGCTCATCGTCGAGAGCCGGCTCGGCCTCGGCAGGCATCAGCGCACGCTCGAGGATCTCGGACGCGAGCTCGGGCTGACGCGCGAGCGCGTGCGCCAGCTCGAGTCGCGCGCGCTGCGGCGGCTGGGCGGCCAGATGGCGGCCCTCGACGGCCCCGGTCGACAGCGCGCTACTTCAGCGTCTTCAGGTAGGCGATGAGCGACCGCACGTCCGCGGTGCGGATGATCCCGCCCCAGTGCGGCATGCTCACGATCGGGGCGCGGCCGATGACGCTGCCGCTGCGGATCACGGCCGCGATCTTGGCATCGGTGTTGAACTGGTGGCGGAAGTCCTGGCCGGAGAGGGGCGGAATCGACTTGTCCGCCGAGAGCGGATTCGCCACACCGCCGAGCCCGTTCGGGCCGTGGCAATTGATGCAGCCGAACCTGACGTAGAGCGCTGCGCCGGCGACGGCGGCGCCCTGGTTCCGGGGGACGGAGACCGAGTCTGCGCCGGTCACGGCAGGGAGGCCCGCACGGATGTACGCGACGAGATCGTTCACCTGCGTCGTCGAGACGACCTCGCCCCAGACCGGCATGTACGGCTTCGTCGGGTTCCTCGACTCGCCGAGGCCGTGGTCGATGATGCGCGTCAGCTGCGCGACGGTCAGTGCCTTGCCGATCGACGTCAGCGCCGGCACGTCCGGCGATACACCGCCTCGCCCGCGATCGCCGTGGCACTGGTTGCAGGCGAACTGGACGAACGTGTGTGCGCCCGCCGCGATCGTCGGGTCGACGGACGGCTGCTTCACGCTCGGTTTCGCCGCAGGCGCCGCGGCAACGTGCGTCGTCACCGTGGTGACGCGGTTCGTGTAGTGACCGACGGCGAACCCGACGGCTACTCCGGCGGCGACCATGCCGAGAACGCCGAAGAGGATCGCTGGGAGGACGGCGTTCCGGCGCATGTGGTCGAAGCTACGCCGGCAGGCGGCGACCTCCATCGGTAGGAAGTACGATTCACACGTGAGGCTCGTGGCAGTCGTCGCTTCGGTCGCGCTCTCCCTGCCGGCAGCGGCCGCCGCATCCAGCTGGCCGCCGCCGCCCGCGCAGACGCTGCACCTGCTCAAGCTCGAGCGTGCCCACGCGCAGCAAGAGGCCCGCTCCTGCATGGCGCGAGCCGAGCGGGCCAAGGTCGCCCGGTGGCTCGAACCGGTCGCGTGCGAGCAGCCGCCGCGTTCACAGCTACTGCTCGCATCTCTGTACGGGGGCTAGCTAGGTCTCGGCAGGCGGCTGCGGCTGCGTCGGTGCATCCGGGGTCAGGTCACTCACGGCCTGCAGGTACTCCTCGCGACTGATCTGACCGCTCGCGAAGCGCATGCGCACGACTTCGAGGGCGTCGGGGCGGCCGCGGCGGCGCATCCGCGCGATGCTGCGGCGGCGCGGTCCTCCTCCCGAGAGGCGCGCGACGATGAGCGCTCCGAGCGTGAGGACGATCAAGAGGACGAGCGCGAACGTCGCCCACTGCAGCGGCGTGTTGCCGACATGCTCCTGAGCTCGCAGGCCTGGGCCGAAGCCGAAGCCGCGGCCCGGGAAGGGTGGATACGGGTTCATGCGCCCACCGTACGGCGGGCGCATGAGACTCGATTAAGCAGGCACCCGGGACTCCGGCGGGACCGACAGCACCGGGCAGAACGCCTCGTGCAGGAGCCCACGAGCGACGCTTCCGAGCATCGCAGAGCGGAAGCCGCCCCAACCGTGCGTTCCGACGACGATGAGGTCGGCTTCGACCTCACGCGCCGCCTTCGCGATCAGCTGTGCGACCGGGTGCACGCCGTTGACGACCTTCAGCTCCGCCGGCAGGCCGAGCTCTCGGAGCTCCGCCACCTGGCCCTCGATCTTCGCGACGAGGTCCGGCTCGTCGCCCAGCATCGGTGCGCCGCCGAAGCGGCCGGCGAGGATCTCGTTCGCATGGACGGCGACGATCTTCGCGTGGTGCTTCCGGGCGAGGTCCATGACCGGGACGAGCGCGCGGTCGGCGAGCTCGGATCCATCGGTCGCCCAGACGATGGTCTCGAACATGGCTTTTCCTTTCGTCGGGTTCGGGACCATCGTCCGGCGGCGCCGCCGGCCGCGCATCGGGCGCGTTACCGAGCGGCGCCGCCAGGAACTACGGACTACATCGGAGCGGGCTGAGCCGTTCCGGCCGAGCCCATACCGGCCTCGATCCGCGCGAGCTCTTCCTCGGAGCCCTCGCGAATCGGTCCCTTGAACCACCGGTGCGCCGATAGCACCCACCAGCCGCCGGCGAGGACGATCACGCCGCCGACCGTGATCGGCGCGTAGTTGACGACGTTCCAGTCGAACCCCGAGTGCCACGGGATGCCCGTCGGCACCGTCGGCATGATGAACAGGATCGCGATCAGCACGATCCAGAGGAACGCGACCGGGTTGATCCATCGGTAGTGCCGCCCGAGCGACCAGGCGCCCGGTTCGAACGCATCGCCGGCCCGCCATCGCAGGAAGATCGGGATGCCGTAGGCGATGTACAGGCCGATGACCGCGATGGAGGTCCCGACGAGGTAGCCGACCGTGTTGTTCCAGTACGTCGGGAGCATGAGCAGCCACGACAGGCACGCGATCGCGATCACGGCGTTGACCGGGACGCGGTGCGTGCGGCTCACCTTGCGGAAGAGCGTCCGCCCGCCCGGAACCGCACCGTCGCGCGAGAACGCGAACATCATCCGCGAGGCTGCCGTCAACGACGCCAGGCCGCAGAAGAACTGCGCGACGCACGCGATGACGAGCAGCACCTCAGCCCAGCGCGTGCTCATCGAGTGCTGCCAGATGTACGTCACGTCGAAGCCTCCGGCTCCGAGCGTCCCGGCCACGTCGGGAACCGCGAACGTGACGGCGACCAGGAGGATGAAGCCGAAGATCACCGACATGACGACCGACATGACGACGCCCCACGCGGCGGACCGCGACGCCTTCCGCGTCTCCTCGCTCATGTGCGCCGACGCGTCGTAGCCCGTGTACGTGTACTGCGCCATCAGGAGGCCGATCCCGAACACGAACCAGAAGATCGGGCTCGAGAAGTTGTGGCCGCTGAAGCCGGAAGCGTTGATCGTGTGGCCGAACACGAAGCTGAACGACTGATGGTGGTTCGGCACGATCGCGAGCGCGAACACGATCACGAGCACGCCGAGCATGTGCCACCACGCAGAGATCGAGTTGATCATGGCGAGCAGCCGCACGCCGTTGAGGTTCAGCAGCAGGTGGACCGCGACGATGATCGTGAACGTGAGGAACACCGTGTGACGACCGGTGCTGACGCTTGGGAACCATAGGTTCATGAGCGACGTCCAGAAGATGGCGGCCCCGTAGTCGATCGCCGCGGTGACGCCGATCTGGCCGATGAGGTTGAACCAGCCGGAGAACCATCCCCAGGCCGGTGAGCCGAGCTTCGACGCCCAGTAGTAGATCGCGCCGGCGGTCGGCATCGAGGACGCCACCTCCGCCATCGCCAACGCCACGAGGACGACGAAGAAGCCGACGATGAGCCACCCCCACGTGACGGCGACGGGGCCGCCGTTGGCGAACGCGATGAAGTACGACGTCAGGCAGCCTGCGAGGATGGAGATGATCGTGAACGAGATGGCGAAGTTCGAGAACCCACCCATCTCGCGGTAGAGCACCTGGGCATAGCCGAGCCTGTGCAGGGTCCGTTCGTCGTCGTCGACGTGGGGCCCCGGCGCTACCGAGCTCATTCAGCCTCCCTTGGACGGTGAGTTGGCCGCGACGCTACGCCAGCCACCGGATGTTTTCAATCCGATCCGGTCTCCAGAATCGCGGGTGTCGGCTCTCTTTCGTCAACGCTGCTCGTGCTCGTCTTCGCCGCGGCTGCCGTCGCGACGTGGATCGCGGGCACCGCGCTCTCGAAGACGACGGACGTCCTCGACCGGCGATTCGGCCTGGGCGAGGCGCTCGGCGGGGTCGTCCTGCTCGCGGTCGCCGGCAGCCTCCCGGAGATCGCAATCACCGTGTCGGCAGCCGCCAAGGGCAACCTCGGCCTGGCGGCGGGGAATCTCATCGGCGGCATCGCAGTGCAGACGATGGTGCTCGTCATCTGCGACGCGGCCGCATCGCGCACGCAGGCGCTGACGTATCTCGTCGGCTCACTCGTGCCGGTGCTCGAGGGGCTTCTCGTCGTCTTCGTCGTCTCGGCCGTCCTCATGGGCTCGTTGCTTCCCGGCTCGGTGAGGATCGGTCCGATCAGCCCGGCCTCGCTCGCGATCGTGATCGCCTGGACCGCCGGGGTCTACCTGCTGAACACCGCCCGCAAGGCCCCGCGCTGGCGGGTCGAGATGCCGGGAAGCAGCCCGGGACGGCGCACGCACCGCGTCGCGCATCCGAAGGAGAAGCCGACGCCGCTGACCGAGTCGACCGTGCGCGCGGCCGTCGTCTTCGTCGTCGGCTGCGTCGTCACGCTCGTGGCCGGCGTCGCTCTCGAGGTGGCCGGCAGCCACCTCGCCGACCGAGCCCACATCACCGGCGTCATCTTCGGCGCGACCGTCCTCTCGGTGGCGACCGCGCTCCCCGAGATCAGCTCCGGCGTCGCCGCTGTCCGGCTGGGCGACAACGAGCTCGCGGTCGCCGACATCTTCGGCGGCAACTCGTTCCAGGTGTCGTTGTTCCTGCTCGCCGATCTCATCGCCGGGAAGCCGGTCCTGCCGACCGCCGGGAACCAGAACGCGTGGCTTGCGGTGCTCGGCATCGCGCTCACGGTGATCTATTGCTGGGGGGTGATCATGCGTCACGAGGGGGTCGTCGTTCGCCTCGGGCGCGACTCGCTGCTCGCGATCGCCGTCTTCGGGCTCGGCATCGCCGGGCTCGTTGCAGTCCACGCCTGACCAGATAGGGTCGCACCATGCTCACGGTCGAGGAGCTGAGGGCGGACGCCGAGTCCGGCGCGGTCGACACCGTCATCGCGGCGTTCACCGACATGCAGGGCCGGCTGATGGGGAAGCGGCTCGACGCCGACTTCTTCCTCGCCGAGCTCGAGCACGGGCACGGCAGCGAGGGGTGCAACTACCTGCTCGCGCTCGACATGGAGATGGACCCCGTTCCCGGCTACGCGATCGCGAGCTGGGAGCGCGGCTATGGCGACTTCGGGCTGAAGCCCGACGTCGGCACGCTCCGGCGCATCCCGTGGCACGAGGCGACGGTCATGGTGCAGTGCGACGTGGAGTGGCACGACGGCACGCCGGTCGCGCCGTCGCCTCGGCAGGTGCTGAAGGCGCAGGTCGAGAAGGCGCGCGCACTCGGGTACGACGCGATGTTCGGCTCGGAGCTCGAGTTCTTCCTCTTCCGCGAGAGCTACCTCGAGGCGCACGCGAGGCACTACCACGACCTCACGCCCTCGGTGCCGTACATCCTCGACTACCACATCCTCGGCGCGAGCTACGACGAGCCGTTCCTGCGCGAGGTGCGAACGTCGATGAAGACCGCCGGCATGGTCGTCGAGTCGTCGAAGGGCGAGGCGTGGGCGGGCCAGCACGAGATCAACTTCCGCTTCGCGGACGCGTTGAAGGCGGCCGACGACCACGTCGTCTACAAGACGGGGATCAAGGAGATCGCGTTCCAGCGCGGCTGCTCCGTCACGTTCATGGCGAAGCCGCACCACGACTGGGTCGGATCCTCGTGCCACATCCACTCGTCGCTGTGGCAGGACGGAAAGGCGGCTTTCGCCGGCGAGTCCGACGTCTTCAAGCACTATCTCGCCGGTCAGATCGCATGCGCCGCCGATCTCGCCATCTTCATCGCGCCGACGATCAACTCGTACAAGCGTTTCGCGGCCGGCAGCTGGGCGCCGACCACGCTCGCGTGGGGCTACGACAACCGCACGTGCGGCTTCCGCATCGTCGGCAGCGGCTCCGCGCTGCGCGCCGAGACGCGCATCCCGGGCGCGGACGCGAACCCGTACCTCGCATTCGCGGCGCTGCTCGGCGCGGGGCTGTACGGGATCGCGCACGAGCTCCCGCTCGGGCCCGCGCTCGAGGGCAATGCGTACGTGTCGGACGCGGAGCGGTTCCCGCACGCGATGCGCGAGGCGATCGCGCGGCTCGAGCAGAGCGCGGTCGCGCGCGAGATCCTCGGGGACGAGGTGGTCGACCACTACCTCAACTACGCGCGCACCGAGCAGGAGCTGTTCGACAAGACGGTCACCGGCTACGAGCGGGAAAGGATGTTCGAGCGCGGTTGAGCAGGCCCGTCGTCGGCATCACGACGTACGTCACCGACGCACGGTGGGGGTACTGGAACCTCGAGGCGGCGCTCATCCCCTTCGACTACGTCAAGGCAGTGGAGAAGGCCGGCGGGCGGCCGGTGCTCGTCCCGCCGTCGACGGAGGGGATCGAGGAGACGCTCGACGCACTCGACGCCGTCGTCTTCACCGGCGGCTCCGACCTCGACCCCGAGTTCTACGGCGAGCAGGCCCATCCGGAGACGGTCGGAGTCGTCCGCATGCGCGACGAGGCGGAGCTCGCGCTCTTGCAGGCCGCGCTCGAGCGCGACATGCCGGTGCTCGGCATCTGCCGCGGCATCCAGGTGCTGAACGTCGGGCTCGGCGGCGACCTGGAGCAGCATCTGGAGGGACACCGGCACGAGCCGCCCGGCCAGTTCATCGCGCACGACGTCGCGATCGAGCCGAACACGAGGCTCGCGGGGATGCTCGGCGAGCGGACGACGGTGATGTCGCACCACCACCAGGGCATCAAGACGCTCGCCCCGGGCCTCGTCGAGACGGCGCGCGCCGACGACGGGCTGCTCGAGGCGGTCGAGGCGCCGGAGCGGCGCTTCACCGTCGGCGTGCTCTGGCATCCGGAGGCGGGGCAGGACGCCCGGCTGTTCGAGACGCTCGTCGACGAGGCGCGCCGCTACCGGGAGGAGACGTGACCGCGGTCGTCAACCCGGCGACCGAGGAGACGATCGCCGAGGTCCCGGCGGCGAGCGCCGAGGAGACCGACGCCGCCGTCGCGCGGGCGAAGGCCGCGTTCCCCGCGTGGCGCGCGGTGGCGCCGGCCGACCGCGCGCGGCTGCTGCGCCGCCTCGCGACGCTCGTCGAGGAGCATCACGAGGAGCTGTCGCGGATCGAGTCGCGCAACGCGGGCAAGCCGATCTCCGGCGCGCGCGGCGAGGTCGGCATGGTCGCGCAGGTCTTCCACTTCTACGCGGGCGCGGTCGACAAGCACCACGGCGAGACTATCCCGGTCGCGGGCGGCGTCGACATGACGTTCCGCGAGCCGCTCGGCGTCGTCGGCCTCATCGTTCCCTGGAACTTCCCGCTCAACATCTCGTCGTGGAAGCTCGGGCCGGCCTTGGCCGCGGGGAACACCGTCGTCCTGAAGCCGGCGGAGTTGACGCCGCTGTCGGTGCTGCGGCTCGCGGCGCTCGCGCTCGAGGCGGGCATCCCCGAGGGCGTCGTCAACGTCGTCCCCGGTAAGGGCTCCGTCGTCGGGCAGCGCCTGATCGAGCATCCGGACGTGGCGAAGATCGGCTTCACCGGATCGACCGAGGTGGGGCAGCAGGTGATGCGCGGCGCCGCCGGGACGATCAAGCGCGTCACCCTCGAGCTCGGCGGCAAGTCGGCCAACGTCGTCTTCGCGGACGCCGACCTGGAGAAGGCGGCCGCCGCCGCACCCTACGCGGTGTTCGACAACGCCGGCCAGGACTGCTGCGCGCGGTCCCGCATCCTCGTCGAGAAGAGCGCATACGACCGCTTCGCCGAGCTGCTCGTCGAGGCGACCCGCGGCGTCAGGGTGGGGGACACCGACGACGAGGCGACCGAGATGGGGCCGCTCATCTCGGCGGCGCATCGCGAGACGGTGGCGTCGTTCGTCGACGGCGAGCCGCTCTTCCGCGGCGACGTGCCGAACGGCGCCGGCTACTGGTACCCGTGTACGCTCGTCGAGGCCCGGCCGGACGACCGCATCGCGCGCGACGAGGTCTTCGGCCCGGTCGCGGCGCTCATACCGTTCGCCGACGAGGACGAGGCGATCCGGGTCGCGAACGACTCCGACTACGGCCTGTCCGGGTCGATCTGGACGCGCGACGGCGGTCGGGCGCTGCGCGTCGCGCGCGCGATCGAGACCGGCGTCATCTCCATCAACTCGAACTCGTCCGTGCGCGTGTCGACGCCGTTCGGCGGGTTCAAGCAGAGCGGCTTCGGCCGCGAGCTCGGCATGCACGCGATGGACGGTTACAGCGAGGTCAAGAACGTGTTCTACTCGACGGAATGAACCGGCTCGACGGGAAGGTCTGCGTCATCACGGGAGCGGGCGGCGGGATGGGCGCCGACGCCGCGCACCTCTTCACGGAGGAGGGGGCCAAGGTCGTCGTCGCGGACGTCGACGGCGACGCGGCCGAGACGGTCGCCGGCGAGGTCGGCGGACTCGGCGTCCAAGTGGACGTCGGTGAGGAGGACTCGGTGAAGGCGATGTACGACGCCGCCGCGAAGAAGTTCGGCGGCATCGACGTTCTCTACAACAACGCAGGCATCTCGCCGGCTGACGACGACTCGATCCTCGACACGTCGCTCGAGGCATGGGAGCGGGTGCAGGCGGTGAACACGCGCGGCGTCTACCTCTGCTGCAAGTACGGAATCCCGCACCTGCTCGAGCGCGGCGGCGGCGGCTCGGTCATCAACGTCGCCTCGTTCGTCGCCATCGTCGGGGCCGCGACCTCGCAGATCTCGTACACCGCGTCGAAGGGCGCGGTCCTGTCGATGAGCCGCGAGCTCGGCGTGCAGTTCGCGCGGCAAGGCGTGCGCGTGAACGCGCTCTGCCCGGGCCCGGTCGAGACGCCGCTGCTGCTTCGCATCTGGAGCGAGACGCCGGGAGCCGCGGAGCGGCGGCTTGTCCACGTGCCGATGGGGCGGATGGCGAAGCCGCGCGAGATCGTCAACGCGGCGCTCTTCCTCGCGAGCGACGAGTCGTCGTACGTGAACGCGGCGACGTTCGTCGTCGACGGCGGCCTGACCGCCGCCTACGTCACGCCGGAATAAGGGCTACGTCCCGACGACCTGGACGAGCCAGCGCCGGTCGCGCTCGCGGTCGAGCTCGATGAAGAGCACGCGCTGCCAGGTCCCGAGCTGGAGCTCCCCCTCGCGCACGGGCACCGACTCGCCGGCGGTGCCGAGGAGCATCGCCATGCAGTGCGAGTGGCCGTTCCCGACCTCCATGTCCTCGGGGCAGATGTTCTCGGTACGGCGGTCCCAGTCGTCGTGCGCGTAATAGGTCTCTCGCGGGACGAGGCGCCGGAGCAGGTTGGTGAAGTCCTCCAGGAAGCCCTCCTCGAGCTCGTTCACCCGGACGCAGCAGGTCGTGTGCGGGGAGTACACGCACGCGATCCCCTCGACGATGCCGCTCTGTCGGACGGCATCCTGGACCTCTTCCGTGATGTCGGTGACGGTGAGCCCTCCGGCCGTCCGCAGCTGCTTCTCGTGCTGGAAGACCTTCATGTTCGGCCCTATTGTGCAATATCCGCGCGGGGCCCGTAGCTCAGCTGGT
>Ga0070741_10005025_pt1 | contig 30067 bp, 33 predicted proteins | sample Coa_R1_4_FD_66440 | JGI IMG/M metagenome (GOLD analysis project Ga0070741, IMG submission 66440) | Surface soil microbial communities from Centralia Pennsylvania, which are recovering from an underground coalmine fire - Coalmine... | ecosystem: Environmental > Terrestrial > Soil > Unclassified ... | reverse complement strand
GGCCGCGTGCCAGAGGTAATAGCCGTCGAGGCCGGGAACGGCGTCGAGCAGCTCGAGTCCCGCCTCCGGCCCACGGGCCATCGCGACCGCGACGGCGCGGTTCAGCTCGACCACCGGCGAGGGGGAGAGCTCGGCGAGACGGCCGTAGAGGAGCGAGATCTGCTCCCAGTCGACGTCCTCGGCGAAGTGGAGCGACGCGATCGCCGCCTGGATCTGGTACGGCCCCGCGCCCTGCCGCGCGAGCGCCCGCTCGAGGGAACGCCGGCCCTGCTCGACCTGCTCGAGGTCCCAGAGCGCGCGGTCCTGGTCGGCGAGAAGGACGAGCTCACCCTCCGGCGTGAGCCGTGCGGCGCGGCGGGCGTCCTGCAAGAGAAGCAGCGCGTGCAGCCCGTGCGGCTCCGCCTCGTCCGGCATGAGGGTCGCGAGGACGGCGGCCAGCCGGATCGCCTCCGCGCAGAGCTCGGCCCGCACGGGCGGCCCGTAGCCGGCGTTGAAGACGAGATAGATCGTCGCGAGCACGGCCCGCAGCCGCTCCGGCAGGAGGTGCTCGGGTGGCACGCGGAGCGGGATGCCGGCGTCGCGGATCTTCCGCTTCGACCGCACGAGCCGTTGCGCGAGCGTCGTCTCCGGGAGGATGAAGGCGCGCGCGATCTCCGGCGTCGAGAGGCCGCCGACGAGGCTCAGGGTCAGGGCGACCTGCGCCTCCGCGGCGAGCGCCGGATGACAGCAGGCGAAGATCAGCTCGAGGCGCTCGTCGGGAATCGTCGTCTCCTCGTCCTCCGGGAGCTGCTCGGCTCGGGCCAGGAGCTCCGCCTTGCGGGCGAACGTCTGGTCGCGGCGGATGCGGTCGATCGCGCAGTTGCGCGCCGTCGCGACGATCCAGGCTCCCGGGTTGGCCGGGAAGCCGTCTCGCGGCCACCGTTCGGCGGCGCGAAGGAACGCCTCCTGTACCGCGTCCTCGGCGAGATCGAGATCGCCGAGGACGCGGCCGAGGATCGCGATCGAGCGCGCACGCTCGTCGCGGTAGGCGCGGGCCAGCTCCTCTACGAGGCGACCTCCGCCTCGCGCATCACGACGGGCCGCACCTCGATGCGCCCGTAGCGGGCGGACGGGAGCTTCGCGGCCCACTCGAGCGCCTCGTCGAGCGTGGCGACGTCGATCAGGTAGTAGCCGCCGAGGACCTCCTTCGTCTCCGCGAACGGGCCGTCGGTCGTGATCGTCTTGCCGTCCTCGACGTGGACGACCGTCGCCGTGCCGGAGGGCTGGAGCTGGTTTGCGCCGACGAGCGCGCCGCTGGCGGCCAACGCCTCGGTGTAGCGCCCGTACTCGGCGTAGATGCCGTTGCGCTCGTCCTCGGGCATCTCGGCCCAGTGCGCCTCGTCGTCGTTGATCAGGAGCAGGTACTGCATGGCTGGCCTCCTTCAGGGGTTGACGACTCTACGACGAACGGGCTAGCCGGAATTCGACATCCGCCCGAGAAGCGTGAGCGCGCCGCCCTTGTCGAGGAACTCGTTGAGGTTGCCGCACTTCGGGCTCTGGACGCAGGAGGGGCAGCCGCGCTCGCACGGGCAGCCCTCGAGGAGGGTGACGGTGTCCGCGACCCAGCCCTCGAACTGCTCGAAGCCACGCTCGGCGATCCCGACTCCGCCGGCGTGGCCGTCGTAGACGAACACCGTCGGCGCACCGGTGTCGAGGTGGAGGTTCGTCGAGAGGCCGCCGATGTCCCAGCGGTCGCACATCGCCCAGAGCGGCAGCAGCGCGATGAGCGAGTGCTCGGCGGCGTGGAGGGACGAGAGGAGGAGCGGCATCGCCTCGAGCCCGTCGAGCTGGTGCGGCCGCGGCACGAACCAGACCGCCTCGGTGTCGAACGTCGTCGCCGGCAGCTCGAGCGGAATCGTCGCCAGCGTCGAGCCGTCCGCGACCGCTTTCTTCTGGTAGCCGACGACCTGCTCCGTCACGGAGACGCGGCCGAAGGAGAGCTCGAGCCCCAGCCGCCGCTCGACGCGCAGCGGCTCCTCGATCGCAGTCGTCGTCTCCTTCTTCGCCTGCGTGTACCAGTCGCCGTCGAACGGCTCGACGACCGCGCGGCGCGCCTCGAGGTCGAGCTCGCGCACGAGGAACTGCCGGCCGAGGTGGAGATAGACGGCGCCCTCGTGGACGGTGGAGTAGGCGCGCTCGCGCTCCGCGAGGCCTAGGACGTCGCCGCTCGAGGCGTCGACGACGACGAACGCGTCGGGCGAGGTCGAGCGGAGCGGGACGCGCGCCGCGGGCGACTCCTTCCCGGCCCAGACCCAGCCGCGTGGTGTGTGGCGGAGCTCCGGGACGAGTGGCGCGCGCTCGAGCGCCTCGGGACCGAGCGTCGCCGCGTCCGCCGCGTCGATAGGCGCCTCGAAGGCCGCCGCCGCGACGTGGCCGTCGAGGACGCGCGGGTTGGCGTGGTCGAGGATCGCTGCTTCGACGTGGCGCTCGAGCAGCGTCGGCGGCTCGCGCATGAAGTACTGGTCGAGCGCGTCCTCGGAGGCGATCAGGATGGCGAGCCCGTGACTGCGGCGGCCGGCGCGTCCCCATTGCTGGCGGAGGCTGGCGACCGTTCCCGGGAAGCCGACCGAGATGGCGGCGTCGAGATCGCCGATGTCGATCCCGAGCTCGAGCGCGTCCGTCGAGGTGACGCCGAGGAGCTCGCCCTCGACGAGGCGCCGCTCGATCTCGCGTCGCTGCTGCGGCGTGTATCCCGCCCGGTACGGGGCCAGCCGCTGTGCGGTTTTCGCTTCGAGCCGATCAACGGCGAAGCGGTGGATGAGCTCCGCAGACTTGCGGCTCTTCGCGAAGCAGATCGTCCGGAGGCCGCGGCCGACGAGCCCCGCGAGCAGCCGCGACGCCTCGCCGAGCGCGCTCGCGCGCAGGCCGAGCTCGGCGTCGAGCAGCGGTGGGTTCCAGAGCGCGATCGTCCGCTCGGCACGCGGCGCGGCGTCGTCCTTCACGACTGTCGCCTCCTCGCCGGTCAATGCGCGCGCGAGCTCGTCCGCGTTCGCGATCGTCGCGGAGGCGAGGAGGAACTGCGGCTCGGCGCCGTAGATCCGCGCGAGCCGGCGGAGGCGTCGCAGGACGTTCGCGACGTGCGAGCCGAAGACGCCGCGGTAGACGTGGGCCTCGTCGACGACGACGAAGCGGAGGTTGTGGAGGAAGTCGCCCCAGAGCTCGTGGCGCGGCAGGACGCCGATGTGGAGCATGTCGGGGTTCGTGAGGACGAGGTTCGCCCAGCCGCGGATCTGGCGGCGCTGCTCGGTCGGCGTGTCCCCGTCGTAGATCGCGGCGCGGACGCCGGGAACGCCGAGCTCGGCGAGCGAGCGGGCCTGATCCTGCGCGAGCGCCTTCGTCGGATAGAGATAGAGCGCGCGCGCGTGGCGGTCGGCGACGAGCCCGTCGAGGACGGGGAGGTTGAAGGCAAGAGTCTTCCCCGACGCGGTGCCGGTCGTGACGATGACGTTCCCGCCCGCGCCGGCGGCCGCGTACGACTCCGCCTGGTGCGCATAGAGCTCCGAGATGCCGCGCCGCGCGAGCGCCTCTGCGAGAGCGGGCCGGAGCCCGGCGGGGAGCGGCGCCGTCCGAGCCGCGCGCGCCGGCTCGGTCTCCAGGTGCGCGAGCTCGTCGCCGGCGAGAAGGTCGTCCCAGCGTGCGGTGGACGTCACCCGACCATTGAAGCGGGCTACGAGTCGCTGAACAGTGTCAACTGCGTCCCGTCCGGCGTCCGGAGCCGGGCGTTGCGGCCTCCCCAGGGCGGCACGACCGGCTCTGCCTCGGCTGCGGCGCCGGCTGCGGCGAGGCGTTCCACCGTCGCGTCGAGGTCGTTGGTCTCGATCGCCAGCCGGACCATCCCCGAGACGCGTCGCCCCGCCTCGATCCGGTCGACGCTCTCCGCCTGCCGCTCGTCGAAGAGCTCGAGCGTCGCGCGGCCGGCTTCGAGCAGGATCACGCGGCCGTCCTCGCCGCTCCAGTCGGCGAGCTGCCGGAGTCCAAGACCGTCGCGATAGAACGCGACCGCCGCGTCGAAGTCGGGGACGGTGAGGACGACGCGAAATTCCATGTCCGCTCTAACGCTTCTCCCGCACGGATCCATCCTTCTCGACGACGAGGACTCGCCGTGCGTCGATCCCCGCCAGATCGGTCCCGGCCGGTGCGACGACGGCGTCGAACGTTCCGTCCGGCGTCTCCGCGACGTCGTCGCTCCGCTCCGGCGCGCGAGGATCGCTGTCGACCACGACGACGTCCCAGCCCGCGAGCTCGAGCGGGCGGGCGTGGATCCCGGCGAAGCCGAGCTCGAGCACGCGTCCGGGCGGCTCGCCGAGCAGCTCGAGGATCCGCGGCGTCGCGGAGGCGGCGAGAGCTGGCGGGAGACGGGGCACGCGCTAGTCTCGATACATGAGCGAGAAGGGAACAGGCAAGTTCCTCGGCGTCCCGTACGACTGGCGGCGGCCGACGGTTGCGCGCGCGAAGTCCCGCTGGTGGAACGACGAGGACGAGCGGATCTTCACGCCGAAGACGTACGGCTGGGGCTGGGACGTCAACGTCGCCCAGGTTCTCCGCCGGCTCCGCGTGCGCGGCTAGGGTTTCGCCACCGGGGTGCCGCGGGCGCGGCTGAGATCACACCCGTCGAACCTGATCCGGGTCATGCCGGCGAAGGGAGTGCGTTGGTTCCACGCTGCATCACGATCGCAGGCTCCGACTCCGGCGGCGGCGCCGGGATCCAGGCCGACCTGAAGGCGTTCGCCGCCGCCGGCGCGCACGGCTCTTCCGCGATCGTGGCGCTCACCGCGCAGAACACGGTCGGCGTGAACGCCGTCTTCGAGGTGCCGCCGTGGCTCGTGCGCGCGCAGCTCGACGCGGTCTGGGACGACATCGGCGCCGACGCGGCGAAGACCGGGATGCTCTTCTCCCGCGCGGCGATCGAGACCGTGGCGGACTGGCTCGAGGAGCATCCCGTCCCGCTCGTCGTCGATCCCGTCATGCTCGCGAGCTCGGGAGCGCGGCTGCTCGAGGAGGACGCCGTCGCCGTGCTCGTCGCCCGGCTCTTCCCTCTCGGCACGGTCGTGACTCCGAATCTCCTCGAGGCGCGGGCTTTGGTCGCAAGTGACAACTTGTCACAAGCGGAGTTGGCGGAGGCGATCGTCGAGCTCGGCGCTCCCGCGGCGCTCGTCACGGGCGGGCACGCGGAGGAGCCGGCCGACCATCTCTTCGACGGGCGCGAGCACCACGAGATTCCCGTCGAGCGCCACGAGATCGCGGCGACGCACGGCGCCGGCTGCACGCATTCCGCCACGCTCGCCGCCCTCCTCGCCCGCGGGCTCCCGCTGCCGGACGCGGCGCGCGGCGCCGCCGAGGCCGCTGCGCGTGCGGTCGCCCAGGGCCTCGTCGAGATCGGGGCGGGCGACGGGCCTGTGGACGTGTTAGGACTGCGGCCGTGAGCATCTCTCCGGGGACGACGTTGCGGGAGCTTCGCGAGCGGAAGCCGCTCGTCCACCAGATCACGAACTACGTCGTCATGAACGAGACCGCGAACGCGACGCTCGCGATCGGCGCGCTGCCGGTCATGGCGCACGCGCCGCAGGAGGTCGAGGAGATGGTCGGTCTCGCCTCGGCGCTCGTCCTCAACATCGGGACGCTCTCCGACCACTGGATCGACGCGATGCTGCTTGCCGGGCGCGCCGCGAACGAGCGCGGCATCCCGGTCGTGCTCGACCCGGTCGGAGCCGGCGCGACGCGCTACCGGACCGAGACGGCGCAGCGGATCCTCCACGAGGTCGACGTGACCGTCCTCCGCGGCAACCAGGGGGAGATCGCGACGCTCGCCGGCGCAGAGGCGGAGGTGCGCGGCGTCGAGTCGATGTCGATCGGCCTCGAGCCGGGGGCCCTTGCCCGTGGCGCGGCCAAGCAGCTCGGGCTCGTCGCCTCCGTGACGGGGCCGATCGATCACGTCTCGGACGGCGAGCGCGTCATCGACATCGCGAACGGGCATCCGCTCCTCTCGAGCGTCACGGGGACGGGCTGCATCTCCACTGCGCTCACCGGCTGCTTCGTCGCCGCGAAGCCGGAGGCGCCGCTCGAGGCCGCCGCGGAGGCGCTCGTCGCGCTCGGCGTCGCCGGGGAGGACGCGGCGCACAGCGCGGGCGGGCCGGGCACGTTCCACGCGCAGCTCTACGACGCGCTCGCCGCGCTCGATCCGGACACGCTCGACGGCCGGGCGCGCATCGCCGAGTCATGACCTCGCTCGCGGACGTCGGCGAGCTCGGGCTCCTCGGCGAGCTCGAGCGCCGCGGGCTGGCGAGCGGGATCGAGCACGACGCGACCGTCGTCGAGGGGCTCGTCGTGACGCAGGACCTGCTCGTCGAGGGCGTCCACTTCCGCTTCGATCTCCTCGACTGGCCGGACCTCGGGGCGCGCGCGGCCGCCGTCAACGTCAGCGATCTCGCTGCGTCCGGGGCCGAGCCGCTCGCGCTGCTCGTCTCGCTCGGCGCGCCCGCGGAGACGAAGCTCAACGACGTGATCGCGCTGTACGAGGGGCTCAACTCACTCGGCGTGCCCGTCCGCGGCGGCGACACCTCTCGAGCCGAGGGCGTCGTGCTCTCGGTCACCGCGCTCGGCCGCTCGGAGCGCGTCCCCGGCCGGGCCGGCGCGCAGGCCGGCGACCACGTCGTCGTAACAGGCCCGCTCGGCGCTGCGGGCGCCGCGTTCCGGGACGGCTCCCTCCCGGCGGTGCCCGTCCGGATCGACGAGGGGAAACGGCTCGCCGCCGTCGCGACCGCTCTCCTCGACATCTCCGACGGCCTCGCCCGCGACGCCGCGCACATCGCCGCGCGCTCGGGCGTCCGCCTCGAGATCGAGCTCGAGCGCGTTCCGCTCGCTCCCGGAGCAGAGCTCGGCGATCTCGGCTTCGGGGAGGACTACGAGCTGCTCGCGACGACGCCGGATCCGCTCGACTTCGCCGTGGTCGGGCGCGTCGTCGCGGGAGAGGGCGTCGTCGCGCTCACGCTGGGCGGCGAGCCGTACTCACTCGCCGGCTGGGAGCACTTCCGCTAGCCAGCTCTCGAAGTGCGCCTTCGGGCGGACGCCGACGACCGAGCCGAGCGCCTCTCCCCGTGCGAAGAGGACGACCGTCGGGATCGAGAGGACGTCGTAGCGTGTCGAGATCCCCGGCTCCTCGTCGACGTTCACGCGGGCCACCTCGACCGGGAGGTCGGCGAGGATCGGCTCGAGCGCCTTGCACGGCCGGCACCACGGCGCCCAGAAGTCGACGAGCAGCGGGCCGCCGGAGATCGCTTCCTCGAAGGTCGCCTCGTCCAGCTCGCGCATCGCGGCAATCTACAAGCGCCCGCGCAGCGCGCGGAGCCGCAGCCGCGGCACCTTCCAGATCGCCTCGAGGACGACGGCCCGGCTCATCTTCGAGCGTCCCTCCGTGCGGTCGCGGAAGACGATCGGCACCTCGACGACGCGGAAGCCCTTGCGGCGGGCGCGGAACGTCGTCTCGATCTGAAAGACGTAGCCGGCGGCGTCGATGTCGGCGAGGTCGATCGTCTCGAGGACGCGGCGGCGGAAGCACTTGAATCCTCCTGTCGCGTCGTGCACCGGCATGAGGAGGAGCCGCGTGTAGATCGATGCGCCGCGCGAGAGAAGCCGGCGGAGCAGCCCCCAGTTCCGGGTGCCGCCGCCGGCGACGTAGCGGGAGCCGAGCGCGACGTCCGCCCCGTCCGCGCACGCTGCGATGAGGCGCGGCACGTCGGCCGGGTCGTGGGAGAAGTCGCAGTCCATCTCGAGCACGTACTCGGCGTCGCCGCTCAGCGCCTCGCGGAAGCCGGCGACGTAGGCGGGGCCGAGCCCCTCCTTCTCCGTCCGGTGGAGGACGGAGAGCCAGTTGCGCTCGGCCGCGAGCCGGTCGGCGATCTCGCCGGTGCCGTCAGGGGAGTTGTCGTCGATCACGAGCACGCGAACGCCGAGCGGCTCGAGCGCGTCGATCATCCGCTCGATGTTCTCCTTCTCGTTGTAGGTCGGCAGGCAAACGACGGCGTTCGGCATCGGCAACCTCTATGGGAACACGTAGGCGAGGGACGCGGTCGCAGCTACGAGCAGGACGAGCAGGACCGCGCTGACGGCGCGCTCGGTACGTGTGCTCCTCGTCAGCGCCGCAAGTCCCCAGAACAGCGGAGGAGCGAGCAACCCGAAGCGGGCGTCGGACTCGAAGGAGCCGGTGAAGACGGGGAGGACGACGACTGCCGCCGCGGCGAGCAACCACGTCCGGGGCGTGCCGTTCCGCCAGGCGGCGTAGATGAGCAAGAGGTAGACGAAGAAGAAGAGAACGTCCCGAACGAGCCACGGGTGGCGGCCGAGTTCCTCGGGAAGCTGCGCGAACGCAGCGAGCAGTCCGGTGATCCTGAACTGCCGTCCCCAGGCGGCCTGGGCGCGCGTCCACGCGAGCGGGTCGTGCAGGACGCCGCCGAGATAGAGGGGGAACGAGATGAGCGCCGCAGGGCCGGCCAGGAGAGAGGCGCCGGCTGCGCCGCGCATCGCCGGAGACAGGCGCTCGCGCTGCTGCCAGGCGATCCCGGCGAGCGGCAGGGCGACGAAGAGGCCCTCCGGTCGCGCGAGCGCCGCGGCCGCGGCGCAGATCGCGGCAAGCCACCAGCGTCCTCGCAGCGCCGCGATCGGCGCCGCCGCGACGAGCACGAGGACGAACGCCTCCGGGTAGGCCATCGAGAACACGTAGCTGAGGGGGAAGACCGCGAGGTACGTCGTCGCGCGGCGCGCGAGCGTCTCGCTGAACAGCGTGCGCGAGAGCTCGTAGAAGAGGCTGAGCGCGAGGAGGAAGGCTACGTTCGAGAGGAGCGGTCCTGCCGCTCCCCACCCGATCCCGAGGGCGTGCACTCCGCGCAGGAGGATCGGATAGAGAGGAAAGAACGCCGGATCGCTCGGTCTGCCGGGCACCAGCAGGTAGCCGTACTGGGCGACCATCCGGTACCAGCGCCCGTCCCAGCGGTCGAGCGTCCACACGGACGGCTTGATGGCGCAGGCTGCCGCGAGCACGGCGACTCTGCCCGTCAGCCACCAGCCGACGAGCCAGCGCGGCGCCCGGGGGATCGCGCCGAGGCCGCCGAATGCCGCGGCAGGCTCGGAGCGGCTGCTCACCGGGCTCGGGATCCCGGGACAGGGAGATGGAAGCGGTGAAGCAGGGGCGCTGCGATACGCGTGAGGTAGAGCCGTGTCTTGACGGTGAGGTTCTTGGCGTGGACCACCGCGACGAGCGGCCGGGATGTCTTCGGCGAGACGTACACCGTGAGCCGACCCTGATCGCCCCGCTGTACCTCGAGCGCGAGCGTGGGCTGATGGGCTGCCCACGCACGCTCGACGCTTATGTGGTCCCCGGTCTGGGCGGCGCGGACGAGCGCGAGCTCGAGCGCGCCTGTGCAGCCGGCGTCCGCCGCGAGCCGGGCGGGCGGTACGCGCAGCCGCGAGCCGGAGAGAAGCGAGACACGGCCGCCGGTCGTGACCAGGATGACCGAGCGCTGGCCGAACGACAGGATCCCGCCGGGCCGTGGGCGGCCGCGGCGGACGACCGCGCCGCGCAGGCAGGCCGCGCGTACCGGGCGGGGCCCGGCGTGGAAGACGTCGACCGCGAAGCGGTACTCGTGCAGCCACGTGCTCGCGTCCGCGAGCACGCGATCCGCCGACTTCGGAGCCGGGAGCGCCGCTGCCTGCAGCGCCCAGCCGGACGCCGCAACGCCGCACGCGCCGAACACGCCGATGGCGACGCTCAACAGCGCTCTCCGCACGCGCCCGATGCTAGGTGCGCTGTCTAAGCCGAATCTGAGTGACGCCTATGATCGATGCATCGCCGAGCTGCCGCGTAATTCAGAGGTCGCCGACCACTTCGATCTCCTAGCCGACCTCCTCGAGCTCGACGGCGCCGAGTCGTTTCGGGTCATGGCGTACCGCCGCGCGGCGAGCCGGATGCGCGAGACGTCGGGCTCCGTCGCGCAGCTCGCGCTCGACGGCAAGGCGAAGCAGCTGCAGGGAATCGGCAAGACGATCGAGGAGAAGATCGTCGAGCTCGTCGAGACCGGCAAGATCGCCGCGCTCGAGAAGAAGCGAGCCGGCGTGCCGCCCGAGGTCGTCCTGTTCATGCGGCTGCCGGGCCTCGGGCCGAAGACTGCGGCGAGGATCTGGCGCGAGCTCGGCGTCGAGACACTCGACGAGCTGAAGGCCGCCGCCGAGGCGGAGCGGCTGCGGACGCTCGCCGGGCTCGGCGCGAAGAGCGAGGAGAAGATCCTCGCCGCGCTCGCCTTCCAGGCGCAGACGGCCGAGGCGGGAGACCGGCGGCTGCTCGGCGACGGGCTCGCTCCCGTCCAGGCGGTCGTCGCGACGCTCGCTGCGCTGCCGGCCGCGATCCACGTCTCCGAGGCCGGCTCGGTGCGGCGCCGGAAGGAGACGTTCCGCGACCTCGATGTGATCGCGAGCGCGACGGATCCGGCCGAGCTGACTGCGTGCTTCACGCAGCTGAAGTGGGTCGTCGACGTCGCCGCGCACGGCGACACGAAGGCGACGGTCGTCTCCCGCGAAGGCTTGCGCTTCGACCTCCGCGTCGTCCCGCCGGAGTCGTTCGGCAACCTCCTCCAGCACTTCACCGGCTCGAAGGACCACAACGTCGCGATGCGGGAGGAGGCGGTGCGGCGCGGGCTCTCGATCTCCGAGTACGGGGTCACGACGGTCGAGACCGGCGAGGTCTTCCGCACCGACGACGAGGACGCGGTCTACGAGTTCCTCGGCTACCAGCCGGTGCCGCCGGAGCTGCGGGAGAACGCCGGGGAGCTCGAGGCGGCGCGCGCCGGCGAGCTGCCGAAGCTCGTCGAGCTCGAGGACGTGCGCGGCGACCTCCACACGCACTCCCACTGGTCGGCCGACGGCAAGAACACGCTCGAGGAGATGCTCGACGCGGCGGCCGCGCGCGGCTACGAGTACTACGCCGTCACCGACCACTCGCACTACCTCCGCGACGGGCGGCTCGAGGCGCAGCTCGAGGAGATCGAGACGCTGCGGAAGCGCTTCCCGCAGCTGACGATCCTCGCCGGCGTCGAGGCGAACATCCGCTCGAACGGCGAGCTCGACATCTCCGACGACGACCTCAAGCTGCTCGACTGGGTCGTCGCGTCCGTCCACAACGCGCCGGACAACCGGCCGACCGAGCGCGTGCTCGAGGCGATGGCGAATCCGTACGTCGACTGCATCGGCCATCTGACCGGCCGCCGCATCAACAGGCGGCCGCCGCGGGACGTCGACGTCGAGCGCGTGATCGAGGGAGCGCTCGCGACGGGAACCCTCCTCGAGATCAACGGCCAGCCGGACCGGCTCGACCTCCGCGACGTCCACGCGCGCGCTGCGAAGGAGGCGGGGCTGAAGCTCGTCGTCACCTCCGACTCCCACCAGATCCGGGCGCAGGCATACATCGAGCTCGCGGTCGCGCAGGCGCGGCGCGGCTGGCTCGAGAAGGCGGACGTCGCGAACACGCGGACGTGGAAGCAGCTCGACAAGCTCCGGAAGAAGCGGCCGCGCTGATGGATTTCCGCGAGGACGGGGCAGCCGCGCTCGAGTGGGCGGCCCGCTATCTCGAGCGGGTCGACGAGCTCCCTGTGCTCGCGCAGGTGAAGCCCGGCGAGCTCACCGCGCAGCTGCCGGAGTCGGCGCCGGAGGAGCCGGAGGAGTTCGCCGCCGTTCTCCGCGACCTCGACGAGCTCCTCCTGCCGGCGCTGACGAACTGGCAGAGCCCGCGCTTCTTCTCGTACTTCGCGGTCACGTCGTCGGAGCCGGCGATCCTCGCCGAGCTTCTCGCCGCGACGCTCAACCAGGTGGCGATCGTCTGGCGGGCATCGCCCGCCTCGACGGAGCTCGAGCTTCGCGTCGCCGACTGGGTTCGGCAGCTGCTCGGCCTTCCCGACGGCTGGCACGGCCACATCGAGGACACGGCGTCCACCTCGACACTCGCCGCGCTCATCGCCGCCCGCGACGTCACGGGCCGCAACGTCGTCGTCTGCTCCGAGCACGCGCACTCGTCGGTGGAGAAGGACGCGCGGATGCTCGGGATGGAGCTCCGCAAGGAGGCGGTCGACGACGAGCTGCGGATGCGCGTGCCCGGCGATCTCGGCGACGTCGCCTGTGTCGTCGCGACGGTGGGCACGACGTCGTTCGCCTCCGTCGACCCGGTGCGCGAGCTCGCTGAGGCTGCGCACGCGGCCGGCGCCTGGCTCCACGTCGACGCCGCGTACGCGGGGTCGTCCTGGATCTGCGAGGAGGAGCGCTGGTCCGCCGACGGCGTCGAGCTCGCCGACAGCCTCGTCGTGAATCCGCACAAATGGCTGCTCGTGCCGACCGACTGTTCGCTCGTCTGGACGGCGCGGCCGGAGGAGTGGCGCGAGGCGTTCGCGCTCACGCCGGAGTACCTCCGCACCGACGACGAGGCGTTCTCCCTCGCCGACTACGGGCCACCGCTCGGCCGCCGCTTTCGCTCGCTCAAGCTCTGGGCGACGCTGCGTGTCTACGGCGCCGAAGGGTTGCGCGCGATCCTCCGCGAGCACATCCGCCTCGCGCAGCTCTTCGCGGCGTGGGTCGAAGAGAGCGAGGGCTGGGAGCTCGTTGCGCCGCAGCGGTTCTCCCTCGTCGTCTTCCGGCGGGACGGTACGGACGCCGAGAACGAGGAGTTACTGAGGCGCGTCGACGCCTCGGGTGAGATGTTCATCACGCAGACGAAGCTCGACGGGCGATACGTCCTCCGCCTTGCGATCGGCAACGCGAGGACGACGGAGGCGGACGTGCGCCGGGCGTGGGAGGTCCTCAACAGAGAGGCGGAACGATGATCGTCACCACCATGAACGACATTCCCGGCTACGAGGTCACCGACGTGTTCGGCGAGGTGATGGGGCTGACGGTGCGCTCGCGCAACATCGGCTCCCAGATCGGCGCGCAGCTGAAGTCGATCATCGGCGGCGAGCTGAAGGGGATGACGACGGCCCTGATCGACAGCCGCAAGCAGGTCATGGACCGGATGATCGAGGAGGCCGAGGCGAAGGGCGCGAACGCGATCATCGCCATGCGCTTCGACACGTCCGAGATGGGCCCGCAGTGGACGGAGATCTGTGCCTACGGGACGGCGGTGAAAGTCAACAAGGCGTGACGCGGGCGGCCGTCTTCGACCTGTTCGAGACGCTCGTCGACTACGACGAGCAGAAGTCCCTCGAGTTCTCGACCGCGGCGGCGGAGCTGCTCGGGCGGCCGGTCGAGCAGTTCCATCCACTCTGGCGCGCCGGGCGGCCGGCGCGCGACTCCGGGCCGCTGCGGCCCTATCTCGCCTCGATCGGGATCGAGGGCGACCCGGCCGACCGCCTCGTCGAGCTGCGACGGGCGTCGTCGCTCGGGCTCCTCGAGACGCCGCGGCCGGGAGTGCTGGAGACGCTCGCCGACCTCCGGAGCCGCGGGATCGGGCTCGGTCTGATCACCGTGTGCAGTGAGGACGTCGTCGACGTCTGGGATCGGACGCCGTTCGCCGGGCAGTTCGACTCGGTCGTCTACTCCTGCTCGTGCGGCTACCGGAAGCCGGATCCGCGGCTCTACATGCGGGTGTGCGAGGAGCTTCGGGTGGCCCCGGCCGAGGCGCTCTACGTCGGCGACGGCACGAACGACGAGCTCGCCGGCGCCGAGGCGGTCGGGATGCGCGCCGTGCAGATCGGCTCGACGCAGCCGTGGGACGGCGAGCGGATCGCCGCGATCCCCGAGGTGCTCGCGCTCCTCTGAAGCGGACACGTCCGGTGCCAGGCACCAGCCGTGTCCGCGTCGGACAGGTCGTCTGCATGGTTGAGCCGAGCGATGGCCGAACGGGCCATGTCCGGTGCCTGGCACCGGACATGTGGCGTCGGGACGTGGCTGTTAGAGACGGCGGAGGAGCGCGAGGAACTCCTCGGTCGAGCCGACGACGAGGTCGGCGGCGTCGAGGAGCGCCGTCGGCGCCTCCTCCGACGCGACCGCGACGCGGACCGCGACCTCGAGCCCGTCGAGCGCGGCGAAGGAGTCGAGGTCGGTCGTGTCGTCCCCCGCCGCGAGCGCGCGCCGCAAGCCGTGCTCCGCCAGGAGCCGGCGTACGGCGGTTCCCTTGTGTGAGCCGACCGGCGGCAACACCTCGAGGATCCTGCGGCCGTAGCGCGCCACGAGCCCCTCCTCGCGCGCGGTCTCCGCGATCGCGTCGAGCTCGCGGACGGCCGCCCGCTCGTCGGCGCGGTCGCGGAAGTGGAACGCGATCGCGAGCCCCTTCAGCTCCACCTCCCGCTCGGGCCACGGCGCGTCCGCCGCGAACGCGGCGAGCGTCTTGCGCCAGCGCTCCGCCTGCGGCTCGAGCTCGAGCCCGTGGGAGCCGACGCAGATCACGCCGTCGAAGCCGATCCGCGCGCAGACGTCCTTGCTCGCCCGGCCGCTCACGACGGCTACGAGCGCGTATCTCCCCACGAGCCGTTCGAGCTCCGCCCGCGTCTCGGCCGGGATCCCGGCGTCCTCCGGCCGGTCGACGATCGGGGCGAGGACGCCGTCGAAGTCGAGGAACAGCCCGACCTCGCCCGGTTCGGCGGCAAGGCGTGCCAGGAGATCGTCGACAGGGGGCATGTGCCTACGGTACTTCGCTGCCGGGCATACTTCCGCCGTGGCCGAGCTCGACGAGATCTGGTTCCCGCTGGTCGACGAGCCGATCGGGCAGATCGTCAACCGCATCGTCAAGGACGACCCCGCCCTCGTGGCGCAGGTCGAGACGCCGCACCGGATCCTCGCCTTCCGCACGTTCGCCTACATCCGGACGGGCATCCTGCTCGGCCAGCTCCTCTTCGATCACGACATCCCCGACTGGGACGGATCGGAGAGCTGGATCGAGGCGCTGCTGCGCGAGCCGCGTCACCGCGCCGCGATCGAGAAGGAGGTTCGCGCGGTGGCGGAGGAGATCGCCTCCGATCCGAAGTACGCCGACGACGAGCCGCTCGCCCCTGACGAGGGGGCGCGCGACCGCTTCCGCGCCTTCGCGCGGGAGCACCTGAGCGGTCGCTAGACGGAGCTAGTTGAGCGGCGTGCCGTTGCTGTCGCGGTAGGCGAAGCTGCTCTTGCCGAACAGCTTGCGGCCGAGCCAGCGGCGGAGCGGCGGGCCTGTGAGCGGGTTGAAGAGCAGCCCGATCGTGATCCCGAGGACGAGCAGCAGCCCGTTCCGGCCGGACCGGCCCGACTCGTCGGACTCCTCCTTGGCGACGGACTGGACACGCCCGGCCGCCGCGCGCAGCTCGTCGATCGCCTTCTTCAACTCGTCACGGACGCTGTCGTCCGTTGCCAGCCTGGTCGCGACGTCTGTGACACCGTGGCGCCCGATCAGCTCGTCGTAGACGCTGCGCGCGGACGAGTACGCGTTCCGCACGTTCTGTCGCAGCTCTCGATCACGGAGTGCGCGCTCGACGTACGGCCTCGCGTTGGCCGCCGCGTCCGCGACTCTCTCCTTCGTGCTCGTCATCGTTCGGGTCCTTTCATGGGAGGCAGGCGCTCGATACCCGAGCCCGGCGGGGGGAAACGATCCTCTCACTCTGTCGACCCGGTCGGCTGGACGACCGGCCGTGCCGCAGTGCCGCAGTTGCCCACCGACCGTAACGCAGCGGCCATCACCTCGTCGAGGGAGTCGACGAGGACGAACTCGATCGCGTCACGCGACTCCTGCGGGAGCTCGGCGAGGTCGTGCTCGTTGTCGCGTGGCAGGATCACGCGCGTCAGTCCGGCCCGCTGCGCGGCGAGCACCTTGTCGCGGACGCCGCCGACCGGCAGCACCCGCCCGGTGAGCGTGATCTCCCCGGTCATCGCCACGTCGTCTGCGACCGGCTCGTCGCGGGCGAGCGACGCGATTGCCGTCGCCATCACGACTCCGGCCGACGGCCCGTCCTTCGGCACCGCCCCGGCGGGGACGTGGAGGTGGAAGTCGCGCTCGGCGAACCAGCTCTCCTCGAGGCCGAGCCCGCCGGTGTGGGAGCGGATCCAGGAGAGCGCCGCCCGCGCCGACTCCTGCATCACCTCGCCGAGCTGGCCCGTGACCGTCAGCTTGCCGGTGCCCGGATACGCCTGCGCCTCGACGAAGAGCACCTCGCCGCCGACGGGCGTGTACGCGAGCCCGGTCGCGACGCCGGGCTCGGCCGTCCGCCGCCGCGTCTCGCTCGTGAAGCGGCGTGGGCCGAGCCACTCGCGGACGATTTCCTCGGTCGCGTCGATCGGCTCCTCCCGGCCACGCGCCACCTGCACGGCGGCCTTGCGGCAGAGATCCCCGATCCGCCGCTCGAGGCCGCGCACGCCGGCTTCGCGCGTGTACTCGCGCACGATCAGGCGCAGGACGTCCTCCGGGATGTCGATCCGGTCGCGCTCGAGCCCGTGCTCGGCGATCTGCCGCGGCACGAGGTACCGCTCGGCGATCCCGATCTTCTCGTCCTCGGTGTAGCCCGACAGCTGGATGACGTCCATCCGGTCGAGGAGGGGCGAGGGGATCGTGTCCGGCGTGTTCGCCGTGCAGATGAAGAGCGTCTTCGAGAGGTCGAACGGCAAATCGAGGTAGTGGTCGCGGAACGTCGAGTTCTGCGCCGGGTCGAGCACCTCGAGCATCGCGCTCGCCGGGTCGCCGCGGAAGTCCGCTCCGAGCTTGTCGATCTCGTCGATGAGGAGGACGGGATTCATCGACTCGGCGTCGCGGAAGGCGCGGATGATCGAGCCGGGCATCGCGCCGATGTATGTGCGGCGGTGGCCGCGGATCTCCGCCTCGTCGCGGACGCCGCCGACCGACAGCCGCGCGAACTTCCGTCCGAGCGTCCTGGCGACCGAGTGGCCGAGCGACGTCTTGCCCACGCCGGGCGGGCCGACGAAGCAGAGGATCTGGCCGGCCGGGTCGCGCTTGAGCTTCGAGACGGCCAGGTGCTCGACGATCCGCTCCTTCACCTTGTCGAGGTCGTAGTGGTCCTCGTCGAGGATCTCGCGCGCCCGGTCGAGGTCGAGGTCGTCGGGCGTCGTGATCCCCCACGGCAGTGTCGCGAGCCAGTCGACGTACGTGCGGACGACGCCGTACTCGGCAGCCGCGGCCGGCAGGCGCTCGAGCCGGGCGAGCTCGCGGTCGGCCGCCTTCCGCACCTCCTCCGGCAGGGCGAGCGCGGCGAGCCGCTCGCGCAGCTCGTTCGCCTCGGCCTGCTCGGGATCGCCCTCGCCGAGCTCCTCGTGGATCGCCTTGAGCTGCTGGCGGAGGAAGAACTCGCGCTGGCCCTTCTCCAGCTCGGACTGCACCTGCGACTGGATCTTCGTCCCGAGCTCGAACACCTCGAGCTCGTGGCTGAGGATCTTCGAGACCTCGCGGAGCCGCTCCTCCGTGCCGGCGAGCTCGAGGATCCGCTGCTTGTCCTCGGTCTTGAGGCGCAGCGTCGAGGCGACGAGGTTGCAGAGCGCGTCGGGGTCGTCGGCGTTCGCCGCCGCGATCTGGAGCTCGTCGGGGAGGTACGGCGCGAGGCCGATGATCTGGGTGAAGAGGCTCTGCGCGTTGCGGGTCAGCGCCTCGATCTCGCGGCTCTCGTCAGGTCCCGCCGGGAGCGGGGTGACGCGGGCGACGAGGTACGGCTCGTCCGTCACCGGCTCGCCGCGCCGGATCCGCTGCAGCCCCTGCACGAGGATCCGGATCGTCCCGTCGGGGACGCGGATCATCTTGTGGACGACCGCGGCCGTGCCGACCTCGTGGAGGTCGTCCCAGCCCGGCGAGTCGACGTCCGGGTCGAGCACGGTGACGAGCGCGATGAGGCGCTCGCCGCCGACGACGTCGTCGATGAGCCGGATCGAGCGTTCCTGCCCGATCGCGAGCGGCGTCACCGAGTCGGGGAAGACGACGGTCTCCTTGAGCGGCAGCACCGGCAGCTCGGGCGGGATCTCGTCGACCTGCTCGCGGACGACGTCCGCGAACTCGAGGTCGTCCTGGTGGTCGCTCGGCCCGGTCACGAGGGCGAAATACCCTGTTCGGGGAAGTGACAAGCATCAAGCGCATCCTCGGGACGCTCGCCGGCGCGCTCGCCGCGCTCCTCCACGTCTGGTACCGCGGCGTCCTCGCGGTGCCGGAGGTGAAGCGGCGGAAGGCGGCTAGGCGCGCAACTCAGCGCGCCTGAGCAGCGACTCGGCGAGGCGCCGCGACGCCTCGTCCACGAGCTCGCCGTCGAGCCGGAGCGCGCCGCTCGTGGCGAGGATCCGCTCCGCCTTCGCGACGTCCGCGGGCGACGGCGTGAAGACGAGGTGCACCGGCTCGATCTGGCTCGGGTGGATCACCCACTTGCCGTCGTAGCCGTGCTCGAGCGCGCGTCGCGCCGAGCGGACGAGCCCGAGGTCGTCGCCGAGCCGCGCGTGCGGGCCGTCGATCGCCTGGAGCCCGGCGGATCTCGCCGCGGCGACGATTCGCGCGAGCGCGAAGTCGGAGACGCCGTCCCCGATCGCGAGGACGGGGATGCCGAGCGAGGAGGCGAGATCGGCCGGCCCGAGCAGGAGCGCCTCGATCCGGTCCGACGCGGCGGCGATCTCCTCCGCCGCGGCGAAGGCCGACGCGGTCTCGATCAGGACCTCGAGACCGATTCCGGCCGGCAGGAGCTCGGCCGTGGCGGCCACGTCCTCCGGAGACTCGGCCTTCGGGAGTACGACGACGTCGGGACGCGCCTCAGCGACCGCGCGGAGATCCGCTTCCCACCACTCGGTCGAGCGGCCGTTGACGCGGATTGCGGTCGTCCGCCCGAGCGGCCCGTTCCGGACGGCGGCGACGGCGAGCGCACGGGCGGCGTCCTTGTCCGCGAGAGCGACGCCGTCCTCGAGGTCGACGACGACCTCGTCGGCGCCGAGCGTCGGCGCCTTCGCGAGCATCCGCTCGCTCGAGGCAGGGACGCTGAGACAGGAACGGCGACGGCGCGCGGGCACGCGCGAACGCTAACGCCCGCGGGCGTTCGTCACGGCTGCGCGGGCTCCACGGCCGCGACGAGCGGCATCTCGCCGTGCCGCCGGCCCGCCCGCGCGTAGAGCGCCGCCGCGGGCAGCGTCGACAGCGCGCCGGCCACGAGTGCATACGGGATCCCGAAGACGTTGCCGACGACGCCGAGCACTGGCCCGCCTGCGGCCTGGCCGATCGCGTTCGCCTGGCCGCTGATCGAGAGGACGGTCGCGCGGACGCTCGAGTCCGTGACGAGGTCGTTCAGCCACGTCGTGTAGAGCGGCCCGAGCAGGCTGCGGGAGAGGACGGCGCCGAGGAACACGGCCATCACGAACCAGAAGCCCGTCCCCACCGCGAACAGGATCTGCGCGACGATCGTCAGGACGGTGCAGACGGCGAGCAGGCGGGCGACGACGCCGACGCCCTCCTCGTCGACGCGGCGGATCAGCGGCGTCACGGCGAAGAAGCCGAAGACCATCGCGACGGCCGAGACGACGCCGAACCCGAACACCGGGTTGATCGCGGCGGGGAAGCCGACGTCCCGGATCACGTGCGCCTCGGTCAGCCTGTCGAACGCCTCCGCGCCGAAGCCGGCGATCAGCTCTGTGATCGCGAGGATCACGAGGATCGTGCTCCCGCGCATGAAGCGGACGCCGCTCCGCGCCGTCGCCCAGAACGCCGAGCGCGAGCGCTCGCCGCGCACGAATCCCGTCTCCGGCATGAGGAGGATGCACGCGAGTCCCGCGAGCAGCTCGACGCAACCGGTCGAGATCACGGCTGCGCGCAGCGAGAAGTAGCCGATCGCGACGCCCCCAGCGAGCCCGAGCAGCGATCCCACGCTCGCCACCCGCTGGCCGCGGAGGAAGAGGCTGCCGACGTTTTCGACGCCGATCTCGTCCGTGATCCACGCTTCGTACGCGCCGCTCTGGAATGTGTACGCGAGCCCCCAGCAGCCCCACAGCGCGATCACGAGCCAGGCCTGCGACGAGACGCCGACGCCGACGATCGCCGCGCCCATGCCGAGGAAGCCGAGGATCACCGAGAGCCGCCGGCTGAACGTGTCGGCGAGGATGCCGGTCGGCACCTCCGTGACGAAGATCGTGGCCTCCATCGCAGTCCCCATCAGGATCAGCTGGAGTGGCGAGAACTGGAGGACGCGGACGAGGTAGAGGTCGAAGATCACCCAGCCGACGCCGAGCGCGCGGCCGAAGCTGAGCCCGTAGAACAGCCGGCGGGCGTCGGCGTTCCTCACGGCAGGGGCAGCGGCCTGCGCAGCGAGATCGAGACGGTGCGCGTGACGTAGCCGAGCTTCTCGTTGACGGCGCGCATGTTCTCGTTCCCCTCCTGCGTCCACGTGTAGATCTCGCGGAGGCTCTGGGCGGACGCCCAGGCGATCGTCGTCTCCTTGAGCGCGCGCGCGAGGCCACGGCCGCGGAAGTCGCGGTGGACGGCAGTCAGCGCCTGCTCCGCCCGCTCGGGCCGGTCGCCGTCGCGGATCAGCCCGGCCATGCCGACGACCTCGTCGCCCGCGAGCGCGGCGAAGGTCGCCTCCGGCCACGTCACCCAGTCGGCCTCCCAGCGCTCGGGCGTGATCTCGATCGTCTCCGGCGTCGGCATGTCCTCGAACGCCTGCAACGCGAGCTCGTCGTAGAGCCGGCGAAGCAGCTCCGGGTGCTCGGCGAGGGAGACGATCGCGATCCCGTCCAGCGGCGCGGCCGACGGCTCGTCAGGCCCGACCGCGCGGATCTGCTCGATCTCGCGGCCGACCTCCTCGAAGCCGAAGCGGGTGGCGAAGGAGAGCGCGGCGTCGTCGTCGGCCTTGACGCCGACGTCGTGGAGTCCGAGTGCCTTGACGTGCGCCGCGAGCTCGCGGAGGAGAGCCGTGCCGACGCCCTGCCGCCGGTGCTCTGGGAGGACGCGCGGGACGGCGAAGCCGCTCCCGGTGTCACCGCGGCCGCCGAGCCCGCTGCCTGCGAGCTCCCCGTCCCGGTACGCGAGCAGGAGCAGCCGCTCGGGCGAGGCCTGCCGCCGTAGCTCCTCGAGCGACGGGGTGAGCTCGTACGGGACGACGGCGATGCGGACGCGCCGCCACGCCTCGAGGTCGTCGTCGCTCTCGCACGGGCGGAGCTCGATCACGGCTTTCGCCAGACGGAGACGTGCTTGCGGCTCTCGGCCGTGAACGGGGAGCGGTCCCAGTCCGCCCAGCGCTCGGCGCGCTCGAGGCCGGCGAGCCGCGCCATGAGGTCGAGCTCGGCGGGGGCGACGGCGCGGAACTCGCCGGCGCTCTTCGTCCAGACGCCGTCACGCAGCGAGAAGTGGTGGGAGACGAGACGCTGCGTGTCCGCGTCGTACTCGTCGACGCCGACGTGGTCGTCGCTGAGGTCGAAGACGCTCCAGGGCGTGGCAGGACGGACGCCGACCTCGACGACGAAGACGCCGCCGGGGACGAGATGCCGCGCCGCGTTCTCGAACGCCGCGACCTGCGCCTCCTGCGTCGTCAGGTTGTTGATCCCGTTGAAGACGAGGTAGACGAGCGAGAACGTCCCGTCGACCCGGGTCGTGGAGTAGTCGCCGATCTCGACCTGGACCGCGTCCGTCTTCCGCCGGAGCTGCTCGACCATCGGAGCCGAGTAGTCGATGCCGGCGACGCGGACGCCGCGAGCGGCGAGCGGCACCGCGATCCTGCCGGTGCCGATCGCCAGCTCGAGGGCGCCGCTCGCGGCGAGCGGCTCGAGGAAGTCGACCGTCCGCTCGATCGTGGCCGGCTCGAAGTACGAGCCGGTCGACTCGTCGTAGCGTTCGCCGACGTCCGGGTCGAACCAGCCCATCAGCCGGACCTCTTGAGCTTCCCGTGCCGCTTCGCGTGCCGCTCGCCCGCCTTGAAGACGAGCAGCCCGACCGGCGTCGCGAAGACGGCGATGATCAGCAACGGCCAGACGTCGGCCCACGCAACTCCGGTGCCGGAGATGATCGACGCCCGGTCACCGCGCAACGCGTACGTCGCCGGCGAGATCTTCGCGATCCACTGCATCCACTCCGGCATCACCGTGATCGGGTAGTAGACGCCCGAGACCACGAGCATCAGGCCCTGGCAGACGAACCCGAGCTGCGCGCCCTTCTCCGGCGAGATCAGCGGCAGGACGGAGGTCATGATCCCGACGCCGATGAAGGAGAGCGACGCGAGCGCGAGCAGCAGCAGCGCCGCCCCGTAGTTCGCGTTCGGGGCGTGGATGCCGATGAACGCCGCGACCGCGAAGAACAGGATCGCGGCCCGGATCAGGCCGTAGAGCACCGCGAATGCGCCCTGCCCGAACAGGTGGGCGAACCGCGACAGCGGCGCCATGAACGTGTACTCGATCGTCCCCTCCCAGCGCTCCCAGGCGACGATCTCCGTCATGAACTCGAAGATGATCCCGAGGAAGGCCCAGATCGTCGCTCCGATCAGGAGCTTCGTCGCGAGCGTGTTCTCGGCCGCCGGACCGAGCCCGGCGGACCGTGCGATGAAGACGATCGTGAGGGTGTTCGCGATCGTCCAGACCATGAACGCGAGATCCCAGAGGATGTAGCGCTTGGTCAGGTAGACGTTGCGCTCGACGATCCCGAACAGGCCGACGAGCTGGTTCCTCATTTCTACGGCGTAAGCGCTCACGCGAACACCTCCCTGTACTCGTCGTCTTCGTCGTCGCCTTCGCCCTCGTCGGCGACGTACTCCCGGCCGGTCGCCGCGAAGAACGCCTCCTCGAGCGTGTCGACGCCGAAGCGCCGCTTCACGTCCTCGACCGGCTCGAGGAAGAGCAGCCGGCCGCGGTCGAGCAGCCCGATCCGGTCGGCGAGCGTCTCCGCCTCGGCCATGTCGTGCGTGCAGAGGAGGATCGTCGCGTCGTGCTCCGCCCGCACCTTGCGGATGAAGTCCTGCACCTCGAGCTTCGAGCGCGGGTCGAGACCCGTCGTCGGCTCGTCGAGGAGCAGCAGGACGGGCGAGGTCAGGAGCGCCCTGGCGAGGGCGACCTTCTGCTGCATGCCGCGGGACAGGTTCTCCATCGCCTCGCCGCGCCGGTCGACCGGGAAGCCGACCTCGGTGAGGATCTCGGGGATCGCGACGCGCGTCTGCCTCGGCGTCATCCCGTAGAAGCGCGCCGCGTACGAGAGGTTCTCGGACGCGGACATCTTCTTGAAGAAGCTCGCCTCGACGGAGACGCGGTTGACGAGCCGGCGGATCGTCGACGCCTCCTCGAACGCGTCGTGGCCGAAGATCCGCGCCTCGCCGCCGTCGTTGATCAGCAGCGTCGAGAGCAGGCGGACGAGCGTCGACTTCCCGGAGCCGTTCTGGCCGAGGATGGCGACGCACTCGCCACGGGCGATCGAGAAGGTGACGTCGGCGAGCGCCGGCCACGGACGCTTGCGCGCGAAGCGGCTCGCTTTGCGGTCCTTCCGGCGGAACGTCTTCCGCAGGTCGCGCACCTCGACGGCGGGCGTCTCGGGCGCTACGCGTGCGGTGAGCTCAGATGTGGATGGTGCGAGGGACATGCTGCTCCTTCAGAATCGAAGTACGGAACGGAGAACGGGAAGCCGCCGTTGTGGCGGCGCTCGGACCTAACGCCCGAGGCACGGGCCGGCGAGCCGCATATCAGCGGCACCGGCCTTCCAGTTCTTCACGTTCGCGAGCAACATGACCCGACCAGGCTAGGGGGAATCGCGGACGGCGTCAAATTCCCGGCGTGTACAGGCGCTTTTCGCCCTCCTGGCCCACGCGCCAGCGGATCGAGGTCTGTCCCTTGCCGTCGTACTCGACCCAGGCGGCCCGTTCGGCGAGGAACTCGAAGGAGTGCGAGTCGGGTGCCGGACGCCACTCGATCATCTCCCAGAAGAGGTCCGAGAGCTTCTGCTCGAGCGTCTCGTCGGCGAGGACCTCGGCGCGGCCGGCGAGCTTGAACTCGGGCGAGCCCTCCTTCGCGGTGACGGGCGCGTGGACGTAGACGCGCGGGTCGCGGAGCAGGTCGCGGGCCTTGAGGGAGCGCGGGATCATGTTCGCGAGGAGGTGGCCGTCGACGACGTACGCCTCGACGGGCGTGATTCGCGGCGAGCCGTTCTTCGTCAGCGTGCCGACGAGGACGAACTGGAACTTCTCGATCAGCTCCCGTCCGCGCGCGGCGATCTCCGGCGCGGCCTGCTCGAGCTCGGCCCAGGTGAGCCCGTCCGCCATGCGCTTGTATTCACCTGCGGATGCGTTACCAAATCGTCGACTGCCGCTGGGAGCTCGGGGATGCCCATGCCGGGCGGCGCCTGTACCTCGAAGGGCACGTCCCGGGCGCGTCCTTCCTCGACGTCGACGCCGACCTGTCGGATCTCTCGGTGCGGGATGCCGGGCGCCATCCGCTTCCCTCCGCGGAGAAGTTCGCGGCTGCCGCGGGCAGGGCCGGGATCGGGCCCGGCGTCTTCGTCGTCGCCTACGGGTCGATGGGCGGCGCGGAGCGGCTCTGGTGGCTGCTCCGCCACTTCGGTCACGACGGCTGCGCCGTGCTCGTCGGCGGGATCGAGGCCTGGGGCGGCGAGCTCCAGAGTGGCGAGGAGGAGATCGAGCCGGCGGAGTTCGTCCCGCGCGAGCGCGACGACGACACGATCGCCGCGGAGGAGATCGCCCGGCGTCTCGCCGATCCGAGCCTCGTCCTCGTCGACGCGCGGACCGCGAGCCGCTGGCGCGGCGAGCCGAACGAGATCGACGACCCGGCCGGCCGGATCCCGGGCGCGGTCAACCGCCCGTGGAACGAGGTCACGTCGGCGCTGCCGGACGGCGAGCTCGTCGCCTACTGCGGCTCCGGCGTCACGGCGTGCGTCACCCTCCACCGCGCCTGGCTCGCCGGCCGCGACGGCCGGCTCTATCCGGGCTCGTGGAGCGAGTGGTCGAAGCGCGGCTTCCCTCTCGAGCGCGATTAGGCGAAACTCCGCGCGTGGATCTGCCTGAGACCCGCTATGCGCTGAGCGGCGACGTCTCGATCGCCTACCAGGTTCATGGCGAGGGCACGACCGATCTCATCGTCTGCCCCGGCTGGATCTCCAACGTCGAGCTGACCTGGGAGGACGAGAGTGCGACTGCGCACTGGCGGCGCCTCGGCGAGTTCGCGCGCGTGATCCGCTTCGACAAGCGTGGCACCGGTCTCTCCGACCGCGGCGTCGGCATCGCCGACATGGAGACGCGAATGGACGACATCCGCGCCGTGCTCGACGCGGTCGGCTCTGAGCGGGCCTTCGTCATGGGCGCCTCCGAGGGCGGCCCGCTCGCGGCGCTCTTCGCCGCCGCCTATCCGGAGCGCACGGCCGGCCTCATTCTGTGGGGAGCGGCGCCGCGGTTCACGCGCGCGCCCGGGTTCCCGTGGGGGCCGACCCGCGAGCAGTACCTGGCCGGGGTCGAGGACTACAGCCGTCGCTGGGGCTCGAGGGAACTCGCCGCCGAGATGCTCGCCGGCGCAGGTGAGTCGCCCAGCGATGACGATGTCGACTTCGTCGTGAAGCGGATGCTCCGGAGTGCCAGCCCGGGGGCGATCAGGCAGCTCGATCTGATGAACCTCGAGATCGACGTTCGCGACGCCGTTCAGGCGATTCGGACGCCAACGCTCGTGATGCACCGCAAGGGTGACCCGAACGTTCCCGTCGAGGCCGGACGCTGGTTCGCCGAGCACATCCCGGGCGCACGCCTGCTCGAGTTCGAGGGCACGGAGCACATGATTGCGGGCGGAGACCCGGAATCGGTCGAGCGTGCCCTCCGCGAGTTCCTCAGCTCGGTCGCGCAGGCGGACACGGCAGCGGCCGAGCCGGAGAGCGTGCTCGCGACCGTCCTCTTCACCGACATCGTCGGGTCGACCGCGAAGGCGGCGGAGCTCGGCGACCGCGGCTGGCGCGAGCTCGTCGAGCGGCATCACGCAGTGATTCGCGCCGAGCTCGCCCGCTACCGCGGGCGCGAGGTCGACACAGCCGGCGACGGCTTTTTCGCCACCTTCGACGGGCCGGCGCGGGCAATCCGCTGTGGCCGTGCGGTTACCGAAGCGGTCCGGGAGCTCGGCCTCGAGGTTCGCGCGGGCCTGCACACGGGCGAGTGCGAGATCGTCGACGGCAAGATCGGCGGCATCGCCGTGAACATCGGCGCGCGGGTCGCGGCCCAGGCTCGTCCGGGCGAGGTGCTCGTCTCGCAGACGGTCCGCGACCTCGTCGCCGGCTCGGGTCTCGCGTTCGAGGAACGGGGCGCCGCCGAGCTCAAGGGCGTGCCCGGCGAATGGCGGCTCTACGCCGTCAGCGCCTAGCGGCGGACGCCGGCGCTCGCGGCTGACAGCGCGAACTTCGTCAGCGACTTCGGCATCCGCTGGGCGGAGCGGATCGTCGTGCGGAGCGAGCCGGCGAACTCCTCGACGTCCGCGTCCGACAGGACGAGCGGCGGCAGGATCCGGACGACGGCCATGTCGTGGCCCGCGACCTGCGTGAGGATCCGGTGCTCGGTGAAGAGCGGCACGACGACGAGCTGCGCGAACAGGCCGCGCTGCGCGCGCTCGAGGAGCTTGTACATCCGGCCGTCGCCCTCGAACTCGATCGCCCACGCGAGCCCGAGCCCGCGCACCTCCTTGACGACCTCGAACTCCTCGACGAGCGGCCGTGTCAGCTCGAGGAGTCGCTCGCCGAGGCGCTCGCTCTCCTCGACGAGCCGCCGCTCGCGCAGCTCGTGCAGGGTGGCGAGGCCGGCGGCCATCCCGAGCTCGTTCGGCGCGAACGTCGAGCCGTGCGACATCGCGTGCGGCATCGAGTCGAAGACCGCCTCGTGCACCGAGCGCGCCATGAGGAGCGCGCCGACAGGGACGTAGCCGCCGGAGAGCGACTTCGCGACGGTGACCAGATCCGGCTCGAGCCCCCAGTGCTGGAAGGCGAACATCCGGCCCGTCCGCCCGAAGCCGGTCATCACCTCGTCGACGCAGAAGAGCGTCCCGTGCTTCCGGCAGAGCTCCTGCGCGGCCGCGAGGTAGCCGTCGGGCGGCAGGTGGATCCCCTTCCCCTGCACCGGCTCGACGAGGAAGACGGCGACGTCCTCGCGGCGCAGCTGCGCCTCGAGCGCGTCGAGGTCCCCGAACGGGACGCGGTCGAAGCCGGGGAGAAGCGGCTGGAAGCGCGCCGTGAACTCGGCGTTCGCGTTCGCGGAGAGCGCGCCGAGCGTCAGCCCGTGGAAGCCGTGCTCGGCGGAGACGACCCGCTCGCGCTTCGTCGCGGCGCGGCCGAGCTTGAGCGCCGCCTCGACCGACTCCGTGCCCGAGTTCGTGAACAGGCAGCGCTCGATGCGGCCGCCGGCGAGCCCGATCAACGCCTCGGCCAGCAGTCCGGGGAGCAGCGTCGCCCCCATCGCGAGCATTCCGGGCGTCTCGAGCTCGAGCGCCTCGACGAGCGCGGCGCGCACGCGCGGGTTGTTCCGGCCGACCGCGTACATCCCGAAGCCGCCGAGGAGGTCGAGGAAGCGCGTGCCGTCCGCGTCGAACATGTACGCGCCCTCGGAGCGCGCCCAGGTGCGGTCGAAGCCGATCGTCCGCAGCACGCGCACGAACTGCGGGTTGATCGTGCGCGCCCAGAGGTCGAGGTCCTCGCCGCGCCGCGAGTCGAGCAGCTCCGCGAGGCGGAAATCGCTCATCGCCAGGACTGTACTCCCGCGTTTCCCTTCCTCGCGCCGGGGTAGCCGAGCCGTATGGACGGCATCGGCAAGCTGCTTCTCCGCGTCACCGTCGGCGGCTATTTCGTCGGCCACGGCCTGCAGAAGCTCGCAGGCTGGTTCGGCGGGGAGGGCCCCGACAAGACGGGGGAGTTCTTCGAGAGCGTCGGCCTCAAGCCCGGTCGCGAGAGCGCGCTGCTCGCGGGTGCCGCGGAGGCCGGCGGCGGGGCGCTCCTCACGCTCGGGCTCTTCACGCCCGCGGCGGTGAGCGCGCTCGCCGGCGTGATGACGAACGCGATCCGCCACGTGCACGGGAAGAACGGGCCGTGGATCACGGACGGCGGCTTCGAGCATCCCGCCGTTGTCCTCGCCGCGCTCGCAGCGCTCGCGGACAGCGGGCCCGGACGCTTCTCGCTCGACGACGCACTCGGGATCGACCTGCACGGGCCGGTCGTGATGGTCGCCGCACTGGCCGCCGGCGCCGCGGGCGCGATCGCCGTCGCCGAGCGCGGCCGCGAGCTCTTTGCCCTGCTCGACGCCGAGGCGCCGCTCAGCCGCGAGAAGCAGCCGGCCTAGCCGAACTGCGCCGCGAGCCGCTCCGCGTACCAGTCCTCCCAGCGCTGCTCGCGCGGCTCGGCCGTGTAGTCGCGGTCGAGCTGGACGAGCGCGTGAACGAGGTGGCTGCGGACGGGCGCGGAGCCCAGCAATTGCGGCAGCTCCGAGAGGGAGAGGAGCCAGTCGGCGTACCAGGACGCCCAGTCGGGGTCGTCGCCGTCGACGATCCGGTAGACGACGTGATGCGTCTCGGCGGCTTCGTGGAGAAGGTCGGCGATCGCGGCGGTGTCGCTCACGCGCGCGTCTCTCAGTCGTCCGTGCGGACGGAGGTTCGGATGGCGAGCGCTCGCTCGAGATACTCGAGCGCCTCGTCCGTGCGGCCGGCGGCCTTGGCGATCTCGGCCATCGCCTGGAACGCCTCGGCGGCATGGCGGTCCTGGGCCGGGAAGGACTCGGCGGCCAGCTCGTAGAGCTCGAGAGCCTTGGCTTCGTCGCCGAGATCCCTGAAGATCGATGCCGCCAGGAGGTAGCTCCGGCCGGTGTTGGTCGGGCTCGAGTCGGCGAGCAGAGGCAGGCTTCCCAGGGCGCGAGCCGCTGCAGCCTCGGCATGGCCGAGTCCGAGCTCGGCCCGGGCTCGCTCGAGCTCCAGCCGCCCGACGTTGTAGCGGTTCCCGGACGACCGGACGGCCGGCTCCGCCTGGTCGAGAAGTCCGAGCGCCTCAGCGTTGTGCCCCTGATCGTTCTCGATCATCGCCAGGAGCAGGAAGGCGTTCGCCACGTAGTCGGTGTGCTCGGTCTGCTCGAGGGCGGCGAGCGCCAGGCGCACGTAGCGGCCGGCGAGCTCGGGCTCGCCCTGGGCGGAGTGCAACCTCGACTGAGTCCAGTAGACGAAGGCGCGCTCGGTCGGATCCGTCGCGTCTTTGGCCTGCTCGAGGATCGAGCTGAGCACCACCTCGGCGGCGCCGTAGTCGCAGCGGTCGATCTGCGTGTTCGCCAGGAGCACGGCGAATCGGATCGAGTCCAGCGAGTCGCTGCGATCCTTCGCGGCAGTCAGGTAGAGGCTGAAGAGCGCAAGCGCTTCGTCGAAGCGTCCGGTCAGCGCGTAGCAGCGGCCAAGGCGATCCGCCGCGACCGCGGTCTTCGGCCCGGGCGGCGTGCCGGCGAGGCCTCGCTCGAGCAGGTCGATCGCGTCGGTGTGCTCGCCGGACTCGAAGGCCAGGAGGCCGAGGCCGAGCTGCGCCCGCGCGACAAGTCCGGGCCTGTCGCCGCCGGCGATGATCGCCTGGTAGGCGGCGCGCGCGTGTTCCCGGTCGCCGAGCCGCGCGGCGAGCTCGGCGTCGAAGAGCGGGTCTTCCTCGATGTCGCCGTTCGCGCCCGTCGCCAGGTAGTCGGCTTTGACGCCCAGCCGCCGGCCGAACTCGAGAAGGATCTGGTACGAGGGGATGCGCTTCCCGGCCTCGATCAGGGAGATGTACGCAGCCGTACAGCCGGGGAACGCGAGCTGGCGCTGGGTGAGTCCCGCCGCTTGGCGTGCTTGGCAGAGGCGCTCCCCGACGGCCGTCGGATCGTCGACATGCGTTGACTTCTGCCGCGGCATTGCGAACGACTATATGCGTCCGCCGGAAAAGTAAAAGGGGCGGCGGGTGCCGCCCCCCGCGTATGGCCTCTCAGGGGCCCGGCCAACCGCCGCCGTCGGCGACGACGAGCGCGAGCACGAGCGCGCCGAGGACGACGCCTATCAACAGGAGCCTCGCCTTCACGGGACTGTCCTTTCAGTCGCTTGGCTGGAACAGCCCCGGCCGGGG
>Ga0070741_10005024_pt1 | contig 30067 bp, 23 predicted proteins | sample Coa_R1_4_FD_66440 | JGI IMG/M metagenome (GOLD analysis project Ga0070741, IMG submission 66440) | Surface soil microbial communities from Centralia Pennsylvania, which are recovering from an underground coalmine fire - Coalmine... | ecosystem: Environmental > Terrestrial > Soil > Unclassified ... | reverse complement strand
TTGTCGCCGCGCCAGACCTCATTCCAGGGTTCACGGTGCCCGGTAGCGGAATGGCGTAGCCGGCACTCGACCGACCGAGCCGCCCGTCGCCCGCCGCGGAATGGAGCTATCGGCGAGGCGTTTTCCGCCGCTGGCCGAGCTCCTGGAAGACGAACGGCCGCTCGAGGGCGGCCGTTCTCAGCAAGTCGTCTATAGCGGGGGCAGGATTTGGACAGACATCTACGACCGGGTATCGCCTGATCGAGCTCCGACACCTCTGACCCTCTCGGGGTCGCGGCTTGAGTCCGCATGCGAGCCTTGGCCCGTCTCGGTAATTGGCTACCACCGGTGCGGCCCGTAGGGACTCCAGCCGCCGAGGTACGGCTTGAGGCGGTCGTGGGTGACGTCGGGATCCGCCGGCAGCCGTGGTAGCTGCTGTGCGCCGTCGGCGTGGTCGCGTGCGAGCTCAAGCCATTGGGCGGCGTCAGGGTCGGCGGCGATCGCGTCGGCGCCGTGGCGAGCTTCGACGGCTGCGCAGTAGGCTCGGATCGCTTCGGCCTCCCCCCACGCGCGCACTCGATTGCGCAGAACCTCGAGACGGTGGTCTTCGATGAGCCGGCGCTTCGCGTTCTCCATCGCTGCTTCCCATTGGCGCTGGCGCTCGGCCTCCTCGCGTTCTCTGGCCAGTCGACGCTCTTCGGCTTCGACGGCCTGTACTTCCAACTCGCGTAGCAGGTTGGGCAGGCGGTCCTCGAGCTTCCAACGGTTGCGGTCGCCCCAGCTGCTCTGCCGGCCATACGAGCCATCGAGTGCTTCGATGTTGAGTTCGCCCGTTGCAGCACTGTCGTATGGCTTGGGCCGGTCGACGAACTGCATCAGGCGAAACGGCTGCTCTCGGTCGTGCTTCCAGCGCCTCATCTCGCGCTCGTATGGCCCACGCTGACCAGCACCCTTTTCCCAAATCCGCACTTTCAGTTGATGGCCGTTCACCGTGAACACCAGCTGTCCGTCGCGCGCCGGCCTCCACTCGGTTCGCCCATAGCTGTCCTCGTGGATTCGCACGCAGGAGACCTCGTATCCCCGCCGCTCCCCTTCAACGGCGAGCGCGTGCACGATCCGCAAGACACGCGGCAGCGCCTTTCGAGAGACCTCGTGCAGGTTCGTCCGGTCACGGAACTCGCGCGCGACCCGGTGGTATTTACTCAGCCGCGCCGGAACCGGAACAGGCAGCAAGCCAGGCGGATCCTCCTGACCATCCGCGGCGAAGCGCCCATCCGTCACGAGCTCGATCAGGAGCTCTTCCGCTGATGCGTTCTTGACAACGAAGCGGCAGCCCCGAGGAACCCTTCCGTAGCTTTCCGCGAGGCGCACGCGACGCTCGTAGTCGACCACATCCTTGTCGTTCCAGCGCCTCCGCGGCATCCGTAGCGATCCGCCAGCTGCGATGACGTCGTCCACCAGCTGCTGGGTGACGGAGACGTTCGGCGGCCGCGGCAGTGGTGGGTTCGGACCGTCAACCTGTCGCAGGTACTCCTTGCCGGCGGACGTGATTGCGGCTTTCCAAGTTGGGCCGCGACCCCGCGTCCGCACCAGCCCGCGGTTGCGCAGCGCTCCAGCCGAGATTCGCGTGGAGATTCCATCGACGCCGTTGTCAGGACATCCGTCGTTAATCCACCGCAGCACCGCGATTTGCACCTCATTCAGCGTCTTCCGCTGAGCCATATCGCCCTCCACCCAGGATCGAAACCCATCATCAGCGGAGACGACCCTATGGCCGCGCCGGATTCCTCTACGTCGTGAGTGAGCTAGGTTGAGACCTGGGGGATACTTGCGCGAGCACTCGTCCATGTACGGAACCCCGTCTCTCGTCATCGCTGCGTTCGGGTCCCCCACCTGTAGCTGTGGGTACGCCGACCGACTGTTCATCGGGGATAGAACATGGTCTGGCTTGGACGCCACGCCTCTCCCGCTGAACAGGCTTCATCGCCCCTTCCCCGGCGGGTTCCGTCCGCCGCACTTGAGACGATCTGCACGAGGCTCCGGGCCGGAGCGACGAGGTGCACACGCAGCCGGGGGAGTCGCATGACGTACCACGATCCTCGTCGCGAGGTAGAGAAGCTACGCGAGCACCTCGCGTCGAATGAGCGGCCGGTCGCGTTCCTGGTCGGAGCCGGCGCGTCCTGCGCCGTGCGCGATCCGGATGGCGAAGCTCTTGTACCGGCTGTCGGCGCGCTGGGGGACATCTGCGCTGAGGCAGTCACTGCGCTCGGCGCGGAGTACGTCGAGATCTACAAGGCGGTTACAGACCAGATCGAAACCACGCCAGACAGAGTCGCCGGGCTGGCGAACATCGAGGAGATTCTCTCCGCGGTCAGGCTCGCCATCTCCGCGATGGGCGACACCGACACGATCGCGGGTGGAACGAAGCCCCAGCTCAGCGCGATCGAGATCGCCATGCGTGCGGCCATCGCGTCTGCCGCATTACCGGATGAGGCCCGGATCCCGAACGAGCTTCCCCAGCACGCTCTCGCCCGTTGGATCCGCCAAGCCGAACGCCGCTTCCCGGTCGAAATCTTCACGACCAACTACGACACGCTCCTCGAACGTGCGCTCGAGGACGAGCGCGTCCCCGTATTCGACGGATTCACCGGCGGACGCATGCCGTTCTTCCTTTCCGCAACGCCTACCGGCGATGACGAGCCCGGCCGGAGCTGGACACGGCTCTGGAAGATCCATGGATCGGTTACGTGGACGTGGCACGAGCCTGCCGGTCAGCGTCGGCGGATCGTTCGTGGCGTTGAACATGCAGGCGGCGAGCTCATCCTGCCGTCCTTTCACAAGTACGACGAGTCGCGCCGGCAGCCGTACGCATCGATCCTGGACCGCCTCGGGAGAGTGCTCGGCGACCGCGAGGACACAATGCTCGTCACGATCGGCTTCAGCTTCAGCGACGAGCACCTGAACGCTGTCGTCTTCGACGCATTAGACGCGCGACCACGCCTATCGGTCATCGCGCTCCAGCACAACGACCCTGCGTCCGATCACGAACTCTTTCGAAGGGCCGAGCGTCACTCGAACCTGCTCGTGTACGGCCCTGGGCGTGCAATTGTCGGAAGCCGCGTCGGCGAGTGGCGGCTGCAGGAACCGGTCGACGAGAAGACCGCCGCGTTGCTTGACATCCCCTTCGACTCAGACGCGAAGCCCGAGAAGGACGAAATCGCCGTCACGGGCCGCTTCCGCCTCGGCGACTTTCGCTGGTTCGCGCGCTTCCTCGACACCCTCACACGTAGCGATGAGTGATGCTGCCGGCCGCGAGCCGACCTTCATCGGGTTCGTCGTCTCCGTCCAGGGCAGCGTCATCCGCGCGCGTCTACGCAAGACGCCGAGCACACTGGTGATGGTAGGGGGCGAGTCCTATCGCGTCGGGCAAATCGGCGCATTCGTGCGGATTCCGCTCGGCTATACTCAGCTGTACGGCGTCTGCACGCAGGTGGGCGCCGATGCAGCTCCGAGCGCCGCACAGGACGCGGCTTCTCTCTTCGAGACCGACGACGACGAGGAATTGCCCGAGGGGTACCGCTGGCTCACACTGGTGCTCTTCGGCGAGTCCGTGGGCGGGCACTTCGACCGCGGCGTCGGGCAGTACCCCACGGTTGGCGACGAGGTCCATTTGGTCTTGCCCGCCGACCTCGAAACGATTTACCGGGACCGGGGCGACCGCGACTTCATTGAGATCGGGCGGGTTGCGAGCTCGGCAGGGATCCCGGCGCGCCTGCAACTCTCGACCCTCGTCACCCGCCACTCGTGCATCGTCGGCTCGACGGGATCCGGCAAGTCGAACCTCGTCGCCGTGGCGCTGGAGGAGCTGAGCGATGGATTTCCTTCCGCGCGCGTGCTCGTGGTCGACCCGCACGGCGAGTATGGCGCCGCCGCCGGTCGTCCCGCCCGGGTAATCCAAACGGGCGCAAGCGGCGAAGAGAATCGACTGCGGGTGCCGTACTGGGCGCTGCCCTTCGACGAGCTGATCGAGATGACGATGGGTGGCATGCAGCCGCGCACGCTCGAGGCGCTGCGCGACCGCGTGCGAGACATGAAGCTCGACGCCGCACAACACCTGGCCGACCCGCCCGCGCCTGAAGCGATCACCGCCGACTCGCCCGTCCCTTTCAGCATCCGCCGGCTCTGGTTCGAACTCGAGGATCGTGAACGGATGACTTTCTCATCGCGCAACGATCAGACCGAGGACACTCGGCTCGAGCCGACAGATCCGGGTGACATGGACACGCTCCGACCACCGTCGTACCCGCCGCCCACGTCGTACAACACTGCGCCGTACCGGAACCAAAGCGCAGAGGGAATCGGCAAACAGCTCGACCTGCTGCGGATGCGCCTGCTCGACTCGAGCTACGCGTTTATGTTTGATCCGGACGACTCGCTTCACCCCGACCGCGACGGCCGGGTCGAGGAGGACCTGGCGAACTTGCTACCGGAGTGGGTCGGCGGGACGGAGCCGATCACTGTGCTCGATGTCTCCGGCGTCCCCGCCGAGGTAGTCGCGCCGATCGTCGGAACGATGCTGCGGATCGTCTACGACGCCCTCTTCTGGGGCATGAGGCTGGCCGTCGGCGGTCGCCGCCAACCACTACTCGTGATACTCGATGAGGCCCACCGCTTCCTCCCGGAAGGATCGGACACCCCGGCGCACCGGGCGTTCTCGCGAATCGCGAAGGAGGGCCGCAAGTACGGCGTCGGCCTAATGATCGTCACGCAGCGCCCGTCTGACATCGACGCCACCGTGCTAAGCCAGTGCGGAACGATGCTCGCGCTACGGATGACAAATCCGCAGGATCGAGGTGCCGTTCACGGCTCGATCCCCGACGACCTCGGCGATCTAACCGAGCTGCTTCCGTCCTTGCGCACCGGCGAGGCGCTCGTCCTTGGCGACGCGCTCCAGGTCCCGTCGCGCATCCGCGTCCGGAAGGCGCGCGAGAAGCCCGAGGGCGAGGATCCCGCCCTGCCCGGCGCATGGCTTGCCACGCCGCGACCGGATCCGGAGCTGTACGAGCAGGCAGTGCGCAACTGGCGCGCGCAATCAACAACCGTGGCAAGCACTGAGGGGGACTGATGGCCGAGCCGAACATGGAATGGGTTGACTCGAGCAACATCGAGCAGATCGGCTACGACGAAGACGAACACGAACTCTGGGTCCGCTTCAAGTCCGGCGACACCTACGTCTATTCGGACGTACCTCCCGCGACCTATGACGACATCATGAGAGCCGACTCGAAGGGCAGCTACATGAACCGCGAGATAAAGCCGAACTACGATTGTCGACGCGTGTGATGGAGACCCGCGTCGCGTGAGCTAGCCGATGCCGGCCACGCCGAGTAGCGTCCGCCGGTGACCCAGCGCTGTCCGACGTTTGAGGGATAATATCCCTCTTATGTCTGACAGGATCGACCACGACGGCCTCTACCGGATGGCTGAGTCGCAGGCAGGCTACTTCACCGCTGAGCAGGCGCTCGAGACGGGCATGGACAGGAGCACCCTGCTCCACCATGCCCGGCCCGGAGGACGCTACGAGCGCGTCCGGCGCGGGCTGTACCGGCTGCGTCACTTCCCGTCGAGCCCGCACGAGCACGTCGTCGCGGCCTGGCTCGACCTTCCCGCCCCAGCGGTCGTCTCACACGAGAGCGCGCTCGAGCTGTACGAGCTGTCGGACGTGATCCCAAACGCCGTTCACATCACGCTGCCGCGGGCGAAGCGTGGTCAGCGGCCGAGGCCCGGCGTCCGGTTTCACGTCCTCACAGATCCGCCACGTACGGATGAGACTCGCCGGGTGGATGGCGTGCTGGTGACGAGTCCCGAGCGAACGATCGTCGACTCCCTCGAGGCCGGCACGCAACCCGAGCAGATCGAGCTCGCCATCCAACAGGTGCTCGAGCGCGGACTGACGACCCCACGACGCCTGCGCGCAGCGGCAGCAAATCGACCCAACCGCGTTCGCACTTTCATCGACCGCGTCCTGAAGGAGCGCGCGGCATGAGGTACCACGACGCGGCAGCGTTCCGGCAGGCACTCGAGCAGCGGCTGAGAACTCGTGCCGCCGGAGACGGGACGCTCCTCGCGCGCGACCGCAAGCGAGTCGCGTTCGACCGACTCCTCGCTCGCCTCGACGAGGTCGCACCCGGCGACTGGCTGCTGAAGGGCGGCTTCGCGCTCGACCTCCGGCTCCCCGAGCGCGCGCGAGCGACGCGCGACGTCGACATCGACTGGCGATCGGACGAAGAGCAACTCGCAGAGACGCTGATCGAAGCCGCCGCGCTGACCGGCGACGACTTCTTCGGCTTCAGAATCGAGCGCACCGGCAGGCCACCCGAGCCCCTCGGCGGCAGCCACCGTTTCCGTGTCACCGCAACCCTGGCCGGACGCTTGTTCGAGACGTTCCTGCTCGACATCGGCCTGCGCGCCTCTCCCATCGAGGAGCACGACACGCTGATGACGCCCGATTACCTGTCCTTCGCCGAGATCGAGCCGATCGAGGTTGCGGTCGTCCCGCTCGAGCGACACGTCGCCGAGAAAGTGCATGCCTACACGCGCCGCTACGGCGATGACCAGCCGAGCTCGCGCGTGAAAGACCTGATCGACATCATCCTGATGAGCGAGCTCGCGTCCTTCGATTTCGAGCAACTCCGGGACGCGATCGTCCAAACGTTCAGCGAACGGGAGACACACGATCTGCCCGCATCGCTGACAGCACCTCCAACCGAGTGGGCGCCGCCCTACCGGGCGCTGGCTGACGAGGTGAGGCTAGACCCCGATCTCTCGACTGGGCACCGCCTCGCCGCTCACTTCCTCGACCCCGTTCTCGCCACGGAGCCCGGCCTCATCCGCTGGGATCCGCGGACGAACGAGTGGCAGCGTGAGTGATCCAGGCGCGCCATCGCTGATGATCCGAACTCCGGCTCGTTGCGGGAGGGGTCAGTCGCAGAGGGAGGCGACGAGGTGGTCGAGGAGTGCTTCTTCGTGGACGACAGTGCCAGCGGCGACCATGGCGCGTGTGAGCTCAGGATCCCAGCTCGCCTCGACGGGAATTCCTGTGAGTGGCAGGTGGTCGCCGCTCTGCGACTGACCGAGGGCGCGACGGTAGGTCTGGTTGTCGTAGAGCCACGTGCGGCAATCAATCGTTGCGATCAGGCGGTTCGCGATCGCGATGCCGGGCCAGTCGAAGTCGCCCCTGTAGGCGATGTCGCAGCCAGCTTCGGCGAGCCGGGCGAGGAACTCGAGAGTGACGACGGTAGGATTGCCTTGGAGGCAGACGATCGTGGTCGTGGCGCCAGCGTCGAGAGCCGCCTCGAGGACACGCGGATTTTCGCAGGCGAATACGCGCTCCCGTGGCGGTAGGGCGAGTGGCTCGTGCGCGAGGTCGCGTGCGCACAGGTGTGTCGGAAGGCGTGCGTCGGCGCGTTCGCGCAGATGCCGAGAAAGAAGGGCGTTCCCGGAAGGGCGGAGGTTGGCGACGAGCACAGTGGCGGAGACGCTGTCGCTGACAATGCCGACGAGCGACCAGAGCTGGCGCCGACCGGCGGCTGTGGTCGGGTAGTCCGCGCCGATGATCGCGGCCGCCGCGCGCAACACAAGCGCCGTCAGGCGATGTCCGTCGTCGAGGGCGTGGGCGCCGCCGGCTCGTGTGGCTGCGAGTTCACTGCGACCGATTGGCGAACCGCCCGAGACCGCTGGCAGCGCCGTAATGCAAGCGACGGCGCGACGGACGAGTTCGTCGCTGCTTTCGGCCGACCGGCGGAGGAGTCCGGAGCGGCGTGAGCCCGCGATCCATGCTTCAGCCCAGTCGGCGTCGGCGAGGCCTGCAGCCTCAAGTGCGACTCGAGCGGCGGCCGCAGCCGTCTCGGTTGCGCGGGCCCGGCGTTCGCCTTCATCCAATGCGGCGGTGGTTAATCGCCAGCCGCGCGGCGCCCCGAGGCGGCTTCCGTCGTTGACTGCGCAGGTGATTTCGATGACGCCGGCCTTGCACAGCTCGATCGCAACAGCCCACGCCCGATCATGCGAGCCGAAGTGCCTCGCGACGGACTTCCACCGCCGCGACGTCGCTCCGTACAGGAATCGTTCGTCCTGCGGGCTCAACGAAGGGTGGGCGGATGGCTGGGTCGTTCGCACCTCGACGCTTGTCACCTTGGCGCGGCCGGCGCGGTCGCGCGGCAGCCGATAGCCGTCTCCGGCGGCGACCAGGCGTGGGTGGGCTGCACATCCCGTTGGCACGCCAACCAGGTGCAGCGCCGTCCCAGGTCTCACGGGAATCGCTCGATGTAGCTGCCAGTGAGCTCGACGAGGCCGTCGCCTGCGGTTCCGAAGACACGGGTCGGTGCGTTCACGATGTCGCTGAGATCGCGGAACTGGAAGTAGAGAACGAGTCCGGCGTGTCGGGCGGCATCCTCGAGGACGCCGTCTTGGCAGGTGCCGAGGACGGTGAGATCGACGCTTGCCGCGGTCTCGGCCAGAGCGCGTAGGACGGCGTCACGGTGGTAGTCGCCGAGGCTGTCGCCGAGCTCGTCGAGGACGAGCGTGCGGCCCGCGGCGCCGTCCCGACCGTTCGTGGCGGCGAAGAGGGCGGCGAGGACTAGATGGATCGCGAGCAGCTTCTCTGTCGCCGTGTTCGCCCGCTCGAGGTATGGGACAAGCGGTCCGCCGGGGCCGCGGCGGTAGCGGGGCGTAACCCGCCACTGCCACGGCTCCTTGGCCGACGCAGGGCGGATGGACTCGATTCTCAGATCCGCGCCAGAGCCGCGGGCGGCGAGGTCGAGCTCGTTCAGGCGGTCGCTGATGTCGGCAAGAAGCGTGCGAACACTGCGCTCGATCCCGTCTTGGATGATCGGCAGGTTCCTGCTCCGCTCGTCGCAGGCGGTTGCCGCGGTTGCGAGCGCTTCCTCGCGTCGGCTTCGATCGGCGACGATGTGCGCCTCGGCAGCCTCGTCCTCGAGCTGGAGTCGCTCGAGCCACGAGCCGAGCGCGTCGGTCAGAGCATGGAATGCGCGCGCCAACCATTCGTAACGGATGCTCGCGATCTCATCGTCACCCGCGGAGGTGGCCTCCGGGCTGGCGTTCGTTCGTTCCGATACTGCAATCGCGACACCGCTGCCGGGAGGGGCGCCGTCGCCGGTGTCGCTGTCGATCCCGCAGGCGGTGAGCGCCTTGTCGAGCGCGTGGTTGGCTGCTCGGCGGTAGGCGTCGGCGTCGGCGCGAGCTTCGCCGCTCGGATCGTCCGCGAGCGCGGCCTCGGCGCTCGCGGCGTCGGCTCCCCACGCGCGAGCCCAGTAGCCCACGGCGCCAGTGCGCCGTCGCAGGCGGTCGATCGCCGCCCGAAGCTCGCTGTTACACCGGCTGACCTCGTCCTCGGCCCTTGTGAGCTCTCCTTCGAGCTGGGCTCTGCGGGCCTCGAAACCGCCCCAGTGGCGTTGGGCGAGATTCGATCGTTCGTGTGCCTCCGCGTGCGCGGTCGCGTTGCGGTTCTCCTCGGCTGCTGCGCGGTGGAGCTGACTGCGCACCGTCTCGATCTGGGTCGTCGTAACGTCGAGGTCGCGCCTGGCCCGCGCGGCCTCACGATTGGCCTCGGCGAGTTCCCGGCTCCGAGCCGCAGCGGTCATAAGCCGATCTGCTTCCTGCTGGCGTTCGAGTGAGCGCGCGAGCTTTCGTTGCGCCCCGTCGAGTCGTGCAGCTCGACCGATGACTGGGTCGGCGAAGCCGCCGACAACGACGACATGCGCGCCTAGCTGGGCATGCGCAGGATCTCGGCCGGCGATTGCCTCGGCGAGTTGGCGGAGAAACGCGATAGCGGCAGGCGGTGCGGTTGCGATGCCAGGGGGCGGTTCCCGATCTTGGTCGGATCCGAAGACGAGGACGTCGCCGGCTTCGGCGACGGCCAGCGCTTCCTGGCGGGAACGGCCGTCGACGGCGACGGCGTCCTCGTAGAGTGTCAGCCGCGGCTCCCACTCGTCCCGCGCCTCCGGATCGAGGTTCAGCTCGTCGAGCAGCGGCCGAGCCTGCACCCCCGCCGCGGCGAGTCGTGCTGCCGTCTCGCCCGCGCGTCCGCCTCCGTGAGTCTCGACCGCCTTCACTGCGTGTTCTGCTTCTCTCGTCGCGGCGTCGGCTGCGCCGAGCCGAGCGATCATCGCTCGTTCGTGCTCGTTTGCCACGGCGACGGCGCGTTCGGCATCGGCGGCGGGTGTGCCGTCCCACCGTTCCGCGAGGGACCGAAGCGCGTCGGCTGTCTGCTCGAGTTGATCGAGTGTGGTGCGTAAGCCCACTGCTGCGCGCAGTGCTGTCTCGTGCGCCTCGCGAGCATTCGCCTCGAGGAGGGATGTGCGTTCGGCGGCCTCGCGAAGGCTGCTCCCGTCCCCTAGCCGGGCGAGTTCGGCACGGGCGGCGCGCGCCCTGTGGCGCGCGGCGTGCCGCGCACGGCGAAGCGGCGGGATCTCTTCCGCTCGCGTCGCCGTGGCACGGGCGGTCGCGTCTACCAGCCCCTTGGCATTGTGGAGCCGCCACAGCCGCATCGCGAGTGCGAGCTGTTCGCGTGCTCGTCCTCGGGCGGCGATTGCCCCCAGCTCGTCGTCCTCGTCGCCCCGTCGACGCTCGTCTTCCAGCCGCAGCCGCTCCAGCTCGCGCGTGCGCTCGTCCAGATCGGCCCGCGCTTCTGCGTCCGCGTGCAGCAGGTCGTCTCGTCCTACCAGCTCGAGCAGTGCGAGCCCGATCTGTTCCGGCTCCATCCGCTCCTGCGCGAGCTTCAGCAGCGACTTTCCGGGCGTCGCATTGCCACGCGCCTGCAGCCAGGCGACGCAGCGGGGAGCCGAGCCGTACAGGTTCTTCGCGTACGTCTTGGAACCCCAGCGCTGATCCGGCAGCTCCGACCAGAGTGCATCGGCGGCAGCCTCGCGTGCACTCGGAGTGTCCGCCTCGACGAGGCAGATGCCGTCCGCGTACCGGGTCCAAAGATACTGCGCCGTGGCGTTGATACGCAGCCAAACCGTGAGCGGGTCGGTGCCGCCCTCGCGGGCGAAGACGCCAATCACGTAGCCGCGTTCGGCGCGAGCGTAGCGCTCGACATCCACGCCTGCTTTCGTGCCGTCGAAGAGCAGGTTCGCCGCCTCGGGCGCGCCCGTCGCCGGTCGCCAGCCGACGTCGCCGAGCAGCAAGCTGACTGCACCGAGAAACGTGGTTTTGCCCGACCCGTTCGAGTCGCCACGAGGACCGTGACCCGTAACAGCCACAAAGCATCCGGGCGTCACTGGCACGGGTGCCGCCGGCAGCCGGCCGATCGCGATCGTCTGCACGCAGACGAGCTGCCGATCTCCCACGATCCCCGACTCGGCAGAGGCAGCAATAGGGGCGAGCTCCACCGTCATGAAGACGTCCCGGCGCGGCGGGCCGCGACCGCACGCGCCACGGGTGTCTCGGGCGCTGCAGCGAGGACGAGGTCTCCCCAGAGTCGCTGCGACTGCGCCGCGGTGAGACGGCGCAGCGCCGGGCCGGGGACGATGCCGCCGCCAGGGCTCCGCTCGATGAGGCCGGCCGCGTCGAGCCGGCGGAGTGCCGCTCTCATCACGCTCCGGTATTGAGGCCGGTAACGAAGCAGTTCCTCCGTACTCACTCCGGGCGCGTCCCAGCCGCCAGCCGCCGTCCCCGTACGGGCCCGATGGAGGCAGACCGTGCTGATCAGGACCAGCGCGAACACCGCGCGATCGTCCGGTGCGAGCACGGCGAGGCCACGCTCGCCCAATGTCTGCACGACATCGTCGTCGTAGCCGGTGAGCCAGCCGTCGGGGTGCTCGACCAAGACTCGCCCAGCCCGAGCAGCGAGACGCTCGAGCTGACCGCGTAGGGCGGGATCGCGCAGAGCCGGAAAGTCGGTCGCCGAAAGCGGCGCCAGCGCCGTCTCAAGCGCCGTCCACGCCGCCGCGACGAGGTCGCGCGCTCTCTCGTCGAGCTGCTCCATTACCCCACACCGTCTTCGAAGCCCTGTGTCGCCGCAGCGAGCAGATGATGCTGCCGGCGAAGCTCCGCCACCGTGCGCAGCGGCCATGTCGCGATCTGTGACCCGAGCCGCAGGCCGCCGTCGTCTGTGTTCTCGGCGAGCCCGACGGCGCGGAGCTTGGCGACGAACTTCAGCACGACTGTGCGGTCTCGGTTGAGGATCTCGGCAATCCGGTCGATCGCCCCCGGACCAAGAGCCTCGCCGGGCCAAGGCTCCTCGGCCGGATCCCGCCAGCAGAGGCCGAGCAGCACCGCCAGCACGAGCGCCGCGAAGTCGCTCACGGTCGCTGTCGCTGGTCCCCCGGTGGCGGGTTCGAAGCCGTCCCGCCAGGCGAGGCAGACGCGGTCGTCGAGCCGGACGATCCGCCTTCCGACAGCAGCGGCATCCGCTGCGGCCTCGGTTCCGACGAGGGCGCTCGCCGGGACACTGCCTTCGGCACGCATGCGTGCGAGCAACACCTGCGCCTCGGTCAAGGTCATTCGGCCTGCACCTCGGCTCGCTCGGATGACTGAACATTTGCCGTCGACGACCCGCTACGCGAAAGAGTGAGTGGAGTCGAGCACCAGGCGACCTCAAGCACGGGATCCGCCAGCAACCCATCGCCGATCACCACGTCGGTCGGCACGACCGGATCGCGACCCGACGCAAGCGTATCGGCGAGCAATTGCGCCGCCGCCGACCATGGCATCGCTCGCAGCATGTCGGTGAGATCGACCGAGGGCTCGCCCTGAAACAGCGATTCCGCCTGCAGCGTCAGCCGCTCCCGCCGTTGCTCTCGCCGCGCGCGCCGCAGCTCCAGGGGATTAGCGCCCGGAACGAGCTGCGGCTCCGGAGGTAGCTGGCGCTGCCGCGGCGTCGGACGCCAGTGGGCAAGCGCGTCCAGGAGCTGCTCTGCGGACACGACGGGCGCGGGGGCGTCGAAGACGAGCGTCTCCGCGACCGCCGAGAGCCGCTCCCACGGTGCGTGGATCGCAGCAGTTCGCCACGCCCTCCGGTGAAAGCACGCCGAAGTCACGGGCGGCACCTGCCTCCGACACCACGCGCTCGGCGGCCTGGCCGAGCCAGCGGTCGTACCTCTGCGCCTCGAGCAACGTCGCGTGCGCGAGCGGCTCCAGCTCCGCGAAGATGGTCGCCACGAGCTTCGTGAGCTCATCGAGAGTGACGAGCAGCCGCTGATGCTCATGGCCTCTCACCTCCTCGTAGAGCTCAGCGATCGTCCCCAGCCGCGTCTTGCGCGCCAGCGTGTCCGCGAATAGTGAGAAGAAGAGACGCGCACGTTCGAGCGCCGCTCGCACCTCGACAGCCGTTGCGGCGGAGGCACGAATCGCCGCCGCCGTCCGGTCGAGCAGCAGCAGTAGCTCGCTCACGCCGCCCTGCGTCGTGATCCGCTCAGCCACTTGGACTCCAGCGAGTCCGCGCGGATCGAGGACGTAGCGGCCCGTCCCGCGTCGATCCTCGTAGGGCTGCAACATCCCAAGCCCAACGAACACATGGAGCCGACGCTCAAGCTCACGGGGATCAACCGCACCGTCGATCCGCGCCGCGATCTCCGCCAGCGTCAAACCACCTGCCGCATCCGGCTGGCAGCAGCACTCGACGACCGCGCGGGCGACCTCGAGATCAGCCAGTTCCTCCACAACAGAACCAGCATCGCGAGCCATCGGCGCCACAAACGGACCCAGAACTTCAGCGCCATCCGTCAGCAGCTGCTGCTGTTCCGCGCTTGTCCGCGCCCGCCGCCGAGCCACGACTACATGCCTCCCGTCTGCAACGGAACGCGGAAAGCGCGTGCCAAAGTGCCAGTGTCTGTAGCAGGCGTAGCCATCTAGGCCAGCAGTCCCTGCTCGACTTCCTCGGTGATGAACGCCTCGCGTTCGGCGCCTGTGACTCGCAAGACCTCGCTGCCTTCGGGGCGGTAGTTGACGCGAAGCACGGTTTCGATCTGCTCGGCGACGGCGCGAACGTGGCTGATGACGGCGACAAGGCGGCCCGCGTCGGCGCGGCGCTCGAGCTCGCCGAGTGCCTCCTGGAGAGCGTCGGCATCGAGACTCCCGAAGCCCTCGTCGAGGAAGAGCGCCTCGAGGCGGCCGCCGCTGCGAGCGGCGAGCTCGACGAGTCCGAGCGCGAGCGCGAGGCTGGCGAGGAACGATTCGCCGCCGGAGAGCGTCTTCGCCCCGCGCGGCTGCCCGGAGATGCGGTCGATGATCTTGAAGTCCTCGGCGAAGCCGTAGCGTTTGCCGGTCATCGAACCGAGGATCTCGGAGGCGATCCCGAGCAGGGCTCGCTGCCGACGCGCGACGACGAAGCCAATGAAACGACCGTCGGTCAGCTCGGAGGCGAGCGCCTCGAGCGTCCCGATTGCGTCGCGCAGTGGGCCGAGCTTCTTCTCCAGCGCTGCGACCTTGGGGATCTGCGCCCGGGCGAGCGCTTCCTCGGCTTTGGCCTGCCTTGCGGCGGCTGCGGCTGCGATCAGAAGCTCCTCGAGCTCGGCAGTGTCCGCCGCCTCGACTTTCTTCAGGAGACGGACCATCTCGGCACGTGCCTTATCCGCCGCCCCGTCGGCCTCGCCAGCGCGAGTACCGATCGTCTTCACGATGTTCTCGGCGGTTTGCTCGAGCGCCGCGACCGCCGCGGCGTAGGAGGCGAAGTCGCCGCCGGCTTCCGGAAGCGGCGGCGTCTCGAGCCCCGCGAGGCCGGTCGCGTCGCGCAGCCGTTCGTGGAGGAGCAGGACTGTCTTCTCCGCTTCCTGACGCGGCTCGTCGAACTGCCGCTGCCGACGCTCGGCGAGTTCGTCCCGATCGGCGCGGAGTTCGGTTAGACGCTGTTGGAACCCTTCGCGCTCCCCTCGGAGTCCGCGTACCTCCTCAAGCCGCGCTTCGAGGCGAGCAAGAAGAACCTGCGTCCGATCCGCGGACGCGTTCGCCGCGGGACGGAAGCGTTCAGGCAACGCCGCACGCTCGGCCTCGAGCGCGTCCGTCTGTTCTGCGTGCGTTGCTTCGTCGCGCTCGAGGGTCTGCCGGCGCTCGCCGAGTGCCGTCTGCCTCGGCTTGAGTGCGGCCTCCGCGCCCGTCGCCGCTGAGCGAGCTTCCTCGGCCTGACGACGGGCGAGCTGCAGTGCTTCTTGTTGTCCTTCCACCCGTGAAGTGAGGGCGGCTAGGAGCTGTTCGTCGGCGACGGACGGATCAGCAGCAGTGTCGCCGAGCGCCTTTCGCAACCGACGAAGGGTGGTCTTCTCTGCGTCGCTCGCAGTCTTCGATCTCTCGCGGGCGGCGTTCACGCTCTCGCCGAGTTGGCGGCAGCGCTCCTCCAACTTCGCGCGGGCGTCGCGTGCTTTCGTCTCGGATGCCGTCGCGTGCTCGTGAGCCTTCTTCGCTGCCTGCTCTGCCGGCGCGCGCGGAGGCTTAAAGCCAGCGGGAACCGCGTGACCGCAGATCGGGCACGGATCACCGGGACGCAGACCGTCGGCGGCGTGCGCCGCAGCGTGTTCGCGCTGCACCTGCGCCAACGCCGCTGCGGCTGCAGAGGCGTTCTCGTGAGCCTGCGCTTCAGCAGTCCGCGCCTCCTCAAGCTGCCCGCCGGCCTGCTGCTGCTCGGCTTCGATGTCGGCGCGCGCCGCGGCTGCGCGCGCAGCCTCCTCCGCCAGCCGGCGATACTCGGAAAGACCATCCTTCGCCTTCTGCAGCGCTCCAGCTGCTTGCTGCACGCTCTCCTCAGCAGCGTCTCGCGCCTGCACTTTCTCGACGGCAGCCGCACTGAGCGACTCCAGCGCTTCTTCGTCGGTCGCTAGCTGCTCCTGAGCGTCGGCGAGCGCGCGGCGTTCCTGCCCGTGCCGTTTCGCTTCGGCGGCGAGTCGCGGCGACTCCGTCGTGAAGCGCTTGAGCACAGCCTGCGCGCGCGAGAGGGCCGCCTCGCTTTCGCCGGCGCCTTCGGCTCGCCCAAGCGCGTCGCGGGCCCGCCCGTCGGCCTTCTGGAGTTCCTGTTCCTCCCGGGTCAGAGCGACAGCCTTGTCGTCGAGTTCCGCGAGCAGCGGCTGCAGCTCAGCCAGGGCAGCAGCCGGATGACTGTTCGCCTCTTCGACGAGCGAAGCGGCGGCGCGTAACCGTCCCGCCGTCTCCGTCTTATCCTTCGCCGCTTCCTCCTGCTCAGCGACCTGGCCCTTTACCGCGCGGAGCTTCGCCTCCTCCTCCTCCGATTCGGCTTTGCGCCCCGCCGCTTCGCGAGCTGCCTGTTTCGGATCGGGAAGCAGCTGCGCTCGTTCGGCGAGGAGGTCGTCGAGAGAGCCGCGATACTCACCAGCGAGCCGCTGAGCGTGATCGCGGACGACGCCGAGCTCGTGCAGGCGGAAGATGCCCTTCAGGATGTCGGTCCGCTCAGCCGGGCTCGCCTGCAGCAGCGTCTGGAAGCGCCCCTGGGGGAGGATCACGGCTGACGTGAAGCCGTCCCAGCCGAGGCCGACGAGCCGAGTCACCTCCTTCTTGATGGCCTCTTCGCCGTCGAGCTTGGGGACGCTCGGATTGCTCAGGCACTCGAGCTCGTGACCTGGCGGCGGATACGCCGTCCGCGACGTCGAACGTGTGATGCGATAGGTCTGGCCGTCGCAGGCGAAGTCGAATTGCACGGTCATCGTTGACGCGCCGTCGGAGATCAGCTGCTTGACGCCGCGCTGATCCCACGTCGTGGCGTTGTAAAGGGCGTACGTGATCGCCTCGAGGATCGACGACTTCCCGGCGCCGGTGTCGCCGACGATCGCCACCAATCCGAGATCCCTGAAGCCGATCTCGACCTCAGCGCGGAAGCTGCGCAGCCCCTTGATCTCCAGTCGAAGCGGTCGCATCAGGTGTTCTTGGTCTTGGCGAGAAGACGGTCGAGATCGGCGAGCCGCGGCAGCGTCTCGTCGTTGACAGCGTCGAGCAGCTCCTCGAACCGCTTCAGGACGCGCTTCGCATCGGCGCCGCGAGTCCCCCGGTCGGCCAGGTAGGTGAGGAAGAGTTCGCTGAAGCTCGGTTCAGCCTCGGCGTCGACGGAAGCGGCCTCGACGATCTCGATCCTTGTTGCTGCGCAGTCCTCATTGACCTCTACGAGCGTCGCGTCCGGACAGAGGTCGCGCAGCAGCTCGCTGAGGTTGTCAGTCGGTGAGTCCGTACGAACCGTGACACGGCAGATCGCGTCGCCGACAGTCGGCGCAAGCGCGGTGATCTCCTCGAGCGTGCCTGTCAGCGTGCGCAGCGGCCGTCCGCCGATCAGCGCCTGCGTCGTTACCGCCGCGGGCCGGCCAGGCTCGGCTTCGACGATGACGATCTCCTTCTCCTCGCCCTCCTCGCCGAAGTCGAGGCAGATCGGCGAGCCGGCGTACCGCCCATTGACCGTCGTGCCTGGGAGCGCCTGCGGCTGATGGATATGGCCGAAGGCGGCGTAGGAGACCTGCGGCAACCGCTCCAGCTTGCAGGCGTAGGTGTCGCTGACGTGCAGCGAGCGTTCGCTGCCGGAGAAGTGCGCGCCAGTGACGTACAGGTGAGCGGCGAAGAGAAGGATGTGCCGCGACGGGTCATAGCCGTCGCGAAGGCCGCGGCCGAGCGCGTCCTCGATCAGGTGGATGCGGTCGGCGTAGGTCGTCATCCAGGTACTCGGATCCTCGAACCGCTCGACCATCCGGTTCGCGTGCACGAACGGAAGCGGCGCCAGCCGGATCACCTCATCGCCGGGGCCTTCGAACTCGAGCACGCCGCCGTCTTCCGGCGGTCTCGCCTGGTCGATGAAGTGGATACGCCGATCCTCTCCCTGTAGCCGGTTGAAGAGACGGAAGAGCGCCGGCGAGTCGTGGTTCCCCGCTACGACGACGACCGGCGCGATCGCCGCCAACGCCTGGAGCGCGTCGATCCCGCGCCGCATCTCCTCGTAGCCGGGACGGAAGCCGTCGAAGACATCGCCGGTGTGAACGATCAGATGGGGTCGCAGCGCCTCGGCGTAGCCGATCGTCTCCTCGAGCACGGCGTCGTGGTCGGGAGCCCGCGAGTGGCGGTAGGTCATCCGCCCCAGATGCCAGTCGGAGATGTGGAGCAGTCTCATAGCCGCTCGAACGCTTCCCGCTCAAGGGCCTGCTGCGTCTCGCCGCCAGGCCCCTGGTCTTCGGCGACGCAGGTCGCGAACGCTGGGAACGGGAAGCGCAACGGCAGCGGCGCCGGGATCAGCGGCTGATCGAGCACCATCGTTCCCGGCAGGAACCGCGCCGCCCGCTCGCGCAGCTCGCTCGTCAGGAACTTGTACTCCGAGGCCTCGCCGGCATCGAGGCGACCGACCACTTTCAGCGCCGCGTTGCGAATGATGTTCCCGTCGACGTCGTCGGCCGACTGCTGCGCACCGATTAGCAGCACGCCGAGGCTACGGCCGCGGGCGGCGATGTCGACAAGCAGCTCCTTGATCGGACTCGTTCCCTGCCGCGGCGCGTACTTGTTCAGCTCGTCGAGGACGATGAAGCGCAGCGGCTCACGCCCGAGGCCCTGCTTCTCCTCGAATACGCGCGAGAGCAGCGCGCCAACGACGAAGCGCTGCGCATCGTCGTGAAGATCGTGGATGTCGACGACCGTAACCGGCTCCTCGAGTTCGACCGGATGCACGCCTACGGTGACGAGATGGCCGAGCCGCGGCGAGAGCGCGTACAGCCGTCGCAGGAAGGCCATCAGTGTGTTTGCCTGCACGCTCCCCGTCCAAGCCGGATCGCTGTGCGGATCGTCCGGGGCAAGCCGCGACGTCAGGAAGTCGACGAGATCGGAGAAGTCTCGGATCGGCGTGCCGGCGCCCGCCGGCTTCGGGTCGCGGCGCTCCTCGATGATCCGGTCGAAGTTGTACGAGCAGCCGTCCGGTGGGTCGGCGAGGACGACGGCACCCCGCTCGCCCTCGAGCGGGTAGGCCCAGCGGGCGAGCTGCACGCGGACGCGCTGCTCGACGAACGAGATCTGCGTCCGCGCATCCTCGGGCGCGGTGAAGCAGAAGCGCAGCAGCCCTTGGCGGATGAACGTCGCCGGCGTCCAGCCGTAGGCGAGGACATCGCTTGCTTCGCGCGAGACGATGTCGGTCGCAACCGCCCCGCGATGGCAGCGAGGCGAGCGCGGCGCATACAGCCGCACGCGCTGGAACGCGCCCGGTTCGGCGACGCCGAGCGCCTGCCAGCGGCGCGCGGCATCCGGTTGCGCTCCGTAGCGCGCATTCGGACGATCGATGTGGAGCAGATCCTCGCCCTTGACGTTGAAGACGAGTGCCCTTGTCGCTGGCGCCGCCGGCCCGAGCAGCGCCCGCCCCTCCGGCGTCTCGAACAAGACATAGAGGAGGAAGAGGGCATACGACGTCTTCGTCGCCACGCCGGAGATGCCGGAGATCGACGCGTGCCCGCCCTTCTCGCCGTTCAGGAAGGCGAAGTCGGCGTAGATCGGATCCTCCGCCTGATCGAGGCCGACCGGCAGCGGATGCTCCATCTGGTCGAGGAACAACGCCTCCCGCCGTTCCGCCTCGCCGACGCGAACGACGGGCGCGCCCGGGTCCGGCGGAAGCCAGAGCTCGGGAACAGTGCGCAGGATCTGCACCTCAACCCGACGCGAGGTGATGCCGGGCATCGTTCTCGCCTCGGCGATCCGATGCGTGTCGGAGGGAAGCTCGGCGCCTTCGATCTCGCCGAGCCCTTCAACGACGATCCCGTAATGGCGCAGCCCTCTTCCGTCCGGGAGCGTCTGCGTCGTTACGACGAGCTCGTCAAGCTGCACGACCGCGTCCTCGGCAAGGACGACGAAGAAGCGCCGGGTCGAGGCCGGAACCGAACCGTCGACGAGGCCGAGACCGCTGCTCGGCACAGCAGATTCGCCGTTCGTCGTCTCGACGTTGCTCATATGACCTCCTCGGATTCGGTCAAGGCATCGACGGCTTCTCGGACGGCGCGCGCGGCAAGGCCGGCGTGGCCGAGCAAGTGACGCAGGTGCGTCTCCAGCGCGCCGATCGGCTGCAGGTTCTGTGGCGCCCGCGGATCGCGATGGGCGACGCCGGCGTAGTGCGGAATGGTTCCCGCGACGCGATCTACAACCTGAACCGCCGCGCCCAGGCCCGGCGACTGGGGGACCTCGAGCCGGACGATCCCGAACCACGGGCTCGACCTCGCGGTGCGTGCGGCCAACCGGAGATAGCACGAGTAGCGATCGGTCCCGAGGCGAAACAGCGACGTCCGCTCGCCCGCTTGAAGCTCGGGAATTCGCGTGTGGTGTTCCTCGCTAAGGAGCGCCCGGTAGTGTGTTTTGACGTACCCCACTACTGGCAGGTCGCGGCTCCGGACGAAATTCAGAGGCCCGTCGATCACAACCAAATAGCCCTGCTCCGAGAGGCCCTCGGCGAGCCGCCCCTCGTCCTCGCGCATCCGCGTCTGTAGTTCCTTCAGCGGTGCATCGGGTGCCGAGCTTGCGACCGATGCCGACGTCCACCTCCAGCCTCCTGGAACAGACGGAAGGTTTCCCGCGAGTCCAGCTCCCCAGATGACGAGCCGGCGCACGCGGGTCGTGCCGAACCGAAGCGCGTCGCCATCACCGATTACGGCGCCGCAGGCGTGGGCGCCGGCGACACCGTGCGCCACCGCGCCGGTCGCCGAGTCATGCTGGTAAAGCGATGCCTCTCCGCGACGGACTCCGTCGACGAAGGCGACCTCCGCCTCTTTGCCAGAGGGCGCCCCACGATGTGCGACGAGCCGGTCGCCGTCCTCGACAAGCTCGACGTCGGCGGTCAACGGCTCGTCCGCCTGTACCAGATACGGAGAACCGTAGGTAGCAGCCCAGTCCTCGACGAAAATCGCCCGCGGACCGCGCGCCGACTGGGAGCCGACTCGCGTGACGCGGCTCATAGGTGCCCTCTGACCGTGGTCAACTCGACTCGCACGCTAAGTCTCTCCTCTCGTCCCTTCAACCCTGCGACGTCGCCGAGATCTCCTTCTTCACGATCCGACCTCAGCGTGGTAAGCTCCCGGTCGCATGTTCTATATACCAGATCGGTAAATGGTTTTCCAGGGTGGCGTGGAGCTCATGTTCGCAACGACTCGTCTGCAGCGGCTCTTCGAGTCGCAGAAGGAACTGCGCCGCGCGCACGGAGACCGGTGCGCGAAGAAGCTCATAACTCGGGTCGCGGACCTGCGCGCCGCATCGACCTTGGCTGAGTTCCGCCATCTCCCGGGCCGATGTCACGAACTCGACGGCGACCGTCGCGGACAGCTCGCGCTCGAACTCGAGGGCGGCAAGCGCCTGATCCTCACGCCGAGCGGCTCCGACATCCATCGAGCCGACGGCGGACTCGATTGGAGTCTCGTGGAGGCTGTCTGCGTTATCGAAGTTGTCGACTACCACTCGTAAATGAGCGCGACCAGACTCCGATGCCCAGGCAGATGACACCACCGCGGGCGTTCCAGCCCGACCACACCAGCCCGCCCGGCGAGACTGTTGCCGACCTGCTCGACCAGACCGGCATGACGCAAACCGAGCTTGCCCAGCGCCTCGGGGTCTCGCTTAAGCACGTCAACCAGGTGGTGAAAGGCGCGGCGTCGATCTCGGCCGAACTCGCGCTCGGGCTTGAGAAGGTGTTCGGAGTCTCTGCCTCCTTCTGGCTCAACAGGGAGTCGCTCTATCGCGCTGACCTCGCTCGCCGAGAAGAGGATCGAGAGCTCACGACGGCGCTTGAATGGACGAAGGGCTTTCCAGTACGCGAGCTGAGAGAGCGCGGTTTCATCGCATCCGGGAGCAGAGGAACGGATCTCGTTCGTGACCTCCTGAGATTCTTCGGTATCGCGAGTCCTGAGGTATGGGCTGACCCAGCAGTTGCCTTCCGGAAGTCACAGCGGGTTGAAAGCGACACTAAGGCTCTCGCCACTTGGCTGCGTGCGGGCGAGATCGAGGCAGCAACCATCGACGTCGAGCCATTCGATAGTGCTCGCTTCTACGATGCACTCCATCAAGTGCGGGCACTGACGCGGCTTGATCCAAGCGAGTGGCAGCCGGCGCTTGTAAGGACTTGCGCCGCCGCCGGTGTCGCGGTCGTGATACTTGAAGCCTTCCGAGGTGCGCGGGCCAACGGCGCCACGCGGTGGCTCTCCCCCACGAAGGCGCTCGTCCAGATGAGCCTTCGCTACCGATGGGAAGACGTTTTCTGGTTCAGCTTCTTTCATGAAGCTGCGCACGTGCTTCTGCATCGCAAGAAGCAGATCTTCCTCGAAGGGCTAGAGGCAGTCAGAGACGACGAATCGCAGGTATGGGAAGACGAGGCAGATCGCTTCGCGGCGCGGATCCTGATCCCGCCGGAACATGAGTCCGACCTTCGGTGGCTTACTCTCACTGATGTCCCTGAGTTCGCCGACCGGCTTGGAATCGACGCGGGAATCGTGATCGGTCGCCTACAGCATGACGGACTAATTCCGAACCACCGTGGCAACGAACTCCGCCACCGTCTAGAAATCAACGACTAGGGCGCCCACGCTTCGAGACCGGGGCCCCGCACCTGGTGCCGGCCGGGAGCTTGCGCACCGGCGACTTGAGCTGAGACGCGATCCCGAGGAAGATCAAGACGATGGCGGGCCTTCTCAGTCGGTTCTTCGGCGCACGAGCGTCTACGCGAGCGCCGCAGATATCCACGGTGCAGGCAACCCTGTATTCCGGCCACGAGACGCTGGAAGTCGTTGGTGAGTCCCACTACCAGGAGGCGCTTTGGCGGATCATCGGCGGTCGCAATCCCCATCCGGTGCGCCACGAAACCTACGCGGTCCTGGTGCCTGATCCGTCCAACCGCTATGACCCAAACGCGATCGAGGTTCGGGTCGACGGCACGGTCGTCGGCTACCTCTCACGCGACGACGCGGCCGCGTATCGACCCGGACTCCTCCGACTGATGGAGGCGAGCACGAACGACCTTGTCGCCCTCCACGCCGTGATCGTCGGCGGCGGCCCGCGCCCCGATGGCATCGGATACCTCGGCGTCTTCCTGGATCACGACCCAGCCGACTTCGGTCTCGCCCCACATCACACGTCGAACGGCAACCTCCGAACCGGGTTCTCCGAGGCGATCGCGACAGACCTCGAAGACGACAGCTATGACCTGTCCTGGTACCGACAGCTCTCCGAGAACGACGCCAACGCGATCGAGCAGTTGCGATCATTCCTTGAGGCCGAACGTGACCCGATCGACAGGCACTACATGCTCTCCGAGCTGGAGCATCGCCTGTACAGGAGCCGCATAGTGCTTCCGTCGGCGCTTGACGACTTCGATGCTGTCTGCGCTCAGCACGACGAGGAGATGGTCACGATCCGACCTGCCCTCCTCGACAAGTTCGGCGCCATTCCCGTGATCGAGATGTACCGGCAAACGGTAGTCCGGTGTCAGAAGGCGAAGCTCTGGCAGGCTGCACGACAGTGGGCAGAGCGCGGGATCGCCATCTACGGCGACCACGCAGCTCGGCCGGAAGTCGTCGAGGACCTCCACAAGCGGATCGCCTACGCGACGGCGAAGATCGACGCCGCGCAGCAGCCGAGGCCGCGAAAGCCACGGGCCTCAACCGTCGCAACGACGACCACTGCCGTCGACGTGGAAACGCTCGTCTGCGCGTCGTGCGGCGGTAGGTTCGACCGTGTGCGCACGAGAGGTAGGAAGCCGAAGATCTGTCCGGCTTGCCGAGATGGGACGACTCCCGCCGTAACGGCGTCGTCGTAGCGGCACGACTGCGGGAGCCCGATGGGCCGCATGTGGGCCGCGGCAGTTGTCACGAACGAACGGAGTTCGCTCGGCCCTCAACGCTCCCAGGGATCCTTTAGCCGGCGGAGGTTGCGGATGCGCGGCGTGCCGCGCGTAGTGACGTTTGGGTCGAGACGGTGGCCCTTGTAGTACTCAGGATCAGTAGGTATCAGGCGGGTGCGGTCGCGCCAGTGCTCCTCGAGGTGATGGATCCAGGCGTGTACCTGGATGAGCTGCTCACGGCGGATGTCGTAGACGCGGGCGCGGCCGTCGTTGGGATCACGTCGACACTCGACGAGTTCGGCGTCGCGCAGGATACGCAGGTGCTTGCTGACCAGCGGCTGGCTCTGTTCTATCCGGCCGGCGAGCTCGGTGACCGTGCGGGGGTTGTAGGCGAGTTCCCAGATGATCCGGCGCCGAGTGGGGTCGCCGAGCAGGTCGAGCGCGGGCAACCGCGGAGGCGGCCCGGGACCGTCGGAGTGGCGTTTTTGCATGTCCTACAGGTTATGCAATTCGGCTTCTGATGTTCCGCCGCATCCCCGTGAAAGCGCATAGAGATGCGGGTTAGCGGCGACGCCGCGCGGTGTCGCAAATCCGGTTGTTCGATTTGAGGGCCTTCTGCGACGTCTGTCTAGTGCAGAGCTAATCGCAGCCGGGCGACCGTCCTCGCCTGCGAGAAACGGTTCATCGGATGAAGGAGGTTGTCACGACGGATTTGTTCGAGCGCGCGCTCGCAGGAGCGGCGCACCAACGGGAGCACGCCCGCCAAGGGGCCGACGGCCCCTGGTATCTGAGCTGGCCGGAACGCCTATCTCGACTCGACGTCGAGAGGCTGCTGGCTCAGCTTGTCCACTATCTCGAGGTCGCCGCGGTCGCCTGCGCCGTGCTGTTGGCGCTTGCCACCGCCGTCCGGATCGTCCGGCTGGTGCTGCGCCGTCGTGCGGCAGCACGGGCTACCCGCATGCGTGTGCTGCTGCCCGAGCAGTTCGATCGCGAGGGACTCGTAGGATTCTTCCGGACGCTGTCGTCGCTACTTCACCCACGGCTCGGCGGCACTCCTTCCTGGGTTACGTTCACGGTTTCCGCCGAAGGGCAGCGGCTCGAGGCGGAGCTCTGTTGCGCCGGCGTATTCGCGCCCCAGGTCGTGGCTGCGCTCAAGGCAGCGATCCGCGGGGCGAGCGTGGAGTGGCTCACGCCGGGAGTCGAGCGCCGCGAGCAGCCGCGTCGCTGGGCACGCTGCGTCCTGCGTCCTGCTGGCTCGGTGTGGCTGCCGCTCCGGGCCGAGCATCGCCGCGATCCGGCGGCGCAGGTGCTCGCGGCGTTGCAGGGGCACGCGCCGGGCGAGGTCGCGTCTGCTCAGCTCGTCTTCTCGCCGCTCGCCCGGCGCGCGCGTACACAAGCGAGGAAGGAGGCTTGGGCGCTGCGCGGCGGTCGCCGCGGCGGCACGTGGGCCTCGCTCGCAGCGTTCGGGCGGGGTGTGGCTACCGAGTTGCTCGACTTCGCGACACCGGGACCCTCGGCGCCTCGTGCGAGCACGCCGGCACCGGTGATCCGATCGGATCCGTGGGCGATCGAGCAGGCTGCTGCGATCGGCCGCAAGGCGGCCGAGCCCGCGCTGGCGCTCACGGTTCGGCTCAGGACCGGCGCGGCGCAGCGCCGCTGGGCGAGAGAACGGCTCTCCGGGCTGGCGGCGAGTTTCACCCAGTTCCACGAGCTCGGTGGGCTTCGGCCCGGGCGCGAGTTCCGGCTCGCGCGGCGGTTCGACCGGCGGATGCCCGCGCCCCGACCGCCGTTGATCGTGACCGCGGCGGAGGCGGCGGCGCTACTCCCGCTACCCGAGCAGGCGGCCGAAGCTCCGTTCGCGCTGCCGGAGGCGCCGGCGCGCTCCGTCGCCCCTGTCGCCGATGCGCCCGGAGGTGGGGTCCTGATCGGCGTCGCCGAGCAGGACGGGCTGGGGAGCGAACTGTGGATCGAAAGCGAGGCGCTGCTCCAGCACGTGCACGTGCTCGGTCCGACCGGTCGCGGCAAGACGACCCAGCTCTGCAACGTCTACCTCGAGGTCGCCCGGCTCGGGCTCGGCGCCGCGTACATCGAGCCCAAGGGCGACGCCGTCAACGATGTTCTCCAGCGGATCCCGGCCGAGCGGGCGGACGACGTCGTTCTGCTCGACCTCGGCGACCAGCAATATCCGCCTGCCCTGAACCTGCTCGCCTGCGCGCCCGGCGACGAGGACGTGCACGTGCAGGCGCTGGTCGGCATCTTCGCCCGTCTCTTCGGCCGGTTCTGGGGGCCGCGGTCCGAGGACATCTTCCGCTCCGCACTCGCGACGTTGCTCGCCAACCGTGATCCACGACTGCCGGCGCCGACGCTCGCGGACGTGCTCGCCTTGCTCACTGATCCAGCTGAGAAGGCCCGCCACCCGGTCTCCGACCCGGTCGCGCTGGCGCAGTTCTGGCGTCAGTGGCGCGCGCTCTCCGACAGCCAACGCGAACAGGCACTTGCGCCGCTTGCGAACAAGCTGCGGGCCTTTCTTGGCCGGCGGGCGTTGCGCAACGTGCTCTGCCAGGAAGGGGCGCCCGACTTCGAGCGGATCATCGCCGAGCGGAAGCTGTTGCTCGTCGCGCTGCCGGCAAGCACGCTCGGCGATGCCGCCGATCTCGTCGGCTCCGTGATCGTCTACCGGCTCTGGCAAGCGGCTCAGCGGCTCGGCCCCGATCCCACCAGGACGCCGTTCGCTTGTCTGGTCGATGAGGCGCATCGCTTCTGCCGGCTGCCGCAGGGGCTCGCGCAGGCGTTGGCGGAGGCGCGCGGGTACCGGCTCGGCTTCGTGCTCGCCCATCAGCACCTCGCCCAGCTCACCGACCCCGACCTCATCGAAGCCGTCCACGCGAACACGCAGACGAAGCTCTGCTTCGCACTGCCGCCGCAGGACGCGCGCCGGATGGAGGCGCACTTCCTGCCTCGGCTCGACGAGGAGGACCTGCGCCGGCTCGGTCGCTACCGGCTCGCCTGCCGCATCTCGCACGACGGCCGGCAGCTCCCGGCGGCGATCGCGGTCGCGTCCCCGCTCGAGCACCCGACGAGCACAAACCCGGCCGACCGGATCCGCGCGGCCGCCCGCGGCCGCGCGCTGACCGCGTCCGAAGTCGAAGCGGCACTCAAGGTGCGCTACGGCAAGCCCGACCCGGGCGAGGGCGGCGGCACCGCCGCCCCGGACGCCGGTCCTCCCTCCGGTCCTCCCTCCACTCCTCCACCGGAAGGAGGACCCCGCAGTCGCCCAGGCGGGCATGAACACGCGCGCTTCGACGGCTCGGAGAAGCCCGACAAGGATGAGCTGAAACAGTGGGAGGATGAGCCGCGTGCGGCGGCCTGAACGGCCGCCGCTCCCGGCGCTGACCGAGCGCGACCGGGCGCTGCTCGCCCAGCTCGCCGAGCACGAGCCGCTCGCCACCGGCGAGCTGCTCCTGCTCTTCTTCAGCGGCTCGCGGACCTGCCGCGTCCGCCTCGCCCAACTCGAACAGCATCGGCTGCTCCTCCGCGTCTACCCGACAGCCGGACGCAAGGGCACAAGTGAGGCGCTCTGGTTCCTCACCGCCGAGGCCCGCGCACTCCTCGGCGCACCCGCGAGACGAACACCATCGCTGTCCCTGCCCGACCTCGAACACCGGCGCGCCGTCGCCAAGTTCATGTGCCGGCTCGTCGAACGCAGCCTCCACGAGCCCGACGAAGGCCTCTGGTGCTGGCATGGCGAGAGCCGCGCCCAAGAGGGTGCCGGCGGACACGTCCGCCCCGACGCCTACGGCCGCTACCTGCTCCCGAACGGAGAGCTCACCTTCTACCTCGAACTCGACCGCGGCACCGAACCTGCCAAACGGGTCGGCGCCAAGCTAGCCGGCTACACCGCCGCGCTCGCGACCGATACCGGTCGCGAGCGCGGCAACGTCCTGCTCATCTGCCACAGCCGGCGCCGCATGGAGAGCCTCGCGGCGCACGCGCCGCAAGGTCCGCCCTGGATCTGGGGCTCGACCGACAGCGTGCGTTACTGGCTCCTCCCAACCCTCCAAGAGGAACGTACGCTCGACCAGCTGCCGCTGTGGTCCCGCGGCCCCGAGCAACGCCCGCTCGCCGGCTGCCTCGGCCGCCGCTGGCAGACCTGGGGCCAACGCCAATGGCACTCCCGCAAGGAGGCCGTCTGAGCGGCCCGCGGCGGCTGCAGGCCGTCCCTCGAGATGGCGCGGAGCCCGACGGCGGCCACCTACGGGTCGAGGTGACGATCAGGCGCGCCAAAGGCGCTGCCGCCGAAGAGCTCCGGGAGCGCCAACTCCGGGCCGTCCTTCGCCTCCTGCAGCGGGCAGCCGCCCTCCAGGCCGAGGCCCGGAGGGCGGCGTGAGCGGCGACTTGCGCTTGCCGCGGTTCTCTGGCTCCATGTCCAGCCGGTGCCCAACGACCACGAGGAGGTCACGATGAGGTTCGCCTTTTACGGGCGCGTCTCGACCGAGGACGCCCAGGACCCCTCGCTCTCGATCCCGCGCCAGCTTTCCGCTTGCGAGCGCGTGATTCGCGAAAGCGGTGGCGAGCTCATCGCCCGCTACTGGGACATCGAGAGTGGGCGCAAGAGCCTGAACGCGCGCGGCAACGGCGTGACCGGCGAACGCTTCGCTGTCGCGGTGCCACGCGACGGCGGTATCCACGATCTGCTTCATGCCGCGCGCGATGGCGCGTTCGACGCGGTGCTCGTCGAGAGCATCGACCGGCTCTCGCGCATGACCGCGGACGCAACCAGTATCGAGCGCGACCTCGAACAACTCGACATCGGTCTGTTCGCGACGGACGAACCGATGGTCGCCAACGCGACAGCCGTCCTCACTCGCCGGGTCAAGCAAGGCGTCGCCGAGTGGTACGTCCGCGACCTGATCGAGAAGAGCCGCCGCGGCATGGAGGAGAGCGTCCGCCAAGGCTGGCACACCGGCGGCCCCGTTCCTTACGGCTACCGGCTCGAGCCCCACGCGCATCCCAACCCGCACAAGGCGCGCGAGGGGAAACGCAAGCACCGGCTCATCGCCGATCCGGTCCGCGCTCCGATCGTGCGGATGATCTTCGAGGACTACTGCGTCAACGGCCTCGGCCTCGGCGCGATCTGCGAGAAGCTCAACCGTGATCTCGACTGCTACCCGCCGCCGACGAGAAACAAGAAGGACGAGAACGACCTCCGTCCGACCTGGAGTCGCTCGCAGATCCAGGCCATGCTCCGCAACCCGAAGTACACCGGCTTCAACGTCTGGGGCCGGCACGACAAGCGGCGCGGCCGTCCGTTCATCCGGCCACGCGAGCAGTGGATCTGGAGCGCCGAGCCGACGCACGAGGCGCTGATCCCGAAGGAGCTGTTCGCCCTCGTCGAGGAACGCGCGGCCCGCAACGAACAGCACGCGAAGCTCACCGAGCCGAAGCGGTACATCCAGCGGTCGGGAGGTCGAAGCGCACGCCTCTACCCGCTCCGCGGACGCGTGCGCTGTGCTCTCTGCGGCCGACGGATGTCGGGCAGCCACCAGAAGGGCGCCAACTGGTACCGCTGCCAGTTCGTCGACCGCCACGGTCTCGCCGCGGCTGAGGCAACCGGACATCCGCGCGTCCTCGGCATCAAGGAGGACGTCGTCCTCGCCGAGCTGTTCGACTTCCTCTCCCGCCGTCTCTTCGGACCCGGTCGGCTATCTCTCCTGCGCGACGACCTCGCCCGCACCTCCGCGGGCGGCTGGCACGCGCACGAAGCGGAGATCGCGAAGCGACGGCGCGAGCTCGCGGAGCTCGACCGCTCGCTCTATCGGCAAGCCCTCCGCCTGGAAGAGCACGACGATCCCGCTCACCCCGTCGTAGCACTCGCGAAGCGACGAATCGTCGAGCTGACTGCCGAGCGCGACCGGCTCGAACGCGAGCTCGCCTCACTTGAGGCGCAGCCTCCGAGCGACGTCCATCCCGGCGCCGTCGAGGCCATGCTCGCGTCCGTGCCCGACCTGACCGACGCCCTCGACAACTACGAGCCGCCAGAGCTCGCCCAGCTCCTCGAGGACTTCGACGTCGAGGTGACCTACAACAAACGCGAGCGGACGCTCCAGCTTGCCGCGACCCTCGCGCTCGACACGCCCCCAGAAACAGCGCGACCGCCTCGTCGGCGGTCGCACAAATGTGACATAGCGGGGGCAGGATTTGAACCTGCGACCTCCGGGTTATGAGCCCGGCGAGCTACCTGACTGCTCCACCCCGCGTCGCGTCGTCGATTGTAGCACCGGCGGCGCGAGCGGCTAGCGTGCG
>Ga0070741_10005023_pt1 | contig 30072 bp, 16 predicted proteins | sample Coa_R1_4_FD_66440 | JGI IMG/M metagenome (GOLD analysis project Ga0070741, IMG submission 66440) | Surface soil microbial communities from Centralia Pennsylvania, which are recovering from an underground coalmine fire - Coalmine... | ecosystem: Environmental > Terrestrial > Soil > Unclassified ... | reverse complement strand
TCTATCCCCAACAGCGTCCAAGCCGAGCTTTTCACGACGGAAACCTTCGACCGCCTGGATAAGGCGATTCGTTCTGTCTTCCGCGATGACGAAATGATTCTTCCCGACCAGGTGCGCGATCATTACTCCACACTCGACGCCGCGGTCCGTGCGGGGAACTGGCCGACGCTGGCAAAGAGCCGCGGAAAAGTGATCTTCCTCATGGACCAGAAGAACGCCGGCCCGGCCTACACCGCGGGGCACGCTGTTCTGCAAGGGCGCGTCCTGTTCACCAACTCTGACCCGGGCCGTCCTGACGCCGCATTCGTCGAAGAAAACGAAGGCACGCCCCAGATCATCGACCAGCTTGTGCGCCAAGGGTACATCGTTCGTGCACGCGCGGACGAAAGCACGATCGCTGCTCGCACCAATGACACCACTCGTCGTGACGCTCTATTGAACTCCGGCGCGCAGATGATCAGCACCGATTACCCCTTGTCGGAACCGTCAAAGTGGACCGGCTACAGCGTAGGGTTTCCGAGCGGCCTGCCCGCGCGCTGCAACATCATCAACGCCCCTCCGGGCTGCCGGGATAATCTGCTCGAACCCGGCGCAAAGAGCGGAGGGACTCCTTCACCCGACCATCGTCCTGCAGCGGAGGCTAGCGCGCGCTGACGCGTTGAATCTATTTCGGCAGCCTGAGCGTCCTTAGTCCAGGCACCACCCATTTATCCCGTTATCCCGACAGCCTGGAAGGCGACGGAGAGCGTTCGTTGGCCATTCGTCTCAAAGACATTGCGCGCGATCTCGGCATCTCGACCGTCACCGTCTCCAAGGTTCTGCGCGGCAATCGTGACATCAGCGAGAAGACGCGTGCGCTTGTCCTTAAGCGCATGCAGGAACTCAATTACAAGCCCAACATGCTGGCGCGGGGACTCGCCGGCGGCCGCACCTTTACCGTTGGGCTTGTAGTGCCGGACCTTGTCCATCCGTTCTTCGCGGAATTCGCCAAATCACTCGCCGGCACGCTTCGCAGCTCGCAGCTCGCTTTGTTGCTCGCCTCCTCGGAAGAGAATCCCGGGATCGAGCATCAGGAGATAAGAACGCTGCTCGGACGCAACGTGGACGTTCTGCTCATCGCCTCTTGTCAGGCAAAACTCAAAAGCTTCTATGAACTCGGCGATGAGAAGACCCCGTTCCTTCTCGTCGATCGAAACTTCCCGTACCTCTCCGCTCATTTCGTTGGCTCGGACGACTACGAAATAGGTCGGCTCGCAACAGAGCACCTCATCGGGATTGGCCGCAAACGAATCGCCCATATCGGCGGCCGTGCCATGACCCCGTCCCTGGAACGCCTCCGCGGATATCGCGAAACGTTGCTGCGTCATCAGATCGACTCGCCCCAGGAGCTCATCGTGACCCTGGAACGAGTGGAAGAGCTGGGCGATGAGGCCGGCTTTGCGGCAATGAAGCAACTGCTGAAGCTTCGCCACCAGCCTGACGCAGTCTTCTGCTACAACGACCTCACAGCCATCGGCGCGATGGAAGCCGCTCGCGCCGCCGGTTTGTCGATCCCAGGCGATGTCGCATTCGTCGGTGCGGGCAATCTGCGCTACGCGAAGTACCTGCGCGTGCCCCTTACCAGCATTGATCAGCAACCCGACCTGCTCGGCCGCCGTGCCGGCGAGCTCGCACTCGAACTGATGAACAAGCCTGACCTGCCCCTGGCAGTCGTGCTGCTGCCGCCAAAGCTCATCGTTCGCCAGTCCAGCGTCCAGCAAGGCTCAGCTTAGGCGTGGATTCAAGGACAAACGCTTCACGAAAACCGGGTCTACCGACACGTTCGTGAGTCGCACTTCGGGAGCTCCGGGGGGATAGTTACCGCTTACTGACGCCCGACAGCTACCGATTGAGGGCGTTTTTTGTCGATCTGGAACGGTTTTGTGCGTTTTTGATTGCAAATTGAAGGCTGGAAAATTTATAGTTACCGGTAACTGAAAACTGGCCCTCCGGGAGGGAACCCATGAGCCCCACAACACAGATTTCCGCAGTTGAGCAGAAACCATTATCCGCCGACATGGAGGAGTGGGACGAGTTCCTCGAAGGCCGATACAAGGAAGGGAAGTCCCAGGAGGAGTTTCGCCAGTACGACGCACAGGCGAACCCGGGTGTCGCTGAATTCTACCGTCTGAATCACACGTACCAGACGCACGAGTATGTGCTCGCGAAGGAGAAGGAGTACTTCGGACTGGCGCGCGGGGAGAAGAGCATATGGCAGGCGGCGGAGTATCTGAACACGCTGGTGGATGACAGCGATCCGGATACGGACCTTACGCAGCTCGAGCACCTGTTGCAGACGTCTGAGGCGATTCGCAGAGACGGGCATCCGCGCTGGATGGTCGCGACTGGTTTTGTTCACGATCTTGGCAAGTGTCTTTGCCTGTATGGCGAACCGCAGTGGGGCGTAGTGGGGGATACGTTTCCGACGGGCTGCGCGTACTCCGAGCTCGTGGTTTTTCCCGAGTACTTCCGCGACAATCCTGACTACAAGAATCCGCTGTACCAATCGAAGTACGGAATTTATGAACCGAACTGCGGATTGGACAAGGTGAAGATGTCGTTCGGGCACGACGGCTACATCTACGAGGTGATGAAGAAGTACCTGCCGATGGAGGCGTTGTACATGCTGCGCTTCCACTCGTTCTATGCGTGGCACCGCCACGGAGCGTACGATCACCTTTGCAACGAGCAGGACCGGGCGATGTTGCCGTGGGTGCTGAAGTTCAATCCTTACGATCTCTACTCGAAGGGACACACGAAACCGAACCTCAAGGAGCTGAAGCCCTACTACGATGATCTGTTTGCGGAGTTCTTCCCGGAAAAGATTGCGTGGTGAGGGAGGGGAGTCAGGAGTTAGGCAGCTAGGAGTTGCTTCGGCTCACATGGTAAGGCTGTTCATGGGAACGTCGAGCTGCATTGCAGGCTCGGCACATGCCCACCCCAAACACAGGAACACGACGCCAACGATTGCCAGCATGGTTGCTTTGCGGCTGGCGGCGTGCCTGGTGCGTAACCACAGGCCCGCGAGCATTTCGAAGAGAGTGGTTGCGATCGATGAGAGCAGGCGCTCCGGCTTCGCCGCCGCCGGCTTCTGCACGATGTCCGAATCGATGCTGGCGCAAAGATTGGATCGGAGTCGTCATTGCACTCTCTCCGGCGCCAGTCCAAGTGCTCGCGCTATCTCCATGCTGGCCGCGTAGGTGTCTCCGGTGGGTTCGGCGGCGTACTGCTTCGTCGAACGGTTCCACGCGTCACCGAAAGCGTACCAGTCGATCGCGGCAGGTGCAGAGCCATCTCGAAGCGACTTATCGAGTGAATCGAAATACAGCTTCCATCGTGGAGCGTAGTAGCCGCTGATTAATCCCGCCCAATCGCGGTTGCCATATTCATGCAGACTGGCGCTCGCAGTGCGATCGCCCCATGTAGTCAGGATGGAGTGCGCGTCATATTCGATGCGGCTGAGATCTTCGGGCGAACTCGCCCATGCGGGGACATAGCTGAGCCAGTGCCCCAGCAGAAAGTACTCGTTGGTGCCGAGCAGGCGGTCTTCCATCGCCATATCGCGCATCCACTCCCGAGTGAGCGTGTGAAATTGCTGGATATCTTTGGCCTCGTAGGCGGTGTGAATCAGCGGCAGTAAACGCCTGGCGTCGTCGGCGAGTACCTGACGGGTCAGGTTGGTGAGGTCGTAACTGTAGCTGGCCGTGGAGCGTAAGGATGGCGCCACTTGCAACAGTTCTGTGAGCGCAGGCTTCAAGTCCGCCGGGTTGTAGCGAGGTTGGTCTGGAGACCACCTGCCGTTGCGTGTGGTGGTCAGCGACGGCTGCGCGTTGAAGAGCGACTCCTGCGGAGCGTCTCGCTCGCCATGGTTTCTGACGCCGTCGGCGCGATAGCCATAGGAGGTGTGCAAAAGGATGTTCCACGCCTTTGCTGCATGAGGATCAGGTGCGCCGTAACGCCGGAAGGCATAGTCGGCGGTCCAGGTATCGAGATCGACAGGCTCTGTGCGCCACGCCATCTCTGAGTAGAGATCGAAGGCGTAGGGGTTAGTGTCGAGGCCTTCGGTGAAGAGGGCGGTGCCGGAAAGATGGCTGCCGGGACGCGCGGCTGCACGCGGCATGCGCTGAGCGTAGTCGTACAGCGGGGCGCCCATGGTGGTGCGGCCGCCGAACTCCCACAGGCCACCGAACAGCCAGCGGGCACCTTTGAAATCGTGATCGCGAGTTTCGCGCGGGACGCGGCCTTGCTCGATATCGGCAATCAGAATGTGACTGCGATCAACGGCATCGATCAATTCCTTGCGCGGGTTATCCTGCCACGCCATCATGAACCAGATAGCCCCGGGATGGGCGTCGTTCAAGGCTTTTTGGATCGCGCGGGCGCCGTCGCCGACAGGAACGTCTCCTGATCCGCCACCCTCCTGAAAGGTTTCCATGTCGTAGATGGTGGAGTCGCCGAAGAGTTCTTTCTGATGCTTGTAGAACGCGGCTGCGAGGCGAGCGAATGCGGGACCGCGCGGATCGAGCCAGCCAGGCCGCTCGAATCCGTTCCAGGGATTGGTCTGGACGACGACGTGAGCGCCGGGGACATGCGCGGCGAAGTCGGCTGGCACGACTCCCCAGAAACCGGGCAGGACTGGTGTGATGCCGAGACTGCGAAGTTGATCCATGATTCTGCGCGCCGAGGCTGCGCGCTTGTGCATGAGAGCGAGGGAGATCGGCTCGATGAAGCAACACATGTTGCCCATCAATTGCCAATTTTGATGAGCGGGTTGCGTGATCCATTTGCGAATATCTGCATCGGTATATCCGACATCGCGGAAGGCTTGATAGACCGCGAGATCGTTGCCACGCTGAATCAGTATGGCGTTGAAGCCGGACAGTGAGAGGATGTCTATCTCATGTTGCCACCGCGCGAAGTCCCAGTAGGGCGTGGTGTATCCGTCAGTGTTTTCGTTCAGCGCGTAGCGAAACGGGTATGGCGCCGGGCGTGTAATCTCTCCATCAACGCGCGGTAGCTGCATGCCGGCAGAGCCGAGTTGGCTGCCGTTCGTCGAAACATTCAAGTGGGCGACATACTTCAAATACCAATTCACGCCGAACAGCAGGGTCGGCACGGTCGAAGCTTCAACGTGAATATTGCCCTGGTCTCCGCGGATGCGAAACCCGTCCGGCTTTCCGGCATAGTTACCGGGGACGAGCGCCAGGTGAATCTGCGGAGCCAGATGCGGCATCTCGCGTTGCAGAACGGAGCGAGCTGCGGAGATCGAGCCCTGGCCGAGCGCCAGTGGAGCAACTAACCAGAGAGTCAATGCAGCGGCAAGCTGTCTCCATTTCAAGCTGTGCGGTGTCGTCATACTAACGCCTCTCCTCGGAGTCAACTGCGGTCTGGCTGCACGCGGCCGGCGAGTTCGCCGGGTTGCAGCGCGCCACCCTTGCACCCTGCGGCAGTTGGACGGAGTAGTGCCCGTCCCACGGCGCCGATTCCGAGGCGGGATAGTCGGTGCTGAGAATCTGCGCTCCACTGGCGATCATTGCATCGCGGCGCGCGGTGTCGTTTGTACGTGCTTCCCTGGTGTCTGCATCGGTTCGGGTGCGGACGAGATAGCCCATACGCACCAGCTCCGCAATCTCGCCTGGCGGACCGTCGTTGCGTTCCAGAAAGGCGGCGTCCGGCTGGCCGGGATCGGAGTTCGTGAACAGCACGCGGCCGCGCAGCGAAGGATGGCCCTCCAGATAAGTCGGCGTCACATCGTGCTGATCCATCAGGAATATGACCTTGCCGCGGGCGGCATCGAGCGAAGGCCACTTACCTACAAGGACTGCCTCTTCGAGCGAGTCGTGCTCGCCACGCACATCATCGGGCACAATCATCTCCTCCGCGCTGAAGACGGATCGTATCTCCGCATCCAGCGCGTCGAAGATTGCCGGCGTGAACGGCTCAGGTGCGGTGAGCGACGAGTTCTTCGGGACTCCCTGCTTGGTTTCGATCAGCAGGAAGATGGGGATGTGCGCGGGATGCGCCTTTGACCATGCATGCACCTCTTCAAGGCAGGCGATGAAAGGCTGACAGTTACTGCGGTAGTCCACGTCCTGAACATGCATCACCTTGAATCCAGACCTGGTCATCACGTGCGTGGGATCGAATGCAAGGTCTGGAGGCAGCTTCGCTGCGGCTACCTGTTCCGGTCCGTTCGGATGCGCGTAGCGGCCGCCTTTGGTGTCAGCAAATACATCAAGCTCGAGCTGCCGCACGCCTGCATCCAGCTGCGTGGTAAGCGATGGATGCGTGTACTCGAGGGCGGCGTACAGCTTCGGATTCTTCTGCTGCCACAGCTTCGCCTCACTCGGCGCAATTCCTGCATGGTAGCTGTTGTGCGTGCCGATCACCTGGATCTGATTCATCTTCACGGTGCCGGGCGGCTGCACAGCGATGATGGGCTCACTCGGTGGTGCGTTGGAGTGAAAGGGAGTCTCAGACGCGGCTTCCGGACACAGCGGTGAGACGGCATCCGAGAGGGACGGTGGCGGATTCCGTGTGCCCCAGTCCGACGGAGAGGGTCCCATCGTGAGCTCCAGCGTTCCGCCGCGTGCGATCTTGTCATGCCGGAACCACGACTGATCGAGCGGCGCTCCATTCAACGTCGCAGACTGCACGTAGTGGTTCAGGTGCTCGGGATCGAGATTCTCCGCAATGATCCGGAGCGTCTTTCCGTTTGCCAGGTGAATTTCGGCGTCAGGGAACGAAGGCGTTCCGATCAGGTACACGTCCTGGCCTGCGTTGGGATAGAAGCCCAGTGAATTGAAGATGAACCAACTGGACATCGCTCCGGAGTCGTCGTTGCCCGGGATGCCGCTTCGCACGGCGGTGAAGGCCTTCTCGAGCAACTGGCTGATCACATCTGCCGTATGGTCCGGCCTTCCCGCCCAGTTGTAAAGCACCGGCATCAGGAAGCCGGGCTCGTTGGTCACGTCGAAATGCCCGCGCGCGAAAATGTTGTCCAGCCGTTTGACGAACGTCTTGTCACCGCCGCTCAGCGCGATCAACTGCCGCACGTCTTGCGGGGCATAGAACGAATACGTCCACAGATCGCCTTCGTAGAAGAAGTCGGGCCACGTACCGCGCACCTGCAGGTCCGGGGCAGCCCAGGAACCATCCGTCTTGCGCGGACGAAGGAAGCCCTTGAATCCCTCCGCGCTCAGGTTTTTGTCCCAAAGATTCTGCCAGTTGTTGGCACGCATCGCGAACTGCTTCGCCTCAGCGGGGCGGTGCAGACCGCATGCTACTTCCGCAATGGTGAAGTCGTCATAGGAATACTCGACTGTGCGGGAGCCGGAACGCTCATCAGCCAGCGTGATGTAGCCCTTCGAGTTGTAGTCCAGGATGCCGCCGCGCCCTTCCTTCTGCGGATTCGACGGCGGAACACTCGCATCCTTCAGCATCGCCTGAAACGCAGTGTTGTAGTCCACGCCATCGAGATGCTTCACAAACGCGTCAGCAACCATCACGTTCGCGTTGCTTCCTCCCTGGGTACGTCCGTTGTCGTTGCCGCTGCGGGCATCGGGCATATACCCGGTATGCCGGTAGATATCGATCAATGAGCGGAGAAGGTCGCGCTCTCGTTCAGGAGCGATAAGCGTCAGCAGCGGAGCGGAGCTGCGGTATGTATCCCAGATCGCATAGTAGTCGTCGTAGTAGGGTTCACTTGAGTGCCAGTACGGATTCTCGCCGGTGCGATCCGTCGGCATCAGCAGCGTGTGATACATCGCGGTGTAGAACTGGATGCGTTTGGAGTCGCTCTCTCCGCGGATGTCGATCTTGGAGAGCGCCTGGTTCCAAACGTCGTGACTGGCTTTGCGTGCTGCATCAAATGCCCAGCCTGGCGTCTCCTGCGCCAGTGTGGCACGCGCCTGTTCGATGCTGACAAACGAGATGGCCACCTTGGCCTGGACCACCTCGCCTGCATGCGCTGTGAAGTCGAAGCTCGCACCCAGCGGCTGATCCGAAGTTACCTTTGCCTCTTTCGCCGTAGATAGCCCCGCTTCTGTCCACGTGCGTGTGGCCGTCGCTAGCTTGTCCAGCACGATGGCGAAGTACACCCGATACTCTCCACCCTTGTTCCATCCGCCGGCGTAGCGCGCCATTCCTTCGGCCTCGTGATCGGAGACCATGCGCACTTCGCCGCCTAGAAATCGCTGCGCCTCCGAACTTAGTCCGCGGCCCAGGCAATGGTCGATACTCAGCGTGATGTGCGCTTCGCCTGGTCTTGAAAATGTGTAGCGATGCAAACCCACGCGACGCGTTGTGGTGAGTTCTGCTCTCACTCCATAGCGCGTCAGCTCGGTTGCGTAATAACCGGGATGGTTGATCTCCTGATTGCGAGGCGACTTGATATCGTTCACGACCAGCGGCCCGGTGACCGGCATGACGAGCACGTTTCCGTACTTGCCCTGGGCCCCGCTGAGATGCGTGTGACTGAAACCCAGGATCCCGCCGTCGGTCCAGTAGCCGAATCCTGACGCGCGCCCGTCGAACGAGATCATGTCTGGGCCAAGCTTCACCATTCCAAACGGAAGCGACGCCCCGACGAAGGTGTTGCCGCCCCAATCCACGCCGAGAAATGTGTAGACGTTCTGCGTGTAGTCCGTCGCGGGCTTCGGCGTCTGCGCGGTGGTATTGGTTGCAACGCAGAACAGCAGCGATTGAAACAGCGGGCGAACGAAGGCGGCACCATGACGCATGCTCCGGCATCTCCTGCTTCGAAGGGAAGTTGACTCTAATGAGTCAGCTTCGGTTGGAGGTGCTGCCAAGTGTATCGAACAACGGCTCGGCGGGTGTGGTGACGGGATTTTCCTGTACCGTGTTGACTGCCAGGATCCGGATCTTGTCAAAGCCTTTGGAAATCGCAGCCCGCACGGAGGAACTTCTGCTAGCCATTCCGATACGGTGCGAGTAAATTGAGTGCGTTATCGCGATAGACCTTGCGCAGGACTTCGTCGGGCAGGTTGATACCGTAGATATTCCAGCGTCCCTGGCGCGAGGCGTGGGTCGGATAGTCGAAGTACTCATCTTCGGTTTCGAGAAAGCGATAGTACAGGCGGTACATCTCGACTTCAGGAACAAGATCTGCCCCGAAGAGAATACGATCGGCAAAGCGAAGAAAGAATCGACGGGCTGAGTATGGCTGACGCCCCAATTCAGAGGCGCGGGCGCTCATGTCCACGCACACGTTGGGATTGGCTTCCAGCATCGCTGCTACATTTTCCAGATTCTCGCTGTTTTCCGCGATGTGTGCGGCCACAAAGGTCGTCTCCGGATGACGCTTGAAGACCCGATCCCGCTGTGCGAGGAGCTCATACTTACCGTACGGAGAACCGTAGAAACTCCAGTCTGGATGGCCTGACAGCTCTTCGAGCCGCTCATTATTTGCGTCGATCGGCAAGAAGAAGGCTTCAGGATCGCCTATGTGAACCATTACCGGTATCTTGAGTTCACCACACCGATCGAAGATCGGTGCGAGGCGCTGGTCGTCCACCCGGATCAGATTGCCGCTGCGGTCGCGAACAGTGAGGCCGAGATCCTTCCAGATTTTGAATCCGACGATGCCTGCTTCGACGAGCCTATCGATGCGTTCGAGGCTCAAATGAATAAAATCATCGCGCTCTACGCCAGCCCAGTCCATCCAGCCGATCGTGGAGAATCTCTGCGGGTTCGCTTTATGGAATTTCTCAATCATCCTGAAAGCTTCATCGCCAACTTTCATCGTTATATTGACGATGTGCTCGATGCCGCACTCATCCATAATGCGTAAAACGTCATCCGGGCTCTGGGCATCCAGATGATTGTGGTAGTCGATTACTGGATAACGAGGCTTCAGAACTTCGTGAACCGGGACCTTAAGCATGGATACAGGATGAAACTCGCTGAGTGACAGCTTTACGTCGCCCTTTGCTGTGACCATTGCGACAAATTTATCTTCAGTCGCCGGCTCGGTCATCGCGTTTGCTGTGTTTGCAGGCATCGATATGGTCTCCCATCGAGGGATCTGGGGATATCGCGCATAACGATCCGAAAGGATCTTCACCATCTTTGATCGCATGCTGGTTTGAACGTATTCACCTAAGACACATTCTGCCAGTTGAGGATGACCTTGCCAGAATTGCCGGAGCGCATGGCATCGAACCCTTCTTCGAATTGATCCCAACGCAAGCGGTGGGTAACGACTTTGCTAATGTCGAGTCCCGATTGCAGCATGACGGTCATTTTGTACCAGGTCTCGTACATTTCGCGGCCATAAATTCCGCGAACCGTGTACTGGTTGAAGATTACCTTGGCCCAATCGATCGCCATTTCTGAGGGTGAAGGAATACCGAGCATGGCGATCTTCGCGCCGTGACTCATGTTCGCAAGCATGTCGCGGAAGGCGAGCGCATTGCCAGACATCTCCAATCCGACGTCAAAGCCCTCCTGCATGTTCAGTTCACTCTGCACCTGCGGCAACGTCATCTCCCGCGGATTAATCGCCTTGGTGACGTTGGCAGCCCGCCTGGCGAGCTCAAGCCGATAGGGATTGAGGTCGGTGATGACGACGTGGCGAGCGGCGGCGTGCCTTGCAACGGCGGCCGCCATGATCCCGATCGGTCCGGCGCCAGTTACAAGCACGTCTTCCCCCAGAACGGGAAAGGCCAAGGCTGTGTGTACCGCGTTTCCCAGCGGATCAAAAATTGCGGCAACTTCGAGTGAAACGTCTGGAGCGTGACGCCAGATGTTGGTCATCGGCAGGACGATAAACTCGGCAAAAGCACCGGCGCGATTGACCCCTACCCCGAGTGTATGAGCGCAAAGATGGCGCCGGCCAGCAAGACAGTTGCGGCAGCGGCCACAGACGACATGCCCTTCCCCGCTGACTCGATCACCAACATGAAAATCGCTAACGTTGGAACCGACCTCGACGACCTCTCCGACAAACTCATGGCCGATAACCAGCGGGACAGGAATTGTCTGTTGAGCCCAGGCGTCCCAATCATAGATATGAAGGTCTGTTCCGCAGATTCCGGTGGCGAGGACGCGGATCTTGACATCGTTGATCCCAACCTGCGGTTCCGGTACATCCTTAATCCAAAGACCTTTTTGTGCAAGTGCTTTAACAAGTGCCTTCATGATTTAACTACCTCGACTGGTGGATGCTCTTTGAGCGTTGGGGGAACATATCCAGGGTGAGGACCTCGAAGGGCGCAAGGTGGAAGGGATGCTTCACGCGAGCACGGAGTTGAAGTGCAGGGGTATCTCTGTCGTCTTTCCACGGGCTATGCGCGTTGTAGACTTCCGGCGCGCCCCGAGGAAGCTCAAAGGCTTTGGCGAGATCGATGCTGATGGTTTGCGGTTTATCGCTCGGGTTACGAAGGACAAGAATACCTTCCCGAGGTCCCCACGAAGCCCAGCCATACACCTCAAGCAGGGAAGGGTCACCGCCAATCCAATGCGTGTCTTTGAGGATGTCGGCGTTAGCCCGCGACCACTTTGCCGCCTCAGCGAGATCGTCCCAGTTGGCGGATGTGAGCAGCGAGGGCGTGATGTACATCTCCTGGAGTTGCGTTCCGGTTCCGAAGTAGGAGCGAATCTCATTACGGAAATCGTTGCCGGGATCCTGATTGAGATGCTTATGAAATTGCGCGTAGATCATGCCGTGCAGCATGAGCGAATTGAGTGGATAAAGGGGGCCAAGTTCCACGATGCGATGGTAAGTGTCAGCATCGCGGTAAGTAATCCAGCGCTCGCGATACGTACCTACCCCCGCGACGCTGTCGTCTTCACCACCGCGCCAGATAGAGTCGGCATAACGGAGCCAGAAGGGAGAAGGCCAGGTTCCGGTTGTGAGGTTGATATAGATGTCGGCTTTGACCTGGCGCAACTCGCCGATGAGGTGGATCGCAGCGCTGAAATCACTATCGAAGGCACTTCCCGGAAAGACGGAGTCCACATTGCCGGTGCCATCGAACTTGAATTGATTGACGCCATAGTTCTGAATCATCTCCAGGCAGACATCGCGGAAGCGCGCGTAGTACTTAGGGCCTGACAGCGCAAAGCCGTCACCGATGATCTCAAATCCGGCCGATTTCCCATAGGCGAGCCGCTCTTGCCTGGGCTTGCTGTAACCACCCCAGGGTGACATCCAAACACCGGGATAGGCGCCGTACTTCTCGGTGTCTTTTCCGACTTGAATAAACCCGTCAGGGAAGCCGCTGTTGAATTGCCAGAGCGAGTTATGGTTGTCCCAGCCGTCATCGAAGAGAAAAGAATCAAGAACAACACCGCGCTTGTCGTGGAGTTCATGACCGAATACGTTGATGCGGTCGAGGGCGCCAGCCTCGTCGTAAGGGGTGAAGTAGCCGAGGTCGTACCACGAGTTGTAGTGCAGGAAGGTTCGATACGGGTGCGCGCGCTCGCGTTCGATATACGTGAGAAAATCGCGGCGCATCTGCCCGGCTCGCGCAACCCCGATCACCGAGGAATATGTGATGGATTGGCCAGACTTCAGGGGAAGCTCGCGATCAATCCAGGCAGTGGCGCGGTCGCCGGTGACATTCGATTCAGAGAGAGGGTGCTCAAAGCCCATGAAGAGATCACCTGCGACAATCGGCGATCCTTTGACGGATCCAACGACATGAGCCCCGCGCAGATGAAGATCCAGAAGATTGACACGCGTGAGTGAGATATCGCGCCCGGTGGCAGTAATAGTGACGATCTGGCGAAGATAGGCTGAGCCATCACGTAACACCATAGACAAGGTTAGGTGCAGCTCACCGTCAGTACTTGCCAGGGGAATGTCAATCTGCTCACCGGTTAATCTTTCGGCGAAATTCGAGGCGTCAGGCCGGGCGGCGAGTCGATTGATTTGGGGAGCGCCAACTTCAATGAGATCGGCGGCAGTATAGATTGCGCCGTTCTTATCGAGAAGAGCAAACGGCGATGAAATCGGAATAACTACTGCATGCAGCCGATCAGTGAAGACGACATCACACAGATGACGATCCAAAACCTTGAATGCCACCTCGACGGCCTTGTTCTTTAATGTGTACCCGTTGCCTTGACTCGTTGCATGCGCAAAGCCAGGATATTGTCCACACAATGAAGCGGGCAGCAGCAGGCTTGCTGCCAACATAAAGGCTATGTTAAGAACTCTGCGGGTGCTTGGCGCGAGATCTGAATTACCGGTATCGTTCCACATTCTTATATCTGCATCCTTTCAGAGGAGAACACAACGACTTGCGAAGTGCGTGATGAAGTCGATCGTCGTGCGCGCACAACCGAGAGGGCTCCAAGATTCCGCGCCGCCGGACCCGGCCGAAGACTATCGTCATTTGGGGAACGCAAACGCGGACCCGAAGAGCAATGCCTGCCGCAGGCTAACCGTCGACGCGATATCGGTAATATTGCTCTTTCATTATCTTCTCCCTGTTGCAGTTAAATGTTTTGAATAGTTCCTTTTTGGGGCTCGTTTGGCTTGTCGAATGTGGATATGACAAGGAGTCGTTGTGGCCAGCCTCGTTGTCACTTGCCAATTCAGGAGCTGGAGAAGCGGAGGCAAATCGCTAATTGCGCCGTGAGATACCAACTTCTATAAATGCCGCGTGAGACGTTTGTGGAGACATCCTCTCGTTATTGAGGGAGGCATTCCATCCCAGAGGCAATCATGCGGGCGATCAGCTTTCTTTGGAGCGCCGCAGTTCAAGATGACTGATCGTTCTCCTATTATTCCGATTGAGGTGCGGGATCACACGCCGAATCGTGCCGGGTGTAAACGGACGATCTTCTTGACCATACTTTTGGCTGATTCGCGTGATGTGCACGATCGCTAGCATGGGACACCTCTAGAAACTGTGCCATGCTCAGGAGATCGCTGTGATGAACCTCATCTGTCACACCAAATTTGGCCGGCCGGCAACACTCATAGCGGCGCTGATCATGTTTCTTGCCCTTTGTCTCTCACGGCCGACTTTCGCGCAGACGACTGGCAGCATCCTTGGGAACGTGACGGATACCTCAGGTGCCGCGGTGCCTGGTGCAAAGGTGACGGCAATCTCGAAGGAGCAGGGCCTTACGCGTACCACGACCAGCAACAGCGCTGGGTCGTATACGCTACCGGAGATCCCTTTGGGCACATATACGGTGGCGGTCGAGGCCGCCGGCTTCGAGCGATTCCTGAGCACGCGCGTTACGGTGGATGCCGACCAGAACGTGCGCGTCGATGCAGCACTGCATCCGGGGCAAGTCAGCGAACAGGTGACGGTCAACTCAGCGCCGCCACAGGTCGATACCCATTCGGACACAATCAGCTTCATCATCCCGCAAGTGCTCGTGAACGATCTGCCGACGAGCACGGGCCAGCCGCTGGACTTTCTCTCCGTTTTGCCTGGCGTATCGGACGTAAGTACCAATGCGACATTTACCGGGGACCGCAACGGACCGCGGTTCAACGTCTCAGGATCGAGGAGCTCCGATAACCTGCTGCTCCTCGACGGGCTGATGCACGAGAACTTCTTCCGTAACACTGGCCAGAACTATCCACCGCCCGACTTCCTCTCGCAGATCGAGGCGCTGATTGGCAACTATGGCGCGCAATACGGGCACAACACCGGCAGCATTATTAATATCCTGACTCACTCGGGCAGCGACCAGATTCACGGCGGGTTGTGGGAGTACGACCAGAACACAGCGTTCAACGCTTCGAATTACTACACACAGAAGACGAACCAGTCGCATATCAATCGCTTTGGTGCAACAATCGGCGGCCCGGTTCTGCGTGATCGCTTGTTTTACTTCTTCGGCTACGAGGGCTACCGTCAGAGCAACGTCAGCACGGCGACATCCGCGTTGCCTCCGACGGCTGCCGAACGCGGACTGAACGGTGCCAACGCCGACTTCTCCGCGGACGCGACCAAGGCGAAGAAGTCAGTCTCAAGCTACATCCAGAATCCGAACTATTCGAAGGGAAAATATTATTCCACGCTCCAGAATCTTCTCTCGCCGGCGTGCAAAGCTGCGCTGGGAACGAGCCAGTATTTGCCGAATGCGCAGATACCAAACGTCTGCCTGAATCCTGTGATTCAGACCTTTGATACCAAATACATTCCATTACCTAACGAAGCCAACGGAACACTCGCACAGGACTACTACAGCCCGCAGCAGAATGACGTCGGAATGGGTCGCCTGGACTGGCATTTCGGCAAACACACGATCGACGGCCGCTACATCATCATCAATACGACCGCTAACAGTCACACCACGTCGACGAACGCCATCCCGCAATACGAGGTGCTGAACCAGTTTGCACGCACGCAGACCATCGGCATCAATGATACGTGGACGATCTCTCCGTCTCTGCTGAACGTGATCAGGCTGGGATACAACCGGTTTTACGGCACGTCCGAACCGACGGACTCGACGAGCCTGAATGCGCTCGGCTCGAATTTTCCCGTTCTGGGGAAGCCTGACTTGCCGGCGTTTACAGTCAACTCGCGAATGGTGCTCTCGTCGAACTCAACAGACGAGCAGAAAAATGTAAATGGCGCGATTGATGTGGAGGATACAGCAACGCTCGTCCGGGGTAACCACAACGTTCAGGCTGGCGCCGAGTACCTCAGACTGCAATATCTAAACCGATCGTACTTCTACACCATGGGACAGTTCACCTTCACTGGAACGTACACCGGCGACTCCATGGCCGACTATATGTTGGGTCTCGTGAACGACGCCACTGCCGAGAGCCCGCAGATCGAGCAGTCCGGAATCCAGAACAACATGTATCTGTTCGTTCAAGATGATTGGAAGATCCTGCCCCGGTTGACCCTTAACCTCGGCTTGCGCTATGAGCTTCCGTTCCCGTGGTATCAGCCGCAGAACTGGTGGGCGACCTTCCGGCCGGGAGAGCAGTCGCAAGTAATACCGGACGCTCCTGCCGGCCTTGTGTTCCCCGGTGACCCAGGGGTGCCGAGAGGCGAGGTGCGGACACCCCGCTTTGACTTCGCCCCGCGCCTTGGCTTCGCGCTGGATGTTTTCGGCAACGGAAGGACAGCTCTGCGTGGCGGCTTCGGCATCTTCTACGACGAGCTGGAATCCAACGTCATCCAGAACAACACACAGCCCTACGTTTATCAATTCTCGCCGACCGTTACGCCGGCCAGCATCTCTGATCCGTACGCCAGCGGTCCAACCTTCCCGACCAACGTAGATTTATCGCATCCAGTATTCAAGACGCCATTCACGCTGACCTATCCCGACCCGAACATGAGGACTCCTTATGTGGAAGCGATCAACCTTGGCGTCCAGCAGCAAGTGATGCAGAACCTTGCATTGCAGGTGATGTACGTGGGTAAGTTCGGGAGGCATCAGCTGCTTGATTTCAACAGCAATCCTGCTTTGTATGCGCCGGGAGCGAGTACGTCCAGCTCGAGCTACCAAGCGAGGCGCGTCTACTCGAACTTCGGCAACATCGCCGATATGGCGACGATTGGAACATCCAACTACAACGCTCTGCAGATCTCGGTCACCAGGCGGCTAGGCAAGTGGGTGTCCGCGCTCGGGTCCTACACCTACTCGAGATCGCTTGACCAGTTCTCGTCGTACACCACGGATACAACCACCGTTCCCGACGTATTCAGTCTACCCAACCATACAGTGCCTGCAGTCGGATCACCGCTGGACTTCAATCTCAGCTCCGAGTACGGCCCTTCGGATTTCAATCGCACGCACATTGCCAACCTGGGCTATAGCGTGTACTTACCGAAGCTGGAGAATCGCAACTACCTCCTGAAAGGTGTTCTCGGTGGGTGGATCTTCAGTGGCCGGTACTCGATTGAGAGCGGCGAGCCGGTCAATATCATCTCCAAGACCGACTATGCGGACACGAATACGCCGAACCAGCGGCCGATCGTGTGGCATAACTGGCAACTGCCGTCGAGCCATCGGCTGGACAAGCTCGCACTGACCAACAATCCGGGAACGGGACTTCCAAGCACCTGGTTCGACACGACCGCGTTCTGCGGTGACGATAATCCGGCCTGTGGCACGAACACGAATTTCCCCCAGGACTTTCCTGCTTCCGGCACGTTCGGCAACCTGAGCCGAAACGCGGTCACCGGTCCTGCAAGCATCAGCAACAACATGTCTGTGCAGAAGACCTTCGCGATTCCCGGACGTGAGGGGATGGAGTTCCGCTTCCGCTGTGATGCTTTTGGTGTCTTCAACACACCAAACCTCGGCACACCGTCGAACCAGATTGGTTCCAGCCTTGGGCAAATCACCAGCACGAGCGGGCAGCGGTTCCTTCAGATCTCTGGCCATCTGCAGTTCTAACCCGGTTGGCGCGCGTTCATCGTCATTGCGGACGCGCGCCGCTTTTTCTGTAGTGCTGGCCTCACACTGGCCTCGCATTCCCGATCAACTGTGAGGACCTCTGATGTTTCGTTTGAAGGTGATCATCGGCGCTCTACTTGCCGCGTTCACTGTAGTTCAGGCTCTCGCCTCCAAGCCATCGCGCGCCACGGAAACCGTCCGGGTCATTCAGAATCTCAACCGGGACTGGACGTTTCAGTACTTTCCCCAGCAGAGCGCGGACACACAGTGGGCAGAACCGGCTGCCGACGACTCACGGTGGCCCGCCATCGCGCTGCCGCACACATGGAGTGTCTACGAGACCACCCGCGACGTTCATCCCTTCATCGAGCACGCTACTGAGCGCGAAGACTCCTATTGGTGGTACGGCTGGGGATGGTACCGCAAGCACTTCTCGATTTCGCGGCGATTCGGCCAAAAGCTAGTTTTTCTTGAGTTCGATGGAGTGCAGAAGGTGTCCTTCGTCTACGTCAACGGCCATCTCGCCGGCGAGCACAAAGGCGGCTACACAAGTTTTTGCGTCGATGTGACGAAATGGATCCATTTCGGGGAAGACAACGTAATCGCGGTGCAGGTCTCAAATCGCCGGGATGACAATCTCGGCCACGTGCCTCCGATGACCGCCGGCAATTTTGATGTCTATGGTGGAATCTATCGCAGTGTCCGGCTTGTTCTTACGAATAAAATTCATGTTCCTTTTCAGGGCTCGGCGGATTATGAAGGCGGCAGCTTCATCCAGACTCCGCATGTCACCGCGGAACAAGGCAGCGTGCATGACACGACCTGGGTGCGCAATGACGGGACGGAACCCGCTGAGGTGCAACTGGATTCGCGCATTCTCGACGCGGCCGGGAACGTAGTCAAGAAGGAGACAACGCCTGCATCGATCTCGCCCGGTGAAACGAAGTCTGTCGTGCAGGACTTCGGCGGCATCCAGAACCCCCAGCTATGGTCACCTTCCACTCCGTATCTCTACCGCATGGTCACGGTTGTGCGTGATCACGGTGCCATCGTGGACACGTATGAGTCCACCTTCGGCTTCCGGTTCTTCTCCTGGAACAAAGCGGAGAAACGGCTCTACCTGAACGGCAAGCCCATCCAGTTGATTGGTACAAACCGCCACCAGGACTTTCCATGGCTCGGCGATGCTGTCCCGGTCTGGATGCAGATCCGCGATCTTGAGGACATGCTCAGGATGGGTTATAACTTCCAGCGCACGGCACATTACACCCAGGCGCCGGGGATTTACGACTTCTGCGACCGCCACGGCATCATGGTCACGGAAGAGAGCCCGAACATCAAGGACATCGACTTCGGTCGTGACGTGCAGAAACGGATGCTCACGGAGATGATCCGGCGCGACCGCAATCACCCATCAATCTTCTTCTGGGGAATTGGAAATGAAACCGATCACCCTGCCGACTCCGCCTGGGCCTGGGCCGAGGATAAGACTCGCATTATCAATCTGCGCCGCGGCACGAATGGCGGCAAGTATGTGATGACCACAGACGAAGATCTCGGGCTCGAACAGACGCTGCGGTGTACTATCCGTGGCTGGTACAACGATGATGCCCATAACTTCTATCCCGGAACGGGCGAGCCGGCGAGCGGTCAGGTGACGGGCACAGAGGAATGGCAGCACTTCACAGACGCTGAGTACCTGAAGAAAAAGCGTGGCACGAACATTGTCGTCTTTCTCTATGCGGATCATGGCGCCGATCGGATCTATAAAAATGCACCTTTGCACGACGTTAATCCGAAGGGTTGGGTTGACGATTTCCGTTTCCCTAAGTACGTCTACTATCTCTGGCAGGCAAACTTTACAGAAAAGCCGATGGTCTTCATCCACCCGTGGCCGTGGCAACAGCGCTACCTCGGCAAGCAGGAGACCATCACTATCGACTCGAACGGGGACTCCGTCGAGCTGTTTGTGGCTGGCAAGAGCCTCGGAATCGAACACCCGACTGACACGAACGGGCACGTTGTTGAGTTCAAAAACGTCGAGGTGACGAACGGCACGATCCGTGCAGTTGCGCATAAGGGCTCAGACACCGTCGAAGATTCAATCGCGATGCCGGGAGATCCCGTCAAGCTCCGGGTTACGGTACAGGCCCAACACCTTGTTGCCGACCGCAGCGGCCTGGCGCTGCTCCAGGTGGACGCGCTCGACGGGAAGGACGAGGTCGTCCCGTATATTCATCCCGACATCCGGTGGCACATCTCGGGCGAGGGAAGCCTCGTAGGTCCGCAGGAGTACACCAGCGATACCGACAAGAACGGCGCCGAGGCGGGGACCATGTACATTGTTCTGCCGACCGCGAACATTGTGCGCACGACCGACAGGCCGGGCGAGATCAAGATCTCCGTCAGCTCACCCGGCCTCGAACCCGCAACCGTGACTCTGCACTCAACTGCCGCGACTGAGCCGGTGGACGGGATCGAAGAGCCGCAGCTCAGGGATGCAGGGCGCTTGCCCGTCGCGCGCGATCCGTCCATCGTCTCTATGGACGGCAATCCTCCGCGCGTCTTTGAGCTGATAAGCCAGGATTACAAGCTGCCGGCAGCGACAGCTTCCGAGGCGCGAGGCTCGATCACGCAGTTTCTCCGCGAACACAATCCCAAGCTGCCCAGAGATACACCGGCTTATGAAGGCGCGGTCACAAAATTGAGCAGCCTGCTCCTGCAGAATCGCGGAAATCTGATCGCCGACTGGTACAACTTCACGGCAAACGAGTATGAGGACGTGGCCGTGCTGAACTCCGCAATCGAGCGCAGCAACATCCCACGCGCGATGCAGATCGAGCTGGAGAAGGATTACGCAGACCGCATCATCCTGCACGGTGAAGCAATCGATGCCCGAGAGGAGGCGCATCATCTTTCGTCGTTCCTCGCCGGAGCGCACGTCGTCACCACCGGCTCTGGGAATGACGGCGTACAGCACACGCCGGCTGCATCCCTCGAAACCCTGCTTCGTAGCACCTATCCGCAATGGTCCACGCTGGATCGACAGAGGCAACAGCGCTTCCTCGACCGGCTGTATCAGTTCAATCCGGTTCTCCGCGACGGCGGCAGAATTTCAACTGATTCCCGATTGCCGCCGGGGCCCATCGTTCTTCCTAATGGTCTGGAATAGCTCATTACAGGTGGACAAGGCCGCGCTGCAGTGCTGAAACGACAGCCTGCGTCCGGTCCGTCACGCCCATCCGCATGAAGATCACGCGGAAATGACACTTCACCGTCGCCTCGGCAATCCCAAGCTGCTTCGCAATTTGCTTATTGCTCTTGCCTTCGACAAGCAGTTGCAGCACCTCACGTTCACGTGGAGAAAGGCTGGCATCCGGTGTTCGAGACTCCAGCGCCTTCGCCACTGGAGGTGGCAGAAATCGGCCGCCTGCATGCACGCGCTTTAGTGCGTGGATCAATGTTTCGTGTGGCATTCCTTTGATGATGTACCCCTGTGCGCCGCTCTCCAGCGCTTGGTGGATGTCTTCGTCTCCCTCATATGTTGTGAGGACCACAAACCGCGCACCGGCGTGTGCCATGCGGATTTGGCGGATTGCTGCGACGCCACTCGAGTCCGGCAATCGCAGGTCCATCAGGGTGATGTCCGGCCGATGCTGCCGGTGTTGTGTGACGGCCTCGGCAGCTGTGCCTGCTTGCGCAATCACTTCCATGTCCGGCCGCGCGTTGATGATCGCCGCCACACCGACTCGCATGAGCGGGTGATCGTCGACGATCATGATCGTTATCTTGTGCTCTGTTTGCAGAAGGCTGTTCATCGGGCGTCGCCTACCTTCGTGTTCCGCGGAATGCGTACTGTAATCTCGGTGCCGACCGAGCGAACACTGCTCAATTCGAGACTGCCCCCTAGTTTGGTCGCCCGCTCCCGCATCCCCACCAGGCCGAAGTGCATACCATCGCTGGACACCAGGTCCGGCTCGAACCCGCAACCGTCATCGGCAACCACGACCGCCAAGTCGTCCTCGCGGAAGCCCAGTTTCAGCCGGACCATGCCGGGAGAGGCGTGGTTCGCCGCATTGTGCACGGCCTCGCGCGCAATCATGATCAGCTCCTGCGCAACCGGCCTGTTCACCGGGAACGGCTCTCCCTCAATGCTGCAATGGATCGGCAAACCGAGATCACGGCTAAGTTGTTGTCGCATGCGCTCGACCATTTCGGAGAGGTCCTCCGGCTTATCGCCTTCATGCCGCAGCGCCCAAACGGCCTCACGCGCTTCGTTGATCGTCGTGCGAATCTGCGCCCGCGCCGATTCAACCAGTTGCTGCTTCAGGATGACCTCTTTCATCCCCAGGCTCGACACGGCTTCCAGCACCGCAGAGACCCCGGTACAGCCCTGCAGAATTGTGTCGTGAACTTCGCGGGCCAGCCGGTTGCGTTCTTCGATCACCGCCTGGAAGTGGCGGCGCATCCGTGCCACTCGCGCCCGGTGGACCGCAAGAATGACGAACGCGATTGCGAGGGCGCAAAGTGCCATAAACCACCACGTCCGGTAAAAATAAGGTCGTTTCGTCACAGCGAGTGAGGCAATCGAGAGTGCGTCCGGCCGGCTGAGGTCGTACGCGGCAACCAGGAACATGTAGTGGCCAGGCGGCACGTTGGTGTAATCCGCTACATGCCGCGATCCGGCTTCGTTCCAGTTCTTGTCCAGGCCCTCCAGCTTGTACTTGAAACGCATCGCCTCCTGCGAGCGCATCATTACGGAGGCGTAGTTGATCTCGAGGCGCGAATCGCCAGGGGGCAGCGTTATGCCCCGCTGCGTATTCACGTCCCGACCGTCGGCGCGGACCGAGTTGATTACAAGCGGGGCCAAAGGCCGGATCATCACGGCCGAATGGGCAATATGGATAAGTCCGCGGTTGGTCGGGTACCAGACGTCACCCTCCGGCGTGAGTACACCTGCCGTCTGCATACCGCCAAACATCTGCACGGGTTCAGCATCGGTGGACGTGCTGAAGAAGCTCAAGGAAAGGTGGTGCAGCTTTCCGGCGGCGAAAGCATCGAGTTCATGTCTGTTCAGTACGGAAATGCCGTTCGGGCCGCTCATCCAAAACCTTCCGTGCCGATCTTCCTGGATGTCATAGATACTGTGGCTTGCCAGTCCATCTGTGACCCTATAGTGGGTAAGCAGCCCATTGCGGAACCGAAAGAGGCCATTGTTCCGCGTTCCGATCCAGAGCCCCCCATCCTTGTCCTCGTGCAGCGCCCAGATTTTGTCTTGTCGAAGCGCCTGGACAGCAGAATCGCTGACGAACACTCCTTTGTGCAGATGGCTCAGCCCGAGCTCCGTACCGATCCACAGATCGCCGCTATGGTCTTGGAGCATCGATCGCACACTCTGATACGCCAGGCCGTCCTTCATCTCATAATTTGTGAAGGTCCGGCCGTCATAGTGGCTGACGCCTTCGTCTGTCCCGATCCAGACCGTGCCATCGCTGGCCTGCAGCAGTGCGCGAACGAAGTTATTCGCCAGACCATTGGCCGTTGTGTAGTGCTTCACGGCCGTGCCGGCAACATGGAACAGACCACTTCCGTCAGTGCCGAACCAAAAGGACGAGTCGCGATCTTCGATCAGATCTCGGACCTTCGCTCCCTGAAGGCCCGGCACATCGGCCAGCTCAGGGTCACTACCACGCAGCCGATACAGCCGCGTCCCCGCCGCCCAGATGCGACCCTCCCGATCCTGATACACCGTACCAAAGTCCGATTCGCTCGCACGCTCCAGCGGAAGGATGCTCAGCGGTGTGCGGCTGAGCCGAACCATCCCGGCTTCCGTACCCAGCCAGATGTTCTGCTCGAGATCCTCGAAGACGGTGAGCACGGTGTCAGAGAAAATCACCTTCGGATCCAGCAGCCGGTTCTCCGCGCCGAGATGGTAGGCCATCGTGCCTTGCCCGAGGATGCTGATCCAAAACTCGCCATCGGACGTGAGCCGAAGGCCACGCGTCGTGCCATGAATTCCGGGAATAGCCGCGAACCGTGTTTGACCGGGTGCCATTCGATACAGACCTGACACTGTGCCAACCCAGATCACTCCGGGACTGGTTTCGGCGATTGCCTTCACCCGGTTGCGAGCCGCGTCACCGGGAAGCGGATAGACCCTGAATTTGCCGTTCTCGAGCGCTGCCAGCCGCGACCCTCCAAACCACAGCCGGCCCGTGGAATCCTGGCAGATTGCATTCACGGCGAGGGGCGGAACGTTGCCGGTCGCGTCGACGCGTTCTATGCGCGGCGCAACCGAGGCTGGATCCAGCCGGAACACGCCGTTATTGGTTCCCACCCAGATCTTTCCCGCCGAGTCCTGGGCGAGCGTGCGCACAAACATGTCGGTGAGACCACTGCTGTGGTCAAAGCGGATGAACGTGCCGTTTTGATAGCGGAGCAACCCGCTCCCTTCCGTGCCGATCCAGAGACTGCCATCACGTGCAGCGAGAAGGCAGAACACGCTGTTCTCAAGAAATGCCGGTGTATTTTCCCGATCGAAGACAACGAAGTGGGATCCGTCGAAGCGCGCGAGGCCACCTGTAGTTCCCACCCAGAGATAATGATCAGGGGTCTGCGCGAACGCTTGTACCGTCTGTTCGGGCAGGCCGTTTGCGATGCCATACAGCCTGCGCGAGTAAGCTTGCGGGCTGTTCCCGTGAGATGGAAGCGCCGCATACGATGGTGCGGTGCATAGGATGAACAGGATGAGGAAGAAACGCTTCATCCGGATGCGCATGAACCCTTTCTCAGTGCTCAGGAGTATACAAACGCGGCACAACAACTGGCACGGCCGACGGATGGTTTGCTTGCCGCGAGCCTAACTTCGCCGCAGTCATACTTTTGGCTGATGCCAGCGCTTGATCCCGGTCCATATCATCAGGGAGCTCTGGAGGTCAGTGCTCGAAACATGCGATCTTGTCTGCTTCTCGGTCTCGCTCTCTGCGGTGGCCTGAAAACACCTCTGGCGCAGACAGTGTCGCATCAGCAGCTTCAGGCCTGGCGCAACCAGATCGAACACACCTTAGACATTCCGCGACCGCTGCCGCAGCTCGATGTTGAGAAGTTCGGAACGTTCTCTCCGGAACCAGATGTCATCGCCGAGAAGGTGACCTATGGGACCGACTACGGCATGCGTATCCCGGCGGTGTTATATCTTCCGAAGCATCCGGCAGGCCGGATCCCGGCCATGATTGTCGTCAATGGTCACGGTGGGGACAAGTATAGCTGGTACTCCTTTTACACGGGCATCCTCTATGCGCGTGCAGGCGCCGCGGTGCTGACCTACGATCCAATCGGCGAAGGCGAGCGCAACGACGAGCACAGGTCGGGTACGCGCGAGCACGACAAAGTCGTCGATGTGAAAGGCTATCCCCAGCACCTCAGCGGATTGATGATCACGGACGTGATGCAGGGTGTCTCGTACCTGCGGCAGCGCAACGATATTGACCCTGACCGCATCGCGATCCTCGGTTACTCGATGGGCTCATTTGTCTCGGCGCTTACGGGTGCGGTGGATACGAGGATTCATGCGGTCGTGCTTTCCGGCGGTGGCGATCTCGACGGCCGTGGCGGCTATTGGGATCGCAGCACAAAGCTGATGTGCCAGGCGATCCCGTGGAAGTCGCTGAACGTGCTTGGCGACCGGCCTGCGATCATCTATGCACTCAACCAGCAACGCGGCGAGACCTACATCATCAACGGAACGGCAGATACGCTCGTTGATATTCCGCACCATCTGGAGCCGTTCTTCGCTGATTTGCGCAAGCGTGTTGAGGCAATCACCGGCACGTCAAAGAACATCTTCCAGACCTACTTCATCCCTGACGTAAGTCACCGCCCGAACTGGGTGACGCGTCCCGCGGCGCTCTGGCTCAAAAATAATCTCGGCCTCCCGAATTGGACGAAACAGCAAATCGAGAAGATGCCCGAGACCCATATCAGTGAATGGGCAAAGCAGAACAACGTGACGATGGATAAGGGATACATCCAGGAAGACCGCGAAGGCGGGATCATGGCCCTCGGCACAGGTGTTCCAAACCTCACTCGCGAGCAGTTGACTGTTGTGCCGCTGGAGCAATGGCAGAAGAAAAAGGATCAGTATGTCTACTCCACTTGGGTGCGGCGCACAGTCGATCTGCTGCGTGCAGCAGGCGCCACCGAAGCCGCAAAACACGAATCAACGATCGCCTTGAGCAATCAGAAGTGAAAGAGACAGGAATCAGATGAAGAGTGCACTTCGCGCAGTGGCCTCGCGCATGCCACAGAACACTAATGTGAATGACACGCTCGAGTTCAAGTTGGGCACCGTGAAGCTGCGGACGATCTGCTCTGTTGCAATTCTCATCGGGGCGAGCTCAGCCGCCATCTTGTCACAGGACACTCGCCACGTCATTGAGCCGCAGGTGCCTCCCGCCTGCACCATAGTTCCCGCTCGGTTGGACTACCACGGCGACCGATTGCTGCAGGCCGATGCGCCTCTCGATACCGCAATCATCCAGAAGGCGATTGACCACTGCAAATCCGGCCACGCTGTTGTGCTCAAGGCCGCCGACGGGCACAACGCGCTGCTTACAGGCCCCGTCGCACTGCGTCCCGGAGTCACTCTCGTGGTTGATCGGGGAGTTCATCTCGTCGCATCCAACGACCCGAAAGACTATGACAGGTTTCCAGGCTCGTGCGGGCTCACCAACCAGAAGGGCGGCGGATGTAGACCGCTGATCTCCGCTCTAAGAGCCGACCATTCCGGCATCATGGGCGAGGGTGTAATCGAGGGGCGCGGTGATCAGAAGCTCACAAATATACCGGTCACCTGGTGGGAGATGCACGACCAGAAACAGGGAAACGTCTCTCACAACATCCCTTGGCTGGTTGGTACCGAGGACACCAATGACTTTACGCTCTACCGCATCACTCTACGTGACGCGCCGAACTTCAACGTGTTTCTGTCCGGTGGCGACGGCGTCACGGTCTGGGGCGTCAAGATCGACGAGCCATGGAATTCACCCAACACTGACGGCGTTGACCCTTCAGGCTGCACCAATGTGACGCTCACATACAGCTACATTCGCAACGGCGATGACGTCATCGCTATCAAAGCGCCCAAAGGTAAACCGTCAGAGCACATCACCGTTGCGCATAACCATTTCTATGAAGGACACGGCATGTCGATCGGGAGCGGCACGGAGGGCGGCGTAAGTGATGTGCAGTTCGTTGACAACACCCTGGACCACATGAAGGCGGGCATACACATCAAATCCAATCCGGGCCGCGGTGGGCTTGTGAACAAGATTGTCTTCGACAACATCTGCATCCGCAATACGACGACTCCGATTGACCTGGAAACGACCTACATCGATGCGAATGCGCCGCGAGCGGGCTGGATAAACGGGAGAGCGCTTCCGAGCTACCGCGACATTGTCTTCCATAACGTGCAGACGCAAGGCGGCTCAAAGCTTCGGGTCACCGGCATCGATGCGGAGCACAGAACCGAACTCCAATTGGATGGTGTTCAGATTGGCAACCTTGACCACATGAAAGCTACGGTTTCGCACGCGAGGGTCACACTCGGCCCCGGACCGTCGAACTGGATTCCCACGGGCGACGATGTCGCGACGATCGGGAGGTCAGGCAAAGGAAAATTGCCTTCATGCGATGCAGTGTTCGTTCCTTTCCCCAAAGCGGATGAGCGCTGAATTTATCGTTCTTCATTCCTGGAACGTGACTTAATTGAGCATACAAATTTATCTAAGCCCATCTCGGACCGACGCGCCGGGATGCGGTAGTATTACGCTTTCGGGAGGTACCGGCTTGAGGCAACGATACGCGCTCACTTCATGTGACATCGCCAGAGCCCAGCGAATGTGGGACTGGCGAGCTCGGATCACGCTCTGATCGAACTTACTGAGGGCGACCGACTCATCCTTGCAGGCCGGGATGTGCGCCGCTCCCTCCGAACCGTGGCAGCAGCTACTCCGGAATCAGTACGCACATCTGATCTCGCCGAGGTGAGCGAGACCCTGGCTCCCTGGAAGGCAAGCAATTACGCGTCAGACGTCTACCGCAGCTCCGCGGTCCTGAGAAAATCGAACGTGCCGCCCGGGTCCAGCTGCACTCCGCTCACCCGCATTGAGTGCACGACCTCATTGTTTGGATACCAGAGTGGAATCGACGGCAGATCGCGCGCGAGGATCTGCTGTACCTCAACATAGTCGCGCCTCCTTGCTGCTTCATTCGTCTCCGCATTGGCCTGCATGAGCAATAAATCCACCTGCGGATTTGAGTAGCGCCCGCGGTTGCCGCCTTTTGGCGGAAAGCTCGAGCTCGCAAATGCATAGCGCAGAAAATCGGGATCCTCGTTGGAGCCGATCCAACGCAGCATGTACATCTCGAATGCTCCGCGCGTGACGTCGGAGTAAAACGTACCGAACTCCGCCGACCGAATCGAAAGTTCTATCCCTGCGGCACGCAGTTGCTGCTGCATGGCCTGGGCGACGAGTCGCGTCGTTTCGTCCGTGGAGGTTTTGAGCGTAAGCCGAAACCGGGTACCATCTTTGTCTGGTTTCAGACCCGCGGCATCGAGCAACTTCACAGCACGTGCGACGTCGTACGGATACTGCGGCAGCTCGGACGCGCTTGCGGCAGCCCAGTGTCCCTCGGGCAGCAACGTATCCGCAATGCGCGCATCGCCGCGCCACAATGCTGCGATTAACTGGGGTCTGTCAATCGCACACGCAATCGCCTGCCGCACACGTGGATCGCGCAGCTTCTGATCCTGCGTGTTGAAGTTTACATACATCACAATCGCGCCGGGGCCGGACTGAACGACGACGTTGTGCTCCTTCCGCAGAGCGTTCACCATGTCCGGTGTGAGCACGTTGCTCTCCACGTCGCCAGATCCCTTACGCATCTCAAGCGCGGCCGTGATCGTGTCCGGCACAACTTCAAAGCGCACGCGCGCGATCTTCGCCGAACCCGCCCAATAATTTTCATTGCGCTCCAGAACGACCTCTTTGTCCTGCATCTGGCTCACGAATCGGAATGGGCCTGTGCCGACCGGGTGCAGGCCCTCGTCGCGCCCGGCACCCTTCTCCACAACACCAAACAGACCATCGCTCAGGTTAAAGAGCAGACTCGTCGCCGGCTGCTTCGTCTTCACGGTTACCGTCAACGGACCGCTGGCCAGCACGGACGCGATGATCTCCGCGAGATTGCCGCCCTTCGCCGTCACAAGCGTTCCGTCGATCATGCTGTTGATCGACCATGAGACATCGTCAGCGGTCAAGGGCTTGCCATCGTGAAAGTGCACGCCGCTGCGAATATGAAAGATCCACGTCAGCGGATCAGGTCGTTCCCAGCTTGTTGCCAGCCACGGCTGAAGCACAAAATGCGCGTCCTTCTTCACCAGCGCGTCGTAGATGAGGCCACCTACCCGTTCCGACTGCGCATCGGTTCCTTGCCGCAGGTCGAGGTTGTTCGGCGAGCTCTCAATGAGAAACCGCAGCGTGTCAGGATCCTGCTGCCGTCCGTTGCACGCTGCCAGCGGCAGCAACAGCGCAGCCAGCGCTGTGATGCACAGTGCACGAATTCTCACGCGAGCGTCACCTTGCCGAGCACCACGGGCCGCGCCGCCCCCGTCGCGCTCGGCAGGTTGCCGGGCAGCCCATGCCACGTCAGCCACCCGAGCAACGCAAACGCTGCGGCTTCTTTCGCCCCCGGATTTAGCCCAGTTTCTTCGACAGACCGCACCCGCACTTGCTCTGCATCAAGCAATTCACTTAGCGTCCGCATCAGTGTTGCATTCCGCACGCCGCCACCCGCAGCCATCAACTCCACCTTCGCTTTTGGCGCGAGTTTCTCGAACTGCGGCTTGCAGAAGCGCACATACGCGTCAGCGATCGTTCTCGCGGTCAACGCGGTCGCAGTCGCAATCACGTCCTCCTTGCGGTCGCTCCTGGATTCACATGCAGCGATGAATTCCGTGACGAAAGCATCGCCGTACTCTTCGCGTCCGCAAGACTTTGGCGGCGGGGCAGAGAAGTACGGCATCCGCAGCAGCTTCGCGAGGCCGCTTTCGATCACGCGGCCCCGTGCTGCGGTCGCGCCGTTGCGATCAAAGCCACGCCCGAACAGCCGTTCCATGCACGCGTCGATCACCATGTTGGCCGGCCCCGTGTCGAAGGCCAGCACATCTTCCGCGCGGCACGCGGCCGGCAGCAGCGTGAGATTTGCGATTCCACCCAGGTTCAGCAGCACGCGACTGCGTTTTGAATCGCGGAACACGCAAAAATCAAACATTGGAACCAGCGGCGCTGCTTGTCCGCCTGCGGCCATATCGGCGGCCCGGAAATCGCTGACCACGGGCACGCGGAAGCGCTCTGCAATCACTGCCGCTTCGCCCGTCTGCCATGTACACCGCACGGGCGCGCCAAGGTATCTCGTCGCTGCCCCCTGATGATAGATCGTCTGTCCATGGCAAGCGATCAACTGCGCCCGCACAGATGCTTCGCGACCAGCAGCTTCGACAGCTTCCGCATACACCTCGCCCAACCGCCAGTTCAAGCGCGACAGCTCTGCTGTGCTCGTGTTCTTCGCATCCATCGCGGTGAGCACGGCTTTCCGCAGTTCCGCGGGATACCT
>Ga0070741_10005022_pt1 | contig 30084 bp, 30 predicted proteins | sample Coa_R1_4_FD_66440 | JGI IMG/M metagenome (GOLD analysis project Ga0070741, IMG submission 66440) | Surface soil microbial communities from Centralia Pennsylvania, which are recovering from an underground coalmine fire - Coalmine... | ecosystem: Environmental > Terrestrial > Soil > Unclassified ... | reverse complement strand
TGCTTGGCTGTGCCCTTGAACATCAGATGCTCAAGAAAATGCGCAAGCCCTGACTTGCCCGGCGTTTCGTCGGCGGAGCCGACCTTGTACCAGATCATCTGCGTGACGACCGGCGTGCGGTGATCCGGGATCACCACGACCTGCAGTCCGTTGGCGAGGGTGAAGGTGGCCGGCGGCGATGCAGCGACCGTGGTCTCTGCCAGCGCAACCGTTGAGGAGACGATGAGGCCGGCAAACAAGCCGGCAATCAGGGAGGTGCGAAATCGCCGGGGTGACATCATGCGCGGTCTGAAAGACCGGCGAGGGCGTTGCAGGCGAATTTCCAAAACTCCACCGCGAATCCTTTCGCTCAAAACGAAAGCGCCGCATCTGGTTCTGGTGCGGACGCTTTCCTGTCAGGATCGGCACATCAGGCCGACCCTATGCCGTTAGTGGACGACGCTCGATGCGCTCGACCGCTGCGCGAGCGGGTTGCGATCCGGGTTGGACTGACCGTCGAGCCAGCCCTTCTTTTCTTCGCCATAGTCATAGCCGGCCGCCGGCGTCTGGTACCCGGCTGGCGGCTGGGTCAAAGCCGTACGTGCCGGCTCCGTGCCCGGTTCGACCGGCATCGTCTTCTTGCTGCCGAAGAGGTTGACACCGGTCCAGTCAGTCAGCGCCGCGGCACCGCCGGTGAACAGATCGCCCGGCTTGTCATAGATCGGGTCGGTCAGAGCCGTGCCGTTGCGATCGCTCGCATATGCGGGACGCGTGGTGCCGGGAATGGGCGCTTCCTCCACGGGAGGCGCGATGTTGATGGGCTGGGGCGCCTGCGCCGGATCGGCGCCATTGGTCACGCGGACGCGCGCCGGAGGCGGCGCATCCTTCTTCTTGGCGGCGATGACGGCCCTACGCTGACGCTCGTCGGGATCCTTTGGCCAGTTTGCGATCTGGCCTTGGCTGGCGGCGGAGGACGGCGGTGGCAAATCAAGCGTCGGCGGCACCACCAGGGGCGAGCGTTCGCGGTAGTCGATGCCGCGGTTGTCCATGTTGGTACCGCGGATCATGCCGTAGAAGCCGTCCTTGATCTTCTCCGACATGGTCCTGCCGTCGTTGTCCTCGGCGCGGGCCGCGCCAGTGGTGACAACGAGAGCGAGACCCACGGAGAGGACCGCAAGACCGAGGGTCCGTCCGATCAAACCGCTGGCTTCAATTCTGCGCATCGCGTTTTCCCGTCTTAAAATCGCGTTATTGTCCAGACCCTTGAGGCCTGATCGGGGCCTGCAAAGCCTTAAAGCCCTCGACGGCTACTATCTGCCGGATCAGGGCGCTTTTGCGGCGGGTAACCCCCAGAACGAGTCATACAACAGGGCCCCGACTCCGGCAACAATGGCTACATCAGCCAGGTTAAATACGTACCAATTGAAGGTCGTTTCGCCGATTTTGATGTGGAACAGGGCAAAATCGACCACCGCCCCGTAGGCAAAACGGTCGATACCGTTGCCGATCGCCCCCCCGATGATCAGCCCCAGCGCGAGCGTCGCCAGCGGCGTGCGCGACCGCGCCATCCAGACCGCCAGCACCACGACCGCGATCGCCTTGATCGCCATCAGCACGATCTGGGCGATGAAGCCGTCGTTTTGAAACCAGCCAAAGCTGATGCCCTGATTCCAGGCCAGGACCAGATCGAAAAACGGGGTGAGCCTGACCGTGCCGCGATGGGCAATGTCGAACACCCGGACCAGCCAGAATTTCGACGCCTGATCGAGCACGAGCGTGGCGACGGCCGCGATCACCCCGAGGCGCAAGTGATAGCTCAAGGCGTTACTCCCATCGCCTTCCATTCGCGCAGGGCAACCGCATCGCGCGGCGAGACGTCGGGGTATTCGGCGTCTTCGCCGACGGTCGGGAGAATCTTCCACGACCGCGCGCACTTTCGCCCGATCGCCTTTTCGACCACGACGGCGACGCCCGGCACCGCGTCGAGGCGGAATGCGGTCGCTGGCGCATCACCCTCGCGGACCTCATAGTTCGACGTGATGCAGACTTCGGCGAGATCGACATCGAACAGCGTCGCCAGCGTCGGCCGATCCGAGACATAGATCACCGGCGAAGCTTCCAGCGACGAGCCGATATTCTTCGCAGCTCGCTCGAGCTCCAGCGCGCCGGTCACCACGCGGCGCACGTCGCGAATGGTTTCCCACTTCGCGGCGAGCCGCTCGTCGCGGAATCCAGCAAGGTTGTCCGGGAAAGTGGCGAGATGCACCGAGGGCGCGCCATTCGGCTTGTACATGAACCAGGCTTCGTCAGCAGTGAAGCTTGTGATCGGCGCCAGCCACTTCAGGATCGCGTCGCAGAGAATATCGACCGTCGTCAGCGCCGCCTTGCGCGTCGTCGACGACGGCGGATCGCAATAAAGGGCATCTTTGCGAATATCGAAATAGAACGCCGACAGGTCGGTGTTCATGAAATGGGTCAGCGAGGCAACGACCGTCTTGTAGTCGAAGGCGGCATAGGCGTCGCGCACGACGGCATCGATCTCGCTCAGGCGATGCAGCATCAGCCGCTCGAGCTCGGGCATCTGCGCAGGTGCGATCGCGTCATCCGGCTTGAAATGATGCAGCGTGCCAAGCATCCAGCGGACGGTGTTGCGCAGCTTGCGATAGGTCTCGACCGTGTTCTTGAGGATCTCGGGGCCGATGCGCTGGTCGTCGGTGTAGTCGCAGGCAGCGACCCAGAGTCTCAAAATATCGGCGCCCGATTGCTTGATGACGGCCTGTGGCTCGATCGTGTTCCCGAGCGACTTCGACATCTTGCGGCCGTGCTCGTCCTGGGTGAAGCCGTGCGTCAGCACGACGTCATAGGGCGCGCGGCCGCGCGTGCCGCAGCTTTCCAACAGCGAGGAGTGGAACCAGCCGCGATGCTGGTCACTTCCCTCCAGATACATCACGGTATCCTCGCCGCCATCGGCCTCACGCTTGATGCCGGCGAGCCCAGGAAAATGCTTGGGGTCTTCCAGCACGAAAGCGTGCGTCGAACCTGAATCGAACCAGACGTCCAGGATGTCGTCGACCTTCTTCCAATCTTCGTTGCTGCGGTTGCCAAGGAAGCGCGCGCGCGCGCCTTCGGCATACCAGGCGTCCGCGCCTTCTTTTTCGAAAGCGTCGGCAATGCGTGTGTTGACGGCCTCGTCCATCAGGATTTCGGCCGAGCCATCGCTCTTCTCGCGCACAAACACCGCGATCGGCACGCCCCAGGCACGCTGACGTGAGATCACCCAGTCGGGACGTGCTTCGATCATGCCGGTGATGCGGTTCTGGCCCGAAGGCGGCACCCATTGGGTCACCGAGATCGCGTGCAGCGCGCGGGCGCGCAAGGTATCGCCTGGCTTGGTCCTGCCGTTGACCGCGATATCCTTGTCCATCGCGATGAACCATTGCGGCGTGTTGCGGAAGATCACCGGCTTCTTGGAGCGCCAGGAATGCGGGTATTGATGCTTGAGCCGCCCACGCGCCAAAAGCATGCCGCGCTCGATCAGCGCCTTGATCACCGCCTCGTTGGCATCGCCCTTCTCGCCCTTGTCGTTGATGACGCGCTTGCCGGTAAAGCCCGGCGCGTGGTCGGTGAAGGCGCCGTTCTCGTCGACGGTATAGGGTATCGTCGTGTTGATTCCGCGCGCTTCAAGTTCGCGCGCATTCGCCATCCAGACGTCGAAGTCCTCGCGGCCATGACCCGGTGCCGTGTGCACGAAACCAGTACCGGCGTCGTCAGTGACGTGATCGCCCGACAGCAGCGGAACGACAAATTGATACCCGCGGTCGAGGCCCTTCAAGGGATGCGCGCATTCCACGGCATCCAGCGTATCGCCCGGGATGTCGCGCACCTTCTCGTATGACGTGACGCGCGCCTGCTTGAAGACGCTCTCGGCGAGCGCGTCGGCCAGGATCAAAAGATCGCCATTCTTGGCCCAGTTGTCGGCGGCCGCGTCGGTGACTTTGTAGAGGCCATAGGCGATCTTCGGTGAGAAGCTGATCGCCCGATTGCCCGGCAGCGTCCACGGCGTCGTGGTCCAGATCACGATGCTTGCGCCGGCCAGCGCGCCGTGGGCCGGCGAGGTCACCGGAAATTTCACCCACACGGTGTCCGAGGTGTAGTCCTCGTATTCGACTTCGGCTTCGGCGAGCGCGGTTTTCTCGACGACGCTCCACATCACCGGCTTGGAGCCGCGATAGAGCGTGCCATTACTGGCAAACTTCATCAGCTCGCGCGCGATCTGCGCTTCGGCCGGATAGGTCATGGTGGCGTAGGGATGATCCCAGTCGCCGATGACGCCGAGCCGCTTGAATTCCTCGCGCTGCACGTTGAGCCAATGCGTGGCATAGGCCCGGCATTCGCGCCGGAATGCCACCATCGCGGTGGAATCGCGGAAATCGGGTTTGGACTTGCCCTTGGAACGGTAGTTTTCTTCCTCGACCTTCCATTCGATCGGCAAGCCGTGACAATCCCAGCCTGGCACGTAGTTGGAATCGAAGCCGAGCATCTGCTGACTTTTGGTCACAAGGTCCTTGAGGATCTTGTTCAGCGCCGTGCCGATATGGATGTTGCCGTTGGCATAGGGCGGCCCGTCGTGGAGGACGAATTTCGCTCGCCCTTTCGACGTTTCGCGCAGGCGCTCGTAGAGGCCTATTGCGTTCCAGCTTTTGAGGATTTCCGGCTCGCGCTGGGGCAGGCCGGCGCGCATCGGAAATTCCGTCTGCGGCAGGAACAGGGTCTTCGAATAGTCGGTGCTGGCTGACTTTTGGGGCTTTTCGGACATAGCGGCTCTGGTGCGCAATCGAAGGGCGGGCGGATGAACGACAAATCCCGGTCTTGCGCCGAGCTCTTGAGCTCAGGCGGAAGCCGGGCCGCTAATGCCGATGGTGCGCCGCGTCAACATGGGCTTTCCATAGCAGGGGCTTTATGAAATCGCAAAGGCCTCAAAAATCAGCCGATGGCCCCTAATTTGGGGAAGGCATCAGGCGAAGCCGCCAAGTGCTCGCGGGCGCGTCCGGAATCGTCGTTCATCTGGCGGATCAACGCATGGACGCCGTCAAATTTCAATTCCTCGCGAAGGAAGGCGATGAAGGCAACATCCAGGCGGCTACCATAGAGGTCGCCCTTGAAATCGAACAGATAGATCTCGAGCAGCGGTGCGCCATTGTCGAAGGTCGGGCGACGGCCAAAACTCGCAACGCCGTCGAGGCGCTGGCCGCCAAGGCCGACGCGCACCGCATATATGCCGTGCTTGAGTCCGCAATTCTTGTCGAGCCTGATGTTGGCGGTCGGAAAACCGAGGTCGCGGCCACGCTTTTCGCCGTGAATGACTTCGCCGCTGATGAACCAGGGACCGCCCAGCATTGCGGTGGCTTCGTCGATCTGCCCCTCCGCAAGCGCCATGCGGATCGCGCTGGAGGAGACCGGCCGTTCGGCAATGTCGACGTGCGCCTGGACATCGACCTCGATGCCGAGCCGCGGCGCCTCAGAGACCAACAGGCCCGGCGAGCCCACGCGACCCTTGCCGAAGTGAAAGTCGTAGCCGACTGCAATCCCGCTGATGCCGAGACGTTCGATCAGGTCATGGTGAATAAAGTCTTGCGCGGTCGTCTCGGCGCGCCGCCGGTCGAAGGTCATCACCACCGCGCCCGAAAGGCCGGTGGCCGCCAAAAGTCTGAGCTTTGCGGCCTCGTCCGTGAGGCGGAACTGCGGCGTGTTCGGACTGAAATAGCTCCGCGGGTGGGGTTCGAAAGTCACCGCGAAGGCCGGTCTGCCGTGGGCCTGACCCATGCGCAAGGCCGCGTCGATGACGGCGCGATGGCCGAGATGAACGCCGTCGAAATTCCCCATCGCAACCACCATTCCCTTGGGGATAGAGGCCGCGGGGGCATTGTCGCGGATCACGGTAAAATCAGAAGCCATTACCAAAGTCTTGACTGATGGGGGCGGCGGACCGTGGCTTGGGGGCGAGGGCGAAGTCAAGCGGGGTCTGGCGCACCTTTTTCGAGGCGGTGGAGCTGAAGGTCAAGGCACCGGTTAACGGGCTGTTTAACGGCTGATGGTAGTCGTTGGGACGGAGTGCGGGGTGCATTTGGCCCAGCCAGCGTTCTTATGTTGCCCAGGGGATTTCAAGATGGCTGTAGATCTTTCGATGTCGGTTCTGGTGGTTGACGACTACAGCACCATGATTCGCATCATCAGAAATCTCCTCAAGCAGCTCGGATTCGAGAATATCGACGACGCCAGCGATGGATCGGCTGCCCTCAACAAGATGCGCGCCAAGAAATATGGCCTCGTCATCTCCGACTGGAACATGGAGCCGATGACCGGCTACGACCTGCTGCGCGAAGTTCGCGCCGACCCCAATCTCGCCACCACGCCGTTCATCATGATCACGGCTGAATCCAAGACCGAAAACGTGATCGCGGCCAAGAAGGCCGGCGTGAACAACTACATCGTCAAGCCGTTCAATGCCGCCACGCTGAAGACCAAGATCGAGGCGGTCTTCCCGGATATGGCGAGCGCGTAGGTTTCCGCCCATCCATCGGTGGTCGTCCCTGCGAACGCAGGGACCCATAATCGCAGGTACTCGCTGTTACGCCGAAGGTGCTAAAGCCTGCTCATTTCGGCCGGTCGGCGGCTATGGGTCCCGGCGCGCGCTTCGCTTGGCCGGGACGACGGGAAGGTGGCTGCGGTAGCTACCACCTCAAATCCCGCATCAGCGCCTTCGGCGGGTGGCCGAACAATTCCCTGACTGAAGCGGGGTCGAGTTGATCGATGCCTTCGAACTCTTCGGAGTGAATGCCGCGCGTCACGAACAGGCAGTCGATTCCAAAACCGTGGGCGCCGGCAAGGTCGGTTCGCACCGAATCCCCGATCGCCAGCACGCAGGCAAGCGGAACAGCCTGGCCGCGCCGCTCGGCCGCCAGCGCCATGGCGCGTTCATAGATCGGCCGGTGCGGCTTGCCGTAGAAGATCACCTCGCCGCCGAGTTCGCGGTAAAGCTCTGCAATCGCGCCGGCGCAGTAGATCAGCCGGTCACCGCGCTCGACCACGATATCGGGATTGGCGCAGATCAGCGGCAGCTTGCGTTCGCGCGCTTTCAGCAACATCCCACGGTAATTTTCCGCCGTTTCCGTTTCGTCGTCGAACAGGCCGGTGCAGATGATGTAGTCAGCCGCTTCCAGCGCAACGATCTCGGCATCGAGACCGCGATGGATCGAGCTGTCACGATCGGGGCCGATCCAATGGATCTTCCGGCCGGGGTGATCGGCGATGAAATTGCGCGTGAGGTCGCCCGAGCTGACGATGGCATCGTAGGTCTCGTCGGGGACGTGGAGCTTGCGTAACTGCCGTTGCACTGAATCAGCCGGCCGCGGCGCATTGGTGATCAGGATGACGGTGCCGCCCTGGTCGCGAAAATTCTTGAGAGCGTCGCAGGCCTCGGGAAACGCGACCAGACCGTTATGCACGACACCCCAGATGTCGCTGAGCAGCACATCCACGCCGCCGACGAGGTCGTGCAGCCTTTCAACGAATTGTAGTGTCGTCATGTTACGAACTGCGGAATCGGGCACTAATTCGGACCGACCGCACGCCGCGCCAGTGCGGCATTGCCGGTGACCCGCGCCGGGGGTGGTTCGACGATAGGCGCTTCGGGCCTGGCGGCTCCGTTCGCCGATGCGCCGTCCGAAGCCGGTGCGCCCTCAGGCCGCAACGGCCGTGGCGGCGCAAACAGGAAGCCCTGCCCAAATCGCACATCGAAATCCAGGAGGTCGACGACGGCGCGCTCGCCCTCGATCCGTTCGGCGATGAGGTCGATGCCAAAGCGGCCAAGCAGGTCGGAGAGATCGGACGGGTGAATATCCGACGTCGACGACGCCTTTGGGTCGAGCAGCAGCGCGGCCGGCACCTTGATGAAGCGGACCCCGCGGTCGGCAAGCTCGCGCGGCTCGATCCGCAAGTCGGTGACGTGATCGATCGAGAAGCGAAATCCTCGCTGCGCCATCGCCGCCAGATGTTCGCTCTCACCGGTGCCGAGATTGCGGAACGTCGCCTGCTTGAATTCGATCACCAGCGAAGGCGCGAGCGCGCGGTTGGCTTCAAGGAAATCGAGGCAGGGCGCAAATGTCGTGGGATCGCGCAGGGTGGCGCCGGCCATGTTGCAGAACACCCCGATCTCCTTGTTGCGGACCATCAGGCGGCGCAGCACCTGCACGCAACGCAGCAGAACGGTGTGATCGACCTTCCCGATCAGGCCGGTGGCCTCCACGAACGGCATGAACTCCTCGGCCGCGAGCACGCGATCATGCTCGTCGCGGATGCGCGTGACGGCTTCGTAGAAGCGGACCTTGCGCTGCGGCAGCGTCACCATCGGTTGCAGGTAGATGTCGAGCCGGTTCTCCTCGATCGCCGTTTTCACGGCGGCGAAGGTTTGCATCTCGCCGCGCGGGGCGGCTGGTGGTTCAGGATGGACGACGGCGAAAGGGGGCGGAGCCACGATGCGTTTCGAGGGCTCGATTGCGAAGGTTGGCTCCTGGAATTGTGCCTTTTCCGGCTCGACCGCGGGCTGCGCCACGGCAGTCGCATTGGCGGACAGCATGTCCTCGTGGCTCGCGACCGACGCGGCGAGCTGCTTCACCAGCCCGCCAAGTTCGTTGATTTCGCCAACCACCGCCTGGATGCGGTCGGCGCCGGCATGGTTGAGCGAGTTAAGCTTGCCTTCGACCGAGGTCAGTCGGCGGCCGAACTCCGCGACCTGGCGGGCGAGGTCGGCGGTGCCGCGCGACAGGTCGGCGATCTGGCCGCCGACATCGGTGCGGTCGCGCAGCCGCATCGACACCGCATTGTAGAGGATCAGGAAGGTCAGGGCGGTGAGGGCGGCGATTGCCGATTCGATGCCGCTGATTCCTGCAACCGAGTAGAGAATGAGGCCGAACGAGGCGGCGACCAGCACCATGCAAATGGCGATGAAGATCGTGGAAATGCGGATCATGTTGCGCGCCTAAGCCCTCAGCCCCCGTGGCAATCCTCACCCGGGGAGAGACGGTTGCGCCGTCCTGGTTCGGCTACCCCAAGCCCCGCGACAGTAGCACTAATGTTGATTCGAAAGGGGAGACTTCTTGGCGTCGTCAAAACGGAACCGCGGCCCCTCGTCGAGGAGCCGCGGTCCGTGGTTGTACGGGGAGGGCTGGCGTAGCCTAGGCCACCGCGCGAATGACCTTGGCGACCTTCTCGACGATTTCGCCGACCTGGCTTTCGCTGACGATCAAGGGCGGGGTCAGCGCCAGGGTGTCGCCTGCGATGCGCATCATCAGGTCGTTGTCGAAGAAGGCGCTGTTCAGTGCGTCGAACCCGCGCTTGCCCGGCTGGTCCGGCCGCGAGGTGAGGTCGATGCCTGCCGTCAGGCCGACGGTGCGGATGTCGACGACGTTCGGCTCGTTCCTCAGCGACATGATCGCATCGGTCCACTTCGGCTCCAGCGCGCGGGCGTGCTCGAACAGCTTTTCGTCGCGATAGATGTCGAGCGTGGCAAGCCCGGCGGCACAGGCCAGCGGATGGGCCGAATAGGTGTAGCCGTGGGCCAGCTCGATGATGTGTTCGGGGCCGCTCATGAAGGCATCGTGGATGGTGTCGCGCACGATCACGCCGCCCATGGGAGCCGCACCATTGGTGACGCCCTTGGCAAAGGTGATCATGTCCGGCAGCACGCCATAACGCTCGGCGGCAAAGGCGTAGCCCAGCCGTCCGAAGCCGGTGATGACCTCGTCGAAGATCAAGAGGATGCCATGCTTCTGGGTGATCTCGCGCAGCCGCTTGAGATAGCCCTTCGGCGAGGGCAGCACGCCGGTCGATCCCGCCATCGGCTCGACGATGACGGCGGCAATGCTGTTGGCGCCGTGCAGGTTGACCAGGTTCTCCAGCGCGTCGGCAAAATGGGCGCCGTATTCCGGCTCGCCGCGCGAGAACGCCTGCTTCTCACGGTCATAGGTGGTCGGCAGATGATCGACGCCCGACAGCAGCGATCCGAACATCTTGCGGTTATTGCCCATGCCGCCGACCGAGGTGCCGCCGAAGCCGACGCCGTGATAGCCGCGCTCGCGGCCGATCAGGCGGACGCGGCCGCCCTGTCCGGAAATCTGGTGATAGGCGAGCGCCATCTTGAGTGCAGTGTCGGCTGCTTCCGATCCGGAATTGCAGAAGAACACGTGGTCGAGGCCCTTCGGGGCAAGGTCGGAGATGCGGCTTGCAAGCTCGAAGGCCTGCGGAATGCCGAACTGGAACGGCGGCGAATAGTCGAGCGTCTCGGCCTGCTTGGCGATCGCCTGCGCGATCTGGCTGCGGCCATGGCCGGCATTGCTGCACCACATGCCGGCAGCGCCGTCGAGGATCTTGCGGCCGTCGACGGTGATGTAGTGCATGTCCTTGGCGCCGGCGAGCAGCCGCGGCGCCTTCTTGAAGGCGCGGTTGGCGGTAAACGGCATCCAGTGCGCCGCAAGGTCATTGGGAACGTTGACGGTGGAGCGCGGGCTCTTGTCCAGCATGGCGGGCCTCTTTGAGTTTTTCGGTGAAGCGGTTGGCAAATAAGGTAGCAGTTTCGGCCGCGGACCGAAACGCCGGGAGGTCTGCTATTTTCGCAGGGATCGAGCGTTTCTCGGAAGAGGCCATGCCGTTTTTGCAGCTTTACGGCGTCTTACATGTCGGCGGCGCCAAGCCAGAACACCTCGCCTTCCGAATCTTCGGTGTCCAGCCACAGGAAGGGGGTCTGCGGATAGGCGGCTTCCAGGGCGCTGCGGCAACGGCCGATCTCGCATAACAGCCCGCCGTCGGCCGAAAGGTGGCGGCTTGCCTGATCCAGAATGCGCCTGACCACATCGAGCCCGTCAGCGCCGCCATCGAAGGCGAGCTTCGGCTCGGCGCGGCACTCGCGTGGCAAGCCTGCCATGCCCTCCGCATCGACATAGGGCGGGTTGGCAATGATCAGGTCGTAGCGCCTGTCGGCAACCGGCGCGTAAAGGTCGCCGCGGTGCAGCATGACGCGCTCCTGAAGGCCATGATCTCCGACATTGCGCGCGGCGACGGCCAGCGCGTCCTTCGAAATATCGACCGCATCGATCTGCGCATTCGGGAATGCGCGCGCGGCGAGGACTGCGAGGCAGCCGGACCCGGTGCAGAGTTCGAGCACGTTGTCCACCGCGCCTGCATCGTCGATCAGCGACGGCTCGCCTTCGTCGCTGCCGAAATGCGAATCCAGCAGTTCGCCGATGAAGGAGCGCGGCACGATCACGCGCTCGTCGACATAAAACGGCAGGCCGCGCATGTAGATCTTGTTGACGAGATAAGCGGCCGGCTTTCCGGAACTGACCCGGCGGGAAACCACGTCAAGGATCGCGCGCGCCTCATGCGCCGTGATGCGCGCGGTCGCGAAACTTTCGAACTGATCGGGATGAAGGTGCAGCGTTTCGCACACCAGGAACGCCGCTTCTGCGACCGGATCGGTGGTGCCATGAGCGAAGGTGAGCTTCGCCTCATGAAAGCGGCTGACGGCGTAGCGGACGAAATCGAGCAGCGTCACCAACTCGCCCGGGGAAACCTTGGGAGGTTTTGGTGCGACGCTGGAACGACTGGCTGCGGCTTTGGCGCGTTTGCCCATCAGGATTTGGTCCAGCGCGCGGCGGCGGCATCGTCATGATCGTGCGCTTCGACCCACTTCGCCCCGCTCGGCGCTTCCACGCGTTTCCAGAACGGCGCGTTCGCCTTCAGATAATCCATCATGAATTCGGCGGCTTCGAACGCGGCCTGACGATGCTTCGATCCCGTCACGACGAGTACGATGTTTTGGCCCGGCGTGATCCGGCCGACGCGGTGGACCACCCTTATTCCAGTAACTGGCCAGCGCGACATCGCTGTGGAGGCGTGACGCGCGATCTCCTCTTCGGCCATGCCCGGATAATGCTCGAGCGTCAGCGCGGCGATATCGGCGCCGTCCTCGCTGCCCCGGCAAATGCCGGTGAACGAGACGACTGCGCCGATATCGCTGCGGCCTGCCGTCAGCGCCGATATTTCGCGCGCAACGTCGAAATCGGATTCCTGGATGCGGATCGTGAGGTTGTCGCTCATGGCGGCATGCCCTAACCGCCGGTCATCGGCGGGAAGAAGGCGATCTCGCGGGCGCCCTGGATCGCCGCGTCCTGTTTGACGTGGGCATGGTCGATCGCGGCGCGGATCACGCGCGGCTTTTCGAAGGCGTAGGCGTAGGTTTCGCCGCGCGCGGCAAGCCAGGCGATCAGTTGTTCGACGGTTTTGACGGCGGAGGGCGGCTCGATCGTCTCTTCCGATTTGCCGATCCGCTCGCGCACCCAGGCGAAATATTTGACCTTCATCCCTCGTCCTCCTTGATGAGGTGATGGATGCCGGCGCGGAAATAGTCCCAGCCGGTGTAGATGGTCACGATCGCGGAAATCCACAGCAAGAGCAGTCCGATTTCGGTGGTGTGGGGGATGACCCGGTCGCCGGCTTCGCCGGCGAGCAGGAATCCGATCGCGACGAGTTGCGCCGTCGTCTTCCATTTGGCGAGCTTGGTGACGGGAACACTGACGCGCAAACCGGCCAGATATTCGCGCAGGCCCGACACCAGAATTTCGCGGCACAGGATCACGATCGCGGCCCACAGTGTCCAGCCGTGGATGATGCCGTCGGCCGCCAGCATCAGCAGGCAGGAGGCGACCAAGAGCTTGTCGGCGATCGGATCCAGCATGCGGCCCAGGGCCGACTGCTGATCCCACATCCGCGCATAGTAGCCATCGAGAAAATCAGTCACGGCGGCGGCGATGAACACGGCAAGCGCAACCCATCGCAGCCACAACGGCCAGTCTAGAATGGCCTGCGCATAGATGCAGCCGACCACGATCGGAATGGCGGCAATCCGCGCGAAGGTCAGAATATTGGGCAGGGACAACGAGCCTTTCGCCAGTCCCCTGGTGGTTGCGATGTTCATGCGCCTACCAATACCGCCGCCGCCTCAAGGTCAACCATGCGACACATATGACCTTCAGATGACATTCTTAACCCTGCCGGGCGTGGCCTACCCCGGCTGGGTGTGGAAAAACTCAAAAATCTTGCGGGCGCTTTCGGCGCTGACGCCCGGGACCTTGCCGAGATCGGCGATCGACGCGCGCTCGATCTCCTTCAGGGTCCCGAAATGATGCAGCAGCGCCCGTTTGCGCGAGGGGCCGATGCCGGGGATTTCCTGCAATCCGGCCTCGCGAATATCCTTCTTGCGCAGCTTGCGGTGCGATCCGATCACGAACCGGTGCGCCTCGTCGCGCAGCCGCTGGATGAAGTAGAGCACAGGGTCGCGCGGCTCGAGCTTGATCGCCTCGCGGTCCGGCATGAACAGGGTCTCGCGACCGGCATCGCGGTCGGGTCCCTTCGCGACCGAGAGCAGCGAAACCTGTGCGAGGCCGAGCTGGTCGAAGATGTCCTTTGCGGCGTTGAGCTGGCCACGCCCACCATCGATGATGACGAGATCGGGCCATTGCGGCACGCCATCGTCCTCCGCTTTGGCGGGCGCGGTGTCGGCGTCGCTGGCGGCCGCCAGCAGCCGCTTGAAGCGCCGCTGCAGCACCTCGCGCATCATCGCGTAGTCGTCGCCCGGGGTGAGGCCTTCGGACTTGATGTTGAACTTGCGGTACTGGTTTTTGACGAAACCATCTGGCCCCGCGACGATAAAGGCGCCGACCGCATTGGTGCCCTGGATGTGGCTGTTGTCGTACACCTCGATGCGGCGCGGCGGATGCGGCAGACCGAGCGTGGTGACGAGTCCCGTCAACAGCCGGCTTTGGGTCGCGGTATCGGCGAGCTTGCGCCCCAACGCCTCCTTCGCATTGGTCAGCGCATGCGTGATCAGTTCCTTCTTCTCGCCGCGCTGGGGCACGCTGACTTCGACCTTGAAGCCGGCCTTGATCGACAGAGCGCTTGCCATCAACTCGGCTTCCTCGATCGCATGCGACAGCAGGATGAGTTTCGGCGGCGGCTTGTCGTCGTAGAATTGCGCCAGGAACGAAGCCAGCACTTCCTCCGGCGTGAACGATTTCTCGGCCTTGGGAAAATAGGCGCGGTTGCCCCAGTTCTGGCCGGTGCGGAAGAAGAACACTTCCACGCAGGAATATCCCCCCTCCTGGTGGATGGCGAACAGGTCGGCTTCCTCGACCGTGCGCGGATTGATGCCCTGCTGCGACTGGATTGCCGACAACGCCGCGAGCCGATCGCGGTAGAGCGCGGCGCTCTCGAATTCGAGCTCGCCGGATGCCTTTTCCATCTCGGCCGCGAGCAGTTGCTTCACGGCCTGGCTCTTGCCGGACAGGAAATCCTTTGCCTCGCGCACGAGTTCGGAATAGCCGGGGAAATCGATCTCGCGGGTGCAGGGTCCGGCGCAGCGCTTGATCTGGTAGAGCAGGCAGGGGCGGGTGCGGCTCTCGAAAAACGCATCCGTGCAGGAGCGGATCAAAAAGGCGCGCTGAAGCGCGGTGATGGTGCGATTGACCGCGCCGGCTGACGCGAACGGCCCGAAATACTGTCCGGGCCTCGTCTGCGCGCCGCGATGCTTGAGAATTTGCGGCGCCCAGTGATCGCCCGTGATCAGAATATACGGAAACGACTTGTCGTCGCGCAGTTGCACGTTAAAGCGCGGGCGCAACTGCTTGATCAGGTTGGCCTCGAGCAACAGCGCTTCGGTTTCGGTAGAAGTTGAGATGATCTCGACCGCAACGGTCGCCGCGATCATGCGCAGGATGCGCGCCGGCAGCGGCGAAGAGGCGCGCGCGTAGGACGACAGCCGCTTGCGGACGTTCTTGGCCTTGCCGACGTAGAGCACGTCGTGGGCGGCACTGAGCATGCGATAGACGCCGGGCGACGTCGGCGCCAGCTTGACCGCGTTTTCGATCGCGGCATGTCCGACCGCAAGCGTGCCTTCGGCAATGGCCTCATTGCTCTCGTCGCTGACTTCGGTCTCCGGAAGCCGCGCCTCGTCCTCGTCGTCAACGGTGACGGTCGCAGGATCGATGTCGCCGGCGGCGGGGTTCTGCGCCTGCTCCGGTTGCCTCTCGCCGGGCCGGGAAGAGGTCGGTTCCTTTCCGGCGCCGTTTGCCTGATTGATCGATTCGCGAGCCATGAAACTGGAATTTAGGTGTTAGTGCCGCCCATTTGAAGTTCCTGCACAACAAGCGGCAAATTCGATCCAGGAACTTCAAATAGAAAAGCGGCACTAGAATCATAGTTTTGCTAGTGCCCATGACTTTCCGAAGTTCGTGAACGGTGGGTGCTGCGATGGAACACGAACTTCGGAAAGTGGGCACTAGCCGCGCCGCCTGCCAGCGCGGCCGGTAACACTCTCTTAAGAGTAAGAAGCGGCGAATCTCAGGTCTTAACAACCCTTTAACTTAAAACTCTCGATAAATCCGCACAGTAAAAAGTGCAAATCCGTAACCATGCCGATGGCCAAGGGTCCAAAGCACTTTCTGTGTGGAGTTGCGTGATGAGCAGGATTGCCTTGGTCGCTGCGGCCTTACTCGCCGTGGTTTGGACATCGTCAGTGGAGGCGGCCGATCTGGGTTACGGCCAGCCGTACACCGTCAATCAACCGCTCAATATGTACAGCTGGGCCGGACCCTATCTCGGCGGCAATATCGGTTGGGATTGGGGCTCGGTCGATAACAATCCGACCAAGCCGTCGGGCTTCGTCGGCGGCGCGCAAGCCGGCTACAATTTCCAGAGCGGCCCCTGGGTGTTCGGTCTCGAAGGCGATATTCAGGGCACCGGCGCTTCCGATACGTTTGCGCCGTGGAAATTCTCCAACCCGTGGTTTGGCACCATCCGTGGCCGCGCGGGCTACGCGCTCAACAACGTTCTGTTCTACGGAACCGGCGGTCTCGCTTTCGGCGAGTTGACCGGCCAGACCTTCGGCGGCCTGTCAGAGAGCCACACCAATGCCGGCTGGACCCTGGGCGTGGGCGCCGAGGTGGGTCTTTCGCGGAACTGGAGCGCCAAGGTCGAATATCTCTATGTCGATCTGAACGACAGCAACTTCGTGATCACCGGCAATCAGAACGGCTACCGCTTCGGCCTGCTGCGCGCCGGCGTGAACTATCACTTCTAAGACAAGAAAATACCGGACAATACCCACTCCCGGCCGCGGCGGCGGCCGGGATTTTTTTCGTCTTGAAATAGAGACCTACGAAGAAATCACGAGGTTGACCGCCTTGGGCCCTTTGCCCTTCTTGTCCGGTTCGACCTCGAATGTGATGCGCTGTCCTTCGGTCAAATCTTTCAAGCCCGCGCGCTCCACGGCTGTGATGTGAACGAACACATCGCGGCCGCCGTCATCGGGCTTGATGAAGCCGTAGCCGCGTTCTCCGTTGAAGAACTTGACTGTCCCGGTCATGGCCATCGGGAAACCTCCCCCGCATTGCTCCGCCGCGACGCTCTTTAGCGCCGTGGCCGACCGGACCTTCGCTGCGGAAACCCCCCGCCAGAACAGCTTTGGCCATCCAGGCGAGCCGGTGATGTCGGACCGCCCTAAAATCAGAAGAGGCCTTGTCACTCCGCCGCTACCATTCGCGGAAGCGGAACGTAAAGCCGATCCCAATAATGACGAGCATAATACGGTTCCCCACCTATTGCATATCGGACTTTTACGGGCATCGGGGCGTGTGAGCCCTACTACGGTTTGGGTACCTCCAGGCGGAAGCGTGCGGCGCCGCCCTGGCCGAGCGGCTTTTCCAGTTCGGGCAGGACCGTCCCGAGCTCGGCGCCGAGTGTCCATGGCGGATTGACGATCAGAAGGCCGGTCGAGGTGAGGGCGCTGCCTTCGGTTTGCGGGGCGACGCTGAACTCGACGCGCAGGCATTTGCCGGGCGGTTTGGCCTTGTCGGCGGCTTGCACGACTTGCCGCGCCAGCTCGTCGGTGGCGCGCCGGCTCTTGGCCGGGTACCACAACAGGTAGCTGCCGGTCGGCCATTTCGCAAAGGCCGCCGTAAAACCCTCGGCCAGCCGTTCGAACTCGTCCTTCTGTTCGTAAGGCGGATCGATCAGCACGAGGCCCCGCCGCTCATTCGGCGGCACGAAGGCGGGCAGCGCCGTCCAGCCGTCGAGATCGACCACGCGGGCCTGGGCATCGCGACGCAGGGCATCGATCAGCGTCTTTCGCGCCCCGGATTCGACCTCGCAGGCGGTCAGCCGGTCCTGCGGTCGCAGCAGCGCGCGCGTGATCAGCGGCGATCCGGGGTAGCGCTCGAGCGTGGCGGGATGCGGATTGAAGGCGCGGACGATGTCGAGATAGGGCGCAATCAGCGGCAGCGCGCTTTCGGAGAAACGTGACTGCATGACGCGCGCAATCCCGGTGAGCCATTCGCCGCTGCGCTTAGCCTCTTCGCCGGTGAGATCATAGATCCCCGCTCCGGCGTGGGTGTCGACCACGCGAAACGCCGCGTTCTTTTCCTGCAAGTGAAGCAGGATGCGCACCAGCACGATGTGCTTGATGACGTCGGCAAAGTTGCCGGCGTGAAAGGCGTGGCGATAGTTCATGGATAGCAGTTACCACGTCATTGCGAGCGGAGCGAAGCAATACGGCCTCTTCGTCATTCTCCGATCTGCAATCGCACATCGGAGATGCGCCGCAAGACGCAGGCCCGGAATCCATGGTGCCGCCGAACGTGATGAGAAATAGATTCTCAGGTGCGCAATTGCGCACCATAGCTCGCTCGTTTCACTCGCGCCCCGGAATGACGGCGTTTCGATTTATCCACCCCTGACCGGCGGCATCGTCACCTGGTCGCGCTGGCAGGCGCGGCGATCGATCTCGTCGCAGCCGCGGAAATGCAAATCCTTGCCCATGCAGATGCGCACTTCGCTCAAACGCGTGCGGTTGCAGGTCACCGCGATGGCGTTGGCCGGAAGCCCCGGATTGGCCTTGATGAAAGCATTCTCGACATCATCAGGCGAGACGGTTTTGGGATCGGCGAGGTCGATGAACTCGGGCGGGATCTTCACCGCCGCGCGCGCCTTGCGGATGGTTTCGAAATAACCGCGGGGGCCGAGGCCGGAGCAGGTGCCGTGCTTTTTCCATTCGTTGAAAATCAGCCCCGGCGCCGGCATCAGATCGAGCATCGAGGTCATGACGTTGCGGTCCAGCCAGGAATCCCGATCGCAATATTCGGGAAAGCCGTGGTCGTATTGCGGCCACAGGCCGTGGACCACGAACGAAAACGGCCTGCTGCCGCCGCATTGCGCCTGCTGCGAACGCCCGCCATTGCCGCGCTCGGCCGCATCCTCGCAGAAGGACGGCGACCAGGACAGCGACAGCACGTAGAAGTCAAACTCGCCGGGCGTGTTTTGCCGCCGGTCCTGCGCGGATGCGCCGGTCGTCGCGCTAGCGCCGATCAGCGCCGTGAAAACGAGAGCGCCGAGGCGTACCAACATCCGCGCCGTCGCAACTGAGCCAAGCTGAACCATGATGAAGCCCTCATACCGCAATCCCGGGTGGAAACCGTAGCATGGGGGTGGAACATTTCAAGAACAAAAATAGGCACCGCCGCGCGACGCCGACGGCCGCGGCTTTGGAATGTTTGCGAAAGGGTCTTGAGATCGGGCTGAAGTCAGGGCCTGGCGCCGGTGCAGGACGGGTTGTAGGCCCAGTTGCGGTCAAGTCCCTTCACGCACCACTCGATCCCCTGATCGTAGCCGGCGAAGCTGCCGTCCTCGATGAGCGAGAAATAGACCGGGCGAACCTTGCCGTCGCTCAGCATCACGTCGCCGGCGCAATAGCGGCGCGGAATATTGTCGGACTGCCAGGGCCGATAGGCGATTTCGTGGATCTTGCCGTAAGCGGTGATCGTCAGCCTGGAATTCCAGTAGGTGCTCTCTTTTTCCTGGAATTCGGCAGTAATGGTCCCGAGCGCCGCTTCGCAGGTTCGCAGCCGCCCCTCGTATTTCGGGCCGGTCAGCCAGAAGTTCAGTTCAAGCGGATTGGCCGCCTGGGCGGATTGACCGAACGCGAGCAGGCCGAACGCGGCTCCAAGCGCCACGCCAAAGCCTGTCTTTCTGGCAGATGAAAAAAGGTCACGCATCTTCGGCCCACCCGATCATTTGAGCGGGGCGAACCGTGCCGCGAAGGCTGCCTGAGGTCAAGTGCAGCGCGGCAACACCTGCCAATAACTCCGCTTAATACCGGGCTCTTTTGCTTTTCTTGGCTCACGATGCGCTCTAATGTGCCTCCGAAATCGACGGAGTGGTATATGCGAATCATCAAGGCCGCCGCGCTGCTTGCTTCGGGCGCTCTCTTGTCGTTGGCGCCGGCGCGGGCCGATTGGGTGCCGCCGTTCAAGGGCAACGATACCGGCGGCATCATCGCTTATGAGCTGGCCCAGCGCGCCGACGGCCGTCAGCTCGCGGTCGAACACTGCGCTTCCTATGGCAAGGTCGCGAAGTTTCTGGCGGTCGACGCGCAATATGGCGGCTATGTCTCCTTTGCCTGCCGCTGGGTGCCGTATGGCGCCAACCAGCGGCCGCTACGCACGCTCTACTGAGCGCCCACCACAATAGCTTTCTTCATCTTTGGCGATGCCGGAGCGTGACCGATGACACGTGAACTCGCTGCCTGGGGGCTGGGTTTGGGTCTGCTGCTGGCGCTGCCGGCAAATCTCGTCCGGGCCGACGATCTGCCGACCCGCAAGGCTGGCTTGTGGGAAATCAAGCTGGTCAATGCCGGCTCGCCGCTGCCGTCGATGACGATGCAGCATTGCACCGACGAGACCGTCGACAAGGACATGAACAATCTTGCCTCGCCGATGGCCAAGCAAATCTGCGCCAAGCAGGATCTCCGGAAGACGGCAAACGGCTATGTCGGCGATTCCGTCTGTAGCGTCGCCGGTGTTTCGGTCTCCTCGCATTCGGAGATCGTGGGCGACTTCAATTCCGCCTATACCGTGACGACCACCTCGCACAGCGACCTCGGCGCCAAGGCCGCGCCGCACGACACGGTGATCAAGATCGAGGCGAAATGGCTCGGCGCCTGCAAGGCTGACCAGAAGCCCGGCGACATCGTGATGCCCGGCGGCGGCTTCAAGCTCAACGTCAAGGACGCCGTGAAGCTGCAAAACCTGTTGCCGGGCGCCAAGCAGTAGCGCCGGTCAAACCGGAATCCGCACCGTCGCGCGCAAGCCGCCCATCGGGCTGTCGCCAAGCGTGATGTCGCCGCCATGCGAGCGGGCGATGTCGCGGGCGATCGCAAGTCCCAGTCCCGTACCACCTTCATCCTGATTGCGCGCGTCATCGAGCCGCAGGAACGGCTTGAACACTTCCTCGCGCATCGCAAGCGGAATGCCGGGGCCATCGTCGTCGACGGTCACCGTCAGATAGCGGTGATCGCGCTGACCGTTGATCGAAATCGCGTTGGCGTGCCGCGCGGCGTTCGACACCAGATTGGCGAGGCAACGCTTGAAGGCGGCCGGCTTCACCGTCACCACCGGAAGACCCTGGAAGGCCACGGTTGCGGTATGGCCGTTGCGTTCGGCATCGCTGCGTAATTCTTCCAGCGCCAGCGTCATGTCGGTCGGCTGCGCCACCTCGCCGCTGTCGCCGCGCGCGAACGCCAGATAGTCCTCCAGCATGCCCGACATTTCGTCGATGTCCTTGCGCATGGCGTCGACTTCGGGGCTGTCGCCGATCAGCGCGAGTTCGAGCTTGAAGCGGGTCAGGATCGTGCGCAGGTCGTGCGACACGCCGGCGAGCATCGCGGTGCGTTGTTCGATTGTGCGCTCGATGCGCGCTTTCATCTCGAGGAAGGCATGCGCGGCGCGGCGCACCTCGCGCGCGCCCCGCGGGCGGAAGTTCGGCGCCTCACGGCCCTTGCCGAAGCTCTCGGCGGCGTCCGCGAGCCGCAGGATGGGGCGGATCTGGTTGCGCAGGAACACCACGGCGACGATCAACAGGATCGAGGAGGTGCCGACCATCCAGAACAGGAAAATCTCCGAGTTCGAGGCGTACGCCGCGCTGCGCTGGGCAAACACGCGCATCACGCTGTCATCGAGCTGGACGCGGATTTCGACCAGGTTGGAGCGGCCGACGGTGTCGATCCAGAACGGTCTCGAGATTTGCCGCGAAAGCTGCACCGACAGCGTCTGGTCGAGCAGCGAGAAGAACGGTTTTGGTCCGGGCGGCGGCATGTCGCCGGGAGGAAGGAAATCCACGACCAGCCCCAGCCGCTGCCGGGCGATGCGCTGGAGCAGCGCGTGGTCCTTGTCTTGCGGGTAGCTCTTGTAGACGTCGATCAGCGCGGCAATGTCCGAGACGACGGCGGCCGACAGATGCCGCGTCACCGTGTTCCAGTGCCTTTCCATGAATACGAAGGCCACGACGGTTTGCAGCGCGACCATCGGCACGATCACGATCAGGAGCGCGCGGGCAAACAGTCCGGTGGGCATCCAGCTCTTGAACGCGTTGCCCATCCAGTCATTGGCCGCGGAAACCCCCCCTGCGGCGGTGCGGATGAAGGTCAGGCCGGTATCGAGCCGAGCGGATTTGACGTTCGCCCGCCACTTGCCGCGATTGTCAGAAGCGAACGTCAAATCCAAAGCTCCACTCGCAAATAATATCTGCTAGCGCCCATATCTTTCCGAAGTTCGCAAAAGTGGATCCACCGGCGGGGTGCGAACTTCGGAAAGTGGGCGCTAGACGTGCTCATGACAATCGCTTTAGGGGGAGGCGACCAGGCGATATCCGATGCCGCGCACCGCTTGCAGGAACAGCGGATTGGCGGGGTCGCGCTCGATCTTGCGCCGCAGGCGGTTGATCTGCACGTCGACGGCGCGCTCGTTCACGGTGTCGCCGCCGGTCAGCGCGTTGCGCGGCACGGTTTCGCCGCGCGCCTGCGCCAGAATCCGCAGCATGTCGCGCTCGCGGTCGGTGAGGCGGATGATTTCCTCGCCCTGCCGCAACTCCCCGCGCTCCAGGTGATAGACGTATGGACCGAAGGCGATCTGCTCCAGCGTCTCGACCGGCGGCGGCGCGGTGCGCTTGAGGATATTGGCGATCCGCAATGACAACTCGCGCGGCTCGAATGGCTTGGCGACATAGTCGTCGGCGCCGATCTGCAGGCCCTCGATCCGGCTCTCCGCCTCGTGGCGCGCCGTCAGCATGACGATCGGCACGGACGAGGAGCTTCGGATAAAGCGCGCCAGATCAAAGCCGGTCTCTCCCGGCATCATCACATCCAGGATCAACAGATCGAAATGCAGCCCGTTGAGCTTGGCGCGGGCATCCTTCGCGCTCATCGCCGTGGTGACGCGGTAGCCTTCGCCGCAGAGGAAACGCGACAACAGATCGCGGATGCGGCGATCGTCGTCGACGAGCAGCAGATGCGGCGCGTCGTCGGCCGGCTGCGACGGAGTTCGTGCGATGGCTGCAGCCTCGATCACGTCTGTTCCTTTGCCTTGGCGCCGGAGGGCGGGAGGCCGAAAATGGCTTCCAGCACCTTGTCGGGATCGTCGCGGTCGATCATCGCGCGCAGGAATTGCCGGACGGTCTCCTGGCCCGCCGGCTCGATGCCGCGCAGCGCGCGGTTGAGCCGCTCGGTTTGCAGCCCGGCAAGCTTGCCGATCAGCGCCTCGCCTTTGGCGGTGGCGAAAAGAAGGCGCTGGCGGCGATCGTTGTTGCCCGCCTTCTGTACGATGTAGCCTTCGTCGAGCAGCTGTTTCAGAACGCGCCCGAGCGATTGCTTGGTGATGCGCAAGACGTCGAGCAGGTCGGCGACCTTCAGGCCGGGGTAGCGGTGAACGAAGTGCAGCACCCGGTGGTGCGCGCGTCCGAAGCCGAACGCTTCCAGCTCGTGATCCGCATCGCCGACGAAGTCGCGGTAGGCGAAAAACAGGAGCTCGATGATGTCCCAGCGCAGGCCCGACGAGGCCGTGCTCGCCCCGCGCCCCTCGCCGGGCTTGGAGCCGGCCGCGGCGGATGTGCTCGATAAGATTACGTCAGGCATATTGACATATCTGAGGTTCAATGTTACAAAACGACCCATCGCGACGAAATATTAGATCGTTTCGTGCGTTTCGTGTCGCTAGCTGCCTTGGACACCGGGTATTTGACGGCAGGCGCGCGAATGGGTTTGACCGTGCGATTGTCGAGCGGCATCTCGGCGACCATACTGGACTTCAGCCCTCCACAAAAGCATGTCCTGATGGCGTGCGTGTGGGAAGACCGGCGGTAGGCCGGTGGTCGAGGCCGGACCATTTTGGCCAATAGCCCCGGAGCAGAGATGCCAGCGCTGATATCAGCGCCGGTTTTCGCCAACAGGGAACAAGGGCGGGAAAGAAGAAAATGAGTTTGAAATTCGACATCCGGCCAACGGCCAATCCGACGCCCGACAAGGACCGTGAGGCAAAGCTCGAAAATCCCGGCTTCGGCCGGGTGTTCAGCGATCACATGGCCATCGTCCGCTACAAGCAAGGCGAGGGCTGGTACGGCGCGCGCGTCGAATCGCGGGCGAATTTCCCGCTCGATCCGGCAGGCGCGGTGCTGCATTACGCGCAGGAGATTTTCGAAGGCCTCAAGGCCTACAAGCGCGACGATGGCGGCGTGAACCTGTTCCGCCCCGACGCCAATGCGAAGCGGTTCCAGAATTCGGCGGAGCGGATGGCGATGGCGCCACTGCCCGAGGATGTCTTCATCGAAGCGGTCGAGCAGCTCGTGCGTATCGATCGCGCCTGGATCCCGGGCGGCGAGGGCAGTCTCTATTTGCGCCCCTTCATGATCGCAAGCGAGGTCTTCCTCGGCGTGAAGCCGTCGGCCGAATACATCTTCTCCGTCATCGCTTCGCCGGTCGGCTCCTATTTCAAGGGCGGACCGGCGCCGGTCTCGATCTGGGTGTCGGAAAATTACACGCGCGCGGCGATCGGCGGTACCGGCGCCGTCAAATGCGGCGGCAATTACGCAGCAAGCCTGCGCGCGCAGGCCGAAGCGATCGATCACGGCTGCGACCAGGTCGTGTTCCTCGATGCGGTCGAGCGCCGCTATATCGAAGAGCTCGGCGGCATGAACATCTTCTTCGTGTTCGAGGACGGCTCGCTGTCGACGCCGCCACTCGGCACCATCCTGCCGGGGATCACCCGCGATTCCATCATCACCCTGCTGCGCGACAAGGGCACGACCGTGCGCGAGGAGCCCTACACGATCGACCAGTGGCGCAAGGATGCGGCGAGCGGAAAGCTGAAGGAAGCGTTTGCCTGCGGCACCGCCGCCGTCATTTCGCCGATCGGCAAAGTGTGCTCGGGAAGTGGCGATTTCGTCATCAGCGGCGGCGCCGCCGGTCCGGTGGCCATGGGGCTGCGCAAGACGCTGGTCGACATTCAGTACGGTCGCACCAACGATCCGCACAACTGGATCAGGAAGGTGTTTTAGCTTTCGTGTCCCGGACGCGGTGCGGCGCGAAAGCGCTGCTCCGCAGATCCGGGACCTAAAAGCCAAATAGATGGACACCGGATCAGCAGCGCACCACGCCAAGCGGCGCGCTGCGCAGCATCCGGGGAACGCTTGCCGCACACCTCCAGCGCTGATACCAACGCGCGCATGTCCGACAAACCGAAAAAGCCGCAAAAACTGAAGGCGCGCCTGCCGCGCGGGCTGGAAGATCGTGGCCCGTCCGCGATCAACGCGACGCGGCAGATGGTGGAAAAAATCCGCGTCGTCTATGAGCGTTACGGGTTCGAGCCGGTGGAGACGCCAGCGTTCGAATACACCGACGCGCTGGGAAAATTCCTGCCCGACCAGGATCGGCCGAATGAGGGCGTGTTCTCGTTCCAGGACGACGACGAGCAGTGGATTTCGCTGCGTTATGATTTGACCGCGCCGCTCGCGCGCTATGTCGCCGAGCGCTACGGCACCGAAAACCTCGTGCTGCCCTATCGCAGTTATCGCTTCGGTTACGTCTATCGTAACGAAAAGCCGGGTCCCGGCCGCTTCCGCCAGTTCATGCAGTTCGATGCCGACACGATCGGCACCGCAGCGGGTGGGCAATCGAGCGCAGCGGCCGATGCCGAAATGTGCATGATGGCCGCCGACACGATGGAATCGCTCGGCATTCCCCGCGGCTCCTATGTGGTGAAAGTGAATAACCGCAAGGTGCTCGATGGGGTGATGGAGAGCATCGGGCTCGGTGGCGACGATAATACCGCGCGGCGACTTACCGTTATGCGTGCGATCGACAAGCTCGATAAATTTCCGGCAGACGAAGTACGGAAACTGCTCGGCGCCGGACGATGGGATGGTGGCGAAGAGGGGAAGGGCGATTTTACAAAGGGAGCGGGGCTCGATTCCATCTTCGCAGATCGGCTCTTGGAGTTTGTTGCACCGTCAGAACCTACCCTAAATCCATCCGGCGATATTCTTTTCACCATGCCGAAGCATTGGGACGAACTGGCTACCAATGCCAAGTTTAGGGAGGGTGGTGGAGAGCTTCTTGACATAAAGAAGCTCTGTGAGAGCGCAGGATACGCAAGTGATCGCGTAAAAATCGATCAAACAATCGTCCGCGGCCTCGAATATTACACCGGTCCCGTGTACGAGGTTGAACTGCTGCTCGAGACCAAGGACGAGAAGGGTCGGCCCGTGCGCTTCGGTTCGGTCGGCGGCGGCGGACGCTATGATGGGCTCGTCTCGCGCTTTCGCGGCGAGGTGGTCCCGGCTACCGGATTTTCGATCGGCGTGTCGCGCCTGCAGGCCGCGCTGACGATGCTCGGCAAACTGGACACGCGGGCGGAAACCGGCCCGGTCGTCGTCACCGTGTTCGACCGCGACCGCGTCGCCGACTATCAGAGAATGGTCGCGCAACTGCGCAATGCCGGCATCCGCGCCGAGCTCTATCTCGGCAATCCCAAGAACATGGGCAACCAGCTCAAATATGCCGATCGCCGCAACGCGCCGTGCGTGATCATCCAGGGGTCGGACGAAAAGGCGAAGGGCAAGGTTCAGGTCAAGGATCTCATCCTCGGCGCCGGTCTCACCACGACCGAAGACCGGGACGAATATTTGAAGAAGCAGGCCGAGGCGCAAACGGAGGTCGATGAAAACGATCTCGTGACCGCCGTGCGCAAAATATTGGCACGGCATGCCGTGACGTGGGGCTAGCCAATCATTCGGGCGTCATGCCCGGCCTTGTGCCGGGCATCCACGTCTTGTTTGATACAGAAGACGTAGATGGCCGGGACATAGGCGAGCGGAAGCGACGCCGTCCTTCAGACGGCTATGCCCGGCCATGACGGAAAAAAGAGTGTGCAAAGCAGAAGGAGAAAGAAATGCCCGAAATTACCATCAGCATGGCCGCCGGCCGCACCGACGAACAGAAGGTCGGCATGATGCGCGACATCACGCAGGCGCTGGTGAAGAACCTCGGCGTCGATGCCGAGGCTGTCGTCATCCAGATCAACGAGGCGCCGCTGGTTCACAAGATGAAGGGCGGCGTCAGCTTCGTCGATCGTTTCGCGAAGAAATAATTTCCGCTCTTGTGTCGTCCCCGCGAAAGCGGGGACCCATAACCACAGGCGTCTGCGGTTTCGGATAGCTGCGGCGCCACGTCAGTTCAACATCGGCAGCAGTGGCTATGGGTCCCGGGCTCGCGCTTCGCCTGGCCGGGACGACGATGGAGAAATTCCATGGACGCACGCGACGTCATCAAGATCGGCATGAGCGCCGAACGAAGCCTGATCGTGCCGGTCGAGCGCACGGTCGGGCATTTCGTGCCTGATATGCCGATGGTCTACGCGACGCCGATGATGATTTTGGAGATGGAGCTCGCCTCCGCCGATGCGATCAAGGCCTGCCTCGAACCCGGCTGGGTCACGGTCGGCACCGAGGTCGATATCCGCCATCTCGCCGCGACGCCGGTCGGCGCGACCGTGCGGACGATTTCGCGGGTGATCGCGGTCGAGCGGCGGATCATCCGGTTCGAAGTCGAAGCGTTCGACGACAAGCGCCGGATCGGCGAGGGCCGCCACGCGCGTGGCCTCGTCAATGTCGAGGCGTTTACCAAGCAGTTCGGCGGGACTTAAGTCAGCCGTCATTCCGGGGCACGCGAAGCGTGAGCTATGGTGCGCAATTGCGCACCTGAGAATCCATTTCTCTAACCATTCGAGCGGCGCCATGGATTCCGGGCCTGCGCCTGACGGCGCATCCCGGAATGACGTTTTCGCGTCACTTCGCCAGTTCCTTCGAACGGCGCGTTGCGGCGGCGACCGCATCCGTCATCAGCGATTGCAGGCCGTCTTGTCCCATCAGCACTTCGAGCGCAGCGGCCGTGGTTCCGCCGGGCGAGGTGACGTTCTGGCGCAGCGTGGCGGCTTCGAGATCCGAACGGTGCAACAGCTCGCCGGAGCCTGCGACGGTTTCGCGCGCAAGCTTGATTGCAAGCTGCTCGGGCAATCCCGCCGCGACGCCGGCGCGCGCCAGTTCCTCGGCAAGCAGGAACACATAGGCCGGCCCCGAGCCGGAGACCGCGGTCACCGCATCCATCAGGCCTTCGTCGGTGACCCACTCGACCGAACCGGTGGCGCGGAGCAGGCCGTCGGCGACCTCGCGCTGCGCGGCGCTGACATCCTTTGCCGCGACCGCAACCGTGATGCCGCGGCCGATCGCGGCCGGCGTGTTCGGCATGGCGCGCACGATGCGGCCGCCCAGCACTTCGTGAAGCGAGGCGATCGTCATGCCCGCCATGATCGACACCAGCAGCGTCGTCGCATCGACATAGGGTTTCAGCTTCGGCCCTGCCTCGCGAAACGCCTGTGGCTTCAGCGCCACCAGAAAGGCCGCGGCGGGTCCCGTGTCCTGCGGCGATGGGTTGAGGCGGACGCCCTTGGCGATATGCGCGCGAATTTCCTCGGACGGCCGCGGTTCGATCACGGCGACGCGCTTCGGCTCGATGCCTTGCGCGAGCCAGCCCGACAGCATCGCGCCGCCCATCTTCCCCGCGCCGGCGAGGACGATGGAGCCGGAGATGTTTTTCAAGGTGTTCGTGTTGCTCACGCTGTCACCAAAACATGAGTTGTCGCCCCTGCGAAAGCAGGAGCCCAGTGTTCTTAATGGATGGGGATATTGGCAACAAGCGTCGCGCAGCAACAATTGCCGCCGCGCCGTATGGGTCCCGGCGTTCGCCGGGACGACATCGAGTATATCTGCAGCCGTTGTGAGACGCCTTACGCCTCGCCCTCGGTATCGAACATCGCGGCGCTCATGGCTTCGCCCGCCGACTTGCCCGCCCAGACCACGAACTGGAAGGCCGGAAAATAGCGCTCGCAGGCATGCAGCGCGCTCACCAGCATGGTCTCGCATTGCGCGGTGGAGGCGGCCATTCCGCCCGGCAGCACCAGCGCCTGACGGTACATGATCATGCCGGTGTGGGTCCAGATATCGAAGTGCCCGACCCATAATTGCTCGTTGATCGCGGCGATCAGCCGTTGCACCTCGGCTTTTTTCGGATCCGGAATCTTCATGTCGAAGGCGCAGGCCAGATGCAGCGCCTCGATCTCGTTCATCCAGGTGAAGGAGAGCTGGTAGTCCGTCCAGTTGCCCTTGGAGACGATGGTGATTTCGTCGTCGCCGGAGCGCTCGAACGACAGGTTGTTATCGGCGGCAACGTCCTCGACGACCGCAAGAGGATTGTTCCTGGAATCGATAATGCCTTCGAGGAGGGACATGCCGTCTCGACCTTGCCTTTAGCTGAAATTCGGATACGAGCGATACGCACGCAACACACCGGCCTGCGCGCTTCACGTCGCGCCGCGGCAGCTGCACTCACCGATGATCCTTCGCGAGGGGATCAGGGCTTGCCGGGACGAAGTGATGTGATTTGCGGAATCGGCGCAACGGCGTGGTGAGTCCATCCACAGCCTTGGGCCAAATCGTCCACAACTCTTCGTGTGCGGCAGGCGCGCGTTAACTTTTGCAGGAGAACAAACCGGAATCAGATTCGTTGCTCGCCCAAATCGTTAATTTTTGCGGGGCGCGCGAGCAAAAATCCGCCATTTGCGCGGCGATTGGCGGGCAGTGATTTGGACCGGAAGTCAAGAGTCCTTGCTGACAAACGCTCCCGCCGTCATACTTTCTCCCGCTGCGAAGATTGAGGACGTCATGAGTCAAACGGAACAACGCGAAGGACAGACCGGATCTTCCGAGGCTCCGGTCCATCCGCGTTTTGCAAAACCGCAGCGTGTCGCCTTCGTGCAGTCGGCCTGGCATTGCGACGTCGTGACCGAGTGCCGCGAGGCGTTCCTCGCCGAGATCGAAGAGCGTCACATTGCGCGCGCCCACATCGACGTGTTCGAGGTGCCGGGCGCCTTCGAGATTCCGTTGCACGTTCAGCTCCTCGCCAAGACGCGCCGCTACACCGCGATCGTGGCGGCCGGGCTGGTGATCGACGACGAGTACATCGCCGAGACCGTGATCAGGTCGTTGATGGAAGTACAGCTCCGCACCGAGATCCCGGTGTTCTCGGCGGTGGTGACGCCGGAGCAATTCCGGCAGACGGCGGATGCCGAATTTCTGCGACAGCATTTCGCTGCAAAGGGCGTCGAGGTCGCTGAAGCCTGCGCCAACACGCTGCTCAGCCTGGAGCGGTTGCGCGGTCAGGTCGCTGCGGGGATCGTGCAGACAGGCTGACCAGGGCGGGTAACTCCGGCACCAGTCGAGGGACTGCAGGTTCCCGATTAAGATTACATTTTAACTATTTATTAATTATGGGTTTGCGGGCGCCGAATGGCCTGCCTAGCGTGCCGGGGGGCAAAAGGGGAGCCAACCAATAGATCGGTGCGTGTCATGAAGTCGAGAATGTATGGTGTGTTGACTGCGTCTCTCGGCGCAATTGCGTTGATGCTTCCGGCCAATGAAACGCTGGCAGCTTCGAGGGGCGGGTCCCACGGCGGGGCGCATGTGGCGTCTCACCGCATGGCCGGCCACTTCCGTCATCATCGCGGCCAAAATCAGCAGGGCGCCTTCATCTGGCCGGGTGACGGTCCCTTCTACGGGCCGACT
>Ga0070741_10005021_pt1 | contig 30085 bp, 24 predicted proteins | sample Coa_R1_4_FD_66440 | JGI IMG/M metagenome (GOLD analysis project Ga0070741, IMG submission 66440) | Surface soil microbial communities from Centralia Pennsylvania, which are recovering from an underground coalmine fire - Coalmine... | ecosystem: Environmental > Terrestrial > Soil > Unclassified ... | reverse complement strand
TTTTTTTGAGAACCGAGAGCGCTTTGCATCCTAAGCGGAAAAAAGAAGTGTGTAAAGTGACGCGAATGCTAATGGCAATTAAGGTCTATTGAAAAATTTTCGCGCATGTGCATGCCGCGATTTTTCCCGGTATTGTCCACTAGATTCAGAGAACAATTTCGCCGCGCATCACTTCCACACTATTGCCGCCCACGCGAACGTTAATCACACGGTCACCCTGTTTGCCCGCGCGCACGAAGATTCGGCTGGGGCGGCGCATCTCCACCCCTTGCTCGATGAGGACTCGTTCATCGGGCTGTGCAACTCCATGGGCCACCATCCATGCCGATGTGCATCCCGCCGCCGATCCTGTCGCCGGATCTTCACCGTTATAGAACAGCATGCGTGCATGCAGGCGTGCGCTGGAGTCAACTGTTTCCCGAGTCACAAAGTAGAAGAATTTTCCGCCCGCTTTTTGCAGGTACTCGCCGGTTTTGGCATGATCGATGTTCAAGCTCCGAATCACGTTCAGCGAAGCCAATGGAACAATCGTAAATGCCACCCCGGTCGAAACTGTCTCGACGGGCAACTCGGAGTCGAAATCCGCCAGTTTCAGCCCGGTCATGCGCGCGACGGTTTCCCGATCGTGCTGCACCCCGAAGCTGGGATCCACCTGGGTCATCTCTCCAAATATCGGCTGTCCCGGAGTTTCTTCGAAAGACACCGGCACGCGTCCCACGTTTAAGTCCAGCTTGATCTCGCGATTTCCGGTATGCCCGCGCAACACAAACGCCGTTCCGAGCGTGGGATGCCCAGCGAAGGGCAGTTCCTCGTACACAGTAAAGATGCGCACGCGAATGCCTTTTTCGCGTTCCACTTCGGGCTCGCGCGGAAACACGTACGTAGTTTCCGAAAGGTTGGTCTCCTTGGAGAGCGATTGCATCTCGGCATCGCTCAAGCCCCGTGCATCGGTAACAACCGCCAACGCGTTGCCTTCAAGTGCCTGCGCGCTGAAAACATCCACCTGAACGACTGGGAATCTGCGTCTCGTACCCATGACCTTGGATCGCCCTCCGATCGGCCACGGGTTTGGATGTGCGAGTCGACAGTACCGACTCAAGGTTTTACACTCGACTCGGCGCCGGTTTTCGTCATCGACGGTGCTGGCAGTGGTAGCTCGATGGTTCGGAAGCGCATGGGGTCCGGTGATCCTCCCGGTCTTCAAAACCGGCGGGCGGCGGGTTTTCCCGTTGCCGGTGCGTTCGACTCGCACACGCTTCCGCCAAAATGCAACAATAACTGCTACTCTCCGATCGCCGAAGATGCGCTCCTCCAGTCTCGCCCGGATTGGAGACACATCCGAACGTTCCGATTTCCGAAAGAGGACAGTGCCGCGATTCAGTGTTTCGTCGGTGCGGCTCGAGTGTTAAAGGTGCGCTAATTGGTCGTTGTGAATCGCCGTGAGATGGTTATTAAAGGCTTCAAGATCTATCTGCGGCGCCCTGCTCGGGTGACGTCCTGTACACTCAACTTGAGCTTGCATATACCATCGCGAATCTGACGTGCGTTCGTGCCGCCGTACCCAAGGATCAGGCCACCCCTGGTCACAGATTTCGAATAGCAGGTGGATAAGGGCGTCGCTGAGATACCGCGATGGGCAGCCTTTTTCGAAACCTCCACGTCATCAACACCGGGCGGCAGCAATCCGACAAGATGCATTCCCGCTTCGGCGCCAATCACCTCGAGGGTATCTCCCATCTGCTCATGCATCTCGTTCACCAGTGTTTCTCGCCGTTCCATATAAAGCATTCGCATCCGACGGATATGCCGAGCGAAGTGTCCCTCCCGAATAAAATCGGTTAACACCAACTGATACAGAGTTGCCGAGAAAACGTCAGCGGCATCTCGGGCAGCAGAGAAGGCGGGTACCAGGTCCTTAGGAACAACCAAATATCCGACGCGCAGGGCGGGAAACATCACCTTGCTGAAGGTTCCCACATAAATGACCCTCGCATCTGTATCGAGACCTTGAAGCGAAGCAATCGGGCGGCTTCCAAACCTGTACTCGCTGTCGTAGTCATCTTCGATGATCCAGGTACCGGCGCGAGCCGCCCAGTTCAGGAGAAGCATGCGGCGCGTGGCACTCATCATCATGCCGAGGGGATACTGATGCGAGGGCGTAACGTAGACCACGCGCGCATTGTGGCCGCCACGGATCATCTCTTCTAACTTCATACCCTCGTCATCGAGTGGAACCGGAACCACTTCCGCCCCAGCGCCGATGACAGCCTGGCGGGCGCTAGGATAGCCCGGCTCCTCTATGCACACCCGGTCGTGGGAGTCCAACAAAACATGGGCGGCAAGCTGTAAGCCCTGCTGCGACCCGGTTGTCACCATGATCTGCGAGGCCTCACAACGTACCGCCCGAACTGTTCCCAAGTATTCCGCAATCGCTTCACGGAGCGGCAAATGCCCCATTGCACCGTCATAGGCCATGACGCCGCTCGCTGGATTTCGCGAATGCCTCGCCACCAACTTTGACCAGAGGCCGACAGGGAAGTGGTCGAGGGCGGGCAAGCTGACTCGAAACGCCCCCACAATGTTGAGCCATGATTGCGCCGGCAATTGCATCAGCGCCAAGCTGCGGCGTGACATCCGACGCCGAGAGGTCTTCACCACCCTTTCTTGAAATCTCTTCTGCGCTTTCCCAGTTGCGGGACTGAGCGCGTCGTCTGGTATCGACCTCGCCACAAATGTGCCAGCTCCCAGGGATGTTTCGAGATAACCTTCGGCAAGCAGTTGCTCGTATGCGTTCGAGACCGGTATGCGAGAAATCGCAAGTTCATTTGCCAGGCTTCGCGTCGAGGGGAGACGCTGCCCAGGTCGCAGTTGACCGGTGATGATCGCGAGCCGAAACCAGTCGTACAGTTGCCGGTAGATGGGAGTTTTCGCGCCAGGGTCGAGCGCGACAGGAGGAATAAAACTGCCAGGAACGCGTCTCATGCAGAGATCCGAAAGTGGCATATCGTAACACGTTAAAGTGGCTATTGTTAAAGGCCACTCTGCCGGCTAGGTTGTCCCCATGAAGGCGAGCAAACATGTTCGAACGCATCTCCTGGCATGCAGTCTTCTCGTCGCTTTGCAGCCCCTTTCTGTGCTCGCAAGGCAGAACGGGGCCACAGCCAAACAAACCGCAGCAGCGCAACATGACGGACAACACGACTTCGATTTCGAGATCGGTAATTGGAAGACCCATATATCCCGTCTCCAGCATCCATTGACCGGTTCCAACACGTGGCTCGAGTACGACGGCACCTCCGTAGTACGGCCAGTTTGGAACGGCCGCGCCAATCTGGTGGAACTCGAGGTCGACGGCACAGCAGGCCATATCGAAGGTCTGTCTTTGCGTCTCTATAATCCGCAATCGCGTCAGTGGAGCATCAACTTCGCGAACAGCAAGGTCGGCACTCTCGGCCAACCCACGGTCGGCGAATTCAAGAACGGCCGCGGGGAATTTTTCGACCAGGAAGAATTTGATGGCAGAATGATTCTGGTTCGAAATGTTTGGTCGGACATCACTTCAACTTCGTGCCGTTTTGAGCAGGCATTCTCCGACGATGGGGGCAAGACATGGGAAGTCAACTGGATCGCCACGGACACTCGGGTGCAAGACGAATTTCTAGCCCAGAGTTCAGATGTTTCGAAGTCAAACGCTGAAACGAGTTCCGACCCGCATAGCGGAGCGCACAATTTTGACTTCGAAATCGGTAGTTGGAACATTCACTTATCGCGTCTGGCCGACCGCTTGGCACGATCTACGACCTGGGTCGAATTTGATGGCACTTCTGTCACCCGGAAGGTTTGGAATGGTCGCGCCAATCTGGAAGAGTTCGAGGCGGACAGCCAGACCGGCCACATTGAAGGTCTCACTCTCCGTCTCTACAATCCCCAATCGCGCCAGTGGAGCATCTATTGGGCCAACGGCAAGGACGGTATCTTAGGTCAGCCCATGATCGGCGAGTTTAAGGATGGACGAGGCGAGTTTTTCGATCAAGAGCCGTGGAAAGGGAGAGCTGTTTTTGTTCGATTTATCTGGTCGAACATAAATACGAGAACGCCGCATTTTGAACAGTCATACTCGGACGATGGCGGCAAAACTTGGGAAGTAAACTGGATTACGAACCAGACACGGATGAATCATGATGCCAACAAAGCGCAGTGAGCTTCGTCGGATCCCCGCCAGGGGATCGCACGACTGGGGCACGATCAACAGCATCTTGGACGCGGGCTTTCTCGCTCACGTCGGGTTTTGCGTCGATAGCCAGCCGTTTGTCATACCGACATTGTATGGACGCGCGGAAAAGACGCTCTATTTGCACGGTTCATCCGCGAGCCGCATGCTCGGTGAACTTGAAACCGGCATCTCCGCTTGTGTGACTGTCACGCTTGTCGACGGTTTAATTTTGGCGCGGTCTGCGTTTCATCATTCAATGAACTATCGAAGTGTAGTTGCGTTCGGAACCGGCCGAAAGATCACAGATCCGAAGCAGAAGATTAGGTCGTTGCAGGTGATTTCCGACCATCTGATTGCCGGCCGATGGGCGCAGGTGCGCGAGCCCAGCGAGAAGGAATTAAAGGCAACTACTGTGCTGGAATTCTCGATCGAGGAAGCTTCGTCTAAAGTGCGAAGCGGACCACCCATTGATGACGAGGACGACTATGGCATGGCCGTGTGGGCCGGAGTATTGCCGCTTGAGATTAAGCCTGGGCAGCCGATTCCAGACGAAAGGATGATAGGCGGCGTCGCTCTCCCGGACTATGTCCGCTTGTACGGTGGTCGACTGAACGGCCACAAGCACACGTAAACGAGACACCGAATTGCATCAGTGGCCGGGCCGCTAGCCACTAAAAAAGTCGTCGCATCAACGACTGCCCTCGTATACAGTTTTGGGCGTGCTTTCCACTGTTTTCGCGATCAGAGCCTGCCCGGATTGGCTGGGATGAACATCACACAGAAATTGATTCGCCGGTAATGCGTTCAGCAGGCCCGCATTGCACGTGTGCCCGTTCGTACTCGCCGCAGCAGCCTTGAAGGCACTAAACGCATCTGCCACGATTGCACCCCGAGTTGCCGCGGCAACAGCCAAGGTTTCATTCAGAAGCTCAATGATGGCGGTGTCGCTGGCATTTGTGTAGTCCACGGAATAATAGTTCACTACGATCATGGTCCCGTTGAAGCCGGTCGCGCGTAGATCGGCAAGGATGGTACCCATGTTGTCAGCGACAGTAGCCAGTACCTGCGGTAAACCTGCCGCTATGCACGCCAGATTTCCTGCGCATTCATTCTCAAGCAGGAGTACGTCATCGGCGCCCAAGCCAATTGTGACCAGCTTCGTTTCCGGATGTGCTTTGAGGAATGCCATCGCGAATTGCAGTTGTGTGGACTTATAGGCGACGTGGAGCGGAGCCGCTGCCCTGTAAAGGCGGCAACCATTATCGGGTGCCGTCGCCGATAGAAAGCTGCCTGTGGTTTCGCCCGGACAGGACGCGTTCCTCACAACTAACGATGATGCCTGTTGGATGTAGTTGGGGAAGCCAACAAAGTTATTGGGATTCACGTATTCGAAACCTGCCTCATTGATGTAGCCGAACGTTATGCTGTCTCCCAGGGCAAGGTATGGAACCCTTGCCGACGAAGCGGGAGCAGCCGCCGTCAGCGTAGTCGCCATCACCAGTGCGAACAGGACACGAAGCACAAAACCTAACCGCATAAAACCTAACCGCATAAAACACCTCCGAGATGTTGCCCGGGCATCTGCCCTGAGACGGACCCAGAAAATCTGCGCATACCCGGGAATGCCAAATCGCGGCGGAGCATACATCTGCCCCGACCTTGTGTCAACGTATCGCAGCAAGAGCCCTGTGGGCCATCAGAGGCGCGACTGGACTGACAGTTGAATTTACCACTCCATTCCGAAGTGCAAGAAAATGCTTCAATCGTGCGCGCGTTCAGCCAGGCAACCAGCTGCTTCTTAGGTCACATCTGAGCAGCAGCCAGCTTCACCTCCGCAGCGAATACGAGGTATTTCCAGGAGTTCCTTATGCGGTTTTCTCTTCTTGCCCTAGTCTGCTTCTCAGCACTCGCACCGTGCGCGGCTTCCCAGCCCAAGACCCAAGCTCCGCTGATTGAGAGATATAACCATTTGCCCCTGCGCTTTGAGAAAAACCATGGACAAGTCGATCCGGCGGTGAAATTTGTAACTCATGGCGCGAAATATACCGTTGGGCTCACATCCGACAGTGCGTTACTGTGGCTACCGTCGCGCGCCGCTTCGGGCGAACTGGTAATCGTTCGCATGCAATTGCTGGGAGCGAGTCATAACGGCCGGATACGGGGAGAGAAACTGCAGTCCGGAGAAACCAGTTACCTGGTAGGAAGTGCGAACGCCTGGCACACATCCATTCCGAACTACTCTCGTGTACGCTACTCCTCGGTTTACCCAGGTATTGATCTTCTCTATTACGGCAATAGGCAGCACTTGGAATACGATTTCGCAGTATCGCCCGGAGGTGATCCTCACCAGTTGCGATTCAAAGTGGAGGGCGCGAGCAAGCTGCAAATCGCTGCCAGCGGCGATTTGGTGATCTCAACTTCGTCCGGGCCGCTTGTCTGGCGCAAGCCGATCGCCTACCAACCGGCGGATGGAGCACGAATACCGGTCGACGCCAGCTATCGCCTGCTTAGCGGTAACATCGTCGCCTTCGAGGTTGGCTCTTACGATAAGACTCATAGTCTGATTATTGACCCGACTCTCGCCTACGCCGGTACCGGTGGACCGTTAGACAGCGCAGCAGGCTATGGTCCGTATATCAAGGTGGACGCATCGGGAGCCGCTTACATCATGGGGACGACGATCAATCCGCAATACCCCGTAACTGCAGGCGCGTTTCATGTACGCGGGCCTGTCTTGCCCACACCCAGCCGGCCGAATGGACATGCCGCGCTTTTTGTGACCAAGATTGCGCCTAACGGATTCGATTACGTCTACTCTACGTTTATCAGTGGCTCTCCCAGCAAATGCAGTCATCCCAAAAACATCAATGGATACATACTGGGTAGCATCGGCTTGGCGTTTACGATCGACGGCATTGGCGATGTGTATGCAGCCGGCTACACTGACGATCAAGATTTCCCAACCTCGCCCGGCGCCTATCAGCGCAGTCTCGGGGATCCGTGCGCCGAAAACGCCATGGTCGCTAAGCTGAACCCGCAGGGCTCTGGACTTGTGTACTCAACCTACCTCGGCGGAAACATGGGCGATCAAGCCTGGGCTCTCGCAGTGGACGCGGGCGGAAACGCTTACATTGCCGGCGATGCCGGTTCTCCGAATTTTCCTACAACGGCGGGTGCGTTTCAGACTGCTTGCGTTCTCGATCCCAACACGGGTTTCTGCTATGGCGGCTTTGTCTCAAAACTGAATCCATCCGGGAGCAAATTGATCTACTCGACTTATTTCGGGTCACCGACCAAGGCCACGGCCACGCTGGTGACGGGCGTTGCGGTTGATAGCTCGGGAAGCGCATATATCGGAGGTCCCACCTTTGCAACCGATTTGCCGGTCGTCAATGCTTTCCAAAGTAGTGCGCACGGCGCCGATGAAGGCTTCGTAGGTAAGCTGAATCCCACTGGAACCGCCTTCGATTACCTGACTTATCTGGGAGGCACTAACGACGACCAGGTACAAGCTATTGCCGTGGACGCCGCCGGGTCCGCATACGTAACGGGATATACGGCTTCCACGGACTTTCCCGTGAAGAATGCGTTTCAGCCGCACTTGGGCGGAAATGACAGCTTCCATTTGAACGTGATTCTCACGAAATTGAGCCCCGACGGCGCTACGCTCGAGTACTCCACATATCTCGGTGGCAGCCTCAATTCGTCTGCGTACTCCATTGCGCTGGATTCGGCAAATCAGGCTTATGTGACAGGCAGCAACTTCGCCAGTGATTTCCCCGTCACACCCAACGCGCTCCGCAAGACTCACCTGGGCGGCAGCTTCTCTCCGAATACTTTCTTCAGCGTGCTCGGAAACACCGGCTCCACCCTCACGTATTCCACCAACTATGGAACCAGCAACAGTACGGGGTATGGAGTGGCCCTCGACCGAGCCGGAAACGCGTATATTTCCGGGGCAGAAAGCGCGCCCCTGACCTGCAAGAGCAAGTACTGCTTCAAGCCAGGAACCTACGTCGCTTATTGGGCCAAGTTCAAGATGCCATGAGCGAAAGTGCCCGGTTATGACTCGAAGGTTTTGCCGGAACTGGCTCCGCTGGATGCGTTGCCGGCAACCGTGAGTTCAAGAAATTCGGAGACATTGAGCAGACGCAGCGCGAACCGTACAACCGGAGGCATTGCACTGCGTTGGTCGTCGCGAAAAAGATGAGGATGTAAAAGCCGCAGGGTTTGGCCCTCGGTCTCAAGTTTGCAGCCGTCATCGACGAGCACATTCTGCACCCACTGCGACTCGCTTCCGTACGTCAGCGCGATGATGAACCGATGGCCGCGTCGAAAAACCAGCACGGGCGTGCGATATTGTCGATGCGTCTTCCGGCCGACATGCAACACCACTCCCATGCCAGGCAGGCGAGTTGCCAATCCACCCAGCAAACGATTCGTTACATGTAGATTGACCCGCGCAAGCCATCGTGGTGCCGGCATCGCAAGATCCTTCACTCTCGGGTGATTCCTGGCTCGAAAGACCCCTTGTCTGGGATGCAGCGATGGGTCATCCGACTCCATGCTCGTAGATGATTTGATAGGGGATGGCGATGCGAGGAAAAATGTAGGCCGCAATCTGTAGCCGCTGAAGGGAGCTCCGGCGGCGTTCGGTTAGCTAGAACGCTAAAGCGCGGCACGGAGCCTCGTCGCTATAACGACCGCTCCAATGTAGCCTCAAACTGCTTGCGATAAGAGCGCCGACATGCGCCACGAGGCCGAGACATGAGCAAGTGCCACCTGCCGATCCCGGGCTGGCGAGGCAACAATCGGCGCTCACTGGCATGCGGCTACGCGAGTTGATCGGAGCGTGTTGCTACGGCGCTGCGTTCGGCGGTTTTTCCGCAGCACGGTCCGGTGGGGATGGGCGCGCCATGAGGGCAGGTGCGCGGATGGCCCAGAAACGAGCAGATCTTGTCGGTTGCTTCGGGCGAGAGGATGTGCTCAAACTTGCACGCCTGCTGCTCGATTTCAGTCTCGCTATCCATCGCCAGGCTGTCAGTAAACAGACGCTCAGCCAGACGGTGCCGACGAATGATGTCGGCGGCGCGCTGCCGTCCGCGTGCGGTTAATTCCACGATCTGGCTGCCGTCGCCAAGCGAAACCGCACTCGGTTTCAGGTTGTCGTGACAGGGATTGAGGATGGGGCGGTGCTCGTGTGGCTCAGGGGGGTGGGGATGCGTGTCCACCAGCCCCATATCGGCCATTTTTTCCACTGCAATACTCACTGGCAATGCTCCGTGCACTTCCATGCGGCCGATCTCAGCGATCTCACCGTGTTCCGCGATAACCCAGAGCTCTTCCAGTACTTCGTCGAACTGCTCTTCGTCAGCCATCGAGAAGACTTCCTGCGCGGCGATCTTGCCATGGTGCAGCTCAATCCGGCGATTGGCAAGCCTGGCTACGACCGGATCATGCGTCACCATGATAATGGTGCGTCCCTGCTGGTGCAGTTCCCGCAATAAACGCAGTACGATCTCTTCGTTTTGCGCGTCAAGGTTGCCGGTAGGTTCGTCAGCCAGCACGATCTTGGGATCATTGATCAGCGCCCGGGCAATGCACACCCGCTGCTGCTCGCCGCCGGAAAGCTGGGACGGCAAATGGTGTGCCCGCTCCTTGAGTCCCACGCGTTCCAGGGCTTCGATTGCTTCTTGCTGGTCGGTCATGCTGTGGAAGTACTGCGCCAGCATGACATTCTCTACGGCCGTGAGGTACGGAATGAGGTGAAACTGCTGGAAAACGAAGCCTATCTTTTCCGCGCGTACCCGGTTCAACTCGCTGGCGGAGATGCTGGCCACCTCCTGGCCATCCAGCCAGATTTCGCCGGACGTGGGCCGATCCAGGCAGCCGATCAAGTTGACCATTGTGCTTTTACCGGATCCCGACGGGCCCATCATGGCGAGCCATTCACCTGGGTCGACGGAGAGGGAGATGTTATCCAGCGCGCGAATCACTGCGCCGTTGGCCTCGGACTTGGCCGGATAAGCTTTTGTGACGTTCTTGAGCTTAATCATCTCACTCCCCTCTCAGAATTATGGCAGGCTGCACTCGCCGTAGCAGGCCGATCGGCAATATTGCCGAAAGCAGAGCGACCGCAATGCTTCCTGCCATCACCCAGGGCAGCACTCCGAATCGCGGTATCACAGGTGCATGGAAGTTTACACGGCCAATCCAGGCAGCCATCCCGATACCGATCCCAAAGCCCAGGATTGAGCCGATGAGTCCCAGCACCGCAGCCTCGGCCGCGAAGAATCCGTTTAGCAATTTCTCGGAAGCGCCGAGCGCCTTCATGATGGCAAAGTCTCTGCGACGATCGAATACCCATCCGATCAGAGTCGCCAGCACGCACAAAGAAGCAGTAAGGCTGATCAGGATCGCGGATGCCAGCAGAGTGGAGCGGGTCTTATCCAGTACTCGCGCTTCGCCTTCCATGATTTGCCGCACTGGACGGACTTCCGCGCCGGGAAGACTTTTAGCCAGCTTCTGCAGCATCGCATTCACTTCTTCAGTGGAACCGCTGACCGCGACTTCAATGGTGGAGGGCTGAACCCCTGTCCATGCGATGAATTCGGGCAATGAAATGTATATGCGGCTGTCTTCGGAACCGCCGGTCAGCAGGGTTCCCGCCGGGGTCAAAGGCAGCTTGCGACCTTGGAAGCTGAGCGTGAAAGGCTTTCCTTCTGGGCTGACTACAGATGACGCTCTTACACCGACCAATGCCTGTCGCGCTGCAGAAGGCCAGCCGGTAGTCTTCCACCACCGGTCGAGATTGCGGACGCGATCGAAATCCGTGCCCGCGACCACCACGGATTGACCCTGTTCGGAGCGGGCGACAATAAACCCGAACGGTACTGCCATTCCCCGGCCGCCTAATTGGGATTCCACCTGGGCGAGCGCCCCCTCGGGCAGGCTCGCGCCGTTGCTGCCGACCACCACCACATTCGCTCCGTAGTTGCGAAATTCCCGCCGCAGCTTCGCCTGAACATCGACATACAGGTTCATCATGGCGGTGGCGACTGCGGCGGCAATCACCATCGCGAGTAGTGCCGAGGCCGCGCGTCCCCGCCGCAACACGGCGGCGCGTAGAAGCATGCGGGCAAACATCGATGTGTTGGGCGCCTTTTCGCGCCTGGAGACTAAGGCTCGGGTTTGTGCCTGTGAACTCATGCCTCGCCTCGCAGTGCAAATACAGGATCGAAGCGCACGGCTTTGTGAATCGCTGCCGCGCTGCCGGCAAATGTCACACACGCGGCGATGGCTAGGATGACAGGGAAGAGTACCGGCTGAATCGTGATTTGCGCATTGAAAATCGACCGGCCAATCTGGTGTGCAAGCAACGCTCCCGCGACAAAGCCGGTGACGCCGCCGAGGAAAGCCAGCAGTGTAGCTTCGGCAAAAAAGAAAGCCGCGATTGCGAAATTGCCCGCTCCTAATGCCTTCATTAATCCCACTTCGCCGCGGCGCTCGAAGATCGCCGTCGCCATGGCCGCCGAGACCGCCAGTGCCGCCGCGAACAGCGCAGCCAGCGTGACCAGCAGCATCAAGCCTTTGATGCGCGCCAGCACGGTGCCTTCATTCTGTGCCACTTGGCGGATCTGCTCGGCATGCGAGTGGGGAATCGACTCCTGCAATTGATATGCAATCGACTGCACGTATGGAGAACAGTACCAGCGGTCGAACATCTCGGGACTCATGCTCTTGGGATCGCGTCGGGCCAGCGCATCTTCGGGCTTGGTGAGCGCGCTCACATATACCCGTCGTACTGCTCCGGGCTTTCCTGAAATTTGTTGTGCGAGTGCAAGTGGCGCAACCACCTGGTCATCTTCGCTGCCGCCGGTCGACAGAATGCCCGCCACTCGCAACGAACGCCCTGCAACCTGGACTTCATCGCCCGGCTTTATTCCCAACTGCTGCGCCAGGCGCTCGCCAAGCAGGATGTCCGTCGATTCGTCACCCGGCCATGCGCCTTGCACCCTCCACCACGGGTGCGTCATCGTCACCCCGGTGACAAAATGCTCCTTGCCGAACGTGAGTTGTTTCGAAAAATAAGTGCCAAGCAGAGTCACGTCCCGGACGCCGCCTTGCCCCACGGCGGCGTTCACCGGAAGCATAGGCGAGAAGCCCACGATGTTGTGGTGCCAGAAGGTTCCGCGAATCTTGGGAAGATCGGCTTCGTTCAGAAACGTGCCGTCGCTGGGCGGCTTCAAGTTCACACCGCCAATCTCCACGTCGAGTGTGTCTTCTTGGGGGGTAACCAGCAGGTTGGCCCCGTAGCTGCGCAGTTCGCGGTTGATCTTGTCTCCGATGTCAGTCGCGACTGCGATCATGGCTGTCGCCACGGCAACGCCGAGCGTCACAGCGATGCCGGCCAACAGCTTGCGCCGCTTCTGCCTCCGAAACGATTCGTAGACCATGCGCAGGAACATAAATCACTTCGACTGAAAAAAGTGGGCGCCAGCGGCAATATCCGCCTCGGAAATCAGAACACTGTCATTCGTCATTGAGGTTTTCAACGGAATCGGATTGCAGCCTCCGGCCATGCCTACGGATTGACCGTTAATCGGGGCCGCGCAGTTCTTGCAAACTACCCCGTTCGGGCCCTTGAAGAAGCCTACCGGACCGCAGATCTCGCAGGCGTCGAACACCGTCGCCACCTTGCCGTCGGGCCTCTGATAAAGCCAGAAGCGGACTTCGGTCCCGTTCTCGGTGGCTTCGTAACGGTGCAGGTCGCCATCGGAAACCTGCGCTAGGGGGATGCTGGCAATGCCATTCACAAACGTCACCGGGGTGGCCGGAGAAAGCGCGCTCACGCTCTTGGTGTAGATGAATTCCGCCGTTACCAGGAGGATGAACAAAAACGAACTTGCATAAACCGACGCCATCCACAGCCGTTCGCGCCGCGCCGTCCACAGCGCTTTCCGTCGAGCGGCACCCTTCAGATCGGCAGTAACCGGCTCGCGCCGCTTCACCTCAAACAACACCATCAGGGCCGCAAGCGCGAGAATCGTGACGAAGAAGAAGAAGTCGTTACGCACAATCGGGCCGATCAGCGCCATCTCTTCCCTGGACGATGGCAGCACCCCGTTTTCCGAAAGCTCGTGCAGGCCGGATACGATCAGCTGGGCGGCTACAAAGAACAAAATCGCCGTAGTTACCCGAAAGAATTTCTGCAAGTTGATGCGCACGCTGCCTTTAACGAACATCACGCCGAACAACACGGCCACGATGACGCCCCCCAGCGTGCCCAGGAAGCTCATCAATTCACTGGAGTTGAGGGTCACGGCAGAGAGGATCAGGACCGTCTCGGCGCCCTCGCGCAATACCATCAGGAAAACAAAAAAGAACAGGCCGATCCAGGCGTCGTCGCTCGCCAACAGGCCGACCTTACCCTCGATCTGTCCCTTGAGCTTGCGGCCCGTCTTCATCATGAAGACGATCATCGTGACCACGAAGAAGGCGGCCGCCAGCATGACCCAGCCTTCGAAAATGTCTTCGTTCCACTTGGTCCGGGAGAGCAGGATGGCGACGCCGATGCTGCCGGCGAACGCAGCCGCCAGCGCGGCATACACCGCTTTTCGCAGATCGTTCCGACCAATCTTGGACAGGTAGGCCAGGGTTATACCGACGATCAGGGCGGCTTCGACGCCTTCGCGAAGGGTTACAATGAACGCCTGCAACATGAGCTAGAGGGGCCTTCCCATTTTGAAAATGAATTTCAATTTCAATTTACTAGGATAGTCCCCACGCTGAATCAGCGTCAACGCGTCGAATCACCGCCGGTTGTGATCTGCATCACAGGGTGGAAAACCAGCAGTGAATGGGTGCAGCGGGCCAATCCAGTTCCACCGCCACCTGCTGGATTCTTCAGATTCTTTTGAGAAATCGCACCGCCTGCTCCAGTTCGGAGAACAGCTTTTCCTCAGCCACGAACTCGGGCGGGTGAATGCAGCGGCGGGTGCCTCGCAGCTTGACCGGGTGCTTCAAGTGCAGCATTTCGTGATAGACGATGTATTCGACCGCGTAGCGCGGCACCCGGGGGCTGTCGAATATCCGGCTGACCACGATGGCATTATGCGCAGGATCGTAATGCCCCAGGCTGTTGCGCGCGTGCTCGCGGCTCCAGGTCATATTCGGACGCCCCAGCAGACTGTGAAAATAACGGGTGTTGAGGTCGTCGAAGATAGCATCCAGATCGTAACACCGGCCGCGAGCCGTATCGATCCTTTTACGCCCTCTCATCTGCCGCACCAGGTGTACTTTGCGGGCGATTTCCTGACTGGCAACATACTTTCGATACCGGGCAGCGCGATGACGTTCAATCGGCTTGCGGTACATCTTCGCAATCAGGATGTGCGCAATAGCGTGCAGTACCGACTCCGGCGCGCCCTCAAGCAGGTCTGACAGGCGGACAAATACCCCACCTTCCCGCAACCTGATGGTGTTGTTGACGTTTACGAAAGGGAAGAACTCGATGTGAAACTCCGGCATGGGCGCACGCGGGCGCAATTCACGATAGGTGTTCTGAAAAACTTCCAGCAGATCCGCTCGCACGTTGAGGGTAGCTTAGCACGACGAAGTAGCGAACTCATGCCGTAACTGAGCGTCCGCCGATACCTGCCGGGTACTGCCTCACAAAGCATGCAGGCCCATTCACTCCGGCTTTTTCAAGCGCTTTTTTTTGGCCAACTCTTCCTGTTCGGTCATGGTCTTGCGATGATCGTCCGCGCTGCTATCGACGGTCTCAATCGCGTTATTGAGCACGAACTCATACTGCTTCGCATCTTCAGCCTTGACTCCGGCTTCGGCTTTCAGGGCGCGCAGCTTGGCTTGGAATTCGGTGTCAGCCTCAATCACAGCTTTCAACGCTTTGCGCATGTCGTCCTGGCGGTCGGCGTAAGTGTCCACGTTGTCGTTCAGTTCGTCGTACAGGGCGAGAAAGTCCTCGAGCTGATCGTGGGTCTTAATTGCGCGATCCGGTACCTTTGGATCAGCCCGCATCTGTTCCAGCGTTGCCAGTCTCGCCCGCGCGAATTTGACGTAGAGTTTGAGCCGGATCTCGGGCTCGAGGGCCGTGTCCCGCAACTGGTCCGCTTCCTGGGGCGTCAACGGGTCATGCTGACGTTGCGCCGCCGCCCACGGGACCAGCAAGAGAAACGCCAACAACATGCACCAGCGACTCCGCAGCTTCATTTTTTCTTGTCCTTGCCAAACATGCGAGCTAACAGGTCCGAGCGGACGCTTTCCAGACGGTCCACTGCCGCCTGTACCGGACCTTGATCTTCAAACGCCAACGTGCGTTTCATATCCCTCAGCTTCTTCGCCATTTTGCGCACGGTGATTTCGGCGGTTTTTAGTTTCTTTCCCGACTGTGTCGCTGCGTCCCGCGCCTTTTCAGAGTAGGACGCCACATCATCGACGGCAGCGCGTCCCTGCTCCACGTCTCCTTTTGTGTAGAACTGGTCGGCGTTATTGGCTTCGCGCTCGGCGATATCCAGGCATACATTGATACGTTCTTCCAGGTTGGGCGCATCGGCACGAGCCTTCAGTTGTTCCAGAGTCTCATCTTTGCGCGCCAGGGCGCCGAATGCCAGTGCCAGCAGCAAACCTGCGACCGTGCCCCATTTGCGCGCGCGCTTCATTTCTTAGGCTCAATAGCGACCAGGCGGTGCCGTGCCTGCCACTCCTGGTCAGGATACTTTCCGTTAGCCGCCTGCAGGAATAGATGATAGTTGGCCGCAGCTTCTTTGTAATTTCGCAGATGATCGTAGGCAGTCGCACGCAGGAAATAACTCACCGGAATTTCGGGGATGAGCTTGGCGCGCGCGTCTAGAGCCTTGATGGCCAGTTCGTAATTCTGGTTTTCATTCGCAGCGGCAGCCAGGTCTCCGTAGGCCGAGCCCCAGTTGGGACGCAACTTGATGGCTTGGAGAAACTCCTGTTGAGCATCGGGGAATTTCCGTTGTTCCATCAGGACGTGGCCGAGAGACTGGTGCAGTTCCGCATCGTCAGGCTTTCCCGCCAGGAGCGAGCGGTAGATAGGCTCACTCTCACCGTATTTCTTAGTCGAGGTGTACAGGTCGGCTAAAGCGGATTGCGCTTCGCGATCGTTAGGTGTGAGTTTGAGGGTAGACTGCAACTCGGCGATGGCCTCATCTGTATGGCCTTGCGCGGCCAGCACCCGCGCCAACTGCAGGTGAATCCCGGCATCTTCCGGACGCTGATCAGCGAGCCTGTGCAGCATCGACGCGGCTTCGGGCAGCTTCTTGGACCGCATGTAGATATTAGTCAGCGCGGTGGCCGCTTCCACCGATTGCGGATCTAACCCGAGCACTTCCTGATATTCCTTCTCGGCGGCCGGGAGATCGTTTTGGCGTTCCAGGAGCAGACCAGCGCTGATGTGGGGTTCGGGGTCCTGCGGCTGCACAGCGGCAGCCTGGCGGTAAGCTGCAAGCGCACCCTGCTGATTGTGCCGTTCCAGCACGTGTCCTAACGAAAGCCAGGCTCGCTCTAAACCTTCCGTGGGGTGGTCAGTCGGCGTTAACTTCGTCGCGGCAGCCAGGTAACGCTCGGCCTCGGCATCGCCATGCCGGGCCAGCATGAGGCCTAGATTCAAGTTGGATTCGAAGACGCCCGGCTTGGCCTGAACCGATTTGCGGTACGCAGCAATAGATTCGTCGCTTTTGCCGAGTGCGTTGTAGACGAAGCCCAGATCAAACCAGGCCTGATAGCTGGAGGAATCCTTATCGACGATTTGCTTCAGGAGGGCTTCCGCGCCGGCATAATCGTGTTTGCCGATGGCAGCTTCGGCCTGAACCAGTGCCGTGCTTTGGGAGTCGTCTTGAACGGCCTCTTTGTGATGGCGAACGGTCTTGCCGGTCATCTGTGCTGTCGCGGTACCCAACCCGCAAAGCACCAGCACCCACGCCAGTCGCCGTGTTTTACTTGTTCCCATTCGAACGCACGGCTCCGTTGCCGTTCAGCACCCGTGCCAAATACTGGCCTGTATAGGAATTCTTAAGCTTGGCGATGCTCTCCGGCGGGCCGCAACCGACTACATATCCGCCCCGCTCACCGCCCTCCGGGCCTAGATCAATCACCCAATCCGCGGTCTTGATGACTTCAAGGTTGTGCTCGATGACGACAATAGAGCCCCCTGCTTCTATTAGACGGCGGAAGGATGTGAGTAGTTTGCTCACGTCATCAAAGTGGAGGCCGGTAGTGGGTTCATCGAAGATGTAAAGCATGCGGTTGCGCCGGCGGTGGCCGTTATCGCCCACCGCGGGCCTGCCCACTTCCCGGGCCGCTGGTTGCAGATGCGCCGCCAGTTTCATACGCTGCGCTTCGCCGCCTGACAGCGTGGTCGCCGACTGTCCGAGCCGCAGATAACCCAGTCCCACTTCTTCCAGGACCCGCAGCTTCTCCGTTATCCTGGGCACCTCGGCGAAGAACTTGAGCGCCTCCTTTACCGTTAGATTGAGCGCCTCGTGAATGTTCTTACCGCGATAGCGGACTTCCAGCACTTCGGGCTTGTAACGGGTGCCCTTGCATTCCTCACAAATTAGTTCCACGTCGGCCAAGAATTGCATTTCGACCGTGACCGTCCCGTCCCCCTGGCAGTTTTCGCAACGGCCGCCGGGGACATTGAACGAAAAATGCCCGGCGGTGAAGCCCCGCTTCTGGGCTTCCGGCGTGGACGCGTACAGTTCGCGAATACCATCAAACGCCTTGATGTAAGTGACGGGATTGGAACGCGGCGTTCGCCCGATTGGCGATTGGTCTACGAGCACAACTTCGTCGATGAATTCCGCGCCCTCTACGCCGTCCCACAATGTTGAGCGGGGGACGGCAAAGTCAATTTGTTTGTTTGCGCTGGCCAGCGCCTCGTACAGCACGTTGTGCAAGAGCGTCGATTTACCCGATCCAGACACCCCGGTGATTGCCACCAGCATGCCCAGCGGGACATTCAGATCTATGCGCTTCAGATTGTGCGCGCGTGCTCCGAAAATCTTGATCTGCTGTGGGCCGGGCCTGCGGCGCGCCGTCGGCATCTGGATATGCAGATCATCGGACAAGTAGCGGCCAGTGAGCGACGTGGGATTGTGCTTGATCTCCTCATAGGTTCCTGTCGCCACCACCTTGCCGCCGTTTTCTCCCGCGCCCGGGCCCAGGTCCAGAATGTGATCCGAGGCCATCATGATGTCTGGATCATGCTCCACCACCAGGATAGTATTTCCCAGATTGCGCAAGTCGTGCAGGATCTTGATGAGCCGGTGGGTGTCACGGCTGTGCAAGCCGATAGAGGGCTCGTCGAGCACGTACAGAGTACCAACCAGGCGCGAGCCCAAGGACGTCGCCAGTTGAATCCGCTGGGCTTCACCTCCGGACAGCGTGGATGACAGCCTGTCCAATGTCAGGTACTCCAGTCCAACATCGTTAAGAAACCGCAGCCGGTCGCGGATTTCATCCAGCAGTTTCTCCGCGATGTCGGCCTCCTGGTCGGTTAAGCTGATGCCCTCAAAGAACTGCAGCGCCTTTTCCACCGTGAAGCCGCAGATCTCGCAGATGTCTTTGCCGTTGATCTTTACCTGGCGCGCCTCCAGCCGAAGACGTGCTCCGCCGCAGGTGGAGCATACCGAGTACCCGCGATAGCGGCTAAGAAACACCCGCACGTGCAGCTTGTATTTCTTGCGCTCAAGATGCTGGAAAAACCCCCGCACTCCAGGAAACTTAGCTTCCCCCTCGACGATCATCCGTTGGTGTTCGGGATCGAGTTCGGCCCAGGGTACGTCCAACGGGATTTCCAGCTGCCGGGCAAAACGTTTCAGTTCCGTGAACAGCGGTCGGTACTTCGGCTTGGTCCACGGCTCAACCGCGCCCTGGTTCAGAGTTTTCGTCTTGTCCGGGATCACCAAGTCGAGATCGAAATCGATAGTGTTGCCGAATCCCTGGCATCGGGGACATGCGCCGTAAGGATTATTGAACGAAAACAGGCGAGGCTCCGGCTCTTCGTAGCGGATGCCGCAAGCCTTGCATTCAAATCGCTGCGAAAATCGCAGTTGGCGGGCTCTCTCCTCCTCGCGTGGGGCGGTCTGGAAGATGACCTCCCCTGCTTCGCGGTAACCGCTCTCCACCGCGTCTACGATCCTGGCTCGACAGTCCTGCGCAACCACCAGACGATCGAGCAGTGCGAACAGGGAAGCCGAAAAATCAACATCCAGCAGCGACTCGGGCGTGGAGAACTCGAAAACCTCTCCATTCTGGTATAGCCGGTTGAAGCCGCGCTGCCGCAAATCGAAAAGGCGATGTTTCATCGGATCGGAAATTGCGGCGGCTGCCGCTCGAGCTGCAGCAGATTGGGCGCTTGCAGCACGAGTACCTCGACCCGAGGTCTTCTTTTTCGGGGCCGCTCCGGCGCCCCCGCCGTTTTCAGTTCCCAGAGGGCGGATCGGGAACAGCACGTTCAGCCGAGTCCCTTCTCCGAGGGCGAGAACCGTAGTCGCAACCTCGTCCACGGTGTCTTTCTTCACTTCCTGCCCGCATTTCGCGCAGTAAGTGCGGCCCACACGCGCGAACAGCAGGCGCAGGTAGTCAAAGATCTCGGTTGCCGTGCCTACCGTGGATCGCGGATTCCGCGTCGAATTCTTCTGCCGGATCGCGACGGCCGGGGCGATGCCGTCGATCACGTCCGCATCGGGCTTTTCAATACGCTCCAGGAATTGCCGCGCGTAGGCCGACAATGACTCTACGTACCGCCGCTGACCCTCTGCGTAGATGGTGTCGAAGGCGAGCGACGACTTGCCCGATCCTGACACGCCCGTCACCACCGTCAAGGTGTTGTGAGCTATCTCAAAATCGATGTTTTTGAGGTTATGAACCCGCGCACCGCGAACCAGAATCGTATCCGTGGACATCCGTAAGGGACCGCCTGCAGCTTGTCGTACCCCGGGCCGAATACGTCCGCAGGTTCTCAGGGAACTCCAGCGCTGCCAGGGAATCTTTCTATTATAAGCGGGGACGTCAAACAGGCTCAAACCATCGACGCAGGCGAAGGCCATCTTCAGCCTGCAGGTAAGGCGCGCATTAACGGACAAGTTTTTGTGCTGATAAATATACTGGAGCGACCTAGCGCGACGATCTTTCGCTCCCAACGGTGAACTCGAGCGATCGTCGGAGTTGACCGGGCATGCTTATCCAGATCGGACATGTAGAGGCGATCTTCCGGTATCCCGTTAAGTCCATGTGTGGCGAACGGCTCGAAGCCGCCAATATGGGCTGGCACGGGCTCGATGGGGACAGGCGGCTCGCATTCCGCCGAGTTGATGACCGCGGCGGCTTCCCGTGGCTGACAGCGAGCAAGCTCCCCGACCTGCTCCTGTTTACTCCGCGCCGCCATGAAAACGGTGCCCAGGAAGAGCTTCCGACGCATATTTGCACGCCTGATGGCGAAGAGATGCCGGTCTTCGGAGACGCCTTGGCCATGGAGGTCGGACGTCGCTATGGCGCTCCCGTGCAGATGATGCAGTTGAAGCACGGCATTTTTGATGAGGCGAGCATCTCGGTGATCGCGTTGGATACGGTCCACGAGATCGCACGGGTCGCGGGGGGAACCCCGGACGTCCGACGATTTCGCCCGAACGTTGTTGTTCGTTCACTGCGACCAGTCCCCTTCCAGGAAGATGAATGGCTGGGCGCTGTGCTCTCGTTCGGAGAGAGGCAGGAGGCTCCTACGATCACCGTGACGATGCGTGACGTTCGTTGCTCGATGCTGAACCTTGATCCCGACTCGGCAAGTTCCGCGCCAGAATGGATGAAAGCGGTAGTTCGTGCGAACCAGAACAACGCGGGAATCTATGGGACAGTCACTCGCATGGGTCGACTGGAGGTAGGACAGGCCGTATTCCTCAGTGCGCCGAACAAGTAAACGGAATGTGTGTGATGAAGACTATTGTCCGGGAAGGGCGGCTTTGGAACTCGCAGCTTAAGTTTGAGGTAATTTTTCGCGATCCCGCTTCTTGCCATAGCAAAAGGCCCAGCCCACGCCCGCAGTCATGAAGCCAACAGGGGGGATGAGCAGGACCAGGATGGCGCGATTGATCGCATGTTGGCCGTCCTTACTGGCGGCAGCCGCGGTGGAATAGCACATGGCGCACCCCTGTCCCAGGGCCGGAGCTGCCCATAGAGCAAGAAGTAAACCGCAAACCAGCCAGTACTGTTTCATCTGACTCCAAGCGACAAAATTCTTGCCGCGTCGGCAAAGAAGATGCACATCAGGCACAAGCAAACCGCCACCGACGACATCAGCATGAAGCGCATCACCGGAATTTCGAACTTCAGGTGCATAAAGTAAGCGATAATCAGCGCCGCCTTGAAGATCGAAAGCACCATCAGAACTTCCAGCATGTGCAGCGGCGTCAGCACTTGTTCGTAGGCCAGCACGACCTCGATTCCGGTGAGCACCAGCAGCGCGCCCCAGACCCAGAAGTATTGGCTCTTGTCCTCGTCGTGTGTTGCTGCCATTTTGTGCATCTGTTGCAGGCTCCTTCGGCCGGTTTCCGCCGCCGTTCGCGTTACACAATCTTGGTAGACATCAGATACACCAGCGGGAAAATGAACATCCACACCAGGTCAACGAAGTGCCAATACAGGCCTGAGACCTCGACATCGTGGGCATCGTAATCCTTAGGATGCAGGAAAAGGATCATCGCCGAAACTATTGCCCCCATCAGCAGCGCATGAATGCCATAGTGGAAGATGCTGTTGGCCGGCGTGGCTAGCCATCCCACAAGCCACAGCGCTAAAAGCACTGGCAGAAACTTTTTCCGGAATGCCACCACGCCGAGATAGATGACACCGATCGTTACGTGCAACATGTGCATGCCAGTGAGTGTAAAGAATGTTCCGCCAAATTGCGGAACCGTGGCAGCCCACGGATTCTTGAAGGGTGTCATGCCTTCGCCGATCAGCTTCGTCCACTCCATCGCGTGCAGCACGATGAACGCCGTGCCGAACACCATCGTCGCCAGCAGCCAGTTGCGGATCCAGGCTTTATCTCCACGATGCGAAGCCAATACCGCTAGTACCATGGTGAGAGAACTGGAGAGCAGGCACGCGGTCATGAGGGTCGCGTTGGCGATGCTTTCCTTGCCGAAAGGTGTGGGCCACGCTGGATTCGAAATGCGCCCGTAGCTGTATGCGAACAGCAACGCTCCGAAAGTCAGTGAGTCGGAGGCAAGGAACAGCCACATCCCGATCTTCTTCGAATAGGTCCCGAATAAGGATGGTTCAAACGCCCCTGTCAGCTCATGCTGCACCGCGACATCGGCCATCGTTTGCGTCTCTCCTTGGCGCTAACGCGCAATCTCGATCAAAGCGAAGATGTAAATCCACAACAGAGCCATAAAGTGCCAGTACCAGGCGGTGATATCGACAACAATGCGGCGCGCTTCTACCGGCCGGTTCAGCAACGAAGTGATCGCCGCATATAGCAGCGCCAGCATTCCGCCAAGCAGGTGAATCGCATGCATGCCCGTTAGTAGGTACACGAAGGAACTGCTGGCGCTCGTCGCAAGGTAGAACCCGCGTGCCGCGAGTTCTTGCCAAGCTTCCCACTGTCCGATCAGGAAGGCCACGCCCAGCACGACCGTGAAGGGTAGCCAGGGAAATATTTTCTCCTCGCCTAGAGAGACACCCGGTATGGAGCGCACCGGCGCCAATGCTGCCTGACGCGTGATTTGCCGCCGTGCCATTTCCATCGTCCCGCTGCTTACCAGCAGGATAACGGTGTTCACGAGCAGCAGCACCCAGGGCAAATGCACCGGGAGCCAGTCGTGAACGTAAGTACTGGTGCGCACATCCAGCGTTGGCAGGCCTTGCCGCACGATGTACGCGCTCGTGAACGACACGAAAAGCATGACAATGGGCGTGATGCCCACCACCAGGCCGAGGCGCGCCCGCCGCAACCGCTGCCCGTAATCGGGGGAATTGCTGCCTCCACCGCGGCCATCGCCGCCTCCTCCCCCGTAAAAAGGAGGCGCACCCTCACCGCCGCCATGGTGTGTTTGGGGAAACTTGACTGCTGTTGGACTCAAAGTCGCCATACCCGAATCAGTGTGCCGTCGATGTCGCAGGATCGGTTTGCATGGTGTAGTCCCGCGCCGCCCCGGGCACACTATATTCATACGGACCGTGGTTTACCACCGGCGTATGCCCACCGAAGTTGTCATGCGGGGGTGGTGTGGCCGTTGTCCATTCGAGGGTCGTCGCCTCCCACGGGTTGTCCGATGCCTTGGGTCCTTTGAACATGCTCCAGAACAAATTCACTACAAAGATCAGTTGCGCGCCGATGGTGATCACAGCCGCGTACGTCATGAACCTTTGCACCGGGATCAGCTGTGTCATGTAATGCACTTCGGTGAACTGCGAATAGCGTCGCGTTTGTCCCGCCAATCCCAGGTAATGCATGGGCATAAAAATCGCGTACGTGCCCGCCAACGTGATGAAGAAGTGAATTCTACCCAGGCTCTCACTCATCATGCGGCCGAACATTTTGGGAAACCAGTAGGCGGTCCCGGCAAACATGCCGAAGATCGCGGCCACACCCATGATCAGGTGAAAGTGCCCGACCACAAAGTAGGTGTCGTGCAGCGGGATATCGAGAACTGGTTGAGCCAGGAAGGGTCCGCTTAATCCGCCCGACACAAAGAGGGAGACGAAGCCGATGGCGTACAGCATCGGGGTATCAAATCGCACTCGGCCTTTGTAAATAGTGCCCAACCAGTTGAATGTCTTGATAGCGGACGGCACCCCGATCGCCATGGTCATGATGGAAAAAGCGAACGCCGAATACGGGCTCATTCCGCTCATGAACATGTGGTGACCCCACACGACAAAGCCGAGCAGGCCAATCGAGAGCATGGCATAGACCATCGCCTTGTATCCGAAGATCGGCTTGCGCGAAAACGTCGACAGCATCTGCGACGCCACGCCCATGCCGGGGAGAATCGCGATGTAAACCTCGGGATGTCCAAAGAACCAGAACAGATGCTGCCACAGCAATGGCGATCCGCCACTGTGCTTCACGAGGTTTCCGCTGACGCTCAGTCCACCGGGCACGAAGAAGCTTGTGCCCAGGTTGCGGTCCATGAGCAGCAGGATGCCCGCGGCCAACAGCACACCAAAAGCCAGCAGTCCCAGGATAGCCGTAATGAACCAAGCCCAACAGGTCAGGGGCATTCGCATCATGGTCATGCCCTTGGCGCGAAGATCGAGGACAGTGGTAATGAAATTCAGCGCCCCCATTAGCGAAGCCGCGCAGAAAATCGCAATACTCGTGATCCACAGGTCCGCGCCCAGTCCCTCACCTGGACCTGCCCCCGGCAACGCGCTTAAAGGCGCGTATCCCGTCCAGCCGTGGAGCGGCGCGCCGCCCTCCACAAAGAATGCTGCGATCATGACGACGAAAGCGACAAACGTGGTCCAGAAAGACAACATATTCAGCGTGGGAAACGCCATGTCTGGCGCGCCAATCTGGATCGGAAGGAAATAGTTCCCGAAACCACTCTGCGGCGCTGTTGTCAGCACGAAAAACACCATAATGGTGCCGTGCATGGTGAGCAGCGTGAGATAAGTTTCGGGCTTAATTTCGCCGAACAAGGGAATGCTGGCAGTCGGCCATACCAGGTGAATCCGCATAAGCAGCGAGAGAAACATCCCCACCAACACCGCTGCGAGCGCGAGAAAGTAGTACTGGATTCCAATAACCTTGTGATCGAGGCTGAAAATATATTTCCGAATGAAGCCCTGCGGGGCCGCGTGCGCGTGAACTACTCCCGGGGTCGCCATTACTGTTTCTCCGCCTCCTTGCTGGCTATCCATTTGTCAAAGTCCTCCTGGCTAAGGACCTTGAGCATGCCGTGCATCTTGTAGTGGCCCAGTCCACAAAGTTCGGCGCAAGCAATTTCGTAGTCTCCCGTCTGCGTCGGGGTGAAGTGCATGTGGATGATCAGGCCAGGCACCGCATCCTGCTTGAAACGCATATTCGGAATGAAAAGACTGTGGATTACATCCTGGGCGCGCAAGCTGAGATCGACTTCGCGGTTGACGGGCAGATACATCGTGCCGCTGACGATGTCGTCTTTCGCCGAACCGTCGGAGGTGTCCAGTCCCACAGCCGCATCACCGCCCGCAGAGGCATCGATCAGCTCCGGCTTGGTGTGCCCGTATTTGCCATCCGGTCCTGGATATCGGAAATACCAGGCGAACTGCAACCCCGTTGCTTCTACTTGGACCGCTCCAGCCTTCGCTGGCTCGAAACGCTCACTGGCCCACACATGGCTGCCCATGAGGTTAAGGCCGACGAACAGAACTGCCGTCAGCGCGGTCCACAACACTTCCATTTTCGTGTTGCCGTGGGAGTAATCGACCTTGCTTGCCGGGCCTCGATCGCGATACTTCCACACGAACCAGCCAAGCGACACCTGGGCTGCTACAAAAACTATGCCCATGATAATGAAGGTGAGCGTGAATTGATGATCGATCCAAGGCGCCGCCGTCGAAGCACCAGCGGGCAACCACCAGGTTTTAGCGACAAAGAAGTACGTGCTGAAAAAAGTGATCAGCCAGATTAAGACCAGTAGTGCAAGGCCCATCCACGAGCCTCCCGGTTGTGGAGTTTTTTCTCGACACCCGCCGCTCTGCCCGCTTGCTCCGCAGGGAAGCTGCAGTTGGCCCGGAAGCATATCACACCTCGATGTGATGTGAGCAAGGAAGTTGCACTCGAACTCGCGGACTGAGCCAGGTTTGTTGTGGAACTCTACATTAACTGGTCAGGGTTTTTTAACCTGAATCGAATGCTAAGCTCGAACAGGCCTTGTAACGAATGTTGAACGAACGGGAAGCCTGGAACCAGCGTTACCGCGAACGCTCGCACAGTTCGCGCCAACCCGATCCCTTCCTGTTACGCGCCTTCGAGCATTACGTTCAAGTGTTGTTTCCACACGGAGGATCGGCGCTTGACCTCGCCGGAGGAGTGGGACGGCACGCGGTGTGGCTCGCGCAGAAGGACTGGCGAGTGACGCTGGTCGATATTTCTGAAGTGGGACTTGAAGAGGCTAAGCAAAACGCCGGAACATTTGCGAATCGCATCAAGTTCCAAACCTCGGATCTCAGTAAATTCACCGCCGGCCGTCAACGCTATGACCTGATTCTGGTCTTCTTCTACCTTGAGCGCCGCATCTTCGCGGAAATTTTCAAGGCGCTTCGCCCCGGCGGCCTCTTGGTGTACAAGACCTATACCCGAGAGCAGCGCAAGTTCAAAGGCGGCCCGCGCCACCCCTTGCACCTGCTCAAAGAAAACGAACTTCTGCATGCATTTCCCAAACTGCGCGTGCTGTATTACGCCGAAATGATTCGAGATCGCGGTGTAGCCGAATTCGTCGGAAGCAAGCATTAATCACACGGAATTATTTTGCTTGCTCGAGCACCGAATGAAGCTCAGGGTTGCCATTCCGGGACGCGTCCCGGCGTCCACGGTGCGCCCGCCACCTCCATATCCTTTTCCAACTTCGCCACATCCACATCGATCAGAGTATGCAGCTTCGCAAGTTGCTGTGCGAACTCGTCTGCCGCAATGTTGTAGGCTTCCTGATGAGTTTGTGTCGGTTTGCCGCTCGAGAACCGCTCGCCTTCCATAATGCCGTTCACCCGATCGTTGATCGAAGTCGGCACATTCTCGTTGCGCTTTGCCAGTTCCACATCTCCCCGCAGCGCGCGCAGGATGTCGCGATTTCGCTGCGCCAACGTATCCGCCACTGGGCCAAGCTGCCGATCCGCATTAGGCGTTTCGTGCAATGCTCGATGCATTGCGGTGAGTCGCCCATTCAAATCGTTTGCGGCATTCACCGCGCCGGAAACCGCGCGGTACAAACGCGCCACCTTGCGGTTGAACTCCTCGCGCAGCGCCCGATCCTGTGGTGTGACGCCGGCTGCCCCATCGGCTGTCACCGCGAACCTTTGTGCACTACCCAACTCGGTGACATTGCCTCCGGTTTTTTCGAACAGCCGCACGGAATACCTGCCGGGCAGCACCAGTGGCCCCATAGTCCCCGCGTCTGGGAAATCATCCTCTTCGGCATGCTCGTCGCTCGATTTCAGCATGGGCGCGGCATAGCGCAGGTCCCATGCGACCCGGTGAAAGCCCTCGGTCAGGCCCCCATTGACTCGCCGGATTGGCGCGCCTGACTCGTCGTAGACCATCATATAAACTTCCGGCTTCGGTTCTTCCGCTTCTGCCCGCAGTTCGTCGTTCGTCGGATAAGGAGCAGTCTCATTCCTTTTCGCTGCTCCTTTCTCCGCAGCCTGGCGTTTCTCTTTCAGGGTCTTGACCTTCTCTTTCAAATAATAGGTAAGCACCGCCCCGTAAGGTGGATTATCCGCGGTGTAGAAGGCATCGCCCTGAAACGCTTTTCTCATCCCCCCAAGCGGGTGCCGCTCGATGTACATCAATGCGTCCTTGACCGGAAAGGTCGCCGCATTCTGCTGGAGTCTGTCTGCTGTGATCTGCCGCAGCGGAGCAATGTCATCGAGGATGTAGAATCCTCGTCCGAAAGTCGCAACGATCAAATCATTTTCCCGCGGGTGGATCACCATGTCGCGGACTGCGATTGTCGGCAGTCCGCCTTTCAGTTGAATCCATTTCTGACCGCCATCAACCGTGAAGTAGGCGCCATATTCGGTGCCCGCGAAGAGCAGGTTCGCATTAACGGGATCTTCGGCGAAGGCCAGCACGGGGCCGTTTTCCGGCAGGTTGCCTGCAATCGATGTCCAGGTCTGGCCGTTATCCTTGGATTTCAGCAGGTACGGCTTGAAGTCCTCATTTTTGTGATTGTCGAAAGCCGCGTAAACCGTACCCGCGTCATGCTTGGACGCAGCCAGGCGGCTGACGTAGGTTTTGCCGGGAACGCTGCCGAAGGTCTCATACTTCGTCCAGGTCGAACCGCCATCTTGCGTGACCTGGATCAATCCGTCATCGGTTCCGACATAGATGACGCCTTCCTTGGCTGGCGATTCCGCCAGTGACACGATGTTTCCATAGAACGATGTCGACTGGTTTTTCGCGACCGCGTCGGCTCCCCAAACCTTGCCCATGACCGGAAGTTGGTTGCGGTCGAGTTGGCGCGTCAGGTCGGGGCTGATCGGCTTCCAGGTTTCGCCTCGATCGTCGCTGCGAAACAGGCGGTTCGCGGCAAAGTACACCCGCGTATGCGAGTGCGGGCTGACGATCAACGGTGAATCCCAGTTCCAGCGCAGCGGAGGTTCGCCTTTCCCCTCTTGCGGCTGGATCAGCAACTCCTCTCCTGTGCGCTTGTCATAGCGCACCAGCACTCCATACTGCGATTCGGCATAAACCGTATTCGGATCTTCCGGATCCACCTGCGAACGGAATCCATCCCCGCCGGTCGTGACGTACCAATCCGAATTCGCGATGCCGTTGATATTTCTGGTCCGCGAAGGGCCGCACCACGAGAAGTTGTCCTGAGTTCCGCCGCACACGTTGTAGAAGGGAGCTGCATTGTCCACGGCTACGTCATAAAACTGCACAGTGGGCAGGTTCGCTTTGAACAGCCAGTTGTCGCCACGATTGTAGCTTTCCGCGACTCCACCATCGGATCCCAAAAGATAGTAATCAGTGTCCGCTGGATCGATCCACAACGCGTGGTTGTCGCCATGATGGTTTGCCTCATTCATTTTCCGCAGAGTCTTCCCACCATCATCAGACACACGCAGCGAGACGTTCATCACGTAAATGCGGTCGACATTTTTCGGGTCGGCCACAACCTGCCCGTAGTACATCGCACCCTGATCGAATTCGTTACGGCGCTCCCAGTTCGCGCCCTTGTCTTTGGACCGGAATATTCCGCCCTTGCCATTCGCGGCTTCGATGGTGGCGTAAACCGTGTTTGCGTCAGCAGGCGAAATGGCCAACCCGATCCTTCCCATGTCCTCGGTGGGCAATCCCGACTTCAGCTTGTTCCAGGTTTCGCCCGCGTCCGTCGACTTGTAAATCGCGCTTTCCGGACCGCCGTCGATCAGCGTGAACACGTGGCGCCGCCGCTGGTATGCCGCCGCATATAGGACGTTGGGATCGCCCGGATCGATGGCGACATCCGCAACTCCGGTATTCTCACTGATGGTCAGCACATCCTTCCAGGTCTTGCCACCATCGGTGGTTTTATAGAGGCCACGGTCGCCGCCGGCTCCCCATAGGGGCCCTTCGGCCGCGACATACACGACCTTGCTGTCTTTCGGAGAGATCGCGATGCGCCCGATGTGTTCGGACTTCTTCAGCCCCATGTTCTTCCAGCTGCGCCCGCCATCTTCGGAGCGGTAGACGCCATCGCCATAGCTCACGCTGCGCTGGCTGTTGCTTTCCCCCGTTCCCACCCAGACAACCGATGGATCGTTCGGATCCAGTTCCACCGCGCCAATGGAATACGAATTCTCGCTGTCGAACACCGGCGTCCAGGTTGTGCCGTCGTTGCTGGTCTTCCACACTCCGCCTGAGGCTACGCCAACGTAGTATTCGGCGCGGTTCTTCGGATTTACGGCAAAGGCGATCACCCGTCCTGAGGCGACTGCCGGACCGATCAAACGGAAATGCAATCCGGAGAAAGTATCGGCAGCCATCTCGCCAGGCTTTTTTTCGGCCTCTTTCTCTTCGGTTTTCGCCGTCTTACTCGAAGGCTTTTGGGCCTCTTTCTCCTTGCGTCCGGGCTTGCCTGGCGGAGGCTCTTGCTTCTTGCTCTCGGGCGGCTGTTGTTGGTTTTGCGCCGC
>Ga0070741_10005020_pt1 | contig 30094 bp, 26 predicted proteins | sample Coa_R1_4_FD_66440 | JGI IMG/M metagenome (GOLD analysis project Ga0070741, IMG submission 66440) | Surface soil microbial communities from Centralia Pennsylvania, which are recovering from an underground coalmine fire - Coalmine... | ecosystem: Environmental > Terrestrial > Soil > Unclassified ... | reverse complement strand
GCCTGTCCTCGTCCGCTCGCCCCGAGCCCTTCGGCTTCGCGCAGCATGACAGGCGCCTCCGCCTGTCCTCGTCCGCTCGCCCCGAGCCCTTCGGCTTCGCGCAAGACAGGCCTATCGGAGGGGGCGGGCCCTTGAACGGGCTCCTCGTCAGCCCACCGACATCCGGCGAGCGGCGCGGGCTCGATCGATCACTCCAGGGAGCACGGACACGACGCGGTTCACATCGTCCATCGTGTTCTCCATCCCGAGCGTAAGCCGAAGACTTCCGCCCCCCAGCTCGTCGTCCAGATCGATCGCCTTTAGGACGTGCGACACTTCAAGGGTACCGGACGTGCACGCGCTTCCCGCGGATGCCGCGATCCCCTCGGCGTCAAGCGCCATGAGGATCGCCTCCGCATCGGCGCCACGGAACGCGAAGCTCGCGTTGTTTGCAAGCCTTTCCGTCGGGTGGCCAGTGACCACGACGTCGTCGACGTTGCGCCGAACACCCTCGATGAGCGCGTCGCGGAGCACCTGACAGTGGCTGGCGTACGCGACGCGTCCTTCCTGCGCGAGCTCGAGCGCCGTGGCGATCCCCACGATGCCCGCCGTGTTCTCGGTGCCCGAGCGCAGGCCCCGCTCCTGCCCTCCCCCCTGCTGTTGGGGAAGGATCGGTGTGCCGCGACGGATGAACAGCAGCCCGGCGCCCTTGGGTCCCTGGAACTTGTGCGCGGAGAGGGATAGGAGATCGACACCAAGCCGGTCGACGTTCAAGTCGAGACTGGCAGCTCCCTGAACGGCGTCCGTGTGGACGGGCACCCTCGACTGGTGCGCCACGGCCGCGATCTCGGCTATCGGCTCAATGGTCCCGATTTCGTTGTTGGCTAGCATCACGGAGACCAGAACGGTGTCCGGCCGAATGGCGCGTCCAACCGCGTCCGGGTCCACGCGCCCGTATCCGTCGACGGGGACGTAGGTGATTTCGTATCCGAAATATCGCTCGAGGTATTCACACGTGTGGAGGACGGCGTGGTGCTCCACGGCCGACGTGATGATGTGGCGGCCGCGTTCGCGCGTGGCGAAGGCGACCCCCTTAATCGCCAGGTTGTTGCTCTCGCTGCCGCAGCTCGTGAACACGACTTCCGCGGCTCGACAGCCCAGAAGCGACGCGCACGTGTCGCGCGCACGGTCGATGGCCCGTCGGGAGTCGCGAGCGAGGGCGTAGGAGCCCGAGGGGTTTCCATATCGCTCAACGAAGTAGGGCAGCATCGCCTCGAGCACTCGGGTGTCCACGGCCGTCGTCGCGGCGTGGTCGAGATAGACAGACGTCGGTTCCTTCACCGTCTCACACCCATTCAGAGTCGCACCACGAGTATAGCAGTCGACTTTTCGGGCCAGAATGGGTCACCGCCCCATCCCAACGAGCCAGACATCCCCGGCCACGTCGTCGTAGCGCACGATCGACGGCGGTCCCTTTCCCGGAAGCGGGAGCCCTACACAGCCGACGTTCACCACGTACAGGGCGCCGAGTCGCAGCTCGACGCGGCATTCGGCAATCTGCTGAACGGCTGCTCCGTCGACGCGCCACACGCGTGCGTGGTGGGTATGGCCGAAAAACCACAGGCGCGCGCCGCGCTCCTCCATGGCCGTGACCGCGCGACGAAACCCATCGCCGATCGCGCGCGTGTTGAGGGTACGGTGGAGCCGCGGGTCACCGTGAGACACGACAAAGTCGGCCGCGCTGGCCTCGTTCGGCCACGACTGCACCACCGCCTGCAGCTCAGGCCGAACGCGCCCCAGATAATCTCGGTCGCGGTTGCCAACAACGGCAATGTCCGCGCGGTCGATGACCCATTCCACGCAGCTCTCCGGGTCACCGCGGCCGATAACGTCGCCAAGACACGCGATCCGTTCCACGCGGTGGTCCGCACACCACGCGTCTGCGCGACGCAGCGCCTTCGCGTTCCCGTGGATGTCGGACACGAATGCCCAGATCGTCATCGGCGCGGCTGGGCCAGGTGGCTAGTCGTGAGCCATCAGGGACTGGGAGAGTCGGCCGAGCATAGCGATCCCGCGCACCTCAGTCTCAAACAACGGAACGACTGCCCGAACAGAGTCCCCGAACTTCTCGGCGATCGTCTCCATGTGCTCATTCTGCATCGCGACGCGATTCCGCACGAATTCCGCCGCGTCAGCGGATACGGACGCGCCGTCGATGAGCATGTTGACGACCACGCCGCCGACTGGAATGCCGAATTCCTCGAACCATCCGATGAACCGCGTAATGACGGCGATGGGCAGGGCCTCGGGCAACGTCACAAAGAAGAACGCGGTCTTCGCCGGGTCGGTCAACAGGGCCCGCGCATGCGCCATCCTGTCCCGAAAGCCGAGGAGATACTCGAGGAGCGGGTCCTCCTCCTTCTTCTTGGTGAACGAGAGCATCTCCCGGAGGCTGCGCGCCTCCTCACGCGAACGCAGCATCTTGTCGACCCACAGCGTATAGACCTTCGACATTCCCAGTAGGCGCCGTGCATTGGCGGTCGGGGCCGTATCGAACACATAGGCATCGTATTCGTCGCGAAACATGAGGTCGATCATGTTTTCGAACATTGCGGATTCTTCGAAGGCAGGGTTCATCGTGGCGGACTCCACGAACTCATCCGCGCGCGTCGAGATCTCCGCGAATTTCAGGAACCACTGGATCTTCTCTTTGATCTCCGTCTTCGAACGTTCGATGGTCTCCTTCGTGTCGATCTCATACGCCCAGAGGTTCTCCGAACCCTCGACCAGGCTGGGCCGACCGAAGACGTCCTGGCCGAGGAGGCTGGACAGAGAATGGACGGGATTCGTGGAGCAGAGCATCGTCCGCTTGCCGCTCGCCGCGAGCCAGAGCGCGAGGGCGCCCGCCATCGCCGTCTTCCCGACGCCACCTTTCCCACCGAAGAACACGTATTTCACCGGATTGCGCGTCAGAAATGCCGCCATCGACTCCGCGATGAGCGGCGCCGTCGCCTCGCGGACATTCCCAGGGTCAGTCGCCATACATCATGCCCGCCAGCCGATCGATCATTGCGAGCCCCGTCACGTCGCGTTCCATCTCCGGGACTTCTGCCAGCACCTGCGACCCGAACCCGGTGCGAATGCCGTCGAGATACCCCTTTTGCATGCCGATGCGGTTGCGCAGATACGCGGGGATTTCCCCACGCAAGAGATGCTCCGGCACCACGCGATTCACGACGTAGCCTGCGATGGGCACGTCGAACTTCGCGAACAGCTCGGCCGCCTTCCGCGTGTCCAGGATGGCCATCTCTTCGGGAATGATCACGAAGAAGAAAGCCGTCTTCTGGCGGTCAGTAAGGATCTGGGCCGAGGTGCTGATGCGACCTTTGATGTACTGCAGCTCGCCGAGGATCTGGTCCTCCTCGAGCACCTTCTGCCGCTTCATGACCGAAGCCACCTTCTCGTACTCGCGCATCTCCTCCCGAAGCTTGGTGATCTTGCTGATCCACTCGTCGTAGATCTTCGCCATCGACAGATAGTAGAGGGCGTGGCCGAGGGGGACGAGATCGTAGATGTAGTAGTCGTACTCGCCGGAGACCACGATGTCGACGACGGCGTCGAAGATCGCGCTCTCCTCCATCGCCGGCTCCGCGGCCGCCGCCTGGATGTACTGTTCGATCTCCTCGGGGACGGAATCGAAGCCGTACATGTCGAGGATCTTCTGTCTGATCTCGTCCTGGTACTCGCGGATGCGACGGTCGGCGTCGATCTCCTGGGCCCAAAGGTTGGGCATGATGGGCACCGCGCCCTTTCCGAAGAGGTCTTGCTGGAAGATGTCCGAGAGGCTCGCCTGCGGATCGACCGAGAAGATCAGGACTCGCTTGCCCTGTTTGGCGAGCCAGTAGCCCGTCGCAGCGGAGAAGGTCGTCTTCCCGAGTCCGCCCTTCCCACCGAACATGATGTACCGGCGATCCGGGTGCCGCTCGAACGCGTCTCGCAGGCGTCTCACCTGCCCCTGTTCAGCCACCGTTTGGGAAGACCAGTCGATCGGAGCGAGCTGGCGGCACAGATGAGCACAACGGCGGACGCCGGCTACGACAGGGCATCCGTCATGTCCTTCTCGCGCAGCATTCGGCGCTTCCAGGTGGCGACCTGCGGAACGACGTAGGGCAGGAGCCGCATCGAGTAATACGGCGGGAGGATCGGCACGCCGAGCAGGTCCCCCATCGTCGTCAAGATGAAGAGGTGCTCCATGCTCGCGCGCGTCCGGATGGCCTGCCGCGCCATGTCGTGGGAGGCCATGCCGTACACGACTTCTTTGAACCCGCGGAGGAAACCTCGGAGTCCTTTCGGCTCACTCTCGGGCTCCATCGCGCAAACCTCCTTACATCTCGATCAGATCGAATTCTTCTTTGTCCAGCGGGTGCCTCTCCCGCAGCACGCTCCGCTTCCATGCATCGAGGTCCCTCGCGATGTAAGGAAGCAGCCGCAACGCGTACGTCGGCGGCATGACGGGCACCCCGATCACGTCCCCGAAGCACATCAGCATGAGCAAGACGTTCAGCTCGCTGCGCATGTGCGCGGCCTCGCGGGCGAATTCGTAACCCGCCATGCCGAAAAGGAACTCGCCGATGGCGCGACGCAGCCGCTGTACGTTCACGACCGGTCGCCCCACACCCTCTATGAAGCGGGCGCGGCCGCCCGGACGACCGGCTGTGCCCGATAGCGACGGAACGCCTGCCAACCGTCGTACCCGATCACGAGCGCCGCACCGACGAGAAGCAGCGCAACGACGATCATCAGCCCGGACCCGATGACGGGGATGATTCGGCCCGGCTGGCCAACGTTGGCGACGAACACCGTGACATAGAGGTTATAGGCGGTGACCAGGTTGGCCGCAACGGTGGTGACGTACATGAACAGCATCGGAATTCCGACCCACGCCGCCTTGCGTCCGATAGACACGAGCCACACCGTGACCACCAGCAGCGAGAGCGACGCCATGAGCTGGTTGGCGCCCCCGAAGAGCTGCCAGAGGTAGATCCACGTCCCGGTCATGACCAAGAAGAACGCCAGCGCGAGCGACACGATCGTGGAAACGTGGATGTTTCGGAGGGCCGGCCACGCATCGCCGAGCCACTCGGCCAAGGTGACCCGCATGATTCGGAAGACGAGCTGGGTGACCACGAGGACGATGACGACGAAGGCGGCGAACGCCAGCGCGCGCCCGTACTCCAGCGGAATGCCGAACACATTCATGAAGCTGGCCAGGCCGTTTGCGAAGGCGCCCGCGCCTCCTCCACCGCCAACGCTTACGGCGAGGAGCGCGAGGAGGCCGAGCAGGAACTCCATGAACATCGATCCGCCGCCAACTGGGAGCGCGTCGGTCTCGTACTCGAGCTGCCGCGCCGTCCCCACGGATCCGAACAGGGCGTGCCAGCCGGAAATTGCGCCGCACGCGATCGTTACGAACAACATGGGCCAGATGGGCTGGAGCGCCCCACCGACCCCGGTGTCCCAACCCTTAAACGCAGCGAGCTTGAGCATGGCCACGTCGGGCTTGAGGAACAGCGCCAGGGCAGCCCCGGCCAGACCGAGCAGCATCGCCGTCGCCGTGATCCAGAAGCCGATGTAGACGACCGGCTGGGCCCAGCGCCAGATAGGAAGCACGGACCCAAAGTAACAGAATGCCAGAATGAAGAGCGCCCAGAAGATGAAGCTGGGCAGGATCTGCCTGTCAGCCCCGACGATGAGCCCGGTCTTCGGATCGGCCACCGTGGGATCGAAATACTGCACGACGGGCTGGCCTCCGGTGATGGCGTTGATCGCGCCGTCCAATCCATCCTTGAAGAAGCCAGCGCTGGCCGGGCCGAGCAGGATCGCGGCAAACGTGACGCCGACGGTGATCAGGCTTGCGGCGATCAACGGCACGCGCCACCGATACAGCATCTGGCCCAGGAGCAGGCCCATGAGCATGAGCACGATGATGCCGAGCGGCGCCTGAGATTGGGAGTTCATGACGTCAGCTAGGATCCCGCCGAAGGCGCCGCCGATGAGCAGCAGGTAGAAGAAGATGAAAATGAACAGGATGATGCGGGTGCGTGGAGCGATGAGCCGATGGGCGATCGCGCTCAGGCTGTTCCCCTCGTTTCGGATCGAGACGACGATGGCCGTGTAGTCCGACACCCAGCCGATGAAGACGACTCCGAGCACGAGCCAGATGATGGCCGGAAGCCAGCCCCACAGATTCGCCGCGGTGATCGCGCCAACGATAGGCCCGGCCGCGGCAATAGATTTGAAGTGGTAGCCAAAGAGCACATTCCGGCTCGTTGGCACGAAGTCAACGCCGTCCGTGTACAGCCGAGCCGGAGTCATCCGCTTGGGATCCGATTGGATCACCTCGCGGTCGATTCTGCGCGCGTACTGGTTGTAGCCCAGGTAGCTTGCGACAAGTCCGATGACGACGGCGAAAAACGTGTTCATCTGACTCCCTCCCTGAGGTACGCGAGCCTACTCTAGCAGAGAATCCGGGGCACGGCAACGCGCCATCCGTGACAAGAAGCGGCACGCTGCGTACCATACGGGCGCCGATGCGCGCTGAAGGTCCGCAGGCGCGTGACGCGCGCCAAGCCTCTTTGGAAAGACTCACGTGAAGAGCTGGCTCATGGCCAATGGCGTTCCCGTCGCGGCCGCGCTCGCCGCCGGACTCCTCGTCATGCTGCTGAATCTCGGGCGCCAGCAACCGGCACCCATCGAAGTCCGGCCGCTCGATCCGATTCCAACGCCAACGTCGATCCTCTACGTCCACGTGGACGGCGCTGTATCAGCGCCCGGTGTCTATGTCCTGGCGACCGGCGGGCGCGTCTTTGAGGCCATCGACGCGGCGGGCGGGGCGACCGACGAGGCCGACTTGAGCGAGCTGAACCTCGCGGCGCGCGTCGCCGACGGCCAGAAGCTCGTCATCCCGATGAAACGCTCGGAGGATCAGGCTACCGGAACGGAGCCGCCGCGGTCCTCGGCGGCCGCCTCGGGCTCCAGCGCGGCGGCGGCCCCGCCCGGCAGCCCCACGATCAACATCAACACGGCGAGCCAGCGAGTGCTGGAATCTCTACCGGGAATTGGGCCCGTGACGGCCGGCCGAATCGTAGATCGGAGGACGGCGGCCGGGCCGTTCGCGCGCATCGAGCAGCTCCGCGAGGAGCGGCTCGTCACTGCATCGACCTATGAGCGCATCAAGACACTAATCTCCGTCGACTGATGCCGAGATCGAGCGCCGTCCCAGTCTGCGGCGCGCTCTTCATCGTCGGGACGGCCCTCGTCGCGGCGGTCCCTGGCCGTGTCGCCGATCTCTGGCTCCCCGTTGGCTCGACCGTCGCGTGCGGCGCCGTCGCGGCGGCCGCAGCCTGCCTCGTGCTCAGGCGGGTTCAGAGCGCCATGTTTTTCGCGGTCGCAGCGCTGGCGCTCGGCATTTGGCGCGCCGCCGTGGGATTCGAAGCCTGGGGCAAACCTTGGACGGATGCGCCAACCTCTGAAATTCGTGCGTCAGGCGTGATCGTGGCGCCGGTCGAGCAGCGCGGGCAAACGGCACGTGCGTACGTCAGTGTCGATCGGGTAATCAGTCCGGAATCGGCAAGTCCTCCGCCGGGGCTCGTCCTTCTGTATCTTCCGGCCCTGGCTCCGGTCGTCCAGTGGGATCGAGTCGAGGTCGCGGCTCGACTCGATCCGGTTCGCCCCGAAACGGCCGACGGCGCCAGGCTGCGGGCGCGCGGCGTCGCGGCTGTCGCCGCCTATCCGCGAATCGCTGTGACGGGCGATGGCGCGCCAAATGGGATCGAATTCGCGCTCTCCGCGGCTCGCCGGCGCATCTCCGCGGCCATCGACCGGACGCTACCGGAGCCGGAGGCGGCGCTTCTCGGCGGATTGCTCGTCGGAGCGACCAGCGGGACCAGCGAGGAATTTCGCCGTGCGCTCGTCGCCTCGGGCACGACGCACATCGTGGTTGTGTCGGGCTACAACGTCACCCTCGTCGCAGCGGCGCTCGCGCGGCTCGCCTCGCGCTGGCGGCTCGTCGCGACGCTGCTCCCTCTTGGAGGCGTCTGGCTCTTTGCCGCCGTCGCCGGATCCGGAGGACCGACCCTGCGCGCGGCGATCATGGCGACCATCGGCCTGGTCGCGATCAGGACCGGACGCGGCCGAGACGCGCTGCTCGCCCTGACCCTCACGGGCGCGCTGTTGATCGCCATTGACCCCCTGCTCGTCACAGACTTGAGCTTTCAGCTTTCGGCTCTTGCCACGCTCGGCCTCATCGCCCTTCAGCCGCGCGTCGCCGCGCTGTTCCCCTGGATGCCCAGCGCCATCCGCGATCCGGTCTCCGCCACGATCGCGGCGGAGCTGCCGACGCTCCCCATCCTCGCGACCGTCGTTCACCAGGTCTCGATCGTCTCGCCGCTCGCGAACCTGCTTGTTGCGCCGCTGATCCCTTGGGCGACGATCGGCGGCTTCCTCACGCTGCCGATCATGCTGGGCGCTCCGCCCCTGGCGTCGGCGGCGGCATGGGTCGTCGGAATCCCGACCGTGGCGATGGTGGCGATCATCGAGGCCGCGGCTCGCATACCGGTCGCCATCGCGGGCATCGGCGATGTGCCCCCGTCTCTTACGGTCGCCTACGCCGTCGCCTTGCTGGGCTGGGCGTTGGCGGGGACGCCCGAGGGACAGGACCTGTGGTCCGCCGCGATGCGCCCGGCGATAGCTCGACCGGCTGCCTCGGCCATCGGCGTCCTCGCCATCGGCCTGGGCCTCACCTGGGCGCCGGCCGTGGGGGGCGACCGTCCGCTCAGCATCAGCATCCTGGACGTCGGCGATGGAGACGCGGTGCTGGTGCGGACGCCCGCGGGGAAGAGCGTCCTGATCGATGGTGGCGCAACGCCGGCGGCGGTTCTCGAACAGCTCGGCCGACGGATGGGCCTCGTCGAGCACAGCCTGGCCATTGCGGTGCTCACTCGGGCTGACAGGGAGCGCCTTCCGGGCGCAACGGCCGCGGTTCAGCGTTATCAGCCCGCCATTGCGTTTCGCACGGCGGACTCGATCGCGTCGGCCGCCGCGCAGCAGTGGGCTCTCGCGTCAGGGACCGACCACGTCGTGACCGTGGATGCGCCGATCAGCGTCGCCCTGGATGCGGGCGTAGCTCTCGACCTGTTCCCAACTCAGGCTACGGCAGCCCCGAGCGACCGAGACCCGACGCCGCAGCGGAGCCTGCTGGTCCGGGTCCGTCGCGGCTCGGTGAGCGTCCTCATGGCGCCGTCGGCAACAGCCCAGGAGGCGCTCCGCGCGGAACGCGCGGGGTGGCCGATCTCCGCGAACGCGATCCTCGTGCCGTGGGCAGGGCCAAATGGAGCCGTGAGCGCCCAGCTCCTGCGGTCGGTGCAGCCGTCTGTTGCCGTGATCTCCGTCGCCAGCGGCGACCACGCCGGCCGCCCTTCGCGAGATACCGTGGAATTGCTCGCGGACACGTCGCTGTTTCGGACCGACCTGCACGGAACCGTCGAGCTGGCGACCGACGGCTCCGCCCTGTGGGTCACGACGGATCGCTGGCCACTGGGGGCTTCCGCGAAGAGGCCCAGCTAACCGCCGACCGTCGAGCCACAATCACACGATGCGGCCAGCTCCTTGCGTCCTGGAGCCCTGAAGGACCAGCGCGACGTTATGTCCGCCAAAACCGGACGACGTCGAGAGCACGGTGGAGAGCCGCGCCGGCCGCGCCTCGCCGGCCACGATCGACAGCCCGAGGGTCGGGTCCGGATCATCGCAATTGCGCGTGGGCGGCAGCATCTGATGGTCCAGGGCCTGGAGCGCCACGATGGCTTGAACCGAGCCCGCCGCGCCCATGAGATGGCCCAGCCCGCCTTTGATCGCCGTGACCGGGATCTCACGCAGGCCATCGCCGAAGACCCGGCGAAACGCTGCCGCCTCCGCCGCATCCCCAATCACGGTTCCAGTCGCATGGGCGAAAATCGCATCGATCTCACTGCGCGAGATGCCCGCCTTTTCGACGGCGCGATCGATGGCGCGCGCGAGCGGCTCCGCATCAGGATCCGGGCGCGTCTCGTGGTGCGCGTCGGTGGTAGCCGCGTACCCGGCGATCTCGCCACGGATTCTTGCCCCTCGCCAGAGCGCGGCGCTCCGCTCCTCCAGCACCAGGATCCCGGCCCCCTCGCCAATCACGAAGCCGTCGCGGGAGCGGTCGAAGGGACGGCTGGCCGAAGCCGGATCGTCACTCCGCGTCGACAACGCGCCAGCCGCCTGATCGCCAGCGACGGTAAGCGGGGTGATGCACGCGTCGGCCCCCCCGCACACCATGATCCGCGCGTCGCCCCTTCGAATGATCTCGGCGGCCTCGCCAATCGCCTGGGCGCCGGTCGCGCACGCCGACGTCACGGCGAAGCTCGGGCCGCGGAGGCCGAGATCGATGGCCACATGGGCGGACGGCATGTTCGCCAGCATGCGGGGGATCAGCCGCGCGCTCACCCTCGGCCGTTCGGCTGTGCACAGCGTCCGGATGGCGTTCAGCGCGGTGGCCTCTCCGCCGTGGCTCGACCCGATGACGACGCCCGCCTCGTACGGATCGTCGATCCGCCCGAGCCCCGCGTCCGACCACGCCACTCTCGCGGCGGCCAGGGCGAACCGAGCGCAGCGGTCGAGCTTCGGATCCGGCACGCCTTCGATCTCGACCGGATCGCGCACTTCGGCGGCGATCCGCGCCTCGAAGCCCGATGCATCGAAGCGAGTGATGGGCCCCGCGGCCGCTCGTCCTTCGCACAACGAACGCCACAGCGCCGCGACAGAGCACCCGAGGGGCGTGACGACGCCTACGCCGGTCACGACGACGCGGTGGCCGCCCAGCGGGGCCGCGTGGCGGCCATCACCCCCCGACATGGGTCTCGATCTCGAATCCGAGGTCCTCGATCATCTTCCACGTTTCCTGATACGGCTGGCCGGGCGTCGTGAGGTAACCCGAGACGAACACGGAGTTCGCGGGGTAGAGCGCGAGGGGCTGCAGCGAGCGGAGGTGCGCCTCCCGGCCGGCCGACACGCGAATCTCCTGACGGGGATTCAGGAATCGCATGAGGCACAGGATCTTCAAGCACCGCTGGGGAGTGGGCGGCCCCTGAGCCTCGAGCGGCGTTCCGGGGATCGGCAGCAGAAAGTTGACGGGTATCGACTGCGGATCGAGGTCTCGGAGCGCCATGCACACGTCGATGACGTCGTCCTCAGTCTCGCCCTGGCCAAAGATGGCGCCGGTACAGAGGCTCAGGCCGGCTCGCCGGGCGGCGTGCAGCGTATCGACGCGATCCTGATAGGTGTGCGTGGTGCAGATCTCCGAGTAGTAGCGCTCACTCGTGTTCAGATTGTGGTTGAGCTGCTCGACGCCAGCGTCCCGGAGCCGAACTGCGTCGTCCTCCGAGAGCAGACCCACAGAGCAGCAGATGCCCACGTCCACTTCCTGCTTGATGCGACGAACCGCGTTCACCAGATAATCGACTTCGCGCGGCGTGGGGCCCCTCCCACTGATGACGATGCAATAGCGGCGGGTGCGCGCCTGGTAGGCCCGGCGAGCTCCGTCCAGAAGGGCATCCATGCTCACCAGCGGATACTTCGCGATGTCCGCCTCGGAGATCTTTGACTGCGCGCAGTAGTGACAGTCTTCCGGGCAAAGGCCACTCTTCGCGTTGATGAGCATGTGGAGGTGGACGCGATTTCCACAGTGCGCCAGGCGGACCCGGTACGCCGCGTCGAGGAGGGCGAGGATCTCATCATCCGGGCAGCGCAGCACCGCCTCGCACTCCTGTCTGCTGAGGGCGATGCCCGCCATGGACTTGTCGGCCAAGGCGCGAAAGTCGGTCGTCATCGACAGCGATACTCCCATTTTCGATCACGCACGCCGCTCGCCTCGGCGGCGGCGTCGCAGCGCGGCGTGCTGAGCCCGCAGGTCACGCGGATGCGCGCGCGCCCACGCAATGGAGATCTGCTCGGCGAGGTGAAAGCCATACATGGCCAGCGTCCCGCTGTCCAGGCTCGGAAGAAAGGGCACCTCGCCGATGAGGTGAGCGCGCCCCCAGCGCCGCAATGAGACCGCGTTGGTCCGCGTCGCCGCGTCCTGTTCGAACCCCACGCGGTTCAGGACGATGCCGAGGACCTCGAGACCAGCGGCGCGCGCCGACTCCACCGTGAGCGACGCGTGGTTGATGGCGCCCAGCGTGTTTCTCGCCACGATCAACACCGGCACGCGAAGCTGCGCGGCCAGATCGCGCATCGTCAGCCCCCCGGCAAGCGGAGTGAGCAGGCCACCAGCCCCCTCGACCACGACGCATGAGTACTGAGCGGCGAGCGAGCGAAAGCCGAGAACGATCCTCCCGACGTCGATGACCACATCCTCCATCTCGGCAGCGAGAGCGGGCGCGAGGGGATGCTCGAGGGCGTAGGGTGTGACGGCATCGAGCGGGGTCCTGCACCCCGCCAGCTCGCGCAGGAACACCGCGTCCTGGGGGACGGGGCGACCGTCGAATTTCCGGCATCCGGACTCGACGGGCTTCATCACGCCGACGCGCACGCCACATTGGCGCGCGGCGGCGACCAGCATTCCTGCGACGACCGTCTTCCCGACTCCCGTGTCGGTCCCTGTGACGAAGACCGCAGGTGCCCCGAGATCGAAGGCAGGGACGCTCATGCGGCCACTCGCTGCTCTACGGCGGCGATGGAGTCGAACGTTACGTCGAGAAGTATCTGCATCTCGTCGCCGGAGATCGACAGCGGAGGCATGAGTACGATGACGTCACCCAGGGGCCGGAGTATGACGCCCCGCGCTCGCGCTTCTTTGATGACCTGCACGCCGACTCGCTCGCTGGCTGGAAATGGCAGCCGAGACGCGCGGTCCCGGACCAGCTCGATACCCGCGATCATGCCACATTGCCGGACGTCTCCTACGTGTTCCAGCTCCCGGAACCGCGCCAGGCCCGCCCGGAGCTGCTCGATGGATCGCGAGACGTGATCGAGCACCCGCTCGCGCTCGAAGATGTCGAGGCTGGCGAGCCCGGCGGCGCAGGCCAGCGGGTTCCCAGTATACGTGTGCCCGTGGTAGAAGGTGCGCCCCTGGTCGATGGGCCCCAGAAACGCCCGGTAGATCTCCTCGGTCGCCAGAGTCGCCGCCAGCGGAAGGTACCCGCCGCTGATGCCCTTCCCGAGGGCCATGAGGTCGGGATCGACGCCCTCATGCTCGCAGGCGAACATGCGCCCCGTGCGGCCAAATCCAGTGGCCACCTCGTCCGCGATAAAAAGCACGTTGTTCCGCCGCGCGATCTCCCGAACGGCGCGCGTGTAGCTGGGTGGATAGACCAGCATCCCCGCGGCGCCCTGCACGAGCGGCTCCATGATGACGGCCGCCAGCTCGTCAGCATGCTCGGTGATAAGGCGGTCGACTTCATCCAGGCACGCCATGTGGCAGGCGGGGTAACTCAGGCCAAGATGGCAGCGATAGCAGTGGGCTGAGTGCGCCTTCACGGTCGGAAACACCAGCGGTCGGTAAACGCGCTGGTACGCTTCAACTCCGCCCACGCTGAGCGCTCCGACTGTATCACCGTGGTACGCGTTCCACAGCGAGAAGTACTTGGTCTTCCGGGGTTGTGGATGCTCGCACTGCTGCCAGTATTGGAGCGCCATCTTGATTGCAATCTCAACAGCGGCCGCCCCGGTGTCCGAATAGAACACGCGCGACAGGCGGCCCGGCGCCAGGTCGACGAGCCGCCGCGCGAGCCTCACCGCGGGCGCGTGGGTCAGGCCGAGAAAGGTGGAGTGGGCGACCCGGGCGAGCTGAGCGGCGATGGCCTGATTCATCTCGGGCCGCGCGTGCCCGTGGAGGTTCACCCAGAGCGAGGACACCCCGTCGAGATACCGGTTCCCCCGATCGTCGATGAGGAACGACCCCTCCCCCCGATCGATGACGATCTGCGGCTCGGCCTCCCAATCCTGTTGCTGGGTGAACGGGTGCCACAGGAAGCGCTTGTCGTCGGCATCGAGGTCTTCCACTGCGACGAGTGTTGAGGCGGAGGCTGCCTCGTCAGGACCCGGTGACACGGCTAGCTCCGGACCCGGCTGAGGCGAGCAGACCGATCCGCTCGCCGACGCGCACGAAGGTCTCGATGGCAAATGTCAGGTCATCGCGCGTGTGGGTCGCCATCGCCGACACGCGGATCCGGGCCGCGTTCGCCGGCACGGTGGGAGGCCGAATGGCCACGGCATAGACGCCCTCCTGCCGAAGGGCAGACGCCATCTTCACTGCCGTCCCCGAATCTCCGACGAGCACGGGGATGATCTGCGTCTCTGAGTCGCCCGTATCGAATCCGGACGCGCGAAGCGCCGCGCGGAGCACGCCCGCGTTCTCCTGGAGCTGGTCGACGAGCGCCGGGTTAGCCTCGAGGAGATCGAGCGCGGCGACCGATGCCGCGACGACCGGCGGCGGCAAGGCCGTCGTAAACATGAAGCTTCGCGCCGTCGACACGAGATAGTCGGCGAGCAAGCGCTCTCCCGATACGAAGGCCCCGAAGCTCCCAAGCGCTTTGCTGAGGGTTCCGACCGCAGCGGTGACGCGATCCTCCATCCCGAGCTGGGACACCAGTCCACGGCCGCCTGCCCCGATGCACCCGGTGGCATGGGCCTCGTCCACCACCAGCATCGCTTCGTATCGATCGCACACCTCGGCGATCGCCTCCAGTGGAGCCAGGTCGCCATCCATACTGAAGACGGTGTCCGTCACCACCAGCCGCCTGCCGCGCGGCGAATGTCGGACCGCCCGCGCAAGCTGGGAGTCGAGCGCCTCCACGTTTCTGTGGCGGAAGGCCGAGAAGTCGGCGCGGCTCAGCCTGCACCCGTCGATGAGGCTCGCATGGTTCAGCTCGTCCCCGACGACGACGTCTCCGGGCCCCACGAGCGATGGGATCAATCCCACGTTCGCGGTATAGCCGCTGGTGAAGAGCAGGGCGCGCTCGCTCCCCTTGAACTGCGCGAGCCGCTCCTCCAAGAGATCACACAGGGGCGATGATCCGGCGACCAGGCGCGACGAGCCCGCGCCCCAGCCGTACTTCTCCCCTGCCTCCGCCGCGGCGGCGACGACCACCGGATGGTTGGCGAGCCCGAGATAATTGTTCGAGCTGAGGTTCAGAAGCTTTCGCCCATCGACCTCGACCCAAGGGTCCGCGCCGCGAGCGACCGTCGTCAGTCGGCGGTCGAGGCTGCGTCCCCTCAGGGCAGCCAGGCGTCGCTCCGCGAACTGGAGGCGCCCCATCCCTACTTCCGCTGCAGCGGGGCGTAGGCCACGGAGAGCTTCTTCACCCCCTTGCCTTCGAAGGCCACGGTGATCTCCTCATCACCCCGGGCGAGCACGCTGGTCACGACGATTCCCGAGCCGAAGGCGGGATGGTACACGCGGTCGCCGGGCTGGTACTGCTGCTCGACAGCCGGCTGCGGCGCGCCAGCGGACGCAACGGCAGCCGGCTCGGTCGACCCATTGACCGGTCGCCATTGCGCTCCAGCAGCGACGCGCCCATTCGGTACGAGGCCTCGAGCGCGCACGCTGGGAAACGCCTCGCGCGTCAGCTCCAGCGGGATGTCCCCCAGGAACCGCGACGGCTGGTTGATCATGCTGTTGCCGTAGAGCGTCCGGTGGTGCGCGTGGACCAGGCAGAGCCCGCGCATGGCCCGGGTGATCCCCACATAGACGAGCCGGCGCTCCTCTTCCATCTGGGTCGGATCGTCCATCGACCGCGAATGCGGGCAGAGCCCTTCTTCCATGCCGACGATGATCACGTACGGAAACTCCAGCCCCTTCGCGGCGTGGAGCGTGATGAGTGTGACGCCGTCGGAGGCCGGATCGTACGAATCGACGTCCTGGACGAGGGAGACCTCTTCGAGGAGCGCCGCCAGCCCGAGCGGCGGCGCCAGCTCCGCGAATGCCTGCGCCTTCGTGCGGAGCTCGGTGATGTTAGCCCACCGCTCCTCCCCCGCATCGGTTCCGTCACGAACCGATGCCGCGTAACCGGAGCGCTCGAGCAGCAAGTCGAGCAGGTCGAGCGGGGTCATCTCCTGGGCTGCGCGCCCGAGGAGCCGAATCAGGTCCACGAATCCCCGCACGGCGTTGCGCGCTCGAGTTTGCAGGAGCGCGCCGGCCGAGCCCGGCTCCGATCCGTCGCCGGTCGCGACCTCCTCGAGCGTCTCGAAGATCGATCGCCCATGCCGCCCGGCCCATCGCTGGATCTCGTTCGCCGTTCGATCGCCGATCCCGCGCGCCGGGACGTTCAGGATGCGCACGAGGCTGACCGTATCCAGCGGGTTCAGAGCGAGGCGCAGGTAGGCCAGCACGTCCTTGACTTCCTTCCGCTCGTAAAAGCGCGTGCCGCCAATCAGCTTGTACGGAACGCCCATCCGCACGAACGCGTCCTCCAGCGGCCGGGATTGGACGTTCGTCCGGTACATCACCGCGATGTCGCTGTAGCGGATTCCCTCCATCCGGACCAGGCGCTCGACCTCGCGAATCGTGAACTGCGCTTCGTCCTCTTCGTTGAACGCCTCGTGCACCGTAACGGGTTGGCCGCGCTCGTTCTCGGTCCAGAGCCGCTTGTCCTTCCGCACCTGGTTGGCGCCGATGACCGACTGCGCCACGTCGAGTATGGTCTGCGTCGACCGATAGTTCTGCTCGAGAAAGATGACGCGCGCCTCCGAGAAATCGGCTTCGAAGTTCATCAAGTTGCGGAAGTCTGCCTTGCGCCACGAGTACACGCTCTGGTCCTCATCGCCAACCACGCATACGTTGCGGTGCTTTTGGCCCAGCAGCTTCACGAGCTGATACTGGGCCACGTTCGTATCCTGAAACTCGTCGACGAGGATGTAGAGGAAGCGGTCCTGGTACTTTTCGAGCACGTCGGGTCGCTCCCGGAAGAGGCGGACCGTCTCTCCGATGAGGTCGTCGAAGTCGAGGGCGTGGTTCTCGGCGAGCGCCTCCTGGTACCGGTTGAACACGGCCAGCACCCGTTCTTGCCAGAAGCCCTGCGCCGAGCGCGCATACGAGCGTTCGTCGATCAGCTCACTCTTGGCTGAAGAGATCGCCGAAAGGAAGGCTCGCGGCGGGAATCGCTTCTCGTCGATCTCCATCTCCTGAAGGATCCGCCGAACGAGCCCGATCTGATCCCCGTCGTCGTAAATCGCGAACCGCGGATCGACGCCGATGACGGCGCCATCACGTCGCAGAATTCGCGCGCATTGGGCGTGGAATGTGCCGACAGCAATTCCCTCGCCCGCGCGCCCCAACAGATCGTCCAGCCGCTCACGCATCTCGCGCGCGGCCTTGTTCGTGAAGGTAACGGCCAGCACGTTCCACGGACGGACGGACTCCCCGAGCACGAGGTGGGCGATCCGGTGGACGATGACGCGGGTCTTCCCGGATCCGGGTCCGGCGACGATGAGGAGCGGTCCGTGGACGGCGAGGGCAGCCTCGCGCTGCGGGGGATTGAGTCCGTCGAGGTAGAGCAAAATATAGACCCAGACGTTGTCTCGCAGAAATGGCTTCGCCGTTTCTGCGAGACAACCATTTCCCCGGGGTTCGTCTCCCGGAATCACGGGGATTATAAACAGGGGGTCCCGTGGCGCAGGGCGTTCTCGTCAACGTCGGCGATCCGTCACCCTGTCACCAGCTCCGGGATTGGCAGATTCGCTGGATTCGCGAAGAGCCACGCTACCGCGCCCTCGACGTGCCTCGCCACGTCGACCCCGAGTTTCGCTCGTTCACCTATGGCGACTACCCGTGGAAGCCAGCCAAGGCGAACCTCGCCAAGATGGAGGTCGGCGACTGGATCTTCTTCAACGAGACGCTCATCGTCGCGGGCGCCAAGCTTCGGTTCGTCATCGCGTGCTTCCAGATCGAGGAGCGCATCTCATACCAGGACCTCGCGGGCCGGGGGCTCCTCACCGATCCTCGGTACGCCGGTAACGCGCACGTTCGGCGCAACGCGTTGCTTCCCGACTCGGACACGCGGTTTACAATCTGGCGAGGAGGCCCCGGATCGCGCCTGCTCGCGGAGCCGATCTTGATGGACCGTGCCTTCGTGGAGGAGATCGGGCTCCCATCGCAGAATGGCGGACCGTGGGACTGGACGCAACGCGATCGAAACGGCCGCGCGTTTACCGAGCTGCAGCTCATCGGGTTCCATACGCGAGCGACTCGCCGTCTCGACCATGTCCAAACATCGTGGCTCTTGCGCCGCTTTGATGCGGTGCCTGCGCGCGCAGTTCGCTGAATGGTTTCAGGTCAGCGAGAGGCGCCCTCCGTCCGACCGCTCTGAGAGAGCACGCACTAGTCGATGAAACAGGAGCAGGCATGGCGCAACCTCGTGCCGTCGGCGTGATCGGCGCCGGGATCCTCGGACTCACCGCGGCCCTCCGTTTCGCGCAAGCCGGCATGCGCGTCACGGTCATCGAGCGCGAGGAGGAGGTCGGCGGACTCGTGGCGTCCTTCAAGATCGGCGGCGCTCACCTCGAACGTTACTACCATCACCTGTTCCGGTCGGATCGCGACGTGCGCGCGCTCATCGCCGAAGCAGGCCTGGAGCACGCCCTCGTCTGGCCGCGACCGGACGTCAGCTCCCTGTGCGGCGGGCGCTTCTATGGGTTCGATTCACCGACCGACGTGCTCGCCTTCTCGCCGCTACCCTTTGCCGATCGCGTTCGCCTCGGGGCGTGCGCCGCGTATCTGAAGCTCGAGCGCAACTACCATCGCCTCGAGGGCCAGACCGCGGCATCGTGGATCAAGCGGTGGATGGGCGAGGAGGCGTACCAGGTGTTCTGGGGCCCGCTGCTTCGCGCCAAGTTCGGGGACTTCGCGGAACAGATCGCCATGCCGTGGTTCTGGTCCCGTGTGCACCTTCGGAGCCAGCGGCTGGGCTACATTCGCGGCGGCTTCTATCGGCTGTACGCCCGCCTCGCCGAGCAGCTCGAGCAGAGCGGGGCCGAGATGCGGCTGAAGACCGAGGTGAAGTCCATCCGCTCCGACGACTCCGTGCACGTCGACACCTCGGATGGCGCATTCGACTTCGACCAGCTCCTCGTGACGACGCCGACGCGCGTGTTCATGCGTCTGGCCGTCAACCTACCGGACGAGTATCGAAGTCGATACGACACCGGCGAGTACTATGGCGCCCATTCGGTCATCCTCGGCTTGAATCGCCAGCTCATGGAGCGCACCTACTGGCTCAACATCCACGACCCCGGCTTCCCGTTCCTCACCGTCGTGGAGCACACGAATTTCATGCCCGCATCAGACTACGATGGACTACACGTCGTGTACCTGGGCAACTATCTCCCCATGAGCGACCCGTTGCTCCGAAAACCCCGGGAAGAGGTCCTGAAGGAGTTCACGTCGGCCCTGCGCCGGATCAATCCCGACTTCGACGAGGGCTGGGTCGTGGAGTCCCACGTGTTCGCCGCGCCTTTTGCCCAGCCGATCGTCACGGTCGATTACCACGAGCACATCCCGCCCCACGAAACGCCGCTCCGCGGCGTCTACCTCGCCAACATGTTTCAGGTCTATCCCGAGGACCGTGGGCAGAATTACAGCGTGCGAATGGCGAACCGCGTCGCGGCGCGGATGATCTCAGCGTAGGACCTGGGCGCGCAGTCGAGCAACGTCGGACGAGCCCGCGTCCATGAGGAGATCGGCGATCATCTTTTGGCCGGTCTCGTTGGGATGGAGGAGGTCGGCAGCGATCAGCCGCTTCGCGGCGGGGTCGTCACGGCCGCTCGGGCCGTTGAACGCCTCCCGCACCGAAGCCACATCAACACCGCGACCGGCGGACGTCGTCGCGATGTGCTGGTTCACCTCGTCCAGATATGGCACGAACACGTCCAGGTCCGACCCCGCGCCGGCTGAGGCGGCACTCGCATCGAGGCGCACATAGGGATCGTAGATGTCCATCGTGATCGCCACAGCGGCGTGCCCGCTGGTGAGCGCGACGATCTCGTCGAGACTTCGATCCCAGTTCTGCTCGAACCGATCGACCGTGGTTTGGAGACAGGCTTGATTGTCGTCCCCGCCACACCGCTCGGCCCGATATGCTGCTCGGGCGGCGAGGAGGTCATTGCCGCCGATATTCCATGAGATGACCTGCGCGTGGGCTACGGCGTCGCGCACCGCCTGGTTGGTGGTGAGCGCCGCCACGAGATCGCTGCTGGTGGCGCCGCCACGCGAGAAATCGATGAGCTGGACGGACACGCCGAGCTGATCCTCGAGCGACGCTCGATAAAGCTGCGGATAGCCGGCGCGCGCACCGACTCCGGCGGCGATCGAGTCCCCGAGCGCGGCGTAGGTGATGCCGTCCCCGGCGCCCTCGCTGCTTTGGGACAGGGCCGGCGGGCCCCAGCTCCCCATGAGCGCCGACACCAGGAAGGCCGAACCGAGGGTTGTGGCGATCAACCGGCTTCGCACATGTCCTCCACGGCGATGTGATGCGCCGGCCGGGCGCGACTGCGCGGCCAGCGTCGGCGGCTCGACGATACGCGGACGCCGAGAAGAGGTCAATTTTCCGCCAACGCGCCCGGGGGCAGGCGCTGGTGGGCAGCCCTCTCGACCTTACCTACAGGTCCCTCGAAAGCATCTGGCGGCCGCTGGAACGAGCCCAGCAACAGGTGTGCGAGGGCGACGTCGTACGCGAGAAAGCCGGCTTGGTCCGACCACCAGATGAGCGCTCCTGGGATGGCCAGGAGCGCCGCCGCGACGAGCGTGGCTTCAGACCACTTCGGCTGGATGAGGACGTCGGGAGCGAGAACCGTTGCATACCCGACCCACGACACGGGGCCCGCAAGAATCGCCGCGACGAGCCCCACCGTCGACGCGCGTTGCGAGTCGATGCGTCGATGACGTGCAAACGCCACCAGCGTCCCCACGACGCCAGCCGTCGCCACGGCGGCGAGACCGTCGGGCACGCCGGCGCGCGCGAGAATGCTCACGAGCGAGAGATTGTCCGAGAACGCGAGGAACCTCCATCGCGCGATGGCGTGCCACCACCCGACGTACCAGTCCACGTGGCCGAACACGACGGGCAGGAGCGACAGCGCCGCGGCACTGATCGCCCCCGCGACGGCCGGTCTTCGCTGCCGGGCCGCCAGGAGAAAAAGCGGCCACAGGACGAACTGGGGTTTGAGGGCGACGACGGCGCCGATCACGAGGCCCGCGACCGCAGGGTTGCGGCGCAGGAGCGCGGTCGCCACGAGCACTGCCACAGCGAGCCCGACGTAGATCTGGCCGAGATCGACCGTGGACCAGAAGGGCTCCCAGAGCAGGACCAGGAGCGCTCGACCCCAGGCATGGGGCCGGGCGCCAAGGGTGAGGCCGGCCACCATCCCGACGTAGCCGAGCGCGGACCCGACTTGCCAGGCGCGAAACGCGACGGCCGGGGGAACGCGCGCGAGCAGCTGAAAGGCGAGCACGCTGACCGGCGGATTGAGGTTCGTCGCGCGCTCGGTGCCACCTGGCGCGACGACCGCGCGGGCCAGCGCCGTGGTCTGATAAGGGTCACGGCCCGCGTTCGCGGCGTCCCCGGCTGCCCAGAAGGCCCCGAAGTCTCGGAGCGTGGTCGGATGGAGCCCCCCCTGGAAGCCGATCGACGCTGCGGTATGGAGCCAAAGCGCGAACGCCGCGCACGCGACGACCACGGCTCCGCGGACGGCCCGCTCCGCCGAGAGACCCGATGTCACCGCGGCGTCGCCCACCGATGACGTGTCAGAAATACCCGGAGGTCGCGCTCCGGGTGGCAAGCCTGCTGGAATGCGATGGGGGCGGTCCCGCTCGGCGGGACCGCCCCCATCGCGACTACCCCCGGCTCAAACGTTTGTGATCGCGTTGAGGGTTTCGAGGGAAGGCGCGAAGTAGAAAGAGCCCGACGCCGGGTTGCTGAAGTCGGTCAGGCGATCGCGCACCTGACCGTCCATCCCATACATCGCGCGCATTCGCTCCCGGAGCGGTGCCTGGCTCCGGCAGAAGCCGAGGAAATAGAGACCGACGACGCCATCTGGATTGGCATAGGGGGTCGATCGGCGTGAGATCTCGTCGCGCTTTGGCTTCGTGTCATCGCCGGTCTGGCCCTCTCGCAGTTCGACGTGCGACAGGTGGGATGTCGGCGGCTGTACCTTGAGTCGCTCGGAATCCGTCTTCCGGCGACCGAACACCTTCTCCTGTTCCTCGATGGGGAGCGCGTGGAATGCTTCGAGATCGTGGACCCACCGCTGAGCGATGATGTGCGTGCCGCCAGCGCCCGGCTGCCCGTTCGGCACGATGGCGACTTCGATGTCGCGGTCCGGCGTCGGGTTTCCGGTGCCGTCGATGAAGCCGGATAGGTCGAGCGAATTTCGATAGATGAACGTCATCGTCTCGCGCGCGACCTTCATGTGACCCTTCAGTGCGGTCCGGGCGTCGTACTGCGCCTTCCAGAGCTCGCCCTTGTCGTCGGAATGGAGCCACAGAAGCAGCTCTTCCTGCGTCCCCTTGGCTTCCCTCCCGCTCCCATCGATCGATCGGAAGGTCTCGTACGGCTGAAAGTCGTTGGGGATGTCGTTAGTCAGGTCTTTGAGAAGCGAGGGGCCGAATGCGATGACGGTCTTGATCCCGCTCTGGAGCATGCCGCAGTCCTCGCGGTACTTCTTGAGGACGCGCCTGATGTGGTTGACATCTGCCCCCTCTACGCGGCTGAGGTGGACGTACCACTGATTTCGCCCCATATTTCGATCGAGGACTGCGGCTTGTGGCGTTGCCATGGTTCGCTCTCCCTTTTCAGTTTTGGGGTTCCGCGTGCCCGGCGCCCGGGCGTGTCCGCGATGGAGCGCCCGCGCAGTTCCGGCAGAGGCCTCGGAAGGTCACCTCCTTCGAGCGGATCACGAATCCGAACTGCTGGTCCGGAGGCACCGCGATGTGGCCGAAATCGGCGTAGAAATCGCAGACCGCGCCGCACTCCACGCAGACGAGATGATGGTGCGCGTCCGTATTGGGATCGAAACGCCATGCGCCAGCTCCCAGGTTTAGCCTGGTCATTTCGCCCAATTGGACAAGCTCGGTTAGCGTTTCACACACCGTTTTCAGCGACACCGTCGGCATATCTTTGATGACAGCCGCATACACCGCCTCAGCGGTGGGATGGGCAGCGTTCTGCCCAGGAGTTCGAAGATCCGCTGACGTTGCGGCGTCACCCGGAGGCCGTGCTGACGGAAATGCTCGGTCAGCTCGCGCGGGCTTTTCATCGCGCACATTCTACAGGGTGCGAATTGTTTCGTCAGGCGCGAAGGTGCAGAATCATAACGCGTGCCAAACTCCTCGGGACCACGTCTGCGGACGATTGTGGATGATCTTGCCGTTCACGGAAGGAGAGGCCGAATGCCTTCTGCAATTCGCAGGCTCGCCGAAGTCGTGCTCCTGGTGAGGGACTTGGAGGCGTCAACGGCGTTCTATCGCGACGTTCTCGGGCTCGACGTCATCTCACCTTCGACTATCACCAACGCTCGCTTCCTCCGAGCCGGCGCGGCAGGACCGGGCCTTCCTTCACAGGTCGTCCTCGTGCAGCGGCCGGCGGACGCGCCTGCTCTTCCAGCGGATCGGCGACTGCGATCGGTGCACCACATCGGTCTCGAGATCGCTCCCGACGACGTCCCGCGCGAGCGCGCTCGCCTCGAGGGCCTTGGTCTCGAAGTGCGCACCGGTACCCACCCATTTCTCCCGGTCGACGCCATCTACGTCGACGATCCAGACGGCAACGAGGTCGAGCTAGCGGCATGGGCGCCAAGTTGACGAGTCCGTGCACCGCTGTGCAGATGCGGCAGTGGATGAGCCACCGCCCCACGACAAGGCGCGGCTCGATCATCCCGAGCCCGCGGCGGCCAGCTCGGGCCGTTGCGGCCGGCCGGCTCAGCATCCGCGGCTTCTCGGGCAGCGTAACCACAGTAGAGAGCGCCGGTAGACGGCCGTTCTAGCCGAGGGCACAATGCGAGACGTACCTCCCGACCCTCCCAGCAGCGAGATTACGCCCGAGAGGCTCTACCTGAACCGCAGAGCCTTCATCAAAAACGCGGGCTTGACCCTGGGCACCGCGGCGGCGGTGGGAGGTGGACTCCTGTGGCTCATCGGCAATGGCCCGCCGCCGGACCAGCCCCAGGAAGCGCCGGCTGACGCGCCGACGCCGCCAGTTGCCGAAAGCAGTCCCTTCGATACGGACGAGGCGGAGACGTCGTTCCGCGACGTCACGACCTACAACAACTTCTATGAGTTCGGCGTCGAGAAGGGCGATCCCGCGCGACACGCGAGCACCCTGCGCCCGCGCCCGTGGACCGTCTCCATCGAAGGGGAAGTGACGAAGCCGCAGACCATCGACATCGACTCGTTGCTCACCTGGTTTCCGATCCAGCAACGGATCTACCGCATGCGCTGCGTAGAAGCGTGGTCGATGGTGATTCCTTGGAACGGCTTTCCCCTCGGAGACCTCATCAAGCGCGTCGAGCCAACCGGGAACGCCAAGTACGTGGAGTTCGTCTCCCTGCTGGACCCGGAGCAGATGCCGGGCCAACGCTCGCCCATTTTGCACTGGCCGTACGTCGAGGGGCTTCGCCTGGATGAGGCGATGCACCCGCTCACCCTGCTCGCCACGGGCCTCTACAACCAGGAGCTGCCGAAGCAGAACGGCGCGCCGCTTCGGCTCGTCGTTCCGTGGAAGTACGGGTTCAAGGGCATCAAATCCATCGTTACGATCCGATTTACCCGCGAGCAGCCCAAGAACACCTGGGCGGTCGCCGCGCCTCGAGAATACGGCTTCTACGCGAACGTCAATCCCGAGGTCGACCACCCGAGATGGAGCCAGGCGACCGAGCGACGGATCGGCGAGTTCCAGCGGCGGAAGACGCTTCCCTTCAACGGATACGCGGACCAGGTCGCGAGCCTGTACTCGGGCATGGACCTACGAGCCAACTTCTGATGGCCTCCACCCAGCAATCCGTCTTCGATCTGATACCCGTCGCCGGCGTGTTCCGACGGACACGACGCCGCGAGCCAAATCCGTGGCTCAAGTCCGGGATCTTCCTGGGAAGCCTGGCGCCGCTGGCCGCCGTTCTCTGGCGGGCCATGGCCGGTCAGCTCGGCGCAAACCCCATCGCCGAAGTCGAGAACGAGCTGGGCCTCACCGCCCTCATCTTCCTGGTCGCGTCATTGGCCTGCACGCCGGCTAAGCGGCTGTTTGGCTGGACGTGGCAGATGCGCGTGCGCAGGGAGATCGGGCTCTTCGCGTTCTTTTACGCCTCGCTTCACTTCCTGACGTATCTCGTCCTGGATGAATTCTTCGACTGGCGCGCGATCGTCGAGGACGTCGTGCAGCGTCCGTTCATCACGGTGGGCTTTGGCGCCCTCGTGCTGATGGCTCCGCTGGCCATAACGTCGACCAACGCGTGGGTGCGGCGGCTGGGTTATCGCCGCTGGGCTCGGATCCACCAGCTCATTTATCTCGCGGGCGGGCTGGCCGTGCTGCACTTCATCTGGCGCGTGAAGCTCGACGTGAGCCAGCCCTTGGCCTACGCAGTCGTTGTCGGCGCCCTCCTCGCCGTGCGGGCCGTGTTCTGGGCGCGCAGGAGCCTCGCGCCGCGATCCACTGCCGCCAAGAACCAGCCCGCGCGAGCCCGCAGCGGCTAAGCCGTCGCCTCGGCCGACCGAAAGCGCGCCAGCGGGAGTGGCGAATTTAGCACACCCGTTCTAAAATGGACGCGTGGGATACGTTTCGGACCATCGAGATCGACCAACCGCTTCAACGGTGGCTGGATGGGTCGAAGAGTGGAACGCCTACGGGCTACGCGTCGGCCGACGCTGGGTTGCGTGGGCCATCGGCGCCGCCCCGCGACCATACGTCGGCGACTTCGCGGAGGTTGAAACGGACGGCGACGGCTACGCCGTTGCGGTGGAAGTCCGCGCGTGGCGCCCCGCTCCACTGTCGACGAACTAATTCACCCGCCCGGGCTGGCTCCGCACGCTTGGGGCGTGATCGCGCGCGACGTTCGGGATATGACTATCGGGCCATCGCTCGTCTCGCAGCCAGATCGGTATCATCCACGGAACTCAGCGGTCTCGAAGCCCGCGGCGGGACACGCGCCGCGGCGCAGCCGCGAACTGGAGATCGATTCTCACCATGGAAGACGCGACATTAATCGATCCGCTCCCCCATGGAAGCTGGCGCGCATCCAAGGCGCGCGTCGGCCAGGTGGAGCTGGAGAACCCGCAGCTCACCGTTCGCGTGGAAGGTGGCGAGGTTATCGCGGAGGTCTCAGGCGAGTGCCCGCCATGGGACCTGACCACGATTGAGCCGTACGTCTGCAGCGTTGAAGCGAATCGAATGACGTGGGACTTTCGCGGAGTACCCGAAGGCGCGCCCTCCCTGGGAGCGATGCGCCGCGGGCAGATCTGGCATCGGGTGGCCGTGCGATCCCAGGGGGAGGTCCGGGCGCGCAGGCTCAAGCGGACGTAGCCATCACGGCTCGCCGAAGAAGCGAACCGCGTTATCCCACAGGAGTTTGCGCATCTCGTGCGAGGTCAACGCCTGCCACTCGAGGACGCGATCCGCCGATTCTGGAAAGCGCGACTCCGGGTGGGGATAGTCGGACCCGAACATGAGGACATGGTCGCCCAGCATGTCGGTCACCATTCGGACCATCTCGGGCCCCTCGTGCAACACGATAGCCGCGAAGAACCGTCCTCCGGTCAAAAAGTCGCTGAGCTTGCCCTCGATTTCCTCGGCGACGTAGCCCATGTAGACGGCCTGGTCGTCCATTCGGCGTCCCCAAAAGGGTAGCCAGCCAAATCCAGACTCCAGGATCCCAAACCGGATCTCCGGGTAGCGTTCCATCAGGCCGGACCCGACGAATGCCGCGACCGCCCGCATCGCCGCCCAGGGGTGGGAGGCCAGGCGGCCGAGGAACGGGTTGCTCCACAGATCGCGATAGCCGGGGTAGCCGGTCGAGAAGCTGTGGTGAATGACGGCGAGGCCCTCGTCCTGCGCAGCGGCCCAGATGGGGCGCAGATCAGGATGATCGAGGGGGTAGTCGAGCGGAAGCTGCGGATGGATCGCGACGGCCCAGGTCTCGCGTCCCCACCGATGGATCTCCGCGACTGAGGCCTCCACGGCCCGGGGCGTCACCAGCAGACAGCTCTTCAACCGATGCGGGTCGCGACCGCAGAAGTCGTGCAGGTAGCGGTGCTCCGCTCGGATGAACTCCATGTCCAACTCAGGGTCGGGGTGGCTCGCACTCGAGTTATGCACGATGAAGTGGACGTCGACCCCCTCGTCGTCCATGTCGCGGAGACGAGCGTCCGGATCGTAGTCGCCGCCACCTTCGGTGGGATAGCGCGAGCCCATGAAGACCTGGCGCTCGCGCTGCGCGTCAGGCCGGGGCGCCGCCTCACCCAGCATGCGCGGCCGGTCGGCTCCCCACCCGCCGCCCCCGCGGTCGAAACGATACCAGTGGCGATAGGGAGGCTCGCGCTTCTCGCTGGCCATCCCGACGCGAATTTCCGTCCGGTGCTCCTCGAGGTCGGGAATCCGCTCGAACACGGAAGCGGGGAGATACGGGCGGATCGACTCCGCCGAGGGGCGACTATGCGTGTCTGTGTCGTAGATCCGGTAGCCGTTTCGCACGCGAGCCTCCACGCGCCGCGTTCGACCGATGCGACAACGCTGTTTCGCGGGAGCAGCCCCGACCGTGCGCACCGATCGCAGCGGAATGATACGATCTGCCTCGCCGCGGATGGCGGACGGGGGATGCGCAGATGCTCACGCGGGCAATGGCTTCGGCTTTTCTCCTCATCACAGCGGCGTGCGCGACCGCGCCGTCGACGCGAGAGCCAGCCGCGCCGGCCGGGGCGAGCGCGCCCTCTGAGCCCGGGCGAACCCTCGTGGCCGCGGTCCGCGTCGAGCCACTCACGCTCGCCGAGCGGTCGCTGCGGGAACAGGGCGTCGCCGTGTATCTCTCGAGTCGCATGTTCAACGCGGACCTGGCGATCCTCGACGATACGGGAACTCCCCGCCCGTACCTCGTCGAGGCCTTTCCCCAGCTCAACACGGACTCCTGGCAGGTCTTCCCCGATGGACGCATGCAGACGTCCTACCACCTCAAGCCGAACCTCACGTGGCACGACGGCGAGCCGCTTACCGCCGACGACTGGGTCTTCTCGTGGCGCGTCTACTCGACGCCCGAGCTGGGCGCCATCGGTCGTCCGATGAGCGTGATCGACGAGGTGAGCGCTCCCGATGCGCGGACGATCATGATCACATGGCGGCAGCCATACCCCGACGCCGAGAGCTTTACGACGCGCGACGCGTACTTTCCCGCGCTTCCGCGCCACATTCTCGAAAGCACCTACGCCGACGGCCAGTGGGACGCCTTCGTCAACCACCCCTTCTGGACCACCGAGTACATCGGGCTGGGACCATTTCGGCTCGACCGTTGGGAGCCCGGCGCCTTCTACGAGGCGGTACCCTTCGCCGGCCACGTGAACGGGCCGCCAAAGATTCAGCGGATCAAGGTGCTCTTCATCAGCAACTCCAACACGGCGCTGGCCAACATGCTCTCGGGCGTGGTCCAGCTCTCAGCCGACACCTCGATTCGGACCGCCGAAGTTTCGATTCTCAGGCGCGAATGGGGACCGGATGGCGGGACGGTGATCCTCCACCCGAATCAGTGGCGCGCCGCGTTCTTCCAGTTTCGGCCCGACGTGCTGACACAGCCGGCGCTCATGGATCTTCGGGTGAGGAAAGCGCTCGCCATGACGGTCAACAAAGACCCGATCAACGAGGCCGTCTACGAGGGCAATTCGCTGATATCCAACACGATGATCCCGCCCCTCACCGAGACCGGAAAGGCGATTGACCGCGCCATCACCAAGCACACGTACGATCCGCGGGCGGCCGAGCAGCTCCTGGAAGACGCGGGATTCCGCCGCGGAGCAGATGGCATCTATACGAGTCCATCCTTCGGCCGCTTCCACTCAGAGCTGGCCACCAACGCCGCCACCGACAACGAGGCAGAGCTGGCGATTCTCGACCACACCTGGACCCAATTCGGGCTGGAGATGCAGCAGAACGTGGTGGGCGGCGGACTCGAGCGCGACAACCAGCTCCGGGCAACGTTCCCCGGCATCTGGGTGAACAACACCTCCGTGGGCGAGCCGGCCTTGCTGAATCACATGACCGTCCGCATCCCGAAGGCGGAGAACCGGTGGCAGGGCGGAAACCGGGGCGGCTGGTCGAATCCCGACTTCGATCGGCTCGCCGACGCCTACGCCACCACCCTCGACCGTGCCGAGCGCCTCCAGCAGCTCGTCGATATGGCCAAGCTCCAAGCCGACCAGCTACCGGCCATCTCGCTCTTCTTTGTCACCCAGCCCTGGGCGTTCGTGTCCGGCCTTACCGGGCCCAAGCTCGTGGCGGGCGAGTCGAACATGAGCTGGAATATCGAGACCTGGGAGTTCCGGTAGTGGACCGCGCCGCTGCCGCTGCGAAGCCGCCGCTTGTGAACGATCCGGCTCTTCATGCTCGCGGCCGATGGCTCGCCGGGAATGTCGATCACTCGTCCATCGACGTCGAACGCCCAGCCGTGGTAGCAGCAGCGGATCCCCTGGCGTTCGGTAACGGTCCTTCGCCGCGTCCGTCTGTACCGAAGTCATGATCATCCTCCGACCGGCCGCATGGTTCCGCGAGCGTCCATGGCCGCCCCTGCCCGCGATCAGTGTCCGCCGCCTCCTCGGCTCGCCGCGGCCGGATGGTATTTTTTCGAGATATCCGTGGCCCAGGCTCCGCCGATTCTGCTCGTCCAAGCTCGCAGCTCCGCCCCATCGGGGAATGACTCGAAGAACGGGGCATCGCTATCGTGCTCGATGAGCGACTTGAGGACCCCCGCGATGCCGAGTGCCTCGGCCGCTGGAAGCACGCCAGGCAGGATGGCCGCCTTGTAGCCCATCTCCCCGTACATCTTCGGCGTGATCTGGGGCCGACGCGGGATTCCCATC
>Ga0070741_10005019_pt1 | contig 30099 bp, 23 predicted proteins | sample Coa_R1_4_FD_66440 | JGI IMG/M metagenome (GOLD analysis project Ga0070741, IMG submission 66440) | Surface soil microbial communities from Centralia Pennsylvania, which are recovering from an underground coalmine fire - Coalmine... | ecosystem: Environmental > Terrestrial > Soil > Unclassified ... | reverse complement strand
TCTTCGGCGACAACGGCAGCGGCATGCACACCCACCAGTCGATCTGGAAGGGCGACAAGCCGCTCTTCGCGGGCGACGGCTACGGCGGCATGTCGGACCTCGCGATGCACTACATCGCGGGCATCCTGCACCACGCGCCGGCGCTCGCCGCGTTCACCAACCCGACCACGAACTCCTACCGCCGCCTCGTTCCCGGCTTCGAGGCGCCGGTGAACCTCGCGTACTCGTCGCGCAACCGCTCGGCGGCGGTCCGCATCCCGATGTACTCGCCGTCGCCGAAGGCGAAGCGCATCGAGGTGCGCTTCCCCGACCCGACCTGCAACGGCTACATGGCCTTCGCCGCCATGCTGATGGCCGGGCTCGACGGCGTGCAGCGGAAGCTCGATCCCAAGCAGCCGCTCGACAAGGACATCTACTCGCTCACGCCCGAGGAGCTGAAGGACGTCCCGTCGATGCCGGCGTCGCTCGAGAACGCGCTCAACAACCTCGCCAAAGACCACGAGTTCTTGCTGAAGGGCGACGTCTTCACCGAGGACGTCGTCGAGACCTGGATCGACTACAAGATGTCGAGCGAGGTCAACGCGATGCGGCTCCGCCCGCATCCGCACGAGTTCAACCTGTACTTCGACGCCTGATCTCGGGGGTGGCGCCCGGGCGCGGCGCTCGCTCGGCGTGAGCCGGCGGAACATTCGCGCCGCGCCTCAACACGGAACGCCCTCGGCGAAAGCCGAGGGCGTTTTCGTTTCCGCGGCCTCGCATCTTGTAGAAGGGCTCGCGCGCCTTCTCTGTAAAGTTTCCAGGGTCGCGGGCCTCGCCCGGGTCGGCACGCGCGTGGGCCTCGATCGGACGCGGATCTCGCATGCGACGCGGCGGTGGCACGAGGCATGCACTGCTGCCGTGCCGACCGCGCGGACACACCGAACGGTCACGGAGGAGTGGAAACATGCGAACGAAGAGCATCGGGCGCGCAAAGCGTGTCGTCGTGACGCTGCCGTTCGGCGCACGTCGCAGCGCATGGGATTGCAGGCCGTTCGGATTCGGCCGCATCATCGCACCGCGGTTGGATACGGAGCTGAAGCTCGCGGCGGACACGGTGCTCGACCTCGCGCGCGGCGAGGTGCGGCGGGTGTCGTCGCCGGGGGCGACGATCGCGGCCTGAAGCGCGGGCGTTACGACGGTCGCGGCTTCGCGACCGCGTCGCGCAGCTCGCGACGCTTGACCTTTCCCGAGCTCGTCTTCGGCAGCTCTTCCACCACCACGATCGCGCGCGGGAGCTTGAAGCCCGCCAGATGCGGCCGCGCGAAATCGACGAGCTCCTCCTGCGACACGGGCGCGCGCACCACCAGCGCCGCGGTCACCTGCTCGCCCCAGCGCGGGTGCGGCGTCCCGAACACGGCCGCTTCGACCACCCCGGGGTGCCGGACGAGCACCGCCTCGACCTCCTCGGGGCTCACGTTCTCGCCGCCCGAGATGATGATCTCCTTGAGCCGCCCGGTGATGTAGAGGTAGCCGTCGCCGTCGAGGCGCCCGAGGTCGCCGGTGTGGAGCCAGCCGTCGCGGACGGCGGCGGCGGTCGCGGCCTCGTCGTCGAGGTAGCCGCGCATGACGGTCGGGCCGCGGGCGAGGATCTCGCCCGATCCGTCCGCCGGGGGCGCTCCGCCGTCCGGCGCGGCGATCGCGAGCGCGAAGATCGCGTGCGGCCGGCCGACCGTCCCGGGGCGCTCGAGCGCCTCGCGGCCGACCGTCATCGTGAGCCCGTCGGTGCTCTCGGTCTGGCCATAGGCCTCGAGGATCTCGGCGTTCGGAAAGCGCCCCGCGAGCTCGCTCTTCACCTCCATCGGCGTGAGGGCGCTTCCGACCGTCACCTTCGCCAGGCGATCGACCGCCGCCGTCGGCACGGCCTCGAGGAGCGGTCCGACCATCGCCGGCACGAGCGGGAGGTCCGTGACGCCCTGCTCGCCGAGCGCCCAGGCGAGGCGGTCGCGGTCGAAGGCCCCCAGGACGACCGTGCCGCCGCTCAGGAGGCGCGCGAGGTAGTGCGAGACGAAGATCGGGTTGTGGCAGAGCGGGCTCACGACCGCCGCCACCGCGCGCGCAGTGTCGCGGCGCGTGTGCATCACGGCCGCCGCCGCCCACAGCATGTTGGCGTGCGTCAGGACGACGCCCTTCGGCCGGCCGGTCGTGCCCGACGTGTACGCGATGACGGCCTCGTCTTCGGACCCGACCGCGCCGGAGCGATCGGCGCGCGAGCTCGTCGCGGCGCCGGGCCCGCCCGCATCGGAGCGGGCGCGCGGCGCGACCCGCACGCCGCCGTCGCGGTCGTCCACCTCGAGGGTCGCGCCGGCGCGCGCGTGCGCGAGGAGCGCCTCGACCTCGCCGCCCGTGAGGCGTGGGTTCAGCGGGACGAGCGCCGCGCCGGCGCGCCACACGCCGAACATCGCCGCGATGTGCGGCGCCGAGTTCCGGACGACGAGGCCGATCCGCGATCCGCGCCCGACGCCGTGCCGGGCGATCTCCGACGCCGCCGCCGAGGCCGCCGCGTCGAGCTCGAGGACGGTCGTCCGGCGCGACTCCTCGACGATCGCCGCCCAGCGCTCGCCGCGCAGGCGCGCGGTCGCGAGCGCGTCGCCGAGCGTGAAGCCGGATGCGCGGGGCGTGTCGCCCGCGCCGCCGCTCACGGGCGCCGCTCGGGCGACGCCGCCGGCGCGACCGCATCGCGCGGCGCGCCGCCGACGACGGCCAGCTCACCGGACGCGTAGCGCGCGCGCAGGACCTTCTTGTCGAACTTCCCGACGCTCGTCTTCGGGATCTCGGGGACGACGCTCCAGCGCTCGGGGATCCACCAGCGCGCGACCCGCGGCTCGAGGAAGCGCGCGAGGTCGTCCGCGGTCGCCTTCGACCCCTCGCGCAGCACGACGCAGGCGAGCGGGCGCTCCTGCCAGCGGTCGTCCGCGACCGCGATCACGGCCGCCTCCGTCACGTCGGGGTGCGCCATGAGCTCGTTCTCGAGCTCGACCGACGAGATCCACTCGCCGCCCGACTTGATCACGTCCTTTGCGCGATCGGTGATCTGCACGAAGCCGCGCTCGTCGACCCAGCCGACGTCTCCGGTCCGGAGCCAGCCGTCGTGGAACTTCTCGGGAGCCGGGTCGCGGTAGTAGCCGGCGGTGATCCACGGCCCGCGCACCTCGATCTCGCCGACCGCCTGGCCGTCCCACGCAAGCGGCCGGCCCGCGTCGTCGACGATCCGGAGCTCGACGCCCGGGAGCACCCGGCCGGTGCGCGCCCGCCAGTCGATCTCGTCGGCCGGCGCGCAGCCGCGCGGCGGCCGCGCGATCGCCGCGAGCGGGCTCGTCTCGGTCATGCCCCAGCCCTGCACGATGCGGAGCCCGTGGCGCTCCTCGAAGCGCTCCATGAGCGCGCGCGGGACCGCCGACCCGCCGCACATGACCATGCGGAACGACGACAGGTCGACGGGGTGGTCCTCGGCGAAGCGCAGGATGTCGTTCCAGATCGTCGGCACCGCGCCCGAGACGGTCGGCCGCGTGAGGGCGATCATGCGGCAGAGGGGCTCCGCCTGGAGGAATCGCCCCGGCATCACGAAGTCCGCACCGACGAGCCAGCCGGCGTACGGGAGGCCCCACGCGTTCGCGTGGAACATCGGTACGATGAGGAGGATGCGATCGCCCTCGCAGATCGCGAGCGACGCGGTCGAGGTGACGGCGAAGGAATGCAGGACCGTCGAGCGGTGGCTGTAGACGACCCCCTTCGGGTTTCCCGTCGTGCCGCTCGTGTAGCACATCGCCGCCGCCGAGCGTTCGTCGAGATCCGGCCACGGGTACGCGTCGGACTCGGCGGCGAGGAGCTCCTCGTAGCGGAGGACGGAGCCGAGCGGGGTCGCGTCGCCGTCGCCGACGACGACGAAGCGCTCGACGGTCTTGAGCTGGTCGGCCACGCGCGCGAGGACCGGGACGAGCGTGTCGTCGACCAGGATCACGCGATCCTCGGCGTGGTTCACGACCCAGGCGAGCTGCTCGGGGAAGAGGCGGATGTTGAGCGTGTGGAGGACGGCGCCCATCGTCGGGACCGCGAGGTAGGCCTCGAGATGACGCTGCGTGTTCCAGGCGAAGGTGGCGACGCGATCGCCGGAGCGGATCCCGAGGCGGCGGAGCGCGTTCGCGAGCCGACCGGCGCGCGCGGCGACGTCGGCGTACGAGGCCCGCTCGACGCGATCGCCCGTGAACGTCGCGACCTCGCCGTCGGCGTGCACGACCCGGCCGTGCTCGACGATCGAGCGCGTCGTGAGCGGGAAATCCTGCATGGTGCTGAGCATCGCGTCCCCTTTTTCCCGCGAGATATAGCCGCTCTCCGCCCGGGGTCCCAGCGCCCGGCGTCCCACGAGACCTCCACGCGTTCGCCGCGGCACCGGCTCCCTTGCACCCGAAGACGGGCCTGTGACATAAGGCGGACTCGTTCGTCGGCCTTCGACCCGCGCGGACCCCGTGCCCTCGGCACGGCGGCGTCGGCGGGCCGGTCCAGTTCCAAAGATCGCCTTCCCTGACAAAGGCCGTGCCGCCGTGGATGCACCGCCGCTCGGCCAGGGGAAACGAACCCGTAGATGGGCCTTCTCGCTTCCGTCGAAGGTGACCGTTCGGCGCGCGCCCGCGTGAGGGCGGCGCGTCAGCTTCGCCCTCGCCTGCGTCTCGGCGGCTGGCTTGCGATCGCGCTCGGCGTCGCCGGCGAGGTCGCCGCGCTCGGGTCGGGCGGGCTCGCCGACGCGCACGCTTCGCGCGGGAACCTCCTGCTCGTGGCCGTCGGGTGCCTCGTCCTCGCGGCGCTCCGCTGGCCGCCGCTCCGGGCACGGGCGCGCGAGGTCGCGCTCGCGGGCGGCTGCGGGTTCGCGATCGCGCTCGCCCTCCGCGCCGGCGCCGGGGACGTCGGCGACGGATTCCGGCTCGCCGGAGAGGCGTCCGCTCTTCTCCTCGGGTTCGCGGCGCTCATCCCGATCGGCTGGCGGCCCCAGGTCGTGCTCGGCGCGGTGACGCTCGGGGCCGCGAGCACCGCGATCGTCGGAGCCGGCGGGCTTCCGGGCACCGCGCTTCGGGGCGCGGTGACGGTCGCGGTCGCGGCGACGGCCGCCACGTTGATCGCCGGCACGGTCGAGGCGACGCAGAAGAAGATGCTGGCTCGGCTCGAGCGCCTGCGGCGGCGGTCGCAGCGCGCTCCCCAGGCGCCCGTCCACGATGAGCGCATCGCGCACCTGAGCCACGACCTCCGGAACCCGCTCGCGGTCGCGTTCGGGTACTCCGAGATGGCGGGCGACCACGAGCTGCCCGAGGAGGAGCGGACGCGTGCGCTCGGCCGCGTGAAGCGCTCGCTCTGGGAGCTGACCCAGATGGTCGAGAACGTGCTCGAGAGCTCGGCCGACGAGGCCGGGTCGCTCGTGCTGGCGGCCGGACCGGTCGAGGCGAGCGCGCTGTGCGAGGAGCTCTGCGCGTCGGTCCAGGTGCTGACGCGCGGGAAGCCGCTGCACGTCCAGGCGCTCGCCGAGCCGGGGCTCGTCGTGATGGCGGACCGCCAGCGCCTGATGCGCGTGCTGTCGAACCTCCTCGGAAACGCGATCAAGTACACCGACGCCGGCGAGGTGACCCTGCGCGCGACGCGCTCCGGCGACCGGGCGCTCTTCGAGGTCTGCGACACGGGGCCCGGCATCGCGCCCGACCAGATCTCGCAGATCTTCGACCGCTATCGGCAGGTGCCCGGGACGGCGCGCGGCGGCGTGGGCCTCGGGCTCGCGATCTCGCGCATGCTGACCGAGCGCATGGGCGGCTCGCTCGACGCGGCGAGCGTTCCCGGGCGCGGCTCGCGCTTCACGGTTTCGCTGCCGACGGCCGAGGCCGCACGGCGCGCCGCGCACTCCGCCGCCGCCTGAGCGTGACCGCGCGACGGTCGCGCTACACGCGGAGCACGACCTTCCCGAAGTGCCCGCTCTCCGCGACCAGGCGATGCGCCTCGCCGGCGCGCTCGAGCGGCAGCACGCGGTCCACGACGACCCGGAGTCGCCCCGCGGCGACCGCCGCGCCGAAGCGCTCCTCGAAGCCGCGCACGATCGCCGCCTTCTCGGCCGCCGAGCGCACCCGCAGCGTCGATCCGGTGAGCTGCAGCCGTCGCATGAGCATGACCGCGAGGTTGATCGGCGCCGACGCTCCGCCCGTGAGCCCGATGACCACGAGGCGACCGCCGATGGCGAGGCTCTGCACGTTGCGCTCGAGGTACGCTCCGCCGATCGGGTCCAGGATCACGTCGACGCCCTTCCCTTCGGTGAGCTCGGCGATCTGCTCGGCGAAGTCGTCCTCGCGGTAGTTGATCGCGGCGTCGGCGCCGAGCTCGAGGCACCGGGCGCACTTCTCGGCGCTGCCCGCGGTCACGAAGCAGCGGATCCCGGCTTCGCGCGCGAGCTGGATGGCCGCCGTCCCGACCCCGCTTCCGCCGCCGTGCACGAGAAGCGTCGAGCCCTTCTCGGCGCGCGCGATCTGGAAGACGTTCAGGAAGACGGTGAGGTAGACCTCGGGAAATCCGCCCGCCTCGACGAGATCGAGCGCCGGCGGCACGCGCAGCACCGAGCCGTGGTGGACCGCGACGTCTTCCGCGTAGCCGCCCCCGGCCAGCAGCGCCATGACGGGGTCGCCGGCCGCGAATCCGGGCGGCACGCGCGCTCCGACCTCGGCGATCTCGCCCGAGCACTCGAGGCCGAGGATCGGAGAAGCGCCCGGCGGCGGCGGGTAGAGCCCGCGGCGCTGCAGCAGGTCGGCGCGATTGACGGCCGTCGCTCGCACGCGGATCCGGACGTCTTCGGGTCCGAGCGCGGGGGCCGGCACCTCGGCGAGGTGCATCGAATCCTCGTCTCCGGGCGGCTCGACGACGATGGCCTTCATCCGTCCCTCCTCCGGCGATTGCGCGCGCCGTCTCGCCGACCTTATAGGACACGGCGATGATCAATCGACCCCACCGACCCGACCCGGCCGTCCACCCCTTGGTCGCGATCGCCGCCGGTCTCGCGCTCCTCTCCGGAATCGCCGGCTGCGGCAACTCCTCGAGCTCCGGGTCGCCGACCGAGGCGATCTCGAACGAGCTCCGCGCGAGCGGCTTCGCCGACTACCTCGACGTCCAGTCGCCCAGCCGCGAGACCCAGACGGGCGCCTGGAAGAACGTCTTCTTCGATCCGGCGAGCGAGCAGGCGATCTGCCTGAACGGCAGCGAGTACGAGGTGAGCGTGCACCGCGGGACGTCGAAGGACGTCATGCTGTACCTGCAGGGCGGCGGCGCGTGCTGGGACTACCTCACCTGCCACGTCGTCAAGACCGCGACCACGAACGCCAACGGCGCCGTCGAGACCGGCATCATCGACCTCTCCGACCCGCGCAATCCCTTCCGCGACTTCAACATCGTCTACGGAGCCTACTGCGACGGCTCCGTCTTCACCGGCGACGCCACGGTCGACTACAACGGCATCCGGACCTTCCACCACGGCCTCTGGAACCTCTCGGTCGCGGTCGACGCGGTGAAGCGGGAGTTCCCGGATGCGGCCCGGATCGTCGTCGCCGGCAGCAGCGCAGGCGGGTACGGGACGTTCGCCGGCTACGGCGTCATGCGCGCCGCATTCCCCGACACCGAGATCATCGTCTTCAACGACTCGGGTCCCGGCGTGCAGAATCCCGCCGCCGAGGAGGACGTCCTGAACCGGATCAAGAACTGGGACTTCACGAAGCGCATCCCGGCGAGCTGCACCGAGTGCGACCCGCAGTACACGTTCCTCCTCGACTGGGCGATGGTGCGCGACCCGTCGCTCCGGGTCGCGATGTACTCGTACCAGCGCGACGGCACGATCAGCGGCTTCCTCGACATGGACGGCCCGTCGTACCAGGCGCTCCTGCTCGACGTGACGGGCGAGGTGCACCGCCGCAACCCGGATCGCTTCGAGCGCTTCTTCCCGCTCGGGACGAAGCACACGATCCTCCAGTACCCGGAGTTCTACACCCAGACGATCGACGGCGTCTCGGTGCGCGACTGGACCGCCTCGTTCCTGGACGAAGGTCCCGGCTGGACCGAGGTCATCGAGTAGGACTCGTCAAGCGCCGCGCGCGCGCCGGAGCGACACGCCGGCCTCGCGCACGCAGAGCGACGCGGCCTCCTCGGGGGTTTCCGCGGTCGCGAGGGCCTGGATCGCCGGGTCCTCGCGCTCGACCGCGCGCGCGAAGTATGCCGCCTCCGGCGCCGCCTTCAGGTCCTCGAACACGGTGACGCGGAACCAGCCGCGCGCCTCGGGTCCGAAATCGATGACGATCTCCGACTCGCCGACGACGCGGGCGGCCTCGGTCACGTGCTCGCCGAGCGGGATGCGTCGCCAGTCCAAGGAACCTCCCGTTGCTCACCCATCCGCGCGCCAGGCGGCGCGGTCGACGTGCTCGATGAGGAGCGTCGGAACTCCCTCGGTGCGCGAGCGCACGGTCGCGACGCGCGTGCCGCGCTTGTTGCCGTCGCGCACGCCGCTCACGTCGAGGCCGGCCGCGAGCAGCCGGGCGCGGCACGCCGCGAGGTCGGCGACCTCGTAGGCGACGCCGTTCAGCAGGTCGCGCGCGCTCGCGTCCGCAGCGCCGATCGCGGTCACGATCTCGAGCGTCACGCCGCCCGTCCGGAAGAAGAGCATCCGGAGGCCGCGCTCCGGGAACTCGCGATCGAGCGCCTGGCGAAGGCCGAGCCGGTCGCGCCAGAGCGCGATCGCGCGCTCGGCGTGCGACGACGCGATGACGACGTGGTCGATCGCGCGGATCGCGTCCGGCGCGGGCGAGGTGTCGCGGACGCTGCCGCCGCGGTCGGGGGTCGGCTCTCCGGCCGCTTCCGGGGCGCCGCGCCCCATCGAAGGGTGCGGAGCGACGACCGGCGTCGTGCGGACGTCGAGGCCGTGGAAGTCGACGCCGGCGACGTCGCCTTCCGCGCACGCGAAGGAGAGCGACCGGAGGCCGGGGGCGCCGGCCACGACGTCGACCGCGCCGCGATCGAGCTGGAAGCGGAGCGCGCCCGAGTGCAGCCGGACCGGCTCGAGGCCGAGGAGGAGCGCGTACGCACGCGCGGTCGCGTCGGGATCGGCGCCGCCGATCTGGACGCTGTCGAAGCGCAGGCGCTCGGGCCGGACCTCCTCCGCCATGGCCGGATCGTGACCGTTCGGCCGCGGCTCGACAAGCCGCGGCGCGGGCGGCAAGCCTCGTGCGTGCCGCGCGTGTCGGTCCTCCTCCCCGCCTTCGACGCGGAGGCGACGCTTCCCGCCGCGCTGCGGAGCGTCGCGCGCCAGCGCGCCGCCGACTTCGAGTGCGTCGTCGTCGACGACGGGTCGAGGGACGGCACGCTCGCGTGCGCGCGGTCCTTCGCGGAGCGCGATGCGCGCTTCCGGGTCGTCGCGCGAGCGCACCGCGGCCTCGTCGACGCCCTGAACGCCGGGCTCGAGTGCTGCCGGGGCGACGTCGTCGCGCGCCTGGACGCCGACGACGTGATGCACCGCGACCGCCTGCGGCTCCAGCTCGCGGCGCTCGATGGAGATCCGTCGCTCGCGGCGGTCGGCGCGCACGTCCGCCTTTTCCCGCGGGCAGGCCTCCGCGAGGGGCTCCGCGACTACGAGCACTGGCTGAACGAGATCGACACGCCGGAGCGCGTCCGCGCCGAGGCGTTCGTCGAGTGCCCGATCGCGCACCCGACGCTCGCGATCCGCCGCGACGCGCTGCGCGGCGCGGGCGGGTATCGCGATCTCGGCTGGCCGGAGGACTACGATCTCGTCCTGCGCCTGCTCGCGGCCGGACACCGGCTCGGGGTCGTCCCGCGTCGCCTCGTCCTCTGGCGCGACCACCCGCGGCGATTGACGCGCGTCGCCGCGAGCTGCCGGCCGGAGCAGTTCCCGCGCCTCAAGGCACATTTTCTCGCGCGCGGGCTTCTCGCGTCCTCGGAGGAGTACGTGCTCTGGGGCTACGGGCAGACCGGCCGCGCCCTTCGCCGCGCGCTCCTCGCGCACGGGAAGCGCCCTTCGCACGTCGTGGAGGTCCACCCGGGACGGCTCGGGAACACGATCCACGGCGCGCCCGTCGTCCCGCCCGAGGAGATCCCGCGCCTGCCGCGGCGGCCGATCGTCGCGTCCGTCGCGGGCGAGGCACCGCGGCGGCTCATCCGCGCGGCGCTCGCGCGCATGGGCCTCGTCGAGACCGTCGATTTCGTCTGCGCGGCCTAGGAGTCTGCCGCTTGCCGGTGTCTCGACAGGGAGCGAGAATCGGACGAACCCAAGCCTCCCGGAGGACGACCGTGGCGCAAACCGCACAACTCCGCCGCATCGACACCCAGCACATCGAGAACGACGCCGAGCGCATCTTCGCGCTGCAGCGCGCGGCCTACCTCGCGCACCCGTACCCGAGCTTGGAGGAGCGGCGCGACGCGCTCCGGAAGCTCGATCGCCTCCTCGTCGAAAACGCGGACGCGATCGCGCAGGCGATCAATGCCGACTTCGGCCATCGCTCCTACGAGGAGACGATGATGGCCGAGGTCCTCGGCACGGTGGACGGGATCCGCGACACCCAGAAGCGCCTCAAGAAGTGGATGCGCCCGCAGCGCCGGCACGTGTCGATCCTGTTCGCGACGGCCGCCAATCGCGTGATCCCGCAGCCGAAGGGCGTCGTCGGCATCGTGTCGCCGTGGAATTACCCGCTGTTCCTGACGATCGGTCCGCTCGCGAGCATCGTCGCCGCGGGAAATCGCGCGATGATCAAGATGGCGACCAACTCGCAGAACCTCTGCCGCCTGCTCGCCGAGAAATTCCGCGAGGTCTTCCCGGAGGACCAGATCGCGATCCTCCCCGGCGTGCGCGCGCAGGACTTCTCGACGCTGCCGTTCGACCATCTGATCTTCACCGGCTCCGCGGACGCGGGCCGCACGGTGATGCGCTCCGCCGCCGAGAACCTGACGCCGGTGACGCTCGAGCTCGGCGGCAAGTCGCCGACGATCGTGTGCGAGGACTTCGACGTCGACGAGGCGGCGTCGCGCATCCTGTACGCGAAGTACCTGAACGCGGGGCAGACCTGCCTCGCGCCCGACTACGTGCTCGTGCCCGAGGCCAAGCGCGACGCCTTCGTCGCGGCCGCGCAGCGCATCATGCCGAAGCGCTACCCCGACACCGACGCGCCGAGCTACACGTCGGTGATCGACGAGAAGTCGTATCGGCGGCTGCGGCGCACGCTCGACGACGCGCAGGCGAAGGGCGCGAAGGTCGTCCCGCTCGTGCCGGGCGCGACCTTCAACGACCAGCTCCGGAAGATCCCGCCCCACATCATCGTCGGCCCGACCGACCAGATGACGGTCATGCAGGAGGAGATCTTCGGACCGCTGCTGCCGGTGAAGACCTATCGCTCGCTCGACGAGGTCATCGACTACGTGAACTCGAAGGACCGGCCGCTCGGCTTCTACGTCTTCACCAACGATCGCGCGACCGAGGACAAGCTCCTCTACTCGACGATCTCCGGCGGCGTGACGATCAACAACTGCATGTTCCACGTCGCGCAGCACGACTTGCCGTTCGGAGGCATCGGCGCGAGCGGCATGGGCCACTATCACGGGTACGAGGGATTCCTCGAGTTCAGCAAGCTGCGGCCGGTGTTCCGGAACCCGCGCGTCTCGCTGCTGAGCCTGTTCTACCCGCCGTACCGGGCCCGGCACCGCCGGCTGCTGAACGTGCTCATCAAGTACAAGCGGTAGCTCGGGCGGCCGACGGAGAGCGCTTCAGCGCAGCTCGCGGACGAAGGCGTCGGGGCGACCGTTGGTGTCGTTGGGCACGAGGTCTGCGGCGTTGCTCTTGAACGCGACGACCCGACCGTCGTCGCTCATCCCCGCGGCGAGCCCGTAGATGTGCGGGGTCGTCCGGCCCGTCCGGTTGACGCTGACCAGCGTCGTCGTTCCCGTGCGAAGGTCGCGGACGAACGCGTCGTTCGCGTCGTTCGCGACGAGATCGCTCGCGTGGCTTCCGAAGAGGACGTAGCGGCCGTTGGCGCTCAGGGCGCAGCGGACGCCGGGGCGCCGGTATGCCGTGCGCGTGGACCTCGGGCGTCTCGAGAGCTCCGGAACGGAAGGCGGACGGTTGCGCGGCCCCGCCCGGGGCACAAGGATCGCGTTGAATCGGCCGATCATCTCTCCGTCTGACCGTTCCGGCGGGGGCCTCGAGCTTTGCGCAACGCGTTGACGATTGCTGTGTTCGCGGTCTGGATCACGATGGTGGTCCTGCTCGTGCGAAAGCAGGCGCCGCTCGACGCGACGCCGCTCTCGGACGCGACCGCGCTCGACCTGCCGCCCACGAGCGACGTGACCGCCGAGGCATCCGCCACCTCCGGCGACGCGACCGCTCCCCAAGCGGGCGCCGGCGCGCGCGAGGAGTGGTTCAGCGTCCGGCAGTCGGGGAAGAAGATCGGCTGGGCACGCCGGTCGACCGAGCGCACCGCGGAAGGCCGGGTCCTGCGCGAGGACGCGAGCTTCACGCTCGCGATGCTGGGCGTCCCGCAGACGATCCGCACCGCGATGGTCGCGCACACCGACGAGGCGTGGGCGCTCCGGAGCTTCGAGTTCACGCTCCTCTCGCCCGCGACCCGCTTCAAGGCGAGCGGTACGACCGACGGACGGACGCTCCACGTCCGCTACGGCGCGGACGGCACGGACAAGACGAGCGACCTGCCGCTCACGGAGCCGATCCACCTGCCGACGACTCTCCGCCCGCGCATCGCGCAGAGGCATCCCGCCGACGGAGCCCGCTTCACCGCGAACGTGTTCAGCCCCCTCACGCTCGAGAACGAGCCGCTCACGCTCGTCGTCGAGGGCCACGAGACGATCGCGGGACCGGACGGGCCGACCGACGTCCTCCGGATCGCCGAGGAGCACCAGGGCGTTCGCGCGCGCGCCTGGCTCGCCGCCGACGGCTCGGTCGTGCGCGAGGAGGCGACGCTCGGCTTCACGCTCGAGCGCGCGACCGCGGAGACCGCGTACGCCGGCATCGATCGCGACACGCCGGTCGACATCACCCTCGCGAGCCGGATTCCCGTCGCGGGCGAGATCCGAAACCCGCGCGACGCGAGCTCGCTCAGCCTGCGCGTGAGCGGCGCGGCGGCGTCGCGCATCCCGGACGACCCGCCGCGCCAGACCGTGCGCGACGGCCGGCTTCGCATCGCGCGCGAAACGCTCCCCGACGGGCTTCCTCCGGGGCTGCCGCCGAGCGGCGCGGACGACGCCGCGGTCGCGACGTATCTCGACCCCTCGCCGTTCATCGAGTCGGACGACCCCGCGATCGTCGGCACCGCGCGCGCGATCGTCGGCCGCGAGCGCGATCCGGTGCGAGCGGCACAGAAGCTCCTCGACTGGGTTTCGCAGAACCTCGTGCAGGAGCCGACGATGACCGTCCCGAGCGCGCGCGCGGTGCTCGCCGCCCGGCGCGGCGACTGCAACGAGCACGCCGTGCTCTTGACGGCGCTCGCGCGCGCCGCCGGCATTCCGGCGCGCGTCGCCGCGGGCGCGATGTACGGCGACGACGGTTTCTTCTACCATGCCTGGAGCGAGCTCTGGCTCGGCCGCTGGGTGAGCGCCGATGCCGTGTTCCGGCAGATGCCGGCCGACGTGACGCACGTGAAGCTGATCGAGGGCGGACCCGATCGCCATCTCGCGCTCGCCGACGTCGTCGGGCAGCTTTCGTTCACCGCCGAGGAGGGCGGCTCGTGATCGAGATCCGCGCGCTCAAGAAGAGCTATGGCCCGATCGTCGCCGTCGACGAGCTGACGCTGGAGATCCCGGCGGGCTGCGTCTTCGGGTTCCTCGGCCGGAACGGCGCCGGGAAGACGACCACGATCCGCATGATGATGGGCCTCCTCGAGCCGACGGCCGGCACGGTGTTGCTCGGCGGCCACGACATCCGCCGCGCCCCCGAGGCCGCGAAGGCGATCACCGGCTACCTGCCGGACCATCCCTACCTCTACGACAAGCTGACGGCGGAGGAGTTCCTGCGCTTCGTCTCCGGCCTCTACGGCATCGCGGCGCGCGACGGCGAGTCGCGCGCGCGCTCGCTGCTGGGCGACTTCGCGCTCGCCGAGCGGGCGGACGAGCTCGTCGAGACCTTCTCGCACGGCATGAAGCAGCGCCTGGCCCTGGCGGGCGCGCTCATCCATCGGCCGCGCATCCTCGTGCTCGACGAGCCGATGGTCGGCCTCGATCCGCAGGGCGCGCTCGACTTCCGCCGCCTGCTCGCGCAGCTCGCGGCGAGCGGCGTGACGATCTTCCTCTCGACCCACAGCCTCGCGGTCGCCGAGGAACTCTGCACGCGGATCGGCGTGCTGGACCGCGGCCGGCTGGTCGCGCTCGGGTCGCTCGCCGAGCTGCGCGCGCGCGCCGGGATGAGCGCGCGGACGAACGGCGACGGAGCGCTCGCGAACGGCGGCGCGCACGGCGCGCACGGCGGGCCGTCGCTCGAGCAGGTGTTCCTCGATCTCGTGGGCGCGGCGGACGGGCAATGGTGACGACGGACGTCCCGGCCCACCGCGTCGCGATGGCAGCCGGCGGCGCCCTGCCGCCGCGTCCGGCGTCGCTCGCCGCGCTGCTCGCGCCGCGCTGGCTGGCGACCCGGAACGCGGTCCGCGCGGGCCGGGCGCGGCCGTTCGTGCTGGGCGGGCTGACCGCGCTCTTCTGGGCCGCCTGCTTCGCCTTCTTCACGCGCGTGCTGACGTACTTCCAGACGATCGGCGACTTCGGCCCGCTCCTCACCCAGCGGCTGCTCGTGCTCCTCTTCGTGACGTTCTTCGCGGTCCTGCTCCTGTCGAACACGGTGACCGCGCTCACGACCTTCTACCTCGCCGGCGACGTGAACCTCCTCCTGGCAGCGCCGGTCTCGTGGCGGCGCATCCACCACGCGCGCTTCGTCGAGACCGCGGTGTCGTCGTCGTGGATGGTGCTGCTCTTCGGCCTGCCGGCGTTCCTCGCCTACGGAGTCGTCTACGGCGCCGGGCCGGCGTTCTACTGCGGCACCGTGGTCGCGCTGGTCGCGTTCGTCGCGATCCCGGCGGCGATCGGAGTCCTCGTCGCGACCGGCCTCGTCCTCGTCTTTCCGGCGCGGCGCGCCCGCGACGCGCTCCTCGTGCTGGTCGGCGTCCTGGTCGCGCTCGCGTTCCTGGGGGCGCGCCTGGTGCGCCCCGAGCGACTCGCCGAACCTTCGGGCCTGGCGGGCTTCGCGGCGTTTCTCGTCGGGTTCGGCGCGACGCCGTCGGCGTTCCTGCCCACGACGTGGATGACCGAGGTCCTCCTACCGCTCCTCCGCGTGCGCGACGGCGACCCGGTCTTCTTCCTCGCGATGCTCTACAGCACCGCGGCGATGCTCTTCGTCGCCAGCGCCGAGGTGTCGCAGCGGGTCTTCCTGCGCGCTTGGACGAGCGCCCAGGAAGGCCGCGTGAGCGGGCGCGGAGAGCGCTCGCTGTCGCGCTGGCTCCGGGTGCTCGCATCGCCGCTCCCCCGCCTGCCGCGGCTTCTCCTCGTCAAGGACCTGACGATCTTCCTCCGGGACGCGAGCCAGTGGTCTCAGCTCGTCCTCCTGCTCGCGCTGATCGTGATCTACGTCTACAACTTCAGCGCACTGCCGGTCGCCGACGGGACGGCGCTCGGCGCGGTGCTGCGCGACATCGCCGCGTTCTGCAACCTCGGCCTCGCGGCGTTCGTCACGACCGCCGTCGCGGTCCGGTTCGTCTACCCGGTCGTGAGCCTGGAGGGGCGATCGTGGTGGATCCTGCGGAGCGCGCCGGTCGCGCTGTCGCAGCTGTGGTGGAGCAAGTTCGGGATCGGGTTCCTGCCGCTGATCGTGCTCGGCGAGCTGCTCGTCGCCGCCACGAACTACTTCCTCGGCGTCGGCCTCGGCCTCACCCTCGTCTTCGCGGCGACGCTGCTGCCGCTCGTCGCCGCGATCGTGAGCCTCGGCCTCGCGTTCAGCGCCGCGTACCCGAGGCTCGACACGCAGAACGCAGCCCAGATCGCGACCGGCTTCGGCGCGATCGTCTACATGGTGACGTGCCTCGGCCTGATCGCCGTCATCGTCGCGATCGAGGCGTGGCCGGTGTCGCGCCTCTTCTGGCAGGCGCACGCGCACGTGCCGCTCGCGCGCGTCGAGTGGGTGGGCGTCGCGCTCGCGTTCGCGCTCGTCGGCGCGGTGTGCGCGACGGTGTTCACCACCGCGCGCCGGCGCGGCCTCCGCTCGCTCGCGCAGCTCCCGGCGTAGCGCCGTCGCGCGCGCCGCGCGCTCAGGGCCCGACTTCGACCGCGCCGATGTCGCAGCGCTCGCCGGCCGGGCGCACGACCCCGCGCTGGTCGCGCGCGACGCATGCCGTCGGCCCGCTGCCCGGCGGCGCGGGATTGCCGGCGTCGATCGCCGGGCTGGCCGGGAGCGGCAGGCGGGTGCGCGTGGGGCCGCCGTTGTCCTCGAGCTCGTCGAGCATGGGATCGACGCCGGTCGTCACGCCGGTCAGGTCGCCGCCGACCGTACACTCGCTGCCGGCGAGGACGTAGCCCTGCGAGACGATCGGCGTCAGGCACGAGCCGATGATGCTGTTCCGCACGGTGTACGAGCCGCCCTCGAACGCGCGGATCCTGAACGAGACGACGTCCGCGGTGACGTTGGCGAGAACGACGTCGTTCCCCGGGCTGCAGAAGAAGTCGGGCGGCGGATTGCAGTAGGCGAGGTTTCCGATCTCTCCCGCGATCGTGCTGTTGACGATCACGAGCCTTCCGCCTCCGTTCGCCAGGATGTCGCTGCCGCCGACCGGCGGACCGGAGCCCTCGAGCGTGTTGCCGGCGAACGTGCTGTCGCGGACGCGAGCCGGACCGCTCGCGACGGCGAGCCCGGGCGCGATCGTCGCGACGTTGTCCTGCACGCTGCTCGAGAAGATCCGGAGCCGCCCGAACCCCGCGACGCCGCCCGCGACGTAGGCGTGGTTCGATTCGACGACCACGCGCTTCAGGACGAGCGGCGAGGGCGCGTACACGGCGCCGCCGTACGACGCCTCGCCGTGCCGCAGGCGGAGACCGACGAGCGCGAGGCGCGGCGTGGCCGTCGCATCGAACAGACGGCTCATGCGGTTGCCATCGACGATGGTCGCGTCGGGGCCGTCGCCGATCACGCGCAGCCGATCGTGCACGTCGAGATCGCCCGTCGCGCCGACGTCGTCCTCGACGTCCTGCCGCGTCAGGAGGTACGTTCCGGCGGGCACGCGGATCTCGTCCTCGCCCGCGAGCGCGTTCGTCTCCTGCACGGCGGCCCGTAGCGTGCATGCGCCGGCCGCGGTCCGGCAGAGACCGTCGCCGGGCGCGGCGTCGACGTCGTCTTCGGTGCTGTCGACGCCGAACCGCGCCGCGAGCGCCGCCGGAGGAGAAGGCGCGAGAACGACGCCTGCGACCGCGGTCGCCACGACGATCGTCCAGGCCCTCACGCGGAATGCCGACACGGCGGCACCTCCTCGAGACGCGCTCGGTCGCTCCCGAGCGACGCCCCGAAGCTACGCCCGCGCGCGCCGGGAGTCGATGGCGGAAGCCGCCGCTCGGGTCCGGAGCGGGGTCACGACGCGCGCGCGATCGCTCGGCTCCGCATCGCCGCGGCGCGCCGCTCGTGCTCCTCGGCCGCGTCCGCCGGCGGCAGCTCGACGCAGAAGATCGTCCCGTGCGGCTCGGCCGCAGTCGCCCACAGCCGGCCGGCATGCGCCTCCACGATCGAGCGGCTGATCGCGAGGCCCATCCCCATGCCGCTCGCCTTGGTCGTGAAGAACGGCTCGAAGATGCGGGGCGCGACGTCTTCCGGGATGCCCGGTCCGCTGTCGCGGACGCTGATGGCGACGCCGCCCGCTGCGCTCGCGGCGGTCCGGATCGAGACCAGGCGGGTCGGCGCCGGCTGCATGCGAAGGGCGTCGAACGCGTTCCGGAGGAGGTTCAGGATGACCTGCTCGATCTGGATCCGATCCATCACCGCGACAAGCGGCCCGTCGCCGAGATCGACGTCGAGCGTGATGCCGCAGCGCCTCGCCTCCGGGCTCACGAGGCGGACGAGCCCCTCGATGAGCGCGTTCACGTCGCCGCGCTCGCGCGACGGCTGCTCCTTCGCGATGAATTCGCGCATGTGGCGGATGAACTCGCCGGCGCGGAGCGCTTCGGCGGAGATCTGGTCGACCACCGGGACGATCTGGTCGGGAGTCGCGGCGCCGGTGCGAAGGCGGCGGGCGCAGCCGCGCGCGTAGCTCACGATCGCCGCGAGCGGCTGGTTCAGCTCGTGCGCGAGCCCTGCCGCCATCTCGCCCAGGGTCGACACCCGCAGCACGTGCGCGAGCTCCGCGTCGTGCTCGCGCGCGAGCTCGTCCGCGCGCTTTCGCTCCGTGATGTCCTGAGCGGTGCCGAGGACCTGGCGCGGCTTTCCGTCGACGTCGCGCGCGAAGACGATGTTCCGGCTGTGGATCCAGTGCCACTCGCCCGCCGCGTCCTTCGCGCGCAGCTCGATCTCGATCACCTGGTGATCGGCGACGCCGGCGAACCAGCCGCGCGCGGACACGGGAAGCTGGGCGACGTCGTCGGGATGGAGCTGACTCCGTACCGCCTCGAGCGTCGTGTCGGCGCCCACCGTCGTCTCCCAGCCGAGGATGCGCGTGACCTGGCGATTGACGTACAGCAGGCGCTCCTCCTGCACGTCGAAGAGGTACAGGATGTGCGGCGTGGCGTCGGCGACGCGCGCGATGAAGCGCTGCGTGTCGCGCAGCGCGTCCTCCGCTCGACGGCGCGCCTCTGCCTCCCGCACGGCCTGCTCCGCCTGCTTCCTCTCGGTGAGATCGCGCAGGTGCGCCGAGAGGATCGTGCGGTCGCCGCGCTCGATCGCGCGCAGCGCCAGCTCCACCGGGAACTCGGTGCCGTCGCTTCGAAGCGCCGTGAGCTCGATACGGCGGTCGAGGAGGCGGCTCTTTCCGGTGTCGCGGTAGCGCTGGAGGCCGGCGACGAACGCGTCGCGCGCGGACGGCGGGATGATCGTTTCCGAAAGAGCTCGGCCGATGACGTCGGCGCGCGACCATCCGAAGGTCCGCTCCGCCGAGGGGTTGAACTCGAGGATGCGACCCTGGACGTCGGCGGTGATGATGCAGTCGAGCGCCTCGTCGACGATCGCGCGGTTCAGCGCCGCGCTCTCGCGCTCGCGCCGCTCGGCGAGCAGCATGCGGCGCGACAGGAGGACGCCGAAAACGACCAGCAGACCGGCCGCGAGGTAGGTCGCGGACGTGAGCCAGGCGCGCGCCCAGCGCGAGCCGTCGCCGAGATTCTTGGAGAAGCCGTCCTCGAGCGGGGTGAGCCGCGCGTCGAGCGCGGCGATCTGATCCACGATGGCGTCGATGCGCGCGCGGTCGGGACGAGCGGAGCGGATCTCGGCGCGAAGCTCGTCCGCGAGGCGCTGGATCTCCTCGATCAGGCCGTCGGCCTCGGCCCAGATCGCGATCGCGCGGTCCATGTAGCTGACCTTCCGGAAGCGTCGGAACAGGGTCTCCATCCCGGGAATGTCTTCCGGGTGGTTCCGGCCGCGCACGAATCCCTCGTGCACGACCGCCGGATCCGGGTTCGGCTTCTCGAGCTCGAGGCGGGCCTGCCGATCGCCGAGCGGCACCTCCATCGCCTCCCGGTAGAGGTCCCAGTCCGCATCGCGCGCGGACTCCGCGTAGCGCGTCAGGTGGTAGACCGACGCCTTCTGGGCCTTCGACCAGAGGCCCTCGCCGGTCACGTAGCCCCGGACGGCGTTCAGGATCGCCGTGCGGACGTCGGCCGCGACGACGGTGCAGAACACGATCGTGACGAACAGCGCGACGAGGAGGACGATCCGGTCCCCGGCCGCGACCCTTCGCGCCAGCTTCCGGGGTGCGAGCATCGGCCGAGGATTCTATAGCGCAGCAGCCGGCGTCCCGGCGAGAACAATCGCGCGGACGGAAACGCGGCGAGTGCACGGCTCGACGCGCGGCGCGGCCGCGTTGACAAGGGCACGCGCGCCGGCGAAACCTCGCGCGCCCGCCATGGATGCGAGCTCGCGGAAGGTGAGGATCGTCGGCAGCTACCTGTCGCCGTACGTGCGGAAGGTGCTCGTCTGCCTGCAGCTGAAGGGCCTCTCGTACGAGATCGACCCGATCGTGCCCTTCCTCGGCGACGATCGCTTCTCGGAGCTGAGCCCGCTTCGCCGCATCCCGGTCCTGACCGACGACCGCGTGACGCTCTGCGACTCGACGGTCATCTGCGAGTACCTCGACGAGCGCCATCCCGCGCCCGCGATCTACCCGAGGGAGGTCGCCGAGCGCGCCCGGGCGCGCTGGCTCGAGGAGTTCGCCGACACGCGCCTCGGCGAGGTGCTCATCTGGCGCCTCTTCAACCAGGTCGCGATCCGGCGCGCCGTGTGGGGCGAGAAGACCGACGACGCGGTCGTCGCGAGGACGCTCGCCGAGGACGTGCCCCAGGTGCTCGACTACCTGGAGGGCGAGCTTCCTTCGGATGGCTTCTCGTTCGGCGACGTCTCGGTCGCCGACATCGCGATCGCCTGCTTCTTCCGGAACGCCGCCTTCGCGCGCCTCCGCATCGACCCGACGCGCTGGCCCCGGAGCGCGGCGTTCGTCGAGCGCGTGCTCGGCCTCGCCCCGTTCCGCGCGCTCGCGCCTTTCGAGGAGCGCTGCATCCGGACGCCGATCGCGGAGCATCGCGCGGCGCTCGCGGAGATGGGGGCGCCGCTCACGGCGGAGACGTTCGGGACGACGTCGCCCAGGCGGGGGGTGATGCAGATCTGACCGTAGCCTCGTGGCGCGTGGCGGTAGTGTCCCGGTTCGCCCGCCGGGCGCACGTCGGTTGGCGGGCCAGGGCGCGCCATCGGGCTCTCGAGCAGGAGCGCAACGACATCGTGAGCAACGCGATGAGTAGACTATTCCTCGGCTTCGGGCTCCTGGCGCTCCTCTCCTCGGCCGCGCTCGCCTTCTCCGACGACGAGCTGCGGGCGATCTACGTGGAGATGAAGCAGGCGGGCGGGATCCAGTGCGGGATGACGCTCGAGCACCTGATCGGAAGGTACCGCAACTGCGCTCCGCTCGGCGGCACGACGTGCGACGGCTCGCTGATCGTGGTGACCGAGAAGGGCCAGTGCGTCGATTCGCTCCAGTTCCAGGGGCTCGACGGACCCGACGCGGTCGTCGTCCTGAACGGCGAGCAGTACCCCAAGCGGGCGTCGTCCGTCCCGGCGTCCCGTAAGAAGCCCGCGGATGTCGACTCGTGACGCGACGCCCTCAGCCCGCGAGGCGCGGCAGGATCGCCTTTCCGTAGAGCTCGATCTGCGGGACGAGCTCGCCCGTCCCCGCGATCGGGAACAGGATGAACTTCCGGCAGCCCTCCGCGACGTAGCGGCCGATGCGCTCCACCGCCTCCTCGGGCGTGCCGAAGATGCAGCGCTCCGCGAGCGCCTCCGCCGGGAGCGGCGAGCGCGCGAAGAACTCGGCGGCGCGGGCGCGGGCGCGCGCGCCGTCGGCGTCGACGTGGGTCAACGCCAGAACGCCGGCCTCGTCGGCGTCGAAGGCGCGGCCGTGCTCCTCGGCGAAGCGCGCGATGGTCGCGAGCCCCTTGCCGAACTCCTCGGGCGTCACGAAGGACGGCATCCAGCCGTCGCCCCATCGCGCCACGCGGCGCATCGCGGCCTCGCTGTTGCCGCCGATCCAGACGTCGAGCGGGCCGCCGACGGGGCGCGGCTCGATGGTCACGTCGGCGAACCGATAGAACTTCCCCTCGAACGACACGCGTGGCCCGGACCAGAGCCGCCGCATCACCTCGACGCCTTCGCGCATGCGCGCGGCGCGCTCGCCGGGCGCGATGCCGGACACGACGGTGTCGCGCGCGTCGCCACCGAGGCCGACGGCCATGATGACGCGACGGCGCCCACCCGAGAGGTGATCGAGCGTCGCGAACGCCTTCGCGACCTGAACCGGGTCGCGCGGCGGCAGGATGAGCACGCTCGGCCCCATCTTGATGCGCTCGGTGCGCGCCGCGAAGAGCGCCATGAGGCACGCGACGTCGAGGCTCGGCTGCCGCGTCACGATGTGGTCCGAGGGCCAGATCGAGTCGAGCCCGACGTCCTCGACGCGCTCCGCGAACTCGCAGATCTCCTTCCCCGAGACGATCCCCGACCGCACCAGGCTGAAGCCGACTCCGACCTTGATGGATCCCATCGGAAGAACCTCCGTCAGCCGACGATGTCGGCGACGCGATCGACCTCGTCGGGGTCGGAGGTCGTCGGCACCAGGACCAGCTCGTCGGCGCCGACGTCCGCGATCCGCCCGATCGAATCGCGGAGAGCGGACGCGGACGTGGCGCGGCACGCCTTCGCCATCCTGGCCGCGGCGTCGGCACCGAAGACGCCGAGGTAGCGCTTCACGTAGACGTCCATCGCCTCGCGGCCGCGATCGCCGAGAGCGAACCAGAAGCTCGTCACGAGGCGCGGCGGCGCGCTCCGGCCGGCGTCCCGCCAGGCGGCACGCGCGGTCTCGAACGCCGTGCCGATCTCTCCGACGTCCGGGCCGAAGCTGAACCCCGACACGCCGTCCGCCCAGCGCGCCGCCCGCCGGATCGAGCCGGCCTGGAGCGCGCCGACCAGCACCTCGGGGCCGCCCTTCTGGACCGGCGGCGGACCGACGGGGGCCGCTCCCTCGCACGGCGGCTCGCCGGCCCACGCCCGCCGCATCGCGGCCACCTGCTCCTCCATCCGCTTCTGGCGGCGCTCGAAGCTCGCGCCGACCGCGCGGTAGTCCTCCTCGCGCCCCCCCACGCCGACGCCGACCGACACGCGCCCGCCCGACAGCACGTCCAGCGTCGCGACCTTCTTCGCCACGAGCGCCGCGCTGTGGAGCGGCAGCACGATGACGGTGAACGCGATCCGGACGCGCTCCGTGACCGCGGCCGCCGCCGCGAGCGCCACCAGGATCTCGTGATTCGGAAACGTGATGCGCTCCCCCGCGGCCACGCTCGAGTACGGGCCGGCGTCGATCCGCCGCGACCATTCGAGGATGTGGCGGCGCTCGAGCCCGGGCACCATCGTCGGAAGCGTCATCCCGATCTTCATCGCGGCACATCAGACACGAAATCCCCGAGCGAAGCGAATTTTCCCACGCCGTTGGGAGACGCCTCCCGCGCGCGCCGGCGACGCGCTATGCTCGGCGGCTTCATGCCCGCCGCGCCCGCCATGCCGACGCCCCGCGCGCCCACCGCGGCGCGCGCGCGCGATGCGCTCCGCGCCGAGCTGCGCCCGCTGCTCGCGCTCGCCGGGCCGGTCGCGCTCGCCGAGGTCGCGTGGATGACGATGGGCCTCGTCGATACGATGATGGTCGGGCGCGTCAGCGCCGAAGCGATCGGCGCGGTCAGCATCGGCTCGAACGTCTTCTTCGGGATCGCGACGGTCGGCGGGGGCATGCTGCTCGGCCTCGACTACGTCGTCGCGCACGCGTACGGCGGACGGCGGATCGCGGAGGTCGGCCGCTCCGTCGTGCAGGGCTTGTACTTGGCGGGCGCGCTCGCGATCGCGTTGACGGCCGTGCTCACGCTCGCGACGCGCGAGCTGCCGCTCATCGGCATCGAGCCGCGCGTCCTCGCGCTCGCGATGCCGTTCCTCGACGTCGCGCGCTGGGGCCTCCTGCCGCTGCTCCTCTTCTTCGCGCTCCGCCGCTACCTGCAAGCGATCGGCGCGGTGCGCCCGATCCTCCTCGCCGCGATCACGGCCAACGTCGTGAACGCGATCGGCAACTGGATCTTCGTCTTCGGGCACCTCGGCGCGCCGGCGCTCGGCGCGATCGGCTCGGCATGGGCGACGACCATCTCGCGCTTCTACATGCTCGCCTTCATCGTCGCGTTCGCGATCGCGCATGCGCGCCGGGAGAATCCCGAGGTGCTGCGAGTGTCGCTCCGCCCCGACCCCGCGATCCTCCGCGCGATCGTCCGGCTGGGCGTCCCGGCCGCCAGCCAGACCTTGGCGGAGGCAGGCGTCTTCACCGCCGCGACGCTCCTCGCCGGACGCCTCGACGCCGTCTCCCTCGCGGCGCACCAGATCGCGCTCGGCGCTGCCGCGCTCGCATTCATGGTCCCGCTCGGCGTTTCGTCGGCCGCAGCCGTGCGCGTCGGGCAGGCGCTGGGACGGAAGCAGCCGAGCGAGGCCGCACGCGCGGGCTGGACCGCGCTGCTCTTGGGGGGCGGCTTCATGTCGCTCTCGGCGTCGGCGTTCGTCTTCCTGCCGCACGCGATCGTCCGCGTCTTCACCAACGAGCCGGCCGTCATCTCGACGGCCGTCTCCCTGCTCCTCGTCGCAGCGGTGTTCCAGCTCTTCGACGGCCTGCAGGTCGTCGCGACCGGCGTGCTGCGCGGCTCGGGCGACACGCGAACCGGCATGGTCGCCGGCCTGGTCGGTTTCTGGGCCGTCGGCCTTCCGGTCGGCGCCGTGCTGGCCTTCCGCGCCGGCCTCGGCGTCGTCGGCCTCTGGATCGGGCTCTCGACCGGTCTCATCCTGGTCGCGAGCGCGCTCGTCGCGGTGTGGGCGCGGCGGTCGCGGAGGCTCGCCGGCTGACGCGTTGACAGGGGTCGGCGAGGCCCCGCAACATGCCCTTCGACCCGCGATGAGCCCTTCCGAGCCGACGGCGCCGGACGCGCCTCACTCCGCTGGACCGCACGTCGCGCTGGAGCTGCCGGTGGTCCTCCCGCACGTCGACGACGCGCGCGATCAGTGCGTCGACCGGCTCGTCGAGCGGATCCGGCTCGTGCGCGGGATCACCGAGGCGCACCTCGACGAGAGCGACACCGCGGCGCGCCTCTGCCTGCACTACGACGCGAACCTCGTGACGCTCGCCCAGGTCGAGCGCCTCGTACGAGGCGTCGGGGCGCAGGTGAGCGCGCGCTACCGGCACGCGACGCTCCGCATCCCCGACATGGACTGCGGCGACTGCGCCCAGAGCATCGAGCACGTCGTGGGCCGCATGCCGGGCGTGCTCCGGGTGGCGGTGAGCTACGCGGCCGAGTCGATGCAGATCGAGTTCGACTCGAGCCGGCTCGAGCACGAGGCGATCGTCGCCCGGCTGCGCTCGATGGGCTACAGCCCGCAGGCCCGCGAGGAGGAGCCGGACTCGTGGGCGGCGCGCCACGCCGACCTGCTGCGGGCGCTCGCGTCCGGCGTCGCGCTCGGCGCCGCGTTCGCGCTCGAGCGCTCGGCAGCGACGCCGCTTCTCTGGGCTCCGCTCTACGCCCTCGCGTACGCGCTCGGCGGCTGGGAGGTCGCGCGCCACGGGGTCGCCGCGGCGCTCCGCGCGAGCTTCACGATCGATCTCCTGATGACGCTCGCCGCGCTCGGCGCGGCCGCGCTCGGCCACTGGGCGGACGGCGGCCTCCTCCTCTTCCTCTTCGGGCTCGGGCACGCGCTCGAGGAGGAGGCATTCGCCCGCGCGCGCCGCGCCGTGGGCGCGCTCGGCGACGTCGCGCCGCGGAGCGCGCGCGTCCGGCGCGACGGGCGCACCGTCGACCTGCCGATCGCGGCGATCGAGCGCGGCGACGTCGTGATCGTGCGCGCCGGCGAGCGGATCCCGGTCGACGGGCGCGTCGAGGATGGATCGTCGCAGGTCGACGAGAGCGCGATCACGGGCGAAAGCGTCCCGGTCGAGAAGGCGCCCGGCGGCGCCGTCTTCGCGGGCACGATGAACGGCAGCGGATCGCTCGAGGTCGTCACGACCAAGCTCGCGACCGAGAGCACGCTCGCGCGCCTCGTCCGCCTCGTCGCCGAGGCGGAGACCCGGAAGGCGCCGACGGAGCTCCTCGTCGATCGCTTCGCGCGCGTCTTCGTGCCGCTCGCGCTCGCCCTCGTCGCAGCGCTCGCGGTGGGCGCGCCGCTCGCCGGCTGGCTCTCCTGGAGCGAGGCGTTCCTCCGGGCGACCGCCGTCCTCGTGGCGGCGTCGCCGTGCGCGCTCGCGATCGCGACGCCCGCCGCCGTGCTCTCCGCGATCGCGAGCGCGGGCCGCCGCGGCGTCCTCGTGAAGGGGGGCGTGCACCTGGAGAACCTCGGCCGCCTGCGCGCCCTCGCGTTCGACAAGACCGGCACGATCACCGTCGGCCGCCCCGAGGTGACCGACGTCGTTCCCGCCGACGGCGTCACGTCCGAGGCCCTGCTCGCGCTGGCCGCGGCGGTCGAGCGGCGATCGACCCACCCGCTCGCGCGCGCGATCGTCGCGCACGCGGGCGCGGCCGGCGTCGCGGTCGCGGAGGCGACCGGCATCGAGACCGTGGCCGGCATCGGCGTGCGCGGCGTGCTCGCGGGCGATGCGGTCTGGGCGGGGAACCGCGCGCTCCTCGAGCGGATCGGCGCCGCGCTGCCGGACGTGCTCGCGCGGCGAGCCGACGAGCTCGAGGCGTCGGGCCGGACCGTGATGGTCGTCGGGCGCGGCTCGCGCGCGCTCGGTCTGCTCGCCGCGGCCGACCGCCCCCGCGCGGACACCGCGGCGACGCTCGCCCGCCTGCGCTCGCTCGGGATCGGCCAGATCGCGATCCTGACCGGCGATCAGCCGCGCGTCGCGGCCGGGATCGCGCGCGAGGTCGGCGTCGCCGACGTGCGCGCCGGGCTTCTTCCCGAGCAGAAGCTCGACGCGGTCCGCGAGCTCATGCGCCGCCACGGCGCCACCGCCATGGTCGGCGACGGCGTGAACGACGCGCCCGCGCTCGCGACCGCGACCGTGGGCATCGCGATGGGCGCGGCCGGGTCGGACGTCGCGCTCGAATCCGCCGACGTCGCGCTCATGGCCGACGACCTCTCCGCCCTGCCCTTCGCGATCGCGCTCGGCCGGGACGCCGCGCGCGTCATCCGCCAGAACCTCGCGGTCGCGTTCGGCGTGATCGCGCTCCTCCTGCCGCTCGCGCTGACCGGGAGCGCCGGCATCGGGCTCGCGATCGTGCTGCACGAGGGCAGCACGCTGGTCGTCGTCGCGAACGCGCTTCGCCTGCTGCGCGTCCGGGAGTGAGCCCCGCGCCGCCGGCGCGCCCTCGTCGCGGCCGCGCGCACCGTCGAATCAGCCCGTCACGGCGTGCTCGCGGGGTCGGCGGGATCGGAGCCGGCGTCGATCTCGTCGCGGTCGAGGAAGCCGTCCTCGTCGCGGTCGATGCCGAGGCGCTCGCCCGAGCCGGGCGGGACGCAGGTGTAGGTCCGCTCCTGGCCGGCGACCTTCGCTTGCTTGACGATCGCGCCCTTGCCGATCAGCGGCTCGGAGACGCGATCGGAGCGGAACTGCCCGTTCGCGAGACGGAGCCAGCCGCGCGCTTGGCCGTTCAGGTTGCCCTTCACGACGAGGTCGCAGTCGCCGGCGGCGGCGCGCGCGACGAGCAGGTCGATGCGCTCGGCGGTCGCCGCGCCGCCGGTCGCTCCACGCGTCACCTGCTGGCCGACGATCGGCCGGAGGTTCGAGTCGAACGCGAGGACGAACTGCTCCATGTTCTCCTTCTCGGTCGCGTCGAGGCTGAAGACCACGGCGGAGAAGAAGCGGAAGAGCGTGTCGATCGAGCCGTCGTGCAGGAAGCCGAAGCCGCGCACCTGGTCGCCCTGGAACGTGTTGTTGCCCGGGAAGATGCCGGGGCCCGACGGAAAGCCGAACATCCCGATCTTCGCGTACGCGTTCCGCAGGTGCGGCACCTTGAAGAGCTGCGTCTCGGCCTCGAAGCTCGACTCGCCCTCGGTCCCGAAGTGGCCGTTCGACTCGTCGAGCGTGTGGCAGCCGTTGCAGTTGGTGACGATGTCGACGGCAGCCCCGAAGTAGCGATTCCGCCCGGCCTGCTGCTTCTCGTTCAGCACGTTGTCCAGCGAGCGCACCGGGTTCGGCGGATACGTGACCGTCAAGATGAAGTCGGCGAACGCCTGCATGTCGGCGGCCGAGAGCTGGTTCGCCCGCCCGACGAGGCCGACGAACGCGGGGTTGAAGCGCTTGAAGCCGGCGACCTCGTCCAGCGCGTTGCCGCCGGGGTCGTTCGCGCCGCTGCGGTCGCCGCGCCAGTGCATCGGCCCGTTGCCCGCCATGCCGCGCAGGCTCTGCGTCGTCATGGGTCCCTTCATCGGGTGGAACCCGGCATCCGGACCGAAGAACGGCACGAACGGGTTCAGGTTCGGGATGCGGTCGCCGTCCGGGTCGCCGAGGTCCCATGCGAGGCTGTCGAAGTCGCCGAAGACGTGGCAGCTCGAGCACGACGCCTCGCCGTTGCTCGACGTCTTGCGCGCGTCGTAGAGGAACGGCCGCCCGTCGACGATCTCGGCCGGCTCGGGGTTATGGAGCGCGAGGTGCGCGATCTCGCTCTTCGCGGCCGTATCCACGACCGAGATCGAGTTGTCGAAGCGCGTGAGCACGTAGAGCCGGCCGGCGGCCTGGTCGAGCGAGAGGCCGGTCGGGCCGCCGCCGGACACGGGAATCATGCGGCCGGCGCGCGGCGTGAACGTGTCGGCCTCGAGCTCGGCGGTCGAGTAGATGCCGACGCGCGACGAACCGAAGCCCGCGACGTAGAGCGTCTGGCCGTCGGACGTGATCGCGAGGCCGAGCGGGGTCGCGAGGCTCTTCCGCTTGACGGTGCCCGCGCTCGGCACGACGCGATAGTCGATGTGCTTGTTCAGGTGCCGCGGCACGACGTTCGCGCCGTCGAGGACCGTGATGCGCGCCTCGTGCAGGTGACCCCGCACCGTGGAGCCGCCGAACACTCCCGTCCCCTCGAAGCGCACCTCGTTCCGCGCCTCGGTGTTCGAGACGTAGACCTTCCCGCTCACCGGGTTGACGACCATGTCGAAGAGCACGGTGCCGACGCTCTGGAAGCTCTGCGTCTCCGCAGGTGTCGGCGCGTTCGCGTCGATCTCGAAGACGTCGAGGTCGGGAAGGGAGAACTTGACCGCGTTGTTCCAGTTGCGCCCGAGCTGATCGCGCCATTGGCCGGCCGCGCCGGCGAGCGGATCGAACTTCACGATGAGGCCGGTCTCGGGAGCCGGGATGTGCGCGTGGTTCTCGTTCGGCGCGGGCAGTCCGCCCTCGACGACTCCCGCGCCCATGTCGCAGGGACCCGCGCTCGCGCCGCCGTCGCAGACCGCGCCCTCGTTGATGGTCGTCGTGCGGTTGCCCGACTGGAAGACGGCCGCGTACACCTTGCTTCCGTCCGGCGTCGCGGCGAGCGCGCGCGGCGTGTCTCCGAAGAGCGTGACGATCGTGAGCGGCGTGCCGCCGAGCTGTGCGCCGAGCGCGCTCGCGTCGAAGACCCAGACGTCGGCGCGGCCAACCCGGGGCGTCGTGAAGTCGGCTTGGCCGTTCGGCCACGGCCGCGCCTGGCCGCGGTGCGCGGTCGTGATGAAGGCGCGACCGTGCCCCGGGCCCGCGAAGACGACGTCGCGCGGCTCGTCGCCGACGAGGAGCGTCCGCGTCACGCGCGGCGGCGACGACGCGACGTCGACGATGCTCACGCTGTCCGAGAGGTGGTTCACGACCCACACCTCGGAATCGCTGCGCGCCGCGACCGCCACGGGCTCCATGCCGACCGGCACCGATCCGACGTGCACGGGGGTCGGTCCGCCGAGCGAGAAGATCTCGAGCCGGGCGTCGGGGGTGTTGACCGCGAAGAGCCTGGTGCCGTCGGGCGAGAGCGCGAGCGGCCGCACCTGCCCGCTCTCGAAGTTCACGTAGGACGCGGCGGCGGGCGACCCCGCCGCGAGGGCGGCGAAGGCGGCCGCGACCACGAGGGTCGAACGGGCGGCGTGATGGCGCATCGCGGTAGCTCCCTCCATCGGCCCCCCATCCATAGTCGACGGCGACACTCGCGCGCGAGAGCGTTGTCGCACGAGAGGATCGCCCCTCGCCCCGTTCGGCAAAGCCGAACGGGGAGTTATCCGACGAGGGAAACGCTTCCCTCGCCCCGTTCGGCAAAGCCGAACGGGGAGTTATCCGACGAGGGAAACGCTTCCCTCGCCCCGTTCGGCAAAGC
>Ga0070741_10005018_pt1 | contig 30100 bp, 25 predicted proteins | sample Coa_R1_4_FD_66440 | JGI IMG/M metagenome (GOLD analysis project Ga0070741, IMG submission 66440) | Surface soil microbial communities from Centralia Pennsylvania, which are recovering from an underground coalmine fire - Coalmine... | ecosystem: Environmental > Terrestrial > Soil > Unclassified ... | reverse complement strand
CCTGCACCAGCGGCCTAACTTGGCGCTGCAGCCGACGCCGTGCCGTTCGTCGCCGTCTTCCGTTTGGCTGGCGTGTTCGGCTATTCTGCCAAGTGAGGCACGGCGCGGCTGAGCGCCACTGCCGTTCGGCCGTCCGAAGACAATACCTATCGCGCCGTGCGTTGCGGGAGATGCGACGCTCCGTTCCGACGATCCGTATATCCCTCAAAGAATGAAACACGCATTGTTAGTAATGGTATTCGCCTTAAGCGGCCTAGCGGAGAGCTCCACGGCCCCCCAGCTGGCCGCGGTTTTCCCGAGGCAGGCGTTCGCCGGACGAACGATTTTCCTGAGTGGACTCGGCTTCACGAGCACGAGAAGCATATCGTTTGGCGACATCCCTTCTCCGCGCGTCGAAGTCGTAGGCGACGACCTCGTGCGCACTGAGGTGCCAAGGGGTGTTCCAGCACAGCCGATCGATCTTACGATCACGCTTGCGAACGGCGACCGTACTGTGTTTCCGGCAGCATTCGACGGGAGCGGCGCTGATGAACCTTTCGAAATTTCACGAGGCGATCTGATCTCGACGGCAATCATCAACTGCCACTACGGACCGAGCAGCTCCCTTCTAATCTGCACGCCGACGGTGCGCTGGCTGGGTTCCGATCTTCGCCTGAAGATGCAGCGAGTCGTGTCCTTCTATCAGAAGCCGTTGTTCTTTGACCAACACGGTGTTCTTACGCTGGGGCGGGACACCTACGATGCGCTCCTAGGCAAGATGGGCCATGCGATCCCACAGACTTGGCCTGCCAAGGCTGTGAGATACGATAGCGATGGGAATTGGACGGCGATTTCGGAGGGAAGTTGGTCGCGCTACGATCAAGCCGGGAATCCAATCGCATCGGGCGCACTATTGCTCTTCCCCAACGGAGCAGACCTTGCCTCCGATAAGTGCACGCTGTATATCGCTAACAGCGAAGGTGTGGATGTAGTAGACATATGCCGGAATCAGCCGTTGCCTCGCATATACACAGGGCTCGCGTCTGACGTCCGTGTTCTACCCGATGCGTCGCTTTTGGTTGCAACCGGGAATGGGTTGACGCGTATACGGGCCTCGGGGGAGATGACCTTTCTGTCATGTAGGGCGAATATCGTCGCGTTGTCGCCCGATGGCATGACTGCGTACATCGCAGGGGGCCAAGTCGCTCGATACGACGTTTTGACCGGCACACTAGGCGACCTTGCAGGACCTGCCAGCGATAGCGATCAGCTAGCTATTTATGGGGAGTGGTTTGCCGCCCGCGGCCCATCCCACTACAAGACGACACAACGCCGCCGCGCGATGTAAGCGCCCGCAAGGGCGGCGGCCTAACCCGGCACTGCAGCGGATGCCGTGCCGTTCGTCGCCACTTTCAGTTCGAGCATCAACTTCGGGTATTCTACCGTGTGAGGCACGGCACCGCTGAGTGCCACTGCCGTTAGACGCCCGGATGAACGACGACACATTTCCGATAGGGTTCGCTCGTCGAAAGGTCGACGTTGCTCGACGGCTTGCGTCTGGTGAGTGCGGTGGTCACTACGGTGACGCAATTGTGATCATTTCAAGCATGATCAGCGCACTTGCCGCGGAGTTCTTTCCCGGTCTGGGGATAGATCGACGTCGTTTCGTCCAAACGTGGGTGCGTTACGCACCTCCGACGTTATCACCCAACCACGTTAGCGTGCCGTTGCTGGCGCAAAGCCGTGTTCGAAACCGGCGACCTTTCGACAGTAGCTCTTATCCGCCGTCTACGGCCTGACATCGGGAGCGAGTTTCCTGCTGCGCCTGATGCGTTGGTGCTTCATGGATACAGGGTCGATGCATCCGAACAGGAAGTCCTGAGTGCGATTCCCACTCTGACACTAGAAAAAGTTCGCAAGTTTAGTTATCCCAATCTTTTCTACTCGGAGATCCGAAGCGGCTTTGTTCATGAGGGCGACACGACCTCGCTCGGAAGCAGCCATCCGGGCGGAACTCGAACCGCAGACATCAGCTACATGAATGTGATCGAGAAACCGTACCGGCGCATTCACTTTTCAGTAGAGTGGCTGTGCAAGGTCGCGGAGGCTATCGGTAGGAACTGCGCGAGCGACTTCTACCTCCCTCGCAACCCACTTCCCGTGGCATGGTGGCTCGATGGCGGCGGCGTCTAACTCGCCGCTACCGGATGCCGTGCCGTTCGTTGACTTCATCCGCGTATCATTGCTCTCTGTCGCTCCGGCCGTGTGAAGCACGGCGCCGGTGAGCGGCAACAACGTTAGCCGCTCGCGGGCAGGGTAGAATGGGACGCTATGCCTCACGTTATTCACTCAGATCCGGAGATTCTCGGCGGGACTCCGGTGTTCGTGGGTACTCGCGTTCCGCTTCAAAACCTGGTGGACTACCTCGAAGGGGGCCATTCGCTGGGCGAATTTCTCGACGATTTCCCTACGGTCTCACGCGACCAGGTTGTGGCTGTCCTTGAAGAAGCCAAGGAGTTGCTTGTAGCGAATGCGCATTCTCCTCGATGAATGCGTTCCGAAGGGTCTCAAGCGATCGTTTCGTCCCGCTCACCAGGCGCTAACGGTCGCTGACGCTGGTTGGGGCGGCCTCAAGAATGGCGCATTGCTCCAGCGCGTCGCCGAACAGTTTGAGGTCTTCGTTACAGTCGACGGGAGCATCCGCCATCAACAGCGTCTCGAGAAGTATCAGATCGTCTTCGTGCTCCTTGAAGCGGTCAGAAACGACATCGTCGTTCTCGAACCGCTCGTACCTCGCGTTCTCGAAGCTTTGGCGACGGCGAAACCGGGGGACCTCATCGTAATCGGCGGCTAACTCTTCGCTGCACCGGACGCCGTGCCGTTCGCTGCCACGTTCGGAGTACCATGAGCGGGTGTCGCTCTTGCCGTGAGAAGCACGGCACCGCTGAGTGCCAGACCCGTTAGACCGCCCAGATGGTGACGGCCTCGTGCCCTCGCCCCTCGAAGTCTCGTTCGCTGGACGAGCGGTCGTTGGCTCCGGCATACTCTGCTCGGTGAAGGTGCGGGAAGTCATCGCGGAGTTGGAGCAAAAGATGGCTGGCGACTCGTGCGAACCAGGGGTAGTCATCGACAGTTCAGGCACCCGTCGAAGCCAGGGACCGTAACGGTCGCGGGAAACTTGGGTGTCGACGTCCCGGGTGGAACTCTGGCAAGCATCTGGAAGCAAGCGGGCTTGAAGAAGAAATAGGACCGAAGATGGAATACGTCGTCATCTTGGAAGAGGGTGAAACGTCGGTCGGCGCCTACGTGCCTGACCTGCCCGGCTGTGTAGCCGTCGCCGAAACGAGGGACGAAGCGGTTCAACTGATCAAGGAAGCGATCGAACTTCACATCGAAAGCCTCCGCGAGAACGGCGAACCAATTCCTGCTCCACACTCATTCGCGGAGAAGGTCGCCGTCTAGGCCACAAGCGGCCTAACTCGGCCGAGCCCCGCGTGAAGCACGGCGCGGGTGAGCGGCGCAACGTTGGGCTGACGGAAATCACGCCGGGGTAGTAGTCTCCAGGCGGGTATTCTTCCATGTGAAGCACGGCACCGCTGAGCGCCCGTGCCGTGTCGGCGGCGACCCGCTACGTGCAACACGCCAAGGAGGCCACATGAGGAACGGCACATGCCCCCTCTGCCACAGCAACGATGTCTATCGTCAGGCCGGCCACCCCCTGCAGCTCGAGAAGGTCACACTAAAACCAGGCCTGTTTGGCAAGACCAGCGCTCCCGACCGATACGCCTGCACTTCGTGCGGCTACCTCGAGATCTACCTCTCATCTGCCGAGGATCTCCAGACAATACGCGACTCCTGGGAGAGGGTCTCCTCTTAGAGCGCTCGGTGCATTGTTCTGCTCCTTTCACAAGGCGGCTCCGAGACCGTTAGAGAGGTGAAGAAAGATGAAAGACACCACGATGGACGTCCCGCCGAGGCATGTTCTCGATGCCATGGCAGTCGCGTCGGAACACCACGCTCTCCTGCTCGAGAATGGCTCGGTTCGAGTGCTCGACACCAAAGTGAGGCCGGGCGAGCGCACGGCTGTGCACGCACATGAATGGCCCGCGGCGCTCTACGTGCTGAGTTGGAGCGACTTCGTTCGCTACGATCCGGAAGGCAACATACTCCTTGATTCGAGAACGATGGACAGACAGCCTGCCATCGGCACCGCCCTGTGGGGGCCACCCATCGGACCGCACTACGTCGTCAATGTGGGAAACACAGACCTTCACATTCTTGCGGTTGAGATCAAGCACTAGTGCTCTCTCCTCGAATTCGGCGCAATCCAGCGGAGTACACTGATCGTCGAACGGAAGGGCGTGTCGATGTCGAAGTGGCTGGCGTTTGCAGGGTTTCTCATTGCGTCATCGGTCCTGGCCCAGGAAATCGCGGTAACTCCCCCCAGCGAATTGCGCGCGGCAGGCTTTCAGATGTCGCCGGCCGTGGCTACCGACGGAGCCGGCTACCTCGCCGTTTGGCAGGATGATCGAAGCGGCGAGCCTGCAATCTATGGCTCGCTGATCGACGCCTCCGGATCGATTCGCCCGCGGGACAGATTCCCAATCAGCACCGGACCAGGCGCGAGCACTCCGACTGTGGCATGGGACGGGCGGTACTACCTCGTCGTATGGAGCGAAAACGAAGGCTGCTTCTTCCGCCGCATCGATTCGCGCGGATCGTTTGTCGATGCCTGGCCAGTGCGCGTTCTGGGCCGATCTACTGCCTACCCTCAGATTGCGATCAGCTCCAGAGGTGCAATCGTCGCCGCCGCGGTCCGTGGTTTCGGTTCTTATGCCGGTATCGAATGGTCGCTCATTACGCGCGATGACCGCGTCGTGCCACGCGGTATGACTTCCGGATCGTCATCGTTCACGATCGGCTGCACTGAAAATCAATGTCTTCTGGCCTGGGTGAAAGCCACTCCGGGATGGGGTGACGTTGGTCCCTTTCCTCTGACACAACACTATTCGGTGTCCGGGCGGAGCCTGACGCCGGACGCGCAGAGGATCGGCGACGAAAAGGAGCTCGTCGACAACGCATACGATCCGAGGATCGTGACGAACCGCGACAAGACCCTGTTGGTCTGGAAAACGGATGATTCGGCCAAGGCGATTCGCGGGAGCCTCAATCAAGGAGAGGCCTTTACGATCGCTTCGGGCTCGGGCGAAGAGCTCGGGAAGTTTGCAGTTGCCGCCGATGGCGATCAGTTCATCGCATGCTGGGTCGCCGAGAATGAATTGGATCGCGCGCCCTTCGCACAGCGTGTGTTCCGGTCCATCGAGGCGCAGCGCGTTGGACCCTACGGAGCCATTGGGCCTCGATTCACGATTGCGTCCCGAGGCGTCGCAGCGGGCTGGCGGCAAGCGCTGGCGCTCGCCGGTAACGGAACCACTTGCGTTGCCGCCTGGCCGGAAGAATCCAATGACGGCGCAAAGATCGCGGTCTCCATGGTTCACGCTCAGGGACGAACAGAGCGTCTCCCTGTGGCAATCAGCGCGTCGCATCAGGAGCGCCCGCGCATCGTTCGCGCCGATGATCACTATCTCGTCATCTGGGCGGAGGACCGCAGCAGTCATGGCCGTCTGGCCATCCTCGCTCGCCGCTTCCACCTCGACACCTCTCCAATCGATCGCAACCCGATCCTCCTTGCGGATTCGATCACCTCATTCCAGGGTCCCGTCGTTTCCTCGGATGGCCGGTCGTCTCTGATCGCATGGAGCAGGGACGGATGGATTCAGGCGCGCCGCCTGACGAGCGAAGGTGCGCTGGGACCGCTGTTCTCGATTGGAAGGAGCTCCCACCCTCCTTCCGTTGCCGCAACGGGCGACGGTTTCGGATCGTTGTATTGCGAGGAGACGGCGGGTGATCAGAGCGCGACGCTGACCTTCGCGCGCGTCGAGGGAGATCAGGTCGTCATTCGCAGATCGTTGTCGACGGCGTCGAGAGGCGAATACGCCATCGCATGGAACGGCTCTGCATTCGTTGCGGCGTGGACCGGCTGGTGGCCCGAGGAGAGCTTGTTGATGCAGTACCTGACGCGCGACGGCGTCCCGGTTAGCCCGGAGCCGGCCCTCGTTCTCAGAGGACGGAAGGACATGGTTCCTTCGATCCGTTCGTTATCCACAGCCTGCGGGGTGGAAGAATGTGCGCTCGTCTGGTACGAATTCCTGGAGGGCGTCGGCGCTGCGCGGGCTCGCGATGGATCTGTGATTCCCGTCAGCGAGCCATTCCACGAACTCGGGGAGTATCGTGCCCCGCCAAGCGACCGCTTCGGGCCCAGTGTCGTCCTGAACAACGAAGGCTTCCTCGTCACCGCATCGAACGAAGGACGGGTCTATGCGCGTTCCATCGTCAGCGGGACGTTCGCACAGGAATCGGTTCTGTGGCTCGCGAACGAGAAGGTCCTCGATCTCTCGATCGCACGCGGCGTGGGAAACACCGTCGCCGTCGCCTACCAACGATCCGATGCAGCAGCAGGAGGAGCGCAGAGAGTCTTTCTCCGGCTGGTACCAGTGGAGTGAATCAGAGTTTCGCGCCGTTCGGACAGAACCGAGGACGCCCTATGCAAATGCAAGCCGTTCGCCGCGCGTGGCGCCCAATCTTGCTGGCCACCGTTCTCATACTCCCGCACAGGTCCCTTGCGGAGTGCATCACCTACCCAGTCCGGCGGTTGTTCATCGGGTCGTCCGACGTCGCCGTTGCACGAGTAGTCTCAGTGGCTGGCTTTGAGCGGACTGTGTCTCCTGGTCGAAGTGTATTCATTACCGTCGAGGCGACCCTTTCCGTAGAGCGGAGATTCCTCGGTCGTGGTCCCTCGACGATCACCGTCGTGCAAACGGGCGATGGGATAGATTTGCTGAAGGATCACAGGTATCTCGTTTTTGTTCGGAGCGACGGCAACAAGCTTTACAACTCGAGCTGTGCGACGCTACCGCTAGAAGAGGCCGGCGCTGCACTTTCGCAACTCCGGCGGCGGGCATGGCTATGGCGCATCGAACGGCGCGTCTCCATGTGGCGGCATGAACGATGACAGGAGGCCTAACCCGCTGCTGCCTTTGGCCACTCTTCGCCCGATTCACTTGAATTGGCACCGCTTGGCGATGCGGCTGGACGCAGCCGGACGTTCATCCTCGTTTGGTAGTTGTGGACCCGAAGCGCGCGGACCCACGGCTCGGCTGAGCGCCAGGACGGTCGGGCTCGCCGATGCTGCCAGTGTTCCCAGGTAGAATCCGATCATGGGACGCGACCTTCGCCAGATGTTCCGAGAAGCGTTCGATCTGCCAGAAAACGAGCGCGCCACCCTAGCAGGTCTCCTGATCGAAAGCATCGAAGGACCACCGGATCCGGCCGTTGAAGAGGAATGGGCAGCCGAAGCGGAGCGGCGATGGCTGAAAATCGAGAAGGGTGAAGTGACCATCCCCTGGGAAGAAGTCAGGGCGAAACTCTTCCGCCGCGGGTATTGGCGGCATCGCAAGTAACCGCAGCCTAACTCAACGGTGCAGCAGCAGTTCTCGCTACGGAGTTTCCGCCTACTCCTCGACCCCGGCGTTGACCGCCAGCACACCCGACGGGTTGATCCCGTACCTCGCCGGATCCTCGGTGTACACAATGGAATGCGTTTGCGCGGCGAGATCGATCAGGCCCGAGGGCTGACCTGACGCGTCGAGGCGAAGCACCACTGGACGGCTCACGCGCACAGGCTCCCCTCCCCCATTCACCACCACCGCGAGCTCGCCGCTGTCGAGACGAACGAGCGTCCCGATCGGATAGAGTCCGGCGGCCGTCACGAACATCTTCAGCAGCGCAGGATCGAACTGCGATCCCGATTTCGCAGCCATCATGTTCAGCGCTTCATCCGGCGCATAGGCCCGCCGCCACGGCCGCGCGGCCGTCAGCGCGTCATAGACATCGGCGATCGCGATGATGCGCGAGAAGAGATCGGCGGGCCGCGGCGAGCGCGGATAGCCGGAGCCATCGTAATGACGATGATGCTCGAACGCGGCGACGATCCAGGTGAGCACGCTGCGCGTGAAGGCCTTCTCCTGCAGAAGAAACTCGACGCCGCGGAATGGATGAGCATCGACCGCCATCCGCTCCAGCCCATCGAGGGGCGCCGGCTTCTCCAGAATGAAGCGGCCGCACGCGCGGAGGCCGATGTCATGGAAGATCGCCGCCATGCCGAGGTCGGCGAGATCCGCCTTCGGCAGGCCGAGCCTCTCACCGAGCGCGATCGCGAGGATCGCGGTGTTCGCCGCGTGGCGCGGCGCGTAGTCGTCGATCTTCGCAGCGGCCGCGCCGAGAAACGTCTGGCGATCCTCGAGGCAGACATCAACCAGCGACTGCACCAACCGCGCGATTTTCCGGACGAGGAAGGCACGCCGGCTCGACGTCAACTGTTCTTCCGCAATCAGCGTCCGCAGAAGGATCACGAGTTTCGCGTACGTCAGGAACGTATGCCCTCGCCGCTCGAGAATCACTTCGGCCGCCGCCTTCTTCGACGGATCGAGCGGCTTGTTGATGCGCAGCGGCAGACCGGCGGTTTCGATCGCGGCCCGGATCGTCTCGAACGTGCGCTCGCCCGAATAGACGAGGATCTTCAGCAGCGTACGCACGTCGTCCGCGGACAGACTGCCCTGCAGAACGAAGCCGCCCATGCCCCGCGCCTTGAAGAAATCGATGACGTCTCCCGCGAGCTCGTGCTCGTCCGCGGTGAGGCGGAGCTTCATGCCGTTGACGAACAGCTCGCCGTCCTTCGTCTGAAGAGAGACGCGGCCGTCGCGCGCCACGTGCACCGCGGAGAGATTCACCATCGCCTCGACGGGACGGATCAGAGCCTGATTGTCGATCGCATGAATCTGCGCCGTCTTGAAGAGCTGGAACCAGACGTACATCACCGCATTCGGTCCGCTCTCGCGCGATTCGCCGCTCTCGCTCGCGCGCAGATTGAGGGCGTCGATCGTGACCCGCGGCGTGAGCGTGCTGTTCATGGCAACGGCTCCTTCGACAGCTCGGGAAGCGGCCGCATCACGGTGTTGTCGCCGATCTCCGCGCGCGAGATGCTGTCGAGCACCTTGCGGGCGATCTCGCCCGGCTTACCGGCGGCGCCGCTCCACGATTCGACTTTCGCGATGCCTTCATCGCCGCAGGCCGCGAGTCCGCGAAACGCCAGCTCCAGCGTCTCGAGATCCTTCGGCGACCAGAACCACCGCTTCGATGGGATCCACGATTCGAACAGCACGAGCGCCGCTTCCGGCTCGAGCGTGCCGAGGAGACGCGCGTATTTCTCGCGCTCCCAGACAGGACGCGCCACGAACGCCGGATCGGCGATGAGCGCGCGGATGCGCGGCGCGAGTCCGGGAAGATCGCCCGACGCGGCGATCGCGCGAAACGCATACAGGCGCACCGGCTTCGACGGATCGCTTTCCATCGCCTTCAGCAGCAACTCGATCGCGGCCGGCCCTCCGAAGTGCGCGGCATAGCCCAGCCCTTTTATGCGAATGGAACTGTCGGGATGGCTGGTCAGCGCCATCAACTCATGATTGAAGAGCTTCTCGAACGGCTCGTCGATCAGCAGCAGCGCGCTGCGAACGCGCATCGCATCGGGCGATTCCAGCGTTCTCGTCAGCAGCTCCGCGTTCGCCGCCGCACAGCGGCGCAGCGCCTCGACCGCCGCCGTCCGCATCTCGCCGGAGGCCGCGCGGCCGGCGAGGTCGAGCAGCATCGGCCACAACGACTCACTGGCGATCAGCTCCCACAGCCGCATCGCCTCGTCCGGAGTGAGGCCGCCGGCCAGGCACTCCTGCGAGATCGCGGCGAGGCGCTGCTCACTGAAGAAGTCGCTGAGCACGCGGCGCGCGACTTCCGCGCTTTCAGGACGAACCGCACCACCGGACGCCGCGCGCGCGAACGAAAGCAGCGATGCACAACGCCGGAAATCGCGCGCGTTCCAGTAGCCCTCCGCAAGCTGGCGGAAGATCGGGCCGGCGATCGCCGGATCGACATGCGGCACCGGCGAGCGGAGGATCGTCAGAAGGATGTCGATGAAGCGATCGAGGAGCGCTTCATCCCTGTCTGCGCAGAGCTCCTGCTGCAACGCGGCAGCCTGCGATTCGGTGAGCTGCAGCATCGCGGGATTCTCATCGAGCGCGCGGCGGATCATCGCGCCGTCGTAGTGAACCGGCGGCGCGCTCGCCGCAGCGACAGGGAGGCGCGGCTCGTGGATGCGCGCGGAGAGCTCGGTCACCATCGATCGAAAATCGGCGTCGCTGTCGTCGCCTGTCTCGGCGGCGTTGCCCAATCCATCGACGGCGCGATGGGTGATCGTCCCGAGGCCGAGGCGCCACAGATGGCTGACCATATCCTCGGAGGGACCGAGCATCCTGTCGGTCACTTCGAATGCGGACAGCAGGCGCTCGAGGTCATCGCGCGTCGTGTCGATCGTGAAGGTCAGCTCGCGAAGCCCATCGCGATAGAGCGCAAAGAAGAATGCCTCGTCACTCTTCGGGCGGTGCAGGAGCGATTGCTTGCCGAAGAAGAGGTCGTGCGCGCCGAAGCGGATGGTCAGCGCCTCGTCGCCGATTGCGGCCCGGCAGCGCTCGTAGATCCGAGCGCTCGCGTCGCGATAGGGAGCGCTGTCGCGATGGTAGAGGCGGCGCGTCGTGAGCGTTCGCTCGATCTGAAGAACGAGCTCGCGTACTGCATCGACCGAGTGCGGCATCGGGCTTCCCTCGGCTCATTGTCGGATGCAGGGCGCGACAGTGTGGATTACGGGGCTCACAGGGGGAGGTGATGGGAAGCACGTATTTCTTCGCCCCTCACCCCTGGCCCCTCTCCCCGCTTTGCGGGGCGAGGGGGACGGGACGGCGGTGGTTGCTACGGGTTTACCCAGCCGGCGAACTGGGTTTTTCCGGATTCGATTTTGATCATTGCGACCGGCTTGATCGGATCGCGCTCGGGGCCCATGGTGATCGTGCCCGAGACACCGGCGTAGTCCTTCGTCGCGGCGATCGCGTCGCGGATCTTCTGTTTGTCGAGCGAGCCCGCCGTCTTGATCGCGTTGGCGAGGATGTAGAGCGCGTCGTAGCCGAGGGCCGAATTGGCGGCGGGATCCTGGCCGGTGCGCTTGCGGACCTCACTAACAAAACGCTGCACCGCGGGGCGCTGCTCGCCGACGAAGTAATGATCGGAGAAATAGCAGCCGTCGACGGACTTGCCGCCGATCGCGATCACGGTCGGCGAGTCCCAGCCGTCGCCGCCGACGAGCGGAATCGTGATGCCGAGGTCGCGGGCCTGGATGGCGATCTGGCCGGCGTCGGTGTAGAAGCCGGGAACGAAGAGCACCTGCGGCGCTGCGGTCTTGATGGCAGTGAGCTGCGGGCGGAACTCCGTATCGCCGCCGCTGTAGCTCTGCTCGGCCACGATCCGGCCGCCCATCTTCGTGAATTGCTCGCGAATCACTTCCGCGAGGCCGACGGAGTAATCGTTCTTGTTGTCGCGCAGGATCGCCGCGGTGGTGAGATTGAGATTCTGCCGCGCGAAGACCGCGAGTGCCTTGCCTTGATAAGGATCGGTGAAGCAGACGCGGAAGATGGAATCGCCGATCTTCGTCACCCGCGGGTTCGTCGACGAGGGGGAGATCATCGGAACATGATTCGCCTGGCACACCGGCGCCGCGGCGATCGACTGATTGGAGGAGTTCTCGCCGATCACGGCGACGACGTTGTCGCGCGTGATCAGTTTCGTGACGGCCGATGTCGCCTGCTCGGCCTGCCCCTGATCGTCTTCGGTGACGATCCTGATCTTGCGGCCGAGGATGCCGCCGGAGGCGTTGATCTCATCGGCGGCGAGCAGGACTCCGACCTTCGTCGCCTGTCCGAATGAGGCCTCGGAGCCCGACATTGCGCCGTAGAGTCCGACTGGAATATCGGCCGTTGCGGGCGGGGTTTGCGATTCGCGGCCGGGGTGGCAGGCCAGCGCCAGAAGCGCGGCCGCTGCGAGACGTCGAAAGTTCAATCGCACCATTTCCTCCATACAGGGCTAGAATCTCCCGCTCTTACGTTTTCACGAAAGGATTCGAATTTCAATGCAGGCCAACGATCTCCGCAAAGGTCAGGTGATTCTGTTCGAGGGTGACCTCTGCAAAGTCATGGAGTTCCGCCACCACACGCCGGGCAATCTCCGCGCGATGGTGCAGGCGAAGCTGCGCAACATGCGCACCGGAAACCAGTTCGAGCACCGCTTCCGGTCGCAGGACGAAGTCATTCCCGCATACATCAATCAGCACGAGATGGAGTACCTCTACTCCGACGGTCATGCGCATCACTTCATGAACACGGAGAACTACGAGCAGGTCGAGATCAGCGATGAGGACCTCGGCGATGCCGCGGCGTGGCTCTCGCCGGGCGTGAAGCTGCAGGTGCAGTTCTACGAGTCGAAGCCGATCGGCATCGAGCTGCCGAAGACGATCCGCGCGAAGATCGCGTCGACCGAGCCGATGGTGAAGGGCGCAACGGCGTCCGCATCGTACAAGCCGGCCACGCTGGAGAACGGAGTCGTCGTACAGGTGCCGCCGTTCGTGACCGACGGTGAAGAGATCATCGTCGATCCGTCGGAGAACCGGTATCTGGAACGTGCGAAGTAGCGTGTAGGACAGGCGCCCTCGCCTGTCCAATTGAAGGTTGAAGGCGACAGGCGAGGGCGCCTGTCGTACACCATGTCGTCCATTCACTTTCTCTGCAAGCAATGTGAAGCGCGATTGGGGCGCGATGCCGGCGAGGTGTCGCGCCCTTGTGATTTCTGCGGAGCCGCGAACGACGTCGCCGCTCCCCCGCCGGGCTCGATCATCGACACCTGTGCGGCGTGCGGTCACGAAGAGCTCTACTTCCAGAAGGACTTCAACCGTGCCACGGGCATCGCGCTCGTCGTCCTCGGCGCGATCTTCGTGCCGTGGACCTGGCTGCCGCTCATCGGCGTTACGATTCTCGATTACATCGTCTGGCGGGTCGTGAAGGAAGTGGTCGTCTGCTACAAATGCCAGGCAGTTCACCGCGGCTACGCATGGGCGGAGAAGGTGAAGCCGTTCGATCTCGTGATTCATGACCGGCACGTGTACGGTGCCGCGCCGCCGGGAGCCGAAGAAGGGCATCACGACTAGTGCTCTGTCGCGGCCGGTCTCATCGGCCGCCGGTGATGACTCCCCGCGAAATCACTGTGCGAATCTTCGTCGTGTTGTGAATATCGACGAGTGGATTCGCATCGAGCAAAACGACGTCGGCTCGTTTTCCGGCGGCGATGGTGCCGAGATCACGCTCACCCATGAATGCTGCGGCATCGGAGGTTGCCGCGCGCAGCGCGCGGGCGGGAGAGAGGCCCGCTTCGACCAGCAGGGCAAGCTCTTCGTGCAGCGATGAGCCGGGGAAGCAATAGGGCTCGCCGGTGTCGGTTCCCGCGAGCACGACGACTCCCCTTTCCGCGAAGAAGCGGGTGAGCATCATGTACCGATCGAGAAGGCGTTTGCGTGCGGCGATATCGGCCGGCGTCTCGCTCTTGCGGCGACCGGCCATCCTGTTCGCCCAGACCTCGCCCATCCAGTCAGGGATCTGCCGGGTGCGCGGATCGGCGAGGAAGGCATCGTCCGCGGTACGAGCTCGCGTGCGATGCCAGATGAGCGTCGGATCCAGCGCGGTGCGATTTCGTTTGAACACTTCGGCGAGCATGGCGGCTTTCCCCGCATCGAACGTGTCGATCGCATGAAGTGACTGCGAGATCAGCAGCGGAACCGCGGACGTTGCAGCATCCGCATCGGCCATCCTGTGCGTCATCTCCTCGAGCATCGAGGCCTCGTCGGACGAACAGGCGCGAAGAACGCCATAGAGATGTTCGATGCTTCTCTGTCCCGCCTCCGAAGCTTCCCAGGCCGTGACGGTTTCCGGCACATGGCCGGCAAAGGGAATCCCCTTTCGATGCGCCTCGTCTGCAATCGCGACATAGGCATCGCGAGGAAGCAGCGAATAGACCTTGATGAAGTCGACGCCCTGCGCGACGAGCGAGTCGACCGCAGCTCGAGCGTCGCTCGCATTCGAAACGGCGATGGATCCCGGATTGACCGGATGCGGGCCATCCACCCACGGACCTGCGGCATGGATGCGCGGCCCGCTGCTCTTCAACGCCGCAATGCCGGCAGGAGAGCGATCCGTCCCCATGTCGCGAATGCTCGTGACGCCGTAGGCGAGAAACAGCGGAAAGAATTTCTCGGGAACTTCGTCGAACAAAGCATGCACGTGCATGTCCCATAGTCCTGGAATGAGAAAGCGGTTCGTACCATCGATGACCTGCGCGCCATCCGGAATGCGGGAGCGCCATGACTTACCGACAGCGATGATCCGGCCGTCGCCGATGACGACGGTCATGTGCGGCCGCACGACACCGCGCTCGACATCCACGACGGCCACGTTCCTTATGGCAAGGAGTGGCGCGCGCTGGATGCCCGGTCCCGAGAGGGCGGCGAAAATCAGGATCAGCAGGGAATGCATGCATCACGTACGATGCGCGGCCGCATGCGGATCGGTCGCGGCGCGCTCGCTCATCCGGCTCGAATGTTGCTCTTCAGTCTGTCTGAATGGTGACGTTCGAGAAAGCGCCGCCTGAGGCTTTGCAGCTCCTGCCGGTTGCGATTCGCGATCTGGGGCTGCGTCTCGAGGCGACGCCGCTCGCGCAACTCGTCAGGCAGCTCTACGCGGAGCTCGAGCGCGCGGGGCTGCATCACTTCCGCCCCCGCTGTTATCTCTCCGACGAATGGGGCTGTCCCAGCGGCCAGCCGGTCATCGGGATTCCGTGGTATCTCGCCGATCCGCGAGCCTCGCAACTGGAGAACGCGCTCAACGATCTGGAGAACGAGCGCGAGGTGATGATGTACCTCCGCCACGAAGCGGGCCACGCCTTCAACTACGCGTACGAGTTGTACAAGACGCCGCGCTGGCAGGAGCTCTTCGGCCCGTTCCGCCGGCCCTATCGCGACGACTATCCCTTCATCCCCTTCTCGCGCGAGTTCGTGCGGCACATCGCGGGGTGGTATGCGCAGAAGCATCCCGACGAAGATTTCGCCGAGACCTTCGCGGTGTGGCTCGATCCTGCGTCGCGCTGGCGCACGCGTTACGCCGGATGGGGCGCGATGCGAAAGCTCGAGTACGTCGAGCGCATCGCGCAGGAGGCCGGCGATCAGCCTCCCCCCAACCCACTCGGCGAGACCGACATCACCGTCGAAGAGATGGAGCAGACCGTCGAAGACTACTATCGCGATGTCGTGCGCGATGAGACCGCGGTCGTGGCCGGGCTCGCGCTCGACACCGACCTCACCGACATCTTCGTCGTGCCGGAAGCGCGCAGCGCCGGCAGCGCGTACTGCGAAGCGCGCGAGCTCGTGAGCGAGCACCGGCGCGACATCGTCGACAAGGTCAACTACTGGACTGGTGTCCGCCGCACGCTCGTCCGCGAGCTGATGAACGCAATCGAGCGCCGGGTGGCCGAGCTGGAGCTCGCCGCCGATTGCCAGCGCAGCCGCGCGCACATGATCGACCTCACTGCCTATGTCGCGACGCTGTCGATGACCTTTCTCACCGGCTCGAAACCGCTTCGCCACCGACGATGAAAATCGCAATCCTCTACGACTACGCGGAAGACCGCGAAGAATATCCGGGCGATCAGTTTCGCAACGGCCGCAAGCGGCGAAAACTCACGGACCGCGAGGCGATCGCCGCCGCGCTGAAAGAGCTCGGCCACGAGCCGTTCGAGATCGCAGTCGACGGCAAGCCTTCGACGCTGCAGAAGATCGCGCGCAATGACGCCGGTCTCTTCTTCAACCTCTGCGAGTCCTATGCGGGCGACGACACGAAGGAGATGCACTTCGCCGCGTACCTCGATCTCGTCGGCAAGCGCTACACGGGCGCCGGGCCGGAGGCGTCGTATCTCGCGATGGACAAACCGACCGCGAAGAAGATCGTCCGCTTTCACAACGTACACACGCCCTACTCGGCCGTGATCCACAAGGGCCGCGTCGAACATGCGCAGGACATCGAGTTCCCGATCATGGTGAAGCCGGCGTTCGAAGATGCGTCGAAGGGAATCGACAGCGGCTCGGTCGTGAACTCCATCAAGGAATTGATGGAGCGCATCGACTATCTCGATCGCGAGTTCGACTCGCCGGCGCTGCTCGAGGAGTACGTCGAAGGGCGCGAGATCTACGCCGCCGTCCTCGGCAACGACCGGCCGGAGGTACTGCCGGCGATCGAGCTCGATCTCTCCGCGCTGCCGAAGGGCGAGCGGATCGCATCGCACGAAGTGAAGTTCGACGAGACGAGTGAGCTCTACAAGAAGACGAAGTCGGCGCCGGCGGCGAATCTGAGCGACGAGCTGCGCGAGTCGATCGCCGAGACGGCGGCCACCGTCTTCCGCGCTCTCAAGATGCGCGACTACGCGCGCATCGACATGCGCGTGACGAAGGATGGGAAGGTCTACGTCATCGAGGCCAATCCGAATCCGTGGCTCGACCCGGCGGCGGAATTCGCGATGGCGGCGAAGGAGTCGGGGCGGAAGTACACGCAGTTGATCGGAGAGATCGTCGACTGCGCGATGTCCCGCTATCGTTGATCTCTCAGATGGGGAAATGCGTCAGCGACGCGAGCCATCCGCCGAGGACTTCGCCGATGACGACCGCGACGACGTCGACATAGAGGATGCCGGTCGCGGCCATCGTCGAGCGGATGCGCACCGTGCCCCACACCATCGGGAAGAGCGCGAGCGGGCCGGCGAGTCCCCACCCCGCGCGCATCCAGAAGAAGATGTCGAACAGCGCGCGGCGATCGGCGAAGCAGGCTGCGGCGACGACGACCGCGATGCGCGCGATCGCGGCGGCGAGCGTGGCGATCGTGAGCCGCTTGAGCGGATCGATCGCCATGCCGCGCACTACGAGATACCAGTGTCCCAGCGTCATCGCGAGATTCACGGTGCCGAGGAGTGCGATCGACGCGAGCGCGCCGGCGACGGCCCAGGCGATGTGCGGCGGCCTCGTCGCGGCATCGAACGCGAGGATGCCGGTCAGTACGTAGCCGATGCAGAGGAGCAGCGCGCCGGCGCGAAAGATCAGACGCTTCGGATAGCGCATCGCCAGCAGCGTCCACGCCGTGAGCACGAGCAGCGAGGCGTCGTACATCGCGAGCTCGCGCCGGTGCGCGAAAAGATGCGCAATCACAGCGCCCGCAACGAGCGCACCTCCGATCACGAGCACCATTCGATAGAATTTCACCCCCGCGTTGCGGCGTCCGACCAGCGGGAGAAAAACGACGAGCCCCGCAGCGAGATCGATGAGGAAGAGTGCGAGAAGCATTCGCGGGAGTCTATCGTCGATCGAATGGCAGAAGGGACAAGCTGAGAGCTTGTCCTACACTGGAGGATCGCATGCGTTTTGCAGACTCCCTCGAGGGCTTCGGAGGAGACATCGTGATTCGCGCGGATTTTCCTTATCTCGCCGCCGCATCCGCTCTGCTGCCCCGGTATCGGCCGCAGGTGAACGTGGCGATCCCGCTCCCCTAGCGGACCGCGTCACTCGCGCGGACGAACCGCAAGCCTTTGGCGCGCAGTTCCGGCGCCATCGCATTGAGCACGCGGATCGTCACCGGATGCGGATGCCCGATGCCGATGGCGAGACCCCTCTGCTGTGCGATGGCCGACAGCAGGATCACCTGCTTCTTCACCGCGGATTCGGTCTGGATGTCGTCGAGAAAGACGTTGCGCGACGCGGTCGGGATGTTCATCTCGCGAGCCATGCGTCCGGCGATCGAATGCTCGCTCGTTTTCGAATCGATGAAGTAGAGGTCTTTCGGCAGCGCGGTGAGCACGTCGCGCATGACCCGTGAATCGAGCGTCGCGCGCGAGCCCATGTGATTGTTGACTCCGCGCGCGTGCGGCACCGACTCGACATTCAAGCGCGTTTTCGCGGCGATCTCCTCATCGGACATCGACGTCAGAATCGCGTTGCGCCCCGGCTGCTGGTGCGGATAGTCGAGCGGCTCCATCGGCAGATGGCAGAGCAGCTCGAAGCCGTTCTCGTGCAGCTTCTCGGCGAAGGATTGCGCCTCCGCGCCATTCGGCAGAATGGAGAAGTTCACGTTCGGATCGATCTTCATCGCCAGGTCGATCGGCTGATGATCGAAGCCGACGTCGTCGAGGATGAGGACGATCTCGCCGGAGTGATGCTGGACGGCAGGCGCACTCGCCTGTCGTTTCACCGGAGCGGGACTCTTGACCGGCGGGGACGGGACAGGCGTGGGCAGGACAGGCGTGGGCGCCTGTCCTACACGCGGCGGAGGAATCGTCGAATCGAGCTGGACAGGCGGGGGCGCCTGTCCTACATGGTGCAGTTGCTGGTTAGCCCAGATCCAACCGAAGTAGACGACGAATGCGCCGACGGGCAGCAGCGTCAGAATCGCGATCGATTTGAACGATGTCCGGCGCCGCGCGACGAGCTTTCGCTTCACGCGGCTTTCTTCTGCTCCGTCACGACCGTCTTCTCGCCGAACATCGACAGCGCCTTCTCCAGAATCAGATCCTCGCGCGCCTCGGCCGCCCCGCCCTTCGCGTTCGGATCATGAATCGACTGCACGGAGAGATCGACCGTGACATCGGGGCGAATGCCGCCTTCCTTGATCGGCTTCTGCTCCGGCGTCGTGTAGTGCGCCACCGTCATGAAGACGCCGCCGCCGCTCGGCAGCGGGATGAACTTCTGGACGATCGACTTGCCGTACGTGGTCAGCCCGATGAGCTTCCCGCGCGCGTTGCCGTGAATCGCGGAGGCGAAGATCTCTGCGCCGGACGCGGTCGAGGGATCGGTCAGCACCTCGAGGTCGCCGTCGTAATCCGTCGCGCGATCCGCGGTCCACTTCTTCGCTTCGACCGTGCGTCCTTCGAGCGAGGTGATCTCGCCGCTCGGCAGGAGCTCGTCCGCCGCGGTGATCGCCTCATCGACGTCACCGCCTGCGTTGCCGCGCACGTCGATGATGAGCTTCTTCGTGTTGTTCTTGCGCAGATTCGCCAGCGCATCGCGAAGCTGCTGCGCGGTTCCCTTTTCGAAGTACGGAACCTTGATGTAGGCGACGCTCCCCATCTGCTTCGTCTCGAGCTTGAGCGGATGGAAGGCCGCCTGCTGCACCGTGAACTCGTCGCGCTTCGTCTGGCCGCCGCGGATGACCGACAACTTCATCGGCCTGGCCGACTTCAGGCGCTCCTTGATCTGCCACACGGAGAGCTTCTGCGTCGGCTGTCCGTCGATCTTCTCGATGAAGTCGCCGCGCTCGATCCCGGCTTTCGCCGCCGGCGACCCTTCGATCGCGGAGATGACGAATCCGTATCCGAAGCGCTTCGTGATGATGAGGCCGATGCCGTTGTCTTCGACATCGACGAAGTTCCTGTAGGCCGCCATCTGCGCGGGCGGCACGTAATAGCTGAACTCGTCGATCGCATCGGTGACGCCGGCGAACGCGCCATCCATCAACTGATCGCCCGACACCGGCTCCACGTAGTTGTTCCTCACCAGCTCGAACACCTCGGTGAAGATGCTCAGGTAGCGATAGATGTTGTTCTTCGGCGCCGCGGCCTGTCCGAAGACCGAGCCGCCGAGCAGCAGCACGAGAGCCACCAGCGAGATCGTGAGAAACGCGATTTTTCTTTTCGTCATGGTTTTTTTCAGTGACGAGTGATCAGTGACCAGTGAAGAGTTGATTCCAACCTCGTCACTCATCACTCTTCACTCGTCACTCTTCACTCTTCACTCGTCACTCGTTTCAGCGTAACCATTTTCGAGGATCTTCGGGCCGATTGTCCTGGCGCATCTCGAAGTAGAGATAGCCGCCCGGCTGGGCGTCCTCGCTCTCGCCGACTCCTGCAATCGTCTGGCCCGCGGCAACGGCATCACCCGCGGCAACGGCCGGCGATTTCAGATTTCCATAGAGCGAAAAGACGCGATTCCCGTGATCGACCACGATCAGATTTCCATATCCCTTGAACCACTGCGAGTAGAGAACCCTTCCCTGGAAGACGGCACGCACGCCCGTACCCGGCATGGCTGCGATTTTGAGGCCGTTGCTCACCGTATAGGTTGAAAACTTCGGGTCACGTTGTCGTCCGAAGGATTCGATGACTCTCCCCTGTACGGGCCAGTTGAGCGCTCCCTGCACCGTGCGGATGTCCGAGGCGACCGGCTCGCCCGCGCGCTGCCTGGCGAGCACATCGACGAGGCGCTCGAGGCGCTTGGCCTTTTCTTCGAGCGTTGCGAGCCTCTGCGCGGAGCCGCTTTCTTCCGCCTGCAGCGACGCGAGGACCTTCTCCTTCTGCGCCCGCGCTGCGGCCACGTCGTGCTGGCGCTGCGCGACGAGCTTCATTGCCGCGTCGATCTTCCGCTTGCGGTCGTCGAGCTGTGCGTAGCGCATCGCGAGCTCCCGCTGCTGCGACTGCATGTGCGACACGGCGCGCGCGTCGCGCGTGACGACATAGCCGAGCATCGACATCGCCCGCAGCGGATCGCGGTGCTCATCGATCGCGAGGAACATCCGGATGTAGCTGAGGCTGCCGAGCCGGTAGAGCGCCGCGAGGCGTTTGCCAAGGAACTCCTTCTGGCGCTGCATGCGGGGAGCGATCGCCGCGATCTGCGCTTCGATCTGGCGGCGCTCGGCTTCCAGTTCCGTCTGCGCGGCGACGGCGATCTCCAGCTCTTTCGTCCGGATGCCGAGCTCGAGGTCAACGGCTTCGAGCTCCTGCTGTGCGCTCTTCGCCTGCGCGTGCACTTCGTCAAGACGTTGACGAAGCCGCGCGATGTCGGACTTGATGCGGTCGAGGTCCGACTGCGCGTAGAGAGGCGGCATGCAGCAGACAGCAGAAAGCAGGAGGATGACGATGCGCCCCGTCAGCCGGCTGCCGCCTGCTGGCTGCCGCCTACTTAGCGAGTTCCAGAGCATTCTTCGCCGCCTGCTGTTGCGCTTCCTTCTTCGATGAGCCTTCTCCCTTTGCGGTGAGGCGGCCGACGCGGACTTCGACGATGAAGGTCTTGTCGTGATCGGGACCGACTTCGCCGATCACGCTGTAATCGGGCAGCGAGAATCCTCGGCCCTGCGCGAGCTCCTGCAGTGCGGTCTTGTAGTCGTGGAAGAGGAGGTTGTCTTCGTCGAGCGCCTCCAGATCTTTCTCGAAGACGCGGATGAGCAGCGCGCGCGCGGCGTCGATGCCGCCGTCGAGATAGACGGCAGCGACCATGGCCTCGAAGAGATTCGCGAGGAGCGATTCCTTCTTCCGCCCGCCGGTCTTTTCTTCGCCCACGCCGAGGAGGATGACCTCGCCCATCTCGAGCTCGCGGGCTTTCGCGGCGAGGCTCGAAGAGCTGACGAGGAACGCCTTCATCTTCGACAGCGCACCTTCGTCGAGTGAGGGAAAGCGGCTGAAGAGGAGGTCGCCGATGACGAAACCGAGGACGGAGTCACCGAGAAACTCGAAGGTCTCGTTGTGGCGAACGGCGTCGTCCTTCGACTCGTGCGAGAACGATTTGTGCGTGAGAGCGCGGGTAAGAAGGTCGCGGTCGCGGAAGGTGTAGCCGATGCGCTGTTCGAAGGTGTCGAGGTCGGACAATCGGACGAGATTCTAGCGCCTTTGACAGGGCGCGAGGCGCTGGGCGCTGGGCGCCAGGGGCAGGAAAGGTTGCCGCACTCCCCGACTCCCGCGCCTCGCGCCTGGCGCCGGCAGGCGCCCGTTGGAATGCCCTTGCCGGGGAACCCGTTTGTGGTAATCTCCCGCTCCGCTCTCGCGGCCCGGCCACCTGCCCAGGTAGCTCAGTTGGTAGAGCAGAGGACTGAAAATCCTCGTGTCGGCGGTTCGATTCCGTCCCTGGGCACCATCTATTTCCTGAAGGGTGGCGTTTCACTCCTTCCATCTTTATAATTGCCGGCGGGTCCAAGTCGCCTCATGTGTCGCCGGCCGTATCGGCAGCCACCGGCCGGCGATTCCCGAGTCAAAAACTGAAGGGATCTTCGATGCTCAACCGCATCTTCACTACGTGTCTGTCCGGACTTCTCTGCCTCGGGGCTCTGGCCGCGGCCGCGGTTCCCCCGAAACGTGTCGAGAACGAGATCATCGTCAAGTTCAACGCGAACGCGAACAACGACGATGTCAACTCGGTGAAAGGTCTGGCCGATGCCGACCAGAATCAGCGTCTGGCCAAACTGAAGTCAGGATCCCTGTGGCGCCTGCACTCCCGTTCGAAGAATGTGGAAGCATTGCTTGCCGCGCTCCAGCACAACCCGCACGTCGAGTATGCGGAACCGAACTATGTCGTCCACTCCGCGACGGTCCCCAATGATCCAAACTATCCACAGCAATGGGCACTGAAAAACACGGGGCCTTTCAACAATGGATCGGATATCGACGCGGAATCCGCATGGTCCGTAACCACTGGCTCCAGTTCGATCGTCATCGGTGTGCTCGATACAGGAGTCGATTACACGCATCCTGACCTCGCCGCGAATATCTGGAGCAACCCGGGCGGAAAGGGCAACGCGGCATGCGGTGCCGGAACGCATGGGTTCGACGCGATCGCGGGGACCTGCGATCCAAAGGAATCCGGATTTCACGGCACGGCGGTTGCCGGCATCATCGGTGCCGGCGGCAACAACGGCATCGGAATCGCCGGAGTGAACTGGACGACGTCGATCATGGCGCTCAAGTTCCTCGACTATTACGGGAACGGCTCCGTTGCAAATGGAATCGCGGCTATCGACTTCGCCGTGCAGGCCAAAATCGACGGCGTGAATCTCCGGATCCTGTCGAGTAGCTGGACCGGTGCTCCATTTTCCAAGGCTCTTCTGGATGAGATCAATAAGGCTGGAGAGAACGACATCCTCTTTGTAACCGCCGCGGGTAACTACGGCGGAAATATCGACAACAGTAGCTCATATCCGGCGAGTTACGTAGCGGACAACATGATCGTGGTCACGGCGACGGACGGCGTCGATCAGCTCCCTTACTGGGCAAGCTATGGATCCTCCACGGTGCATCTTGGTGCGCCCGGAGTGTCGATCTACACGACTTATCCCGGCGCAGGCTACACGTATGTAGACGGAACTTCGATTGCGGCACCACACGTCGCCGGCGTTGCCGGACTCGTGCTTGCGCACGCCCCCTCTCTGACCACGGCACAGGTCAAGAGTGCGATCCTCGACAATGTCGATCGCGTCAGCGGCCTCGCTGGAAAAACGAAGACGGGCGGACGACTGAATGCGGCGCGCGCACTCGGTCTGCCGGCCCGTCCCACGTTCTCAATTTCGCTCTCGCCTGCCTTGCAGACGGTTGCGAAAGGTGGAACGGCTTATTACACGTTGAAAGTCACCCCTCTGAACGGGTTCTCATCGTCGGTGACCCTCAGCGTCACGGGATTGCCCAGTGGTGTTTCGGCGTCGTTCAATCCTTCGCCGGCACAGACGGGATCCGTGCTGACACTCAGAGTCGATCCGAGCGCAAGTTCGACGTACTACCCCTATTCATTCGCCGTGGTGGCATCCGGCGGTGGCGTCAACAAAACGGCGAGTGCCAGTATCCAGATCTCCAGCACGTCCGCAGCGCAACAGTGCCCCTCGTTCGCTTCCGCTCCCGTAAACGGCAGCGCAGGGAATAGTTCGGCGTCGGCAGTTGCCGACTTCAATCAGGATGGCCGGCCTGACATTGCGGTCGTCAATCCAGCACAGAACCGCCTCTATATCCTGACGAATGTCAATTCCACGTTCCAGGGACCTGGAACGCCCTATACGGTTGGTAATGGGCCAATCGAGGTCACTGCCGCCGATCTCAATCGGGACGGTTATGTCGATCTCATCACGGCTAATTCAGGGGCGAACAATGTTTCCGTACTCCTCGGAGCCGCGGGCGGGCTGTTCGCACCAGCGGTCAACTTCCCGACCGGCAAGTCTCCGTTCGACGTCGCCGCAGCCGATGTGAACCGTGACGGAAAACTCGATCTGATCACGGTAAACAATGGAGGCAGCGGCATCTCCGTGCTACTCGGTAATGGGGACGGCACCTTCCAGGCGCCAGTCGATTATGCGACGGGATCCGGCCCCTATCATGTCGTCATTACAGACCTCGACCGCAACGGAACGCTCGATCTCGCTGTCGCGTGCTACAACAGCGGTCAGATTTCGATTCTACGCGGCAACGGCGACGGCACCTTTGCCGCTTCGGCCAATTACAGTTCCGGCGCCAAAACGTCTGCGATCCGCGTCGTGGATTTCAATGGCGATGGCATTCCCGATATTGCCGCTGTGAATTTCGGTTCGAATGACGTGTCGGTGTTCGCAGGAAATGGCGATGCAACATTACAGGCTGCGATTCACTATCCGGCCGGCACCGGCCCCTCGGGCCTTGCGGTTCTCGATTTCAACGGCGACGGTATCAGCGATCTCGCGGTGGCCGGTTCCGCAAACTCACTAACCCTTCTTGCCGGAGATGGAACCTCGTTCGCTCAAACGGCGGTTTTCACTCTGTACGGCGTACCGAACGATCTCATCTCCGCCGATATCAACGGTGACGGCAAGCCTGACCTCGTCACGTCGAACGCCGCCGACTCCGGGCTGACTGTGATCCTCAACAACGGTGTCTGTTCGGCAAGGTGTGGTGTATGGCTCGCCCACACAGACTCGAGCACAAGTGTCTCACCGCTCGGAGCAGCATCCGCCGACTTCAATCGTGACGGACATCCCGACCTCGCGGTGACAGAACATGGTGCCAATTCGGTCAGGATGTTCCTCAATAACGCAGGCGGCTTCTCTTCAGGCCTCGATTACAGTGCGGGAACAGGACCCGCCGCTGCTGCCGCTGGTGATTTCGACCGCGATGGGAAACTTGACCTCGCGGTCGTCAATGACGGATCGAACAATGTCTCCATCCTCATGGGAAATGGAGACGGAACTCTGCAGCCCGCGCAGAACTTCAGTGCCGGTACGACTCCGAAAGGAATCATTACGGCCGATTTCAATCGCGACGGGATTCCTGACCTGGCAACCGCAAACTCCGGCTCGAACGACGTCTCCATACTGATCGGGAACGGCAACGGCACCTTTGCGAGCGAGGTTCGATACGCGGCTGGCAGCGGCCCCCTCGATCTCGTTGCGGCCGATTTCAATCACGATGGCCGCCTCGATCTGGCTGTCGCGAATGCCGCTTCGAACAACGTCTCGATGCTCCAGGGGCTTGGTGATGGAACGTTTGCAGCGGCAACCAGCTTCAATGCCGGCACGAGTCCTTCGGCAATCCTGGCGCGCGACCTCGATTCCAACGGTACGCTGGATCTGGCGGTCGCAAACTCGGGCTCCAATGACGTCTCCATTCTCCTCGGAGATGGCAATGGCTCCTTCGCGGCGGCAGTGAGCTCTCCCGCAGGCAGTGCACCCGGCAGCATCACCGCCGGCGATTTCGATGGAGATGGATTGGCCGACCTCGCGGTCACGAACACGGGTCTCAATTCCCTTTCGATTCTTACGGGCACGGGGACCTCTACGTTCGCAACGGGTTCGTCCGTGCCGACAGGCACGGGCCCTGTACGAGTTCTTGCACTCGACTCGAACAGCGACGGAGATGCAGATCTCGCGGTCGTCAACAGCGGAGACAATACGATCTCGCTGATTCGCAATACCTGCCCTGTCCCCGACTTGTCGATTACCAAGACGCATACCGACACGTTCGCGCAGGGTTCGTCCGGCAAGCACTACACGATCACGGTCACGAATGCAGGCCTTGCGGCGACGGCGGGGACCGTCACTGTCGTAGATAATCCCGATGCCGACCTGACGATCACGGACATGAGCGGTACAGGCTGGGCGTGCACTGTTTCGACGCGCACTTGCAGTCGAGGCGACGCGCTCGCAGCTGGCGCGTCCTACCCGGCGATCACCGTTACCGTGAGCGTCGCAAGCAACGCGAAGGCTTCTGTAACGAACGTCGCCAGCGTGTCGGGCGGCGGCCAGCTCAATCCGCTCAACGACACTGCGCGCGATACGACCTCTGTAAGTCCTGCAACCGATCTGCTGATCACCGCTTCACACACAGGCAACTTCACACAAGGCGACACCGGCAGGAAATACACAATCTCAGTGAAAAATGTCGGAGGCCTCGCCACGAGCGGCACTGTCTCGGTGACCGATACGCTTCCGGCGGGCCTCTCGGCGACTGCGATCTCCGGCACAGGATGGTCGTGTACTCTCGCTTCCTTGACTTGTGCGCGCAGCGATGCGCTCGCGGGAGGTGCTTCCTTCCCGGCGATCACGCTCACGATCGACGTTTCGGCCGGTGCTGCGGCACACCTCGTCAATGCGGCGACCGTATCGGGCGGGGGCGAGTCGAATGTTGCCAACGATGTTGCGTCGGACATGACGATTGTCTGGAGCCGGCAGACCTGTGCTTCATTCGGAAAAGGAACGAGCATCGGCCCCACCCCCAACGCAAGAACGGTCGTAACGGCGGATTTCAATGGTGACGGAAAGGCCGACCTCTCCTCGGCTCCTCAATACAGCAATGTCATCTCCGTTTCCCTCGGCAACGGCGATGGCACGTTCATCACAACCGCTCAATTGATCACAAGCACCGCGGCCATCGTCGTCGTGGCGGCAGACGTGAACGAAGACGGCAAGCTCGATCTCGTCGCCCTGACCGGAACGACGATCGTCGTGTTCCCTGGCAATGGTGACGGTACGTTCCGAACGGGCATTACGACGACCATTCCCAACTCGCAACTGATGCTGGCGGCCGACATGAACTCCGACGGTCACGTCGACATCGTCTGTATCGATTCCTCCTCGAATCTCTACACGCTGCTGGGAAATGGCAACGGCTCGTTCCGAGACCCGATTACGACGCTGCTGACCACGTCGGTCTACGACATTAAAGCGGTCGATTTCAACAGGGATGGCATCCTCGACCTCGCGTTACTTCAGTACAACGGAATCGTGACCATGCAGGGACACGGTGACGGCACATACGCCGCGGGTGTCGTCACAACTAACGACTACACCGCGAACGCCTTTGCGATCGCTGACCTGAACCGCGACGGAGACCCCGACCTCATCGTCGCAACGTATTACGGCCTGCACGTGGTGCTGAACAACGGAGACGGGACGTTTTCCTCTGGAACGACCTATGGACCTATGGGTTCGTACTATTACAAGATTCTCGTCGACGACGTGAACGGCGACGGAATGCTGGATATCCTGGCGTCCAGCAACAGCTACTCCTACGGCAACACCGTTCTGTATGCAGGAAAGGGCGACGGGCTCTTCCAGCCGTCGGTCAGCCTTGCGACCGGTTCGGATGGCAGCTTGCTGCTCGTAGGCGAATTCGACGGCGATGGACGAGCGGACCTCCTCACCCAGAGCTACAACGGACTTGCGCTGCTCCGGGGTGGCTGTCCGGACTTGACGATTACATCGACCCACAACGGCGACTTCGTCGGCGGACAGACCGGTATCTACTATTTGCGCGTCGCGAACAGCGGCGCCGCTTCTACAGGGACGATCACCGTCACTGAGTCCGTCCCCTCGCCCCTGACGTTCAGCACAATGTCCGGACCCGGATGGACTTGCACGAATACGAGCTGCACACGCTCCGACTCGCTGGCTTCGACTTCCTACTTTCCCGACATCAGTGTGTCGGTGAATGTTCCGCTGGTGGCTCCTCCGACGGTGACCGCGTCCGCAACTGTGAGCGGCGGCGGCGATACGAACAACGCCAACAACAGCGCAAACGACCTCACCAATATCGTGCAATCGCCCGATCTGACCATCGCGATGACGCACACAGGAACGTTTGCCCAGGGTCAATTCGGCAAGACGTACAAGATCACTGTCGGAAACGCCGGTGGCAGCTCAACGACAGGTGTGGTCACGGTGACCGACACCCTGCCGTCCGGTCTGACCGCCACATCCATCTCCGGGAGCGGATGGTCGTGCTCTCTGAGTCCCCTTACGTGTTCCCGGAACGATTCTCTGGGCGCGACCGCCAACTACCCTCCGATCGCTCTCACAGTGAGCGTAGCGACGAATTGCGCTGACAATGTCACGAATTACGCAACGGTCAGCGGCGGCGGAGACTCGCAGACAAGCAACAATTCCGTCTATGACGCGACGTCGATTCTCACAACGCCGTCCAACCTCGCCGCGACTGCAGCGTCGTCCTCGGCCGTCATCATCACCTGGAACGCTGCACAGAACGCTGCTTCTTACGAAATCGTCAGAAGCTCGAACAACGGGCAGCCTGTCGTCGTCGGTTCCACGATCGGCAACAGTTTCGTCGACTCGGGACTTGTTCCGAACACCACCTATATCTACAGAGTCCGGGGAATCGATGCCTACAACAGCGGCATGCTCAGCAACCCGGACATTGCGACGACGATCATCTTCACCGATGATCCTTTGATCGTGAATGTCTCGACCGCAAAAGCCGCGCACATCACCGAACTGCGCACGGCGGTCAACGCCGTTCGCGCCGCAGCCGGTTTGTCACCCGCATCGTTCACCGATTCCAGTCTGACCGGCCGCTTCATCAAAGCGGCTTACATCCTCGAGCTCAGAACCGCGCTCAATGAGGCGCGGACGCTGCTCGGCGTCGGGGATGCCTTCTACGTGGATCCGACTCTCAGTGCCGGTATGAGAATCAAGGCAGCTCATATCACCGACCTGCGCAATGCGGTGAAGTAAACAGCCCGTCGATCGCCGCGATCGCGGCGGCCATCCGCTCCTCGTGCGTTCCGCGCACGAGGAGCCATGGCACCTCCTGCGCGCGCAGCGCTTCTTCGAACCAGCGGTGCATATCGTGGCGGACGTGCTCTCCGTCGCGAAAGCCATCCTGGACAAACGGGATCTCGTCGCCCGTCAACAGATAGAGATCCGCTCGCGCCTGCGAGCTGAAGCCGCTCGTACCGACGTAGCGCCGATGCCAGAACGACGTCACGAACGCGTTCGTGTCGCAGATCAGCACGCGGTTCGCCTCGCGCGCGGCGCGCTCTTCCCGTGCCGCCTGCTCCTCCGCGATGTGCACGAACTCCGGCGTCGTCCACACGTGCGCCGGATCGAGCATCACGCGCTCCGAGTACTCCCGGCCGTACTCCGGCACCCATACCGTGCCGAACGCCGCGGCGAGCGCGGCGGCGAGCGTCGTCGTCCCCGTCGACTCCGCGCCGAGGACGCAGACCCGCTTCGCGTAGTACGCACGGACGGGAGCATCGAGATACTCCCAGTGCGCATAAGGATTCGCGCGGATCGCGGAGGCCGAGACCGGAACATGGATCCGCGCGCGGTCGACTTCCACATGCACACATCCGAGGGCACTCGCCCACGGATCTCCATAGGCTTCGGACGTGAACACCGCATCCGGCGCACTTCCGAGCCAGCGGCGCGTGAGCTCCGCCCACAACACCGAGTCGCGCTCGTCGTACACATCCTCCACCACCATCACCTTCGCCGCAGGAAAGAGCTCGCGCAGCCACGACGCGCGCAACTCCGCCGGAATCGTATCGGTCGCGCGCTCGCAGACGATCAGCGTGACCTGGCGCGATTGCGCCAGCGCCGTCTCGATCAGGAAGCGATGTCCCCGATGAGGCGGGTAGAACTTGCCGATCACAACCGCAGAGCCGAATCGCACGCGCATGGATTCTGCTACACTCACCTCGCCGCCATTACTGGGTGGCGACTTGCCAGCCTAATCCTCGGCGCCGAGGAGCGGGGGAACCAAAGCGACGGCTTGCCACCGTCCGGGGTGAATGAGGTCAAAAGCCTCTAGGGCTTCCAGCCCGAATCCGACAGCTAACCTCGTAGGCAGCCGGAAGGCAGGCCAGAGAACGCCGCGAATTGTTCGCGGCGTTTTTTTTATGGGAGGAATGGGACGGATGGGACCTATGGGACCTATGGGACCTATAGGTGGAGCGGTTCTACACATAGGTCCCATCAGAGCAGGAGCTTGTTCAGCCCGACTCCGATAGCTTGGGCCAGAGAATGCCGCGAATTGT